>Ga0105248_10001437_pt1 | contig 26553 bp, 17 predicted proteins | sample KBSS34metaG_FD_81524 | JGI IMG/M metagenome (GOLD analysis project Ga0105248, IMG submission 81524) | Switchgrass rhizosphere microbial communities from Kellogg Biological Station, Michigan, USA - KBS S3-4 metaG | ecosystem: Host-associated > Plants > Roots > Rhizosphere > Soil | place... | reverse complement strand
CCCGAGATTCCGGCCCCAACAGCGAAGTAAGCAACTCGGCCTGCAAATGGTTGGTGTCTTGAAATTCATCCACGAGCAAGGCACGCACATTGCCCTTGAAGTAGCTCTTAGCCTGCGAGCCTTCCTTGCTCAAACTTATACTCGCTCTTCCGATCAGATCGTTATAGTCCAGGGCAGTGCGCTTGGTCTTTTCGGCCTCATAGAGCCCTTTGGCGCGGTGATAAAGCTCTATCAATCCAATCGTCAGGGCAAAAGCATCGGCGTCCTCGGGCAGGAGCCCCTGAGGCACCTTATCGCCTTTAGCAATGGCCGTCTGTTTCAAAATTTTCAGAGTGTCGCGCAGCGCCTGGGGCTCTGGCTTATTGCCGCCTACATTGCCGACGCTATGCCGAGACAGATCGGCAACGGCCTGCCAGCGTTTAGCCAGCTCCTCATCGCCTATGGCCTCAACGCTGCTCTCGCCCGAATAAATAGTCTCACAAAATGAAATTACTGTTTGACGATGCGCTTCTAATGCGTTTTTTGCATCAGCGTGAGGATGAGTGCAAATATATTCAAAGGCCCGAGAAAATTCACGATTGGACAAGATTGATACCAGTGCCTGCTTTTGCACCAGGCGAATAAAATCCTCGGCATGGGCGGTCAATCCTTCCACCGTCAAAGCGGGGACCTTTTTCAGCGCCTCGTCAAATTGCATCGAGGCCTTAATCAGCTTGACCAGCAACTTTTGAATGTTGTCTATGTTGCTGTTCAAGAGCAATTGATAGGACAAACTCTCGGCCGGTCCAGCTATAACATCACGCAGCGCTTGCTTGATTGCTTCGACGGCTATCTCGGTAGATACAAGTTCATCCAATACTTCAAAGTCGGGATCGATACCGGAGTCTGCCGGATAGGCCTTGAGCATCGACTCGCACATCGAGTGGATGGTTCCGATACGAGCGCTATCGACTTCGGAGAGACAATCAATCCAACGCTTATTTCTACCAGCCGCGATCTCAGCTTCGTCTTGACTGAGCCTGAGGAAACTGGCTTTGAGCCTTGAACGCATTTCATAGGCAGCCTTGCGCGTATAGGTCACAGCGATAATATTGGCCAGGGTGACATCATCGAAGCGACGCAAAATTTCAACGTAGCGCTCGACCAAGACATGCGTCTTGCCAGAGCCGGCACCGGCAGATACCAGGACGTGTTTGTCGACTGAGTGGGCGGCGATTTCTTGTTGCTCGGTAAGCATCAGTCCCAGTCTCCTTCGCCGTCTTCCATGCCACCGGCTTTCTTCAGCTCGGTGACGCGACAGACTTGCAGATGGTCGCAGCTATTGCAGACTTTGGGATCGCTGGGTCGCACGTTGAAATTACCGGAGGCGGCGGCAGTAACAAATCGACCGATATTGTCCTCAACTATTTCGATTATATTTTGGTCGGGTTTTTCAAAATCAATACGGCCGTTTGCATCCCCCGACGAAATGCTGAGAAATGTGCCGCCGCCCACGCGGGCCCCGGGCTCAACAGAGCGGCTCAAGGCCATGGCGTATATTGCCAGCTGCATATTGCGCCCTTCGATCGCTTCCTTTTCGCTTATGTTGGACGAACCGGATTTGTAATCGATCACTCTCCATTTGCCTTCATCGTTACGATCAGCTCTGTCAATCTGGCCGCGTATTTTGATGTCGCGCCCGCCGACTTTAATTGTCAGAGCTTTAGAGCTATTGCTGTCTTTGTCTTCCAGGCCGAAGCTTTTCTCGAGCAAAACAGGGCGATACTCACCACCGCTTTTGACCGCCCGCTCAAATTCTTTGTCGTAAAAGCGACGCAGGCGGAAATAAATTTCGTTCTTTTCGTATTGCCAAAACTCACTCTGCTTAAACTGATTGTCAGTCTCCAGCCAGGTTATGGCATCGTCGATACTTTTCTCAAAAATAGCCCTTGTCTTTTCTTGATCCGGCGCCAGAATGGTCAAGCCTTCAGCATTAAGACGCGAATAAAAATACTCCATCGCCTTGTGATTGAGCTTACCCAGGAGCTGCGCGTCAAGACCGGCTTCCGGCTCGGCCAATTTTTTGATACCAAGAACATTGGAGACCCAAAATAAGAACGGGCACTTACCAAAATCGTTTAATCGTGAAGGACTCCAGACGGCGGGCAAATCGACTTTGACCGCGCCTATCCGCACCTGCTCGCTGATATCACCGTTCCATTCTTTACTATTGCCGTCACCGGCTAAATAGGACCGCGCCTGGACAACCTTGAGCGGCTCGCTCAATTTTTCCATCAATTCCTGGATAGCAGCCGGCTCACTGGCGGCATAATTGGCACCAGCGTACCAGAGCAAACCATTGGCCATATCCAGACTGGAAACCGGCTTGAGCACTGAGTTTTCGTTAGGCGGCAAATAGGGGACCCGAGCCAGCACATTGTCATCACCCTGACTGATGAAAAATGACGCCGTCAACTCATCACCCTTCACATCAAAGAGTGGACTGGAAATATAAAGACTATCTGTCGCCCGCTCAAGAAGAGAGTTATATAGAGATCGCTCGAACGAATCGTGATTACGCGGGTTTTCTATATCTATACCAAAAGAAAACCACTTGCGCACTTCATCGCGGCTGAGGAAGCCGGTTTTTTCGCCTTTGCGGGGGAATTCACCCTCCACCAGTCCAGCCACAAACATCGTCTTAAATTTACAGTTTGGCACCAGATCGGCACCGCATACGGTGACGGCTCCGGCCATGGCATTGGGTCGCCTGAAGTTGGCCGGCTCCAAGGCCTTGTCCAGACGCTCAATCATCACGTTATAGGTAACTGGCTTCTCTCCGTAATCGGCACCGACAAGATTCTCTTCTAAAATAAAAGTGGAAAGCACCTTGCGAATTTCAAACAAAGCTTGATGCTCTTCCCAGACCACGAGCGGGTCCGCGTATTCGTCATCGTTTGGCAGCACCAACAGATCCTCAATCAGGTCTTCCACCCAGGAAACAAATTGGGTAAAAGTGAGGGTGCCCTGTGGCGGTGTTATACGATCAAAAAAGCCTTTGAGTTTATGGTCATCCCATTGCCAGTCGGCTCTTCCACTTACGACCATACGCTGCAGCGATTGATCGTCGGCATAGGCGACATCCTCGGCCGTCAGACCGAGATATTGCAAATTACAAAATGGACTGCTCAGAGTGCGCACAACATCTGCCCGGGCAAAATCACCGTCGGCCAGTTTTAGTAAACGCAGCAGATATTTGATCAGCGGAACGGAGATAAGCTCCACCGCTTCATCAAGATAGTAGTTGACCTGTGCTTTTTCAAAGGCTGCTTTAATAGCAGTCAGATAAGGTTTTACCGAGCGCACAACGACGACAGCATCGTGCGGATTCAAGCCATTGTCTAAATGACGCTTGAGCACACGCACAATTTCATCCATTTCCATCATGCGATCGAGAGAGCGCCACAGCTCTGGCTGCGCCGGGGCAAAATCTCTGTCGATTGCTTTTTCAATCGGCTTTAAACGAGCGCCAAATATTTCATGGAGTTCGCGAATACTTTTTTCTTTCCAACGGTAATCATCTGAACGCGACGAGTCGACATAGTCAAAACAAATCACTGTACGATCCGCTTGCTCCGCCAGCGCGCTCAGTACCTGTAATTGCAGCCGATTGAAGCGGTCGAAACCATCTACGGCAAGGAAGCCCAGAGACAAGACACCGCTATCGAGATTGTTCAATATTTCGCGAGTTTTGTACGCCAGTTTGCGCTCGTCATAGATATTGAGCCGCTCCAACTCCTGCCAGTAGGCTTCGTATATGCGAGCCAGCTCCATGTAGCGCGCGTTGCTGGCGGCTTCTTTGGCCAGCACGGTAACAACTTCGCTGGGCGCATAACCAGCGCGTTCCAGCTCGTCTATCAGCTCGAGAATACCGGCGTGCGTGCCGGCAAAATGCGCCACTTCGGCGAGATTTTCCAATCGACCGGCAGCCTTCACCTGGGCGATGGCCTTTTCCAAAATGGCCGGCCTGAGCGCGTCCGGCAATATACGGAAGCTCTGGCCCGTCTGACGCAGCACCTGATGACAGAGTTCGTAGAAGGGTAAAATCTTCAGCCCAAAGAGCCCGCGCATCGACGCATCGGCTCCGGCTCCCACACCACCTGCTCCGACACCGGCCCGGGCGCGTTCTTGCACCAGCGTCTGCAAGCGCTCCTCGACAAGCTTTTTATAACGGTGCGAAGGCACGGTCAAAATCGCCGGACGCGACTGCAACGGCGCGTTGCTAAGATAGTCGACGAGCTGCCCGAGCAAATCCACCGACTTACCAGCCCGATATGGACCGGTGACTAGCTCTACGGAATGAGATGTATCACTCGAACCGCTCAACTTCTCGGCGCCAGCCTCTAACTATGAGTATGTATGAAAAATTGTGCCCGCCGAGATTCGAACTCGGGACCTTCGGCTTCGGAGACCAACACTCTATCCAGCTGAGCTACGGGCACACGTTGCCTAATTATAGACCAATTTAGGCGGGCAGTCTTGTCAAGTCAACAGCAAAGATACCTTTGTTGCCCAAACGGCACAAATGCCACAATCGAAATTATTGCGCGAATGTTTTTCTTGACACCACATCTGGTGCCAAACTTTTACAAAGCGGGGCGCGAAGACCTAGTTGTGGCGCACCATTTCTTCCAGTGCATTCATATTATGGATAGTGACGCGTTTAGACTCTATCTCTATCCATTGACTATCGCGGAAGCGGTTGAGGATTTGCGTCACAGTCACCCGTGAGGAACCGACCATGTCGGCGATTTCCTGGTGGGTCAGAGGAAACTCCACGCGCACGCCGTGGGGCGTGACTTTGCCGTGGGTATCGGCCAGGGTGAGCAGCAGACGGGCCACGCGACTGGGCACCTGGCGGAAGACCAGGTCTTCGATGCGTGCCTGGGCCTGTTTCAGCCTGTCGCCGACTATACCTATGAAGCGCAGGCCAAATTCGGGGTTCTCGCGCACAAAATTGAGGAAGGACTCTTTGCTTATCTGATAGATACGCGCGTCTTCAAGAGTTTCGGCATAGCTGTCGTGCTCGCCAATCTCCCAGGCCGCCTCGCCGATCATATCGCCGGGGCCAAGAAGCGCCAGGATGACGGTTTTGCCTTCAGTTGACAGCCTGGTCACGCGCACGCGGCCTTTCTCTATAAAATAGATGGAGTCGCAGGCGCCCCCGGGTGAAAAAATAGTATGGTGTTTGGGCAGGTCGAGCTCCTCGAGGATGCCCAAAAGGCGCCCGAGCTCCACAGGGTTGAAGGATTCAAAGATTTCACTGTGCCTCAAGCTGAACAGCCGTTGCGCACCTTTCATTAGAACCTCCCTGAAGTCAGCTATGCCCCATAGGATGGGCGTGGGCAGCCATACGAAACTTTCCCACCGGCACAATTGAACTTTGCCGCTGCCAATTACGTTATCTGTATTACCCTTCAGACAAAACATTTGTTGGGTAACAACCTTTTTATACCCCTCCCCCCCTTTTTCTAACTTCGCCGAAAAATCGAAAAAGGGGAAAGCCGGGATATAAGAAGTTTGCATAACGGATCGGCCTCGATCGCATATACACTAGACTGCATGCGGGTTTTCCTCTCCACTTTTAATAAGTAGTAGGAGACAAAACCGTTATAATCTGGCTCACGTGAACGCGTATCTGGATTTATTAATCGGTTTCGCACGCATTTTAAACAGTGTTGTCGGTTGGGCGTCGGCTTGGCCTTCTAGCTTATCTATTTGAGGAGATTTAATATGGCGTTAGGCACAAAAGAGAAAAACCAAGTGGATAAAGATAAAGCCGCTGAAAAAGCGTTGAAATCCCAACCTTCGGTCGACAACAAGGGTAAGGATAAGGACGGAGCCCCGTCGCAGGAGCGACTAAAAGCTCTTGGACTGGCTCTAGATAGCATCAAGAAGCAATATGGCGACGGCTCAATTATGAAATTGGGCGATAGTCGTCATGGAGCCGTGGAAGTGATATCCACCGGCGCCCTTTCATTAGACGTCGCCCTCGGCGTCGGCGGCCTGCCCAAGGGCCGTATCATCGAAATCTACGGACCGGAAGCTTCCGGTAAAACCACCCTGGCCCAGCACGTGGCCGCTGAAGTCCAACGCAAGGGCGGAATCGCCGCCATCGTGGACGCTGAGCACGCAATGGACCCTGAATATGCCAGAGCGCTCGGCGTAAACGTTGATGAGCTCCTGATCTCTCAACCGGACACCGGTGAGCAAGCCCTGGAAATCACCGAGCAATTGGTGCGTTCCGGTGCTGTTGACGTTGTAATCGTAGACTCAGTTGCGGCCCTGGTGCCCAAGGCTGAAATCGAAGGCGAAATGGGCGACAGCCTCCCCGGCCTGCAAGCCAGACTGATGAGCCAAGCTCTGCGCAAACTCACAGGCATCGTCAGCAAAACCAACACCATGGTCATTTTCATCAACCAGTTGCGTCAGAAGATCGGCGTCATGTACGGCAATCCTGAAACAACAACCGGTGGAAACGCGCTCAAGTTCTACGCTTCAATCAGACTTGATATCCGCAAGATTGAAACTCTGAAAAAAGACGGCGTAGAAATCGGCAACCGTGTCAAAGTCAAAGTCGTCAAAAACAAAGTGGCTCCGCCCTTCCGTATTGCCGAGTTTGACATTATCTACGGTCGCGGCATAAACACCGCCGGCTGCATTCTGGACATCGGCGCCGAGATGGATATCATCAAAAAATCCGGCACATGGTTCAGCTATAAGGAAGAGCGCATCGGTCAGGGACGTGACCAGGCCCGCACATTCCTCGAAGCGCATCCGGACATGCTGAAAGAAATCGAAACCCGCGTCAAAGCTGAAATCGCAGCAGGCACACCAATGCCCGCTAAAGAGCCTAAAGTCAAAGACAAAGATAAGGACTAAGGCCAAGAGCTAGGAAAATGATGCAGTAAAACTACTGCGACCAAGAGGGCTGGGGTGATTACAAACGCACTCCAGCCCTTCTTCTAGACTAATATTTCATTTCAATATAGAGTGATCGCTTTTTGGCCGGTAAACCGACGAGTAAGAAGAAGAAACGAAAAGCTGTCCCTGAGCGGGCGGACGTAAAGAAGTCGGCGACTAAAAGGTCTCCAACGCAAAAGGCCACTACTCAAAAGCCCAGGGCTAAAAATCCAGCTCAGAAAAACTCCGCTACTAAGAAGCAGTCACTAAAAGAGTTCGTTCAAGAAAACTCAGTCGCCACTGATTCAAGATCGCGCTTTAGTTTCGCCGCGCTCTTTCCCGAGAGCGGCCAACTCCTCGCCGCAATTGGCGGAGGCGTGACCCTGGGTCTGGCCTGTCCCGGCTTCGAGCAATGGTATCTGGCCTGGGTCGGGTTGGCACCTTTGTTTTTACTTCTAGCTATCGATCAATCAAGCTGGAAGCGCACCCAGATTGGGTTTGTATATGGCCTGGCTTACAACCTGACTTATCTGCACTGGTACCTTGGTCTAGCTCCATTAGACTGGCTGGGCTTTCACGGCATTATGGGCGACTTCCTCGCCGCCTTCGCCTGGCTATTTTGCGCCACGCATCAAGCGCTGGCCTTCGGCGTTTTTGCGCTTATCGCCGGCAAGATACCAATGTCCGGATCCTTTACTTTCAAAAAAGTTGGCGACCATCTGCGCCTTCCCGGCCTGGTCTGCCTGCCTCTCCTCTGGGTGCTTGTCGTCAACAGGCTCTGCAACGCTCAAGACCTGATGGGCGTGCCCTGGACACAACTTGAATACACACAGTACAAACAGACATTTATCCTGCAAGCGGCGTCATTGTTTGGCGGTATCGGTGTGAGCGCTCTGATCGTCCTCGTCAACGTCACAGTGGCTTCGCTAATAGCAACTTTTAAAAAGAAAGGCCTTAGTTTTGATTCGCTCAAAGCATTATCAAAAGAAGCGGCTTACTATCACTGCCTGGCAACGGCACTGATTGTCGGAGCATTTGCGGCACTGGGAATGTGGCAAAGCGACATCGCCAAAAAGCAAAGCAGCGCGCCTCAAACTCCGGTGGCCATCGTGCAGGCCGGCATCAACATCGACATGCAAAAAAGCAAGCACGACTATTCGCTCACAGAACTGACTGATTTCTACGACAAGCTATTGGCCAATTGCAAAAACGAACTCTGCATAATGACCGAGGGGGCGCTGCCAACTTACTTGAGGGAGCAACCTTCCACGCAAAAATGGTTGTCCGAAGAAGCGCGCAGCAAGGGGCTCGACATGGTTGTCGGCTCGATGGACAGAGACACTGTAGGCCACCCCTACAACTCAGCCTATGGCATCACCAGTAGTGGCACGATATTGCCGCAGGTTTATCACAAACGCTATCTCGTGCCGTTCGGCGAGTACACGCCGTTGTTGGTCGAATACTTCCCCGAATGGATCAAACGCTGGACCAATACACCGGCCGGAGGTGGATTCTCATCGGGCAAGGAAGCGATTTCATTTGCATTTGCTGCCGGCAAGATTGCGCCACTAATCTGCTTCGAATGCATTTCTCCCGAGCAAACTGCCCGAAGCTGCCGCGAAGGAGGTCAACTTCTGGTAAATATTTCGGACCTGGCCTGGTTTCACAAATCCGACTGCGGCCTGCAAATGGTGGCCTTCTCGGTGCTTCGCGCCATCGAAAATCGGCGCTATTTTGTCTTCGCCGCCAACACCGGTCCATCAGCAGTTATTGACACAACAGGTAAAATAACAAAGTATTGCCCTCAAGGTGGCGAGGCCGTAGTGAAGGGTCATGTTGGATTTAATCCTCACACAAGCTTTTTCTCACAGTGGTACAGATAAGTAACAACCTCCGAGTCGTGCGACTAAATCCATCTAGCTTCGGGTAACTCGGTATCATGGCCCTAAAATTCAAAAATCGGACCTGTGTCTCAATCGCCCTGGCGCAAGCCATTGCAGCGATTGGCTTTTGCTGTAGCAATGTGGCCACCAGCCCAGTAGCGGCTCATGAAAAAAGTGGCGAGACTGTGCGGACAGCCCGTCTGAGCGAAAGCCCGGAGGCAGCCTCCGAAGTAATCAACAAGCAGTTAAAACACTCTATGGCCAATATGCCGGTTAATCTTGCCGCCCTTTATGAATACGATCCGCCCAATGTCAAGTTGTCTAAGGCGTCAACCGATGTCGTTATAAATGCGCCTCAAGAATATGTCTGGGAAAAACTTACGACCTTCTCCACCTATCCCAAGCTTTTCCCTCGCCTGAAGACCTGCCAGGTTCTCAAGAAGGAAGGGGATCTGGTGCTGATAGAAAGTCTGCTGAAGCCCCAGATGTTTGTCACACAGCCCTGCCAGCACACTATCAATGACCTTGAAGACAAGCCGGACAGCCTTAAATGGAAATTGACCGACGGCAATTTCAAAGCTGTCGAGGGTGAGTGGGAATTGAAATCAATAGACGGCGGCCAACGCACCCAAGTCAAGTACACGATGGAAGTGGACCCAGGCCCACTAATCCCGCGCCCGGTTATCGTTCTGGCCTTAAAAATGATTCAACGCGAAGCAATAACCAGCGTCAAAGCCTCGGTAGAGCACGAATACGCGGCGATAGAGCCAGCAAGCAAAACCGGCGTCAATGTAAACGCGAACGGCAGCCGCAGTCCTAAAGGCTGAGTTTGCTCAGGCTGATTTAGCTCAGTGCTAATCGCCGACTTTGGTCGCTGTGGGCACGGTAATAGTCATCACAGTCTTGCCGGCTTCAGTTGTAATCGCCTGGATAGAACCCATGGCAACCTCGCCCCATCTCACTGAGTGAGGGGTCATGCCTTCGCCCTGCTGCATCACTTTGACGAATTCGTTCTTGTCGTTCTTGCGCTGCAGAGAACCCTCTACTTCAACCACCAGGGTTGTCACGCCGTCTTTGCGCTTGGGGCGACCGGAAAATCTGCCCTTGGCTATTTCTGTCCAGTTTTGATTAGCAGTACTTGTGCCCAGACCCCACTCAAGGACTTGCACAGGCTTACTCAGTCTAATCATGAAAGAAACCTCAAAATACTAATTGGGCGAAATATCGCACGCAAAAACGTTAGCATATTTGACCTGCTACAGCCAATTTTATTTGTTTTCAGATACAACTTATTTGGCCATTAATCCATCGGCGATTGCCGGCAAGCAATCACTCAAAGGCACTTTGGGCGCACCAAACAATTGCTTTGCCAGAGTACCGTCGCCGGCGGAGTCGGCGATGAGAATCTGCGCCAACTCAAGGTCGATAGTATTTTTGGGCAGATGCTTCGCCACCATATCAAAAACTTTGCCTGACAATTGACTGGGTACTGTCATGGTGCGATCCGACAGACCAAGGGCATCTCGCACTTCCTGCAAAAGTTCGGCAAAAGTAAAGGAATGCGGCCCGACAATATCAATTACCTTACCCACCGTTTCTTTCATATAGATCGATTCGACAATAGCGTTGGCCACTTCCACAACATGCACCGGCTCAAGTTTATTGAGACCGCTGCCGACAACGGGCAGAAACGGTTTAAAAGTAACAAGCGGCCGGATCGAGTCTATGAGCGGAAAGCGTTCACCGAAAAGATACGATGGGCGAAACACAGTCCAGTAAAGCGAACTCTTTCTGATCAGTTCATCGCCTTCGTATTTGGTGCGCAAATATTCACTTGGACTTTCATCGCGGGCACCGAGGCAGCTCACTTGCACGTAGCGCTGTACGCCAAACTCCTCTGCCAGAGCCAGAAGTTTCTCTACAAGATCATAATTGACATACTCAAATGTACTGTCGCGTTTCTGCCTGTAGATGCGGAAGCTGCCGGACAAATTGATTATGGCGTCCACATCAACCATGGCGCGCATCAAGACATCATCGTCTTCAAAAGCGCCGACTGTGACTTTGATACCTTGCTTGCGATACTGACCCAGATTGGATTCTCGCCAGTCGCCCGAACCTCTGGTTAAGAGCTTGATTTCATAGCCGCGCTCCAACATCACCGGCAACACCTTGCTGCCTAGAAATCCGGTGCCACCAATTACAAGAAGCAACTACCCAAGCTCCTTAAAAGCCAATTCTCACACCTGTACCGACGCCACCAAATCTAATACCACCATTGCCGTAGCCGTAGGGGCTGACGCCGCCCATGCCGTAGGGTGAGAAGCCGTTGTTGAAGCCGTTGAAGCCACCCATGGGCATTCCCATGCCGCCGCCGTAGCCGTAAGGCATGCCGTAGGTTGGAGCCAGGGGCACTCCGCCCATACCGATGCCACCCAGTTGGGTATTGCCTAAACCAATGCCGCCCATGCCCAGACCACCCATACCCATCCCGCCGATGGGTATGCCGCCCATAGCGCCCGGTATGCCCGAATAGACAGGCACTCCGCTGTAAGCTGCCGAACGGCCTACTACAGCGCCGGTTGAAGGATTGATCAAATTGCCGGTCATGGTATCGACTAAATAGCCGGTGCTGGGATCGGTGCGCATCATGCCCTGATTGACGTTGTATCCGCCGGTAAATCCGCCGGACAAAGCGTTGCCCAGACTATTGATGATTTTGCCTAAACCGCCCTGTTTCTGTGGTTGCCCCATATTGCCGGCGTAAACGGAATTCATGCCGTTGGTCGTGCCGCCAAGACTCGTGCCACCCATGCTCATACCGCTACCCATGCCGCCCACGCCGAGACCGCCGGACATGCCACTGCCCATACTGCTGCCCATGCCGCTAAGACCATTCATGCCGGGCTGGCCCATAGAATAAGAATCATCATCGCCACTGGACGAAGCCGCAGAACCGGCACCATAGCCAAGATTGTTGTCTTCATCAATCCAGCCACTGGGGCGCTTGTACGAGCCACCAGCCGCACCTGATCCACCAGAACGACCGCGCCCACGACCGGAGGCCGAAGCTGTGCTGCGATCATCAGCGAGAGGCACTTTCCCCACAAGGCGGGCGACCCTGTCCGGTAGCGCAAGCGCGGCCTGGGTGTCGCTGTCTTTTGGAAATACTGTTTTTTCCAGGCGCCCAACTCTGGCGATAAGCGGTTCCTGATCATATGTCTTACCGAGTACGGCTTTTTCCAGTCTGGTCACTTGCTGGTTCAGACCAAGAGGATTGTTCGTCACCGGCGGGCGCGAGCTCTCGTCATCAGGGGTTAGATTGGCAGCGGCTTTACTACCGGCGCTTGAGATAGGTGGTGCTACCGCAGGCTTGTTGCGATTGCGTCCGATGTTTGACGGAGGCGCTGCCATAGCAAGATCAGCCGCACTGGGAACGGATCTGTCCGAATAGCCGGATGCGCCATTGTAAGAGTTGCCGGAAGAACTACCGGAAGAACTACTAGAAGAGCTGCTGCGACCCATGCCATAGGCACCGGAGGCGCTGTTGCCGGAGTTGCGACCGGCACTGGTGCCGCCCATGCCAAAAGCTCCGCTTGCCTGCCCACTACCAGAGCCGCCGGCGCCTATGCCAAAGGCTTTCTTCAAATCCTGGCCGACATCTCTGCCGCTGAAACTTCTACCGTCATCACCGTCGGCGCGCGCCACAGGCTCGTTACGTTTGGGCACGGGGAAGGCGCGACCGCTGTCATCGTCGTCGTCAGTCCAATCGGAGCCGGCTGGGGCCTGCTTTGCAATATCAATATTGGTCTTTTCTTTGAGCGCGTCGACCCGTTCGCTGAGGTCGGTGAAGCGCGAAGGTCGGCCAAAGACCTTGGTTTCCAGACGATTGAGTCGATCACCGACAGCGTCGCTGGCATAATCACGATTGAACAGATGCTGTTCCAGAGCCGTTACAGCTGGATATTTACTTTCACCGGCCAGGACTTTTGTGGCCACCGGCCCATCGTCTGTAGACGGAGTGGCAGCCGGAGCGGCGGCAGGGGTCGAAGGTCTAGCCCCACGCTTACCGGATGAACGATTACTTACATTTCTAGGAGCTTCTGCGGCCGGCGAAGAGTCGCCCGGTGCACTTTGTCCACTTGATCCCGAGTCGCCGGAGGCCGTTGCAGAGGCACCGCCATCAGACTCCGTCGGCAAATCATTAAGGTTGGGCACGGTTGATGCAAGATTTTTCAATCTAACAGCATCGTCGCCGCTCTTAGCTTCACCAAAGATCATCTTTTCCAGGCGTTCGAGTCTGGCGCCGTCCTCATCCTTAGGATAAGTATGCTTAAAAAATTTCACCTCTAATTTTGACAAGCGCTCATCCTGACTAATCGAGGCAAAAGCAGGGAGGGCATAATTCAAACCCGAGCCGAATGTCACACCCAACGCAAGGGACAGGGCCACAAGGCTGTTAGTAAAAGGTATCGACCATCTATATTTTTGGACAGAATACTTGGCTTGCATGTTCAAATTTCCAGCAACAGACTCATATTACCACTCTTTTCAAGACCACTTTCTCTTACTCTACTAGTTGATAAGTGAAGATAGGAAGGAGATCGGCTGGCAAAGTAGGGATTTAGTGTCAAAATACGCCGAGAGACAAACATTTTAGAGGGAGTTTCCATGCGGTCGAGCAAAACCAAACAAGGCAGCTCTACAAAGGAGCTAAAACTTGATGGTAATAGCCTCACATTGGCACAGGTCGAAGCCGTTGCGCGGGGCAACGCTAAGGTCGGCCTGTCGGCCTCAGCGCAGAAACAAATCGACAAATCCCGCGCCATAGTGGACCACTTCCTGGAGCGCCGCACGGTCGTATATGGCATCACCACAGGCTTCGGCAAGTTTAAAGATGTCTTCATCCCGCCCGAACAAACAGAACAGTTGCAGCGCAACTTTCTTGTATCGCACGCTTGCGGTGTCGGTCCGGCCTTCCCTGAGGACGTCACGCGCGCGGTGACACTCCTGCGCGCAAACGCGCTGGCTAAGGGCTTCTCCGGCATCCGCAAAGAAGTTGTGGAATTGCTTCTGGCTTTGCTCAACAACGGCATACATCCTGTCATTCCCGAGCAAGGCTCGGTTGGCGCCAGCGGAGATCTGGCCCCCCTGGCTCATCTTGCTCTGGTGCTCACGGGAGAAGGCACGGCTGAGTACAACGGCAAAGTTGTAACAGGCAAGCAAGCACTGTCGCTCGCCGGCCTCAAACCAGTGACTTTAAAAGCAAAAGAAGGTCTGGCTCTAACGAACGGTACGCAAGTAATGGCGGCTCTGGGCACTCTGGTAGTGCTGGAAGCTGAGCGCCTGGCCAAGATGGCCGATATCATCGGAGCCATGTCGTTGGAAGCGCAATTGGGTTCGTGCAAGGCTTTTAGCCATCTTGTGCATGAGTTAAGACCACATCCGGGTCAACTGGCATCGGCGAGAAATCTGATGCGCTTGCTTGAAGACAGCGAGCTGATGGAAAGTCACAAAGATTGCCCCATGGTGCAGGACGCCTACTCCTTGCGCTGCATGCCACAAGTACACGGTGCATCCAGACAAGCTTTTAAGCACTCACGCGAAGTGCTGGAGATTGAAATCAACTCCGCAACAGACAATCCGCTTGTATTTGAAGACGAAGTCATATCCGGTGGAAACTTCCACGGGCAGCCGCTTGCGCTCATGCTCGACTATCTCGGCATCGCCCTGGCTGAGCTGGCGAATATCTCGGAGCGTCGCACTGAAAGACTGGTCAATCCCGCTCTTTCCAACGGCTTACCGGCATTTCTCACCCGTGATGGTGGTATCAACAGCGGTATGATGATTGCCCAGTATACGGCCGCCGCTCTAGTCTCCGAAAACAAGGTCCTGGCTCATCCGGCGTCGGTAGACTCCATCCCCACATCAGCCAATCAGGAAGACCATGTTTCGATGGGCACAATCGGTGCGCGCAAAGCACGAACTATTCTGAAAAATGTCCGCCATGTCCTGGCGATAGAACTTCTATGCGCCGCGCAGGGTCTGGATCTGCGCTCCGGCTCATTGCCCGAAGAAACCAACCACCAGCGCATGCTCGCAGTCGGCGGTCGACGCGGCGGCAGTGAGGCTAAATTTACCCCCGGACACCTATCAAAAGGCGCCCTCAAAGCCGGAGTCGGTGTCGACGCAGCCTACCACTTTGTGCGCAGTCATATCCCTCACCTAGAAACAGACCGCGAAATCCATCTGGACATCGCCGCCGCCGAAGCGCTCATAGCCTCAGGTGCGTTGCTTACATGCGTCGAAGAAAGTATTGGCGAATTGGAATAACCGCTCCAGTCAACGCTCCAGCCAACGCTCCAGTCAGACTCATTAGACTAATCTGAGCAGCGGCTATCTTGACAAGAAGGCTACTCGGTAATACACTTTCCGTTGCAGAGCTTTTTTCTGCAATGGACCACACTTAGTAAGAACAATCAAATAGCTCAGCGACAGGCTTATACCTGACGTACAAACTTGCGTTCCGTGCATTTTTTGCCCGGGACAAAAGCAGCGTTTCACTGCCAAGCGGCCACCGGCTGTTCAGTAGTGCAGCCTGGCCCAATGGCTTTGCACAGCGCTGACAACGGGAGCACGGCGCCTCAATGCGCCTCAGTCTTCAGCACTGCTTTGCCTCGCGCATGGCAGCGGGGATGTGCCACCGCATTTACTACCACAAAAATCGTGCGTCTTCGACTCTCATTTGAGCCGCTTGGTTTTGCGTCGAGCAAAATCCAAACGAGTCAAATCAGATCGGATCAAATCAGACGCGCACATATATCGAGGAGCGATCTATGAACACTACACATGACGACAATCCCACAGGGAGCGTTACGGAAACTGCTATTACACCAAGGCGCAGCCCACTTGTGCAGGGCACGTACAAACTCAAAGCGACCCCATCAAAACCCAAAGGCAGTCCATCAACGCAGCAGCGCCAATACTTCAGCAATCCCGTCAATCGAAGTATAAAAGAATCAATTGCTATCCTCACTGTGAGCGCCTCAATTATTGGAGCATGTACTACCATTGCCAGCTTTGCAAATTCTATAAATTCAACAGCGGAGCCACGGGTTGCCGTAGGTACTGATTTCAGCTCGGCAACGCTTAACAGCAACAACAACAACAGCGCATCTGTCCCGACCAAACAAAACCCACAGTTGGACAACGATCCCAATTTCGTCAAAATCGGCCTGGCCGCCCGCGACGGAAGTGGTAAATCGCTAGGCCTGTGCACGCTGGCCAGCACTACGGTCGACGCCAAACTTAGCGGATATGTAGCCCGGGTAAACGTGACCCAGGTGTATTCCAATCCATACAAAGAAAAAATTGAAGCGATTTACAACTTCCCACTATCGGATGAAAGCGCTGTCGATGACATGACCATAAAAATCGGCGACCGCACTGTTAAAGGAGAAATCAAATTAAAAGAAGAAGCGCACAAAATCTACCAGCAAGCCAAAGATGCCGGGCACGTTGCAGCTTTACTCGATCAGCAAAGGACGAATATTTTTACGCAACATGTAGCAAACATCGAACCAGGCAAAGAGATAGTGGTGCAAATTTCATATGTGGAGTTGCTTCACTTCGAAAGCGGTCGCTATACGTTTGCGGTACCGACAACAATTGGGCCCAGGTTTTTCCCGAGCAAAAGTGAAAAGAACCTCGAAAATAGCGCCTCCAATAAACTGGCGCAGATGCTTCCAGGTAACGTATTGGCAGAAAACATCGTCGGCCAAAATCTATCAATCAATGTTGACGTAGATGCCGGGATGCCCATCAAAAATATCAGTTCCAAAACATTTCCTATTCTCGTAAGCAATCAAAGCAGCAGCCATTCTCTGATCGGCTTGCGCAACTCGGTCAATCAACCAAACAAAGACTTTGTCCTCACCTACGACATGGACAATGCCGACGCCATCAAGAGTGGATATCTCGCTTGCCGCGATCCGAGAAGCAAAGACAAAGACGGCTATGCCACATTTATGCTTCTGCCTCCGGCAAAAGTAACTGGAGAAACCGCCTCTCCCAAAGAAATGATTTTCCTCCTGGACTGCTCGGGCTCGCAGAGCGGCAAACCGATAGAGAAAGCCAAAGAGACAATGCACTACATTGTTGATCACATGAATGCCAATGATACTTTCCAGGTCCTGGCATTCAACGATACCGTCTCGACTCTCTCCGACGAACCGGTGCATGCAAATCCGATCGAACGTATCAAAGCTCATACCTATATCAACGGACTACAAGCCAATGGCGGCACCTGGATGGGGCCGGCTGTAGAGAAAGTCCTACACCAGAAAGTCAAAGAGGTTGACGATCTTAAACGCTTGCGCATCGTAACCTTTATGACCGACGGATTAGTCGGCAATGACGTGGAAATATGCAACCTGGTAAAAAAGGAACGGGGCCAATCGCGCTGGTTTCCCTTCGGCACCGGCGATGGTGTCAACCGTCTTTTGATCGACAATGTTGCCAGACTGGGTGGTGGCGAGCCTGACTACGTACTACTCGACAGCTCAGCCGAAGAGGTAGGCAAGAAATTCTACGACTGCATATCCAGCCCGTCGCTTACTGATGTACATCTGAAGGCGGAAGGTATCGACTTGTACGATGTCTATCCCGGTGAAGTAAGTGACGTCTGGGCCAACAAACCATTGTATTTTACCGCCCGCTACAAAAATGGTGGCAGCGGAACGGTCACGCTGACGGGCCTTGCCCATGGACGTCCCTATAGCCAAACCCTATCAGTGACATTGCCGGTCGACGACAACAGAAATGCATCTATCGAAAAAGTTTGGGCCAGACAAAAAATCACCCACCTGATCGATCAGGACCTGGCCGGTTTGTCTGCCGGTACGGTTCAACCGTCAATCAAAAAAGCGGTAGAACAAGTTGCACTGGAGCACAAGCTCATGTCCGACTTCACCTCATTTGTCGCCGTGGATAGTGCGACTACGGCTCCAGGCAACCTAATGCAAGTGCCCGTGCCCAATGTCCAACCGGAGGGCGTCGACCCAACCGCCACCGGACAGTACATCGGATCGTATTCAGGAATTCAAGGCGCGACGAACGGTACGATTGCGCTGCAAGGCGCCACAAACGGGATGATCGGCCCACAGGGCGCCGACGCCACACTTATCACCGGGGTCAACACCGCGGGGACAGTGCGCGTAAACAATCTCGCCAATATAGAAGGCACCCTAAATATCGTATCCAACCTGATCGAAATCCTCGGTCTTATCTGGGGCGTACCTACGATAATCTACGGATTTACGAAGTTATCGTCCAATCGCAAGGGTGCGATGTGGAGCATCGTTTACGGCTCCATCGCTCTGGTAACGGGGCTCGCTACCCCCGCTGCGATTAATTGGATTATGTCCAGTCTTCGTGACGGAGGTGGCTTCAACTAACAAAATACAAAATATCCCTTATCACAACCAATCAAGAGTCGAGCTGAGTAATAACAGCTCGACTCTCGTACAATGTGTAGGCCGTTAGCGGCAAACATTAGTACGCGGGGGAAAGCTGTTGTGAAGAGATCGTTTTTAAAAGGTATTGCCAGTGCCGCCACCGCCATAACTGCTCTATCGTCCCTCGCACAAACGGCCACTGCCTGCACTCGGGCGGTCTATCTCGGCACCGAAGACACAGTCGTGACGACGCGCTCGATGGATTGGGTCGAGGACATGAAATCCAATCTCTGGGTTTTCCCACGCGGCATGAAACGTGACGGCGCCGCCGGACCGAACTCGATTAAGTGGACATCAAAATACGGCAGTATAGCCACATCCTGCTTCGACATGGCCACATGTGATGGTATGAATGAAACCGGCCTGGTCGCCAACATACTGTGGTTGGCCGAATCAGATTACGGCAAAGTCGATCCCAAAAGACCGGGACTTTCAATCGGAGCCTGGACGCAATATGTATTGGACAATTATTCTACGGTATCAGAAGCGGTGGCAGCCCTGAGCCAGGAGCCCTTTCAAATTGTGCAGACGACCGTACCCGGCGGTCGGGTAGCGGCGGTGCATCTGGCCATAACAGACACTACCGGTGACACGGCGGTATTTGAATACATCGGCGGCAAACTGGTTGTTCATCACAGTCGCAATCATATAGTAATGACCAATTCACCAACCTTCGACGAACAACTGGCACTCAATGCCTATTGGAGAAATATAGGCGGCTTGAAGTTTTTGCCTGGGACTATAAGCGCGGCCGATCGTTTTGCCAGAGCATCTTTTTATATGACCAGCATCCCCAAATCTTCCGATCGCATGGAAGCGACGGCAGCGGCGTTCAGCGTCATCCGCAGCGTATCTGTGCCGCTTGGTATCAAAGTGCCGGACCTGCCGAACGTCGCATCAACAATCTGGCGCACAGTTTCGGATCAAAAAGGCAAAGTATATTTTTTTGATTCGGCTACAAGTCCAAATGTATTCTGGGTGCCTCTGGCCGATTTAGATTTTAAAGAAGGCGCACCGGTGAAGACGCTTACTTTAGTCGGTGGCAAAACATTTGCCGGAAACGCGGCAAGTAAATTTGAAAAAACTGAACCCTTTAAATTTGCACAGGGCGATGCGGCTGGCAAATAGACGGGACAAAGACGAGAAAATAGATGGTCCAATAAAGGAGCATCTATTTTCCAATCAAGTCGTCCGACCAACTGGACGTCATTTTTGATAGCGTTGTTTGATCGGCTCTGGCATCGGCCACCCGCCCCAATTGCATATAACACTTGGCCCGCTCTTTGAGACAGCTAATGAGCCAAAAGCTTGCCTGATTTGCTGCTTTCAGTTTGGGCTTTGTTCCAATAGCCTTACTCAAGACCTCAATAGCTTCCGGATAGTGCTTTAGCCTTTCAAGGCATGTTCCCTTTGCTAAAAGTACAGGATCGTCCAAATTGTCTTTAGCCGGAGCCGGTGCTCTGTTTATGAGAGCCAGCGCATCAGCAGGTCGATTGGCCTTTAGAAGCGCGCCGGCAGCTTCGCAGAAAAACCCGCTTGCGTGGTGACTTGAATAGGCAGCGGCCTTTTCGTAGTCGGCGGCCGCCTCGACATAGCGCTTCGCTGCGTTGTGACACGTCGCGCGAATCTCATAACATTCAGGGCAGCGATCTCGCTTTATAGCAAGGTCACTGAGTTCCATTGCTTTATCAAAGTTTTGGTCCTGCGCATAGGCCATAGCAGCTAAATACAAAACATAGCCCCGCGCCTTTTCTACATGCTCAACTTTTTTAAATTCTTCTATCGCCTCGTCATACTTGTATTGGCAGCAAAGACAAGCTGCTTTCCAGAGCGTTCGCTCGTTTTGATCATTGGAGTGCCTGGGTGTGCGGGCCAGGAGAAGTCGGGCTTGGTTCACGTCGTGCTTGCGCAATAAATTTTCCAGGCGCTTTACCGGCAGGCCGAAGTCATCTACGTCAGGATACGGACTTGGCTCGGCAGCATGCTCCTGGTGTTTCGATTGCGGATTTGCTGCGGTCGCCTGTGAACCAGGGAAGGCCCATGAGAAAAAACCGACCAGCATCAATGTGAGGCCCACTTTAAACAAATCGTTCACCTATTTTTCTACAGAAGGATAACTGCGCCAGTAGTAAGTCCACCCGATGTCCTTTTCAGCATTTTCGAAAGCGTATCGCGAAGTCGTCAGCATTAGCGGAGAATTATAGACGTAGTAGCTAAAACTCTTGCTGTCGTTCTCCACTGGACAGCGCAACCGCAACTGCCAGCGCACATTGGGAATATTCTGGGCAATCTGGTAGTTAAACGCCGGCGAAGCACCGACACCAGAAGTTGGGATTTCAGACAAATACCCCGGTATCAACTTCGTGAGATTCTCAGGCGGATGGCCCTCCTTAAATTCGTATACGGAAATGGCTTTCGTCAGCAATTTCGTCTTGGAATTGAGGACCTGACAAAAAGAATCGCGCATCGCGCCGGACGCCCACAGACCCACTAATAGCGCGCTCCCACAGACCAAACTGACCGACAGGACTCCCCGACACGCCTTTTCCAGTTTGGGAAACATAGCTAATAGCACAACACAGACTGTCACCGGTATGCAAACCCCGCACACAGCAGTACCGACGTGAAAAATCTTAGCTATGGGATCGATTGTGGCAGGGAAACTATTTGGAGAAAGCTGGAAACTTGTTAGCGCCGGGAAAATGGCGAACATGAAGATCCAGATCAGAAAAACCGTCCGCTGCTTAGCCTGCGGTTTCAAACGTCTAACTATCGTCTCTAATTTTTTATGCATCAAAGAACTACTTGAGGGGCTGTAACAGGAATGAGTCTCAGCTTCCAGTAAAGACAAGGGCTGTCGCTAAGTAGAACATCTCGTTCCAGGGCACTTGGCTTCGGACACTCACAGACATAAAAGCACCGACAATCAAAAATGGTATCAACAGGACAGGGCAACTTCAATCGCCAGAGAAGTTGGTCACTGTCGTCAAGCAACTGATATTCAAAACCGGGAGAGCCACCAATGCCGGGATCAGGGATTCGACTTAAATACGTAGGCACCAGCTCGCTAAGCGTAGCGGGCGGGTGGCCCTCTTTCTTTTGGAAATCTACAATGGCAGATACCAGAGAGTTGGTCCCGAAATCCAGCGTTTCGGAGAAGTTCTCCAACGTGCGGAGCGAAACAAGAGTGCCCATTGAAATGGCAGTACCCGCGACGATTGAGCAGAGCAGTACTTTCGCAAATGCTGTTCGATACCTTGCGAAAAGTGCAACTATGCCGGATAGCCCTGCAACTGGGTAACAGAACCAACAGAGATCCCAGCTGTAGCCTAGCGCCATGTCGATCGGATGGGTGGCTGCTGCAATAGCGTTGGGTGTAAGCAAGTAGGACGTCAATACCGGATGAATTGAGAACAGTGAAACCCAAAGAAACAGCAGCGTGCGGTGTTCAGATTTCAGCCTCCAGCGCTTATTCATGAACATACATCCAGTCACCAATCTTACCGCGATAGCCGGCACCGAAGACACTCATATACTCGCGTGATGGTCCATAGAAAAACAAATCGTAGTACATCGGTGCAGCGTATTTAACACTCAGCTCCCAGCTGTCTCTTGTGCGGTAGCCGATACTTGAATACGCAAAAGTTGGACACCCAGCAATACCTGTTTCCGGAATTGCAGCAATATACTTAGGCAACAGTTGTTTCAGACTGTCAGGCGGCCGCTTTTCGTCACGCTCGTAAGCATCAATTGCTTTAACCAACACAGCCGCACGCGTGGAGACGGCAGTATAAGCTTGAACTCTAACTGACTGCGCCAAGACCATTCCAAAATAGGGCGCGCTCGCAACCATAATACCAATCGCCAGAATCTTTCGCCCCTTCCGAGCATATCCACTTTCACTCAACATAAAACATCCGATGAAAACACAGACAAGAGCGCAAAATTGGATCGCTGAGAAAATCTGTCCTACGAACCAGCAGGACGGACTTAGCCCTAACTTCGGGAAATATAAAACTGCAGCTGCTAGTGTCGGCAAAGTCGCAACGCAAAGCAGCCAGATTGTGGCCGGAAGTCGATACTTAGCTAATTTAATTGCGGCGAGTTGCAGCCGGAGGTCATTGCGCATACATCCAGTCTAAGTAATTTGCAACAAGTCCGCTATGTGACAAGTACCATGAAAGAGCCTTGCTGTTCGCTAGGAATCAGGCTAATCCATAAAATCACCGACTACAAGTTCCCATGAGCCCTCGTTATTGGTCCGCTTGTCCGTAGCACTGTGAACAGGAAACTCGCGAACGTAGTCACTGCCAACAAAGAGATAATATACAGGGCAAGGCAATTTCAGGCGCCATCGAACAGGCGAAGAGTTGGGAAGTTCTTCATAGATAAATGTGGGTGAAGCACCCAATCCTGAACTCGGAATCTGGTCTAAATAAGCAGGGACAAGCTGAGCCAGAACATTAGGAGGATGGCCCTCTTTTCTCTCAAATTCATCTACGGCTCCCACTAACGCCCTGGTCCGGTCGTTAAGAGTGTCGCAGAAGGACCCAATAATGAAAAATGATATAGCGATACCAAGCGACACAGCGCTAAGAGCTGCAACCGAATATATCCAAAGTCTGACAAACAGCGTTCGGATCTTCGGAATAATAGCCAATAGGGCGAACAACAGGCACGCGGGAAAACAAAATATGCAGAAAAGCAAACCGCAATAAAGGCCCAAGGAAATTGGCTCACAAAATGCTTCACAAGCATTCGGTGAGAGCGCATATGAGGTTAGCGCCGGAAAAATAGCAAACAAAATGAACCATAGCGTCAACCAGGTACGATGTTCAGACTTCAATCGCCAGCGCTTATTCATGCACGTAGACCCATTCTCCGACAGGCTCCACTGGGAATCTGTGATTGTAAACATAGTAGTTTCTGTCAGTCCGATAGACAAAATAGCTAAAATCGGGACCACCCAGCGAACACGGTACTCTTAATTCCCACCATTCAGGATCTTCATATTCAGACACGGAGTACAGATAACGAGGGAAAGCTCCAAACCCTGTGCTTGGAACTGCTGGTAAAAAAACCGGAACCAGATCCGTCAATGCTCTGGGAGGATGCCCCTTCAAAGTTTGATACGCAGAAATAGCAAGAACCAAGGAATGTGATCGCTTGGACAAATCAGCTCCAGCAGCCAATCTAATAGATTGACAAACAAATATACTTACCAGGAGCAGGATGAAGGCACAAAAACTATTCATAAAGACTTTCAGGGCCAACGGTCGAGCCGCGCGAATCGGTGTCAGCACCATCGCAACAAACGTGACCAGCAGAGCCAACACCACCAACATTCCGAGTATGCCCATAACCATTGCGGCACAAAAAGCAGCCTGCTCCGGACAGCCGGGCGAAAACAAAAAAGTAGTTATCGCCGGCGCTATTGCAACCAGCGAAAACCACAGGACAATCGCCGTCCGATGTTTGGACTTCAGTCGCGGTATCCACTTCAGCCTGGCTCGATGCTGCATCCTTCCAGTATAGTCGCGCATTTCCTTGCTGGCAAAAATCGCCAAGGAGCCGCCAGGGTCCGGGCCGAGGCCTTCTCGGAGAATTAATCTGCCCCTGCGTATTAACCACACTGCCATATTTCATGAAAAGTTACAGAATCATAGCAACCCGTAGAGCACCCCTCTGCTATTGAGAGCAAAATTGGACCAGGTACATCCAGTACTGCAACAGCCCCTGCTAGACCAGCAGGAGCCCAAACCGCTTGAAGAAAACCACTTGCACACCGGTTTGGATTTGGTGAAAGTCGCTAAACCCGACACACCGCATCAAGGCCCGCGTCACCATACGATGGGCGGCTTTTTGTCGGGCATCGGGCGCACAGCCGAACAGCAGGTCAACCCGCAAGAGCAGCTGACTCGGCGCGAAAATTATACTGTCATGCTCAATCATTCGTACCTCAACGAAGAGCTGGTGCTCAAATCGTTGGAGGCGAAGAATCCGACATTTAATGCCGTCACATCGCAGGATGGCACACAGTATCTGAACAATATCAGTGGCATCCGCCTCAATTTCCACACTTTTGGCCACGATGAAAAACTTGACGTCAAAAGCATAGTCATCACTGACGGTCCCAATGGTTCCAAGCGCTACAGCTTGCAGGTGGACAACCCGCTGCCGCCTGAGGTGGAAAAGGTTTTCAACGCGCCCTCAACTCTACCGATGACTTTCAATGTCGCGAGCAACGGCCGCGTAGAACATCCGACCGACAGCGAAATCTTCAATAGTCTTTCGCAGCACGTAGGCACTACTTTGCCTGGCCTGGTGCTCAAAGACGCGCTCACCGACGCCGGAAGCGTGGCCAAATTTATGGAGTCAAATCCCGCCTGGGTGAACAACATCATGGCGCCATTCGTGACTAGATTTGGTGCCTACCTTAAAAGCGATTTTGATCCGACGACCGTCCTCAATCAGCCTGGTCAGCCACTCAAACCTGGACAGCCAGGGCAAAAATGGCCTACACCTGGACAGCCGGGGCAGCCAGGTCAACCGGGCCAGCCTGGTCCTATCGACACAACCGGTCAACCGCCTAAGGTCGGTCAGCAAGTCGCTCCCCGCGACGCAGTGCAAATAGCCAAGCCCAAGCCGCTGCCACCGGACGACGCATCCTTATTTAAGATCAAAGGTCCCGGCGATTGGCACGAGACTATGCAAATCGAAGGCCGGACGCGCAGCTTCACAGTGCACGTGCCTCCCAACTACGATGCCACCAAGCCGATGCCGATGCTGCTTCTTGCTTCCGGCATGTCGCAGACGTCAAAAGATATCGAAGAATTTTTCCACGCCAACAGACTCGCAGACAAAGAGGGCTTCATCGCTGTCTATCCTGAGTCGGTCAATTGGTTTGATGTGAAAGATCTGCGCACATGGGAAACCGGCAACGGTCTTGTGCTCCCGGGACAAAAAGCGGGCGACGTAAAATTCATGGGCGACATAATCAATGCCGTTCAGAAACAAGTCAGCATCGATCCGATGCGCATTCACATGGCCGGTTTGTCCAACGGCGGCATGCTGACATACACAACGGCAGCGGCACTGTCAGGCACTCTTGCCAGCATCGGCATCTTGAGTTCGACCATGAGCGGCAAAGAGCCGGCGCCCAAAGAACCACTTTCACTGATAAACATTCACGGCACAGCCGACACGATCATTCCGTATGATGGCCTCACCGATACACCGCCCGTCCTCACCGACGTTGGCGTCCCGCTGTTCCAACCGGCGCACTACGGCACCTACTATTACCGCAATCTCGACGGCATAACGGCAGCACCGACGGTGACCAAAAACGGCATCGAGACGATAGAAATATCATCAAATCCAGCAAACCACACCACTGTCGAGCATATAACACTAGATGGTGTAGACCACTTCCTCGACAATCAATCGCACCGGCTGGAGCAAGTGTGGCAGTTTCTCAAAGAACATCCGCGCACCACCGCGCCCAATCCAAATAACAATCAAGAAGTTCAAACGAGCACGCCGGTTGAAGAGTTAACGACTGTCAAACAGTTGAAAGCGGCTATTCAAGCACGCGGCGTTGCCGGCATTGAGCAGGACGTCGACAATGTCTTTGATGCCGCACGTACAATCTCCGACGGCTCGATCAGCCCATCGGCGATCTTTGACAAGATTACAAAATCGACGCACGTAAACTTCAACGACCCGGTCAATATTTTCATTCAAAATACGACTCAGATATCCAAAGCGCATGACACCATAACCGTTGATCGCAAAGTGTCGTCAGATATTCCGCTGGATGTAAAATTTGGCGTGGGCGCGATCAAGTCCCTGGAAGTAGGCAAAGTCTCCTTCGACCTGGCTAAGATAAATGGCTATCCGGAGCTAAAAAATATCAGCGGCCTGACGCTGCACGCGCAAGTAGCCGGCTACAATCTGGCGAGCAAAATACAAGACATTACCGAACTGCCCGACGGTCCCAACGGAGCAAACGGACGCATCTACAGGGCAACCATGCAAAACCCGCTTCCCGGCTGGATGCGCACCGTGCTCTTCTCACCCGGTCAATTTAATGTCGATCTCAAATTTGCGGCCAACGGAAATCCGACAATAGTCAATCAAGCCAATACGGAAAGGCAATTGCTGGGTAAAAATCCCTTCGTCAACGGTATTGCAGACGAATCACAAGACGTGGT
>Ga0105248_10001436_pt1 | contig 26553 bp, 25 predicted proteins | sample KBSS34metaG_FD_81524 | JGI IMG/M metagenome (GOLD analysis project Ga0105248, IMG submission 81524) | Switchgrass rhizosphere microbial communities from Kellogg Biological Station, Michigan, USA - KBS S3-4 metaG | ecosystem: Host-associated > Plants > Roots > Rhizosphere > Soil | place... | reverse complement strand
CGCGCCAAGCACGAGGAGCGGCAGCGCACGCCGCTGCTCCCCCTGCGGATCGCTGCCGAGCGCCGCACGCCTATCACCTGGAGCGGAGCAGACGTTCCGCCTGCGCCCTTCACGGGCGCGCGCGTCGTCGAGCCGGTGATCGCGGATCTCCGCGACGTGATCGACTGGACCTTCTTCTTCACGGCGTGGGAACTGAAGGGCTCGTTCCCGCAGATCCTCGATCACGACGTCTACGGTGAGCAGGCGCGGGAACTGTTCGCCGATGCGCAGGAGCTCCTCGCCGAGATCGAGGGCGACGGGTCACTGCAGATCCGGGGCGCGTACGGCCTGTGGCCCGCCGCCAGCGAGGGAGACGACATCGTGCTCGGCAACGGCGTCACGCTGCCGATGCTTCGCCAGCAGGCCGACCGAGGTGACGAGCCCAACCGATCGCTCGCCGACTACGTCGCGCCCGTCGAGACCGGCCTGAGCGATCACATCGGTGCGTTCGCGGTGACGGCCGGCCTGGGAGCCGACGATCTGGTGAAGCGCTACGAAGCCGAGCACGACGACTACCGCGCCATCATCGTCAAGGCGCTGGCCGACCGGCTCGCCGAAGCGGCCGCGGAGTGGCTCCACCGGGAGGTGCGCCGCGCGTGGTACGCGCCCGACGAAGCGCTCACGAGCGACGATCTGATCGGCGAGCGGTACCGCGGGATCCGCCCGGCCTTCGGCTATCCGGCATGCCCCGACCACTCGCTCAAGCGCCGGGTGTTCGACCTGCTCGAGGCGCGCGAGCTCGGGATGGATCTGACCGAGCACGGCGCGATGCTGCCGGCCGCGAGCGTCAGCGGTCTCTACCTCCAGCACCCCGAGGCGCGGTACTTCAACGTCGGACAGATCGGCAAGGACCAGGTCGAGGACTACGCCCGCCGGCTCGGTGAGAGCGTGCTCGAGGCGGAGCGCTGGCTCCGCCCGAACCTCGCGTACGACCCGGACTGATCGCGCCGCCGACGGGCGGCCAAACGGTCGGTAGGCCGTGCAGGCGATGGCGCGCAGGAGAACGCACCGATAGGGTGCACGCAGTGAAGACCCTCACGCGTCCTCCCCAGACGCCGGTGCGGCCGCGCGCGGTCGCCGAGGCTCCGCGCCGCTGGCCGAAGCGCCTGGTGGCAGCCGTCATCGCCGTCGCGCTCGTCGCGGCGACCGGCCTCGTGGTCTGGGCGAACCACGTCGAGCCGCTCACCGGCGGCAGCGTCCGGTACGTGATCGCGGATCGAGCTGCCGACGTGACCGTCCGCTCCGTCGAAGCGCTCGGGGTGTCCGGGACGATCCAGACCGTCCAGACGCATCCCGGACAGACCTTCACCTATCGGTTCTCGATCCGCAACGACGGCCGCGTCCCGGTCCAGATCGTGGACGTCGGCGGCGAGACGGGCCACGGATCGATCGTGACGCGCCGGCCGATCCGCATGGAACCGGACCTGACGTCGGATCTCGACCCGAACACGGGATTCGAACCGTTCGCGCCATTCACCCTTGGATCGGGACAGGAAGCAGGGATCGAGATGCTTGTCACCGTCGGCAACGGCACGTGCTTCCACGAGCCGGGGCAGCCCTACCTCGGGTGGTACCTCGAGTCCGTCACCTACAAGGTGCTCGGGATCACGCGCCACGGCTGGCTCGATACCGGTTCGGAGATCCGGGTCACGAGCGCTCCGGGCGCGTGCGATGCCAAAGCCTGAGGCACGCCTCGCGCGAGACCGCGTAGCCTAGTGGAACGAGTTGCCGCAGGCACAGCCGCCCTGGGCCGCGGGGTTGTCGATGGTGAAGCCCGTCTGCTCGAGCGAGTCGACGAAGTCGACGGTCGCCTGCGACAGGTACGGCACCGACATCTTGTCGATCACGACACGAACGCCGTGCTGTTCTCCGACGGTGTCCTTTTCGGAGGTCTGGTCGTCGAGGTACATGGCGTAGCGCAGGCCCGAACACCCACCCGGTGAGACGGCGACGCGCAGCGCGATGTCGTCGCGACCTTCCTCGGCGAGGAGCTCTTTGACCTTTGTCGCAGCGGTCGTGGTCAGTGTGATCATCGATCCTCCGTCGGGGTTCCTACGCATCAGATTGTAACCGGCGGTGCCGCCGAACCCGACCCGGGAGGTCAGGTTCTCGCCCGTGACAACATCGGCTGCAGCGGAGTCAACCCTGAGCGGCGCCGAGCGTGGCGGCGTCGTCGGCCAGCTCCGAGGCCAACCGCTCGAGGGACCGTGCGGCGTCCGCGAGCGCCACCTCGTTCCCCACCAGGTCCACGAGGGACCGCACGACCGCGCCCGGCGCGTCGGTGGTGGCGACGCCGCACAGGATCGCCGCAGGCACCCCGGCGAGCCGGGCGGCGTCGAGGACCCCGGCCGGCACCTTCCCCCGCAGCGAGCTCGCGTCGAAGGACCCCTCCCCCGTGATCACGAGCGACGCGCCGGCGAGCTGCTGCGCGAAGCGCACCGCCTCCATCACGACCTCGACCCCGCGGCGCAGGCGGGCGCCGGTGAAGGCCATCAGCCCGAAGCCGAGACCCCCGGCGGCGCCGGCGCCCGGCTCGTGCGACCGATCCACGCCGAGGTCGCGCGCCGCGACCGCGGCGAGGTGCGCAAGCGCTCGGTCGAGCACGACGACGTCGTCGGGCGACGCCCCCTTCTGGGGACCGAAGACGGCGCTCGCCCCGGCGGGACCGCACAACGGGTTGTCGACGTCGGTCACGCCGACGATCTCGATGGCCCGCACGCGATCGAGCACGGGGCCGGCATCGAGCCGGTTGAGCGCGACCACGGCGCCTCCACCGTCGCCGATCGGGCGGCCGTCGACATCGAGGAAACGCCCGCCCAGGGCCGCGGCCATACCCACCCCGCCGTCGTTCGTGGCCGAGCCGCCCAGGCACACGAGCATCCGCCGGGCCCGCGCGTCGATCGCCGCCGCCATGAGCTCGCCGGTGCCGCGGGTGGTGGTGCGCATCGGTGCGCGCCGGGCGGCCGGCACGAGCTCCAGACCCGAGGCGCGGGCCATCTCGATGACGGCGGTCTCGCCCCGCATCCCGATCGCGGCCTCCACCGGATCACCCAACGGCCCCGTCACGGTGCGCATCGAGCGCGTCGCCGCGGGATCGTCCGTCGGCGCCAGGACGTCGAGCGTGCCTTCGCCGCCGTCCGCGAGCGGCACGACGACCACGTCGTCGTCGGGGCGCGCACGCCGCCATCCACGCGCGATCGCGTCGCCCGCCTCGCGTGCCGTGAGCGTGCCTCGGAACTTGTCGGGGGCCACCAGGACGCGCATGGCGGCGACTGTACAATCCGCCCCGAACCGAGCGGGAAGGCGCGCGTAGCAGGTGACGATCGGCCGAGAAGACCTGGTAGGCATCGCCCATGCCGAGCGCCAGCGCCTGGGTCGGATGATCCAGTTCGCCGAGCCCGATACCTGGGAGGCGCCGAGCGCCGCGCCCGGTTGGTGGAACCGCGACGTGATGGCCCACCTCGCCGCCGCCGACACCGCCGCAGCGCAGCTCCTGGCCGGCCAGCCCGCCGAGGAGCTCGATCAGTTCCGCGGGCAGTTGAACGGACAGGTGTTCACCACCGACGCCTGGAACGCATGGACGGTCAACCGCCGCTCGGGGATGGACACCCGCACGATCCTCGACACGTGGGGGACGGCAGCGGAGTCGCTCCTGGAGCACGCAGCTCGGCTGAGCGAGAACGAGTGGCGCGAGGCACGGTTCCCGTGGCTCGCCGGCGACATCGCCGTCACCTACTTGGTGCAGTCGCGGGTGGTCGAGTGGTTCCTGCACGGTGAGGACATGCGCGCGACCAACGGCGTTGCGCCCGGGTGGCAGTTCGGCTGGCAGCACTGGCCGGTCCATCTGACGATCGATCTCGGCGTGCGGATGCTCCCGTGGACGCTGGCCGAGGCCGGCCACGACCTGTCCGGCCGGTCGGTCTTGGTCGAGGTCAGCGGGGCGGGCGAGGGCACCTGGCATTGGGGGCTCGGCGCCGGCGAGGTACCGGGACCGACGACGCACGCCGACGTCACGATCAAGGGACGGGCGCCGCAGCTCGCCCTGGTCGCCGGCAAGCGCATCGACCCCGAGGTCCTCCTCGAGTCCGGGATCCTCGTGCTCGGCGGCGACGCCGATACCGCCGAGCTCGTGCTTCGGACGATGCGCGCGTACGTCTAGGGGCTAGCGGCGCACCACCATGCGACGGACGGGCCGCGCCACCGCGCCGAACCGGTACTTGTACGCATAGTCGCCCTTGAGCAGATCGAACCCGCTCGCGCCGTCCTCGATCGCGAGACGGATGTCCTCACCGACGAGCACCATCCCCGGCGCCAGCGCCCCCCAGGAGCGGTCGAACGCCGAGTTGTAGAGGTAGGAGCGGTCGCCCCACCGGAACCCGATCGTCCCCGCCGCGAGCGACCCGCCCACCTCGATGAAGTTCAGCCGGAACGCTCCGGAGGACAGGAACGCCTCGCCGAGGCGTCGGAAGAAGATCTCCATCCCCGGCACCATGAACACACCCTTCGGGCCCTCGCTCAGGTGATGGAGCTCGACGAACCGGTCGAGCAACGCCGTGAGATCCTGCGTGCCCGCGGTGACGATCGAGATCGGACCGGCCTCGGCTTCGAGCTTCTTGGCCTTGCGGCGGATCTCGTGCCGGAGCTTGGCCGGCAGGCCCTCGAGGTAGCCCTCCCACGTCGGCGGGAGCTCGAGGTACGGCGCGATGCCGTCATGGTCGGCGGCCTCCTCCACCGACAGGCCCCGCGCCGCCGCCGCATCGCCGAGCAGCTCGTACCAACCGGAGTCCGCCGCGATCCCCCACAGGTCGGCGCTCCCCCAATCATCGCGCACGAGCAGGGCGTCCCAGAGCGCGGCCGAGAACGGCGCCTTCGCCTCGGGCATCGCGACCGGTCCCAGGTAATCGGTGACCTCCACGCCGCCGAGGAATCGGAGCTCCGTGCCGCTGCGTTCGAAGCCGACCGCGGCGACCTGGACGCCGGCGTCATCCTCACCGAAGGCGAGCAGTAGGTCGTCCGATTCCTCGCCGAACTCCTCCCAGTACAGCTTCAGGAACGAGGGCTGATGGAAGAAGGTGCCCGCGGGATCCTGCTGGACGAGACCGGACCAGTTGCGGCGCTGGAAATCCCGGGCATCTTCGGAGAAGGCGATCCGCATGGCGCCCACATGCTACGGACCGGGCGCGATCACCACGACCCGCCGCCGCCGCCACCGCCGCCGCCACCCGAGAACCCGCCGCCGCCGAACCCGCTCGAGCCGGATCCGGCCGGCGTCGACGTCATCGTTCCGCTCGTCGCAACGGCGAACCCATCGATCGCGTGCGCGAACCCGTCGGCTGAGAACGCGCCGGACGAGACGTACCACGGCACGATCGGCGCGACGCCGCTCGGCGCCTGCGCGGCGAGCGACTGGAACGTGTGCGCCCAACGGTCTGTGAGGCCGAAGACGATCGCGTACGGCAGCATCTTGGGGAACTCGTTCTCCTGCTCCGCCCAGCGCGCGAGGTAGCGGTCGGCCGTATCGATCACGCGCCGGTAGCCGCGGATGCGTCGCAGCATCGCGGTGCCCTTCGCCGTGCGGGCCGGCATCCGTCCGGCGCCGAACCAGAACACGAGCCCGACGACCAGCGCGGCGAGGCCGATCAGCCCGAGATGCGTAGTGGCCGCCAGCGCGACCGTGATCGCGATCCCGAGCACCGTCAGCCCGAACCCGATCAGTCGCCAGCGCACCCGCACCCGGTCCGGCCGGATCGCGAACCACCCTTGGTCACGCGCGTCCGTGTAGAGACTGTCCTCCACCTTCGACAACCGTTCGGCGAAGGTCGTCCGCAGGGCCGACAGCGTCGTCTCGTTCCCGTCGCGGAACAAGCCCTGAAGGAGCATCCGTTCGTACGGGAGCAGCGCCGCGTCGTCCGCGTCGGTCCGCACGAGCCGCCAGTCCGGCTTGCCGAAGAACCCTTCCTTGGGGATCTCCTGGATCTGGAGGAACCCCCGGACGGCGAGGTCGACGATCGTCGCGCTGACGTCCAGGGTATTCGCACGCTCGTCGATCAGCGTCCCGACCTGACCGGGACGGATCCCCTCGGGGGGTGCGAACTCCACCGGCCCCTCGGCGTCGGCGTCGCCGATCGGCACCGGCTCGGACTCCCCGTGCGGGTTGCCCATGATCTGGTCGACCTGCGAGCCCTGGTAGCGGCGGTCGCGCCCCTTGGTCCAGGCGAGGAACCCGAAGCCCGCGATCCCCACGACGGCGAGCGCTCCGGCGACCGAGCCGGTCACCGGCGTGACGGCGAAGGCGCGGGTCGGGCTCCACCGTTCATCGAGGATCGGCGGCTGCACGCTCACCGCACCCTTCTCGATCCCCACCACGACGGTGAGTCCTTGGTACGGGAACAGTTGGGCCTGGGCGAACCGCGCGGTGTCGCCTTGATACGCCGACGCGTCGCACCGCTCGCTCGAGCGCTCCTGCCCTTGGAAGCAGGCGACGCCGGTGATCCTGCCCGGCGTGGAGACCCGCACGGTCGCACGCTGGATCGTGACGCCCCACTCGTCGCCGATCGCGTTCCAGTAGAGCTCGTCGCGTTGCGGGAAGCTGTTCAGGGCGCCTTGCACCGTGTAGGTGATCTGATACCGATGGACGCCGGTGATCAGCTGATCCGGGTCGCCGATCTTGATCTCGGTCTTCCCGTCGCCGGCGTCGCCGATGCTGTAGCCCACCGGCGTGCCCGGCGACCCTTGCACGCTGTCGACGTGCAGCGGCATCAGCCGGTCGTACGTGTCGTCGTAGTGCAGCCGCGTCGGGATATCTCGGAAGATGCCGTGCCGCTGCTCGGAGCCGAAGTCGTAGTCGATGGTCTCGACGACCGTGAGCTCGCCGTTGGGCTGGACCGTGATGTCGACGTCGTAGCTGCGGATCGTCTCGAACGAGCTCCCGCCCGCCGGCGTTGCGACGAGCGCGCCGAAACACGCGAAGGCTGCGGCGAGGACGACGGAGGCGACGGCGCGGCGCACGCCCGAAGCCTATGCGAGGAAGACGGGGCGGGGTGGCAGGGACTCAGTGCGCGTGGGCACCGGCGGCGGCGCCGTCACCCTGCAAGGCGTCCTGCAAGACGTCCCAGGCCAGCACCGCGCATTTGATCCGGATCGGGTACTTCACGACGCCCTTGAGCGCGACGAGGTCGCCGAACGTGTCCTCGTCGGGCTCCACCTCGCCGGCCATCATCCCGCGGAACGACGAGGCGAGACCCAGCGCGTCGTCGACCTTCCGGCCGCTCACGGCCTCGGTCATCATCGAGGCCGAGCTCTGGGAGATCGAACACCCGGCGCCCTGGAAGGTCGCGGCCGTGACGATGCCGTCGTCCACCGTCACGGCGACCTCGATCTCGTCGCCGCACAGCGGGTTGTTCCGGCTGCATGTCGCCGTCGCGCCGGGGAGCTCGCGCTTGTTCCGCGGGCTCTTGTAGTGATCGAGGATCACTTCCTTGTAGATGTCGTCCAGCGCCACCGCGTGCCCTTCCTCGTGTGCCGTCAGCCTAGAGGGCGAAGATCGCCCCCGCCCGCTCGAGCCCGTCGAGCAAGGCGTCCACGTCCTGCTTGGTGTTGTACAGGTACAGCGACGCCCTCGTGGTGGCCGGAACCTCGAACCGCCGCATCACGAGCTGCGCGCAATGGTGCCCCGCCCGAACGGCGACCCCCTCCTCCGACAGGATCGTCGCGATGTCGTGCGGGTGCACATCGCGGTACCAGAACGAGATCTCTCCGCCGCGGACCGACACGTCCTTCGGGCCGATGATCCGGGCGCCGGCCTCGAGCAGCCCGTCGATCGCGTAGGCGGTCAGCTCCTCCTCGTGCCGGCGGATCGCGTCCATCCCGACGCCCTCGAGGTACCGCACGGCGGCCCCGAGGCCCACCTGCTGCGCGAGGTTCATCGTGCCCGCCTCGAACTTGTACGGGGGCTCCTTGAACGTCGAGCGATCGGGATACACCTCGAGGATCATCTCCCCGCCCCCGAGGAACGGATCCATCGCGTCCAGGAGCTCCGCGCGCCCGTACAGACCGCCCGAGGCGGTCGGTCCGAGCATCTTGTGTCCCGAGAACGTGAGGAAGTCGCAGCCGAGGTCCTGGACGTCGACCGCTCGATGCGGCACGAACTGCGCCCCGTCGACCAGCACGATCGCGCCCACGGCGTGCGCCGCGTCGATCAGCTCGCGCAGCGGCGGGAACGTGCCGAGCGCGTTGGACATCCCCGTGACGGCGAGGATCTTCGTTCGCTCCGTGAGGAGCGACCCCAGATCCGAGAGATCGAGGAGGCCGTCGTCGGTGAGCGGGATGTAGCGGAGCGTCGCCCCGGTCGCCTGCGCCGTGAACTGCCAGGGAACGATGTTGGAGTGGTGCTCCATCTCGGTGAGCAGCACCTCGTCGCCCGGCTTCAGGAACTTCCGGCCCCAGCCGTGTGCGACCAGGTTGATCGACTCGGTCGTGCCGCGCGTGAAGACGATCGTGTCGGGCGACGGCGCGCCGAGGAAAGCCGCGATCGTCGCCCGCGCCCCCTCGAACAGCTCCGTGGCCTCCTCGGCGAGCCTGTAGATCCCGCGGTGCGCGTTCGCGTTGTGGAGCCGGTAGAAGTCGAGCTCGGCGTCGATCACCGACTGCGGCTTGTGGCTCGTGGCCGCCGAGTCCAGGTAGACGAGCCGGCGCCCCTCGATCTCACGAGCGAGGATCGGGAAATCGCGGCGGATCGCGTCGAGGTCGAAGCTCATGTTCAGTCCTGTTCTTCCTCCGCGACCGCGCCCTCATCGAGCCCGAGCTCGCGCCGGATGCCCTCGTAGCCTTTGTCCTCGAGCTGGTGCGAGAGCTCGGGGCCCCCCGAGCGGACGATCCTGCCCTGCATCATCACGTGCACGAACGCCGGCGTGATGTAGTTCAGCATCCGCTGGTAGTGCGTGATGATCAGCACGCCCAGGTCCGGGCCGGCGAGATCGTTCACCGACTCAGCGACGAGCTTGAGCGAGTCGATGTCGAGCCCGGAGTCGGTCTCGTCGAGCAGCGCGATCGCGGGCTCGAGCACCGCGAGCTGCAGCACTTCGTTCCGCTTCTTCTCCCCGCCCGAGAACCCTTGGTTGACGTAGCGCTGGACCATCGAGTCCTCGACGCCGAGCCGCTCCATCTGGGTCTTCATGTGCTTGCGGAACTCGAGCGCGCTCACCTGGCCGCCCTTGATCGAGTTGTAGGCGGTGCGCAGGAAGTTCACGACCGAGACGCCGGGGATCTCGGTGGGGTACTGCATCGCCAGGAAGAGCCCTCGCTTGGCCCGCTCGTCGGCGGTCAGCGCCGTGATGTCCTCGCCGTTCAGCAGCACCGTGCCGTCGGTCACGACGTAGCCCGGCCGCCCCATGATCACGTTCGACAGCGTCGACTTGCCCGAGCCGTTCGGCCCCATCAGCGCGTGGATCTCGCCCTGACGCACCGTCAGGTCGATCCCGCGCAAGATCTCCTTGCCCTCGACGGTCGCATGCAGCCCGCGTACCTCGAGTGTCGCCGGGGTCGCGTTGGTCATCTCGTCCTCACACCTCGATCCACACGTCGTCGTCGGTCACGGTCACCGGGTAGCTGGCGACCGGCTTGATCGCCGGCAACCCAAGTGGCTTTCCGGAGTTCACGTCGAACAGCGACCCGTGCTTCGGGCACTCGATCGTGCCTTCTTCAGGATCGACCTCCCCCTCATCGAGGAAGGAGTGCTCGTGGGAGCACACGGCGTCGAGCGCCCGGAACCCGTCGTCACCCAGGTTGATCACCGCGACCTCGCGGCCGTCGACGGGGAACCGCCGAGCCTCCCCGGCCGGCACGTCCACGACGGCGCACACACGCTCATCCCCCATCAGATCGCCCTTTGAAGCTCTTCTTGGATCGCGAGCTCGGCGCCGGTGCGAACCTCTTCGAGCGTGACCCGGTCGAGCACCTCTTGGAAGAAGCCGGTCACGACCAGGCGCTCGGCCTCATCACGCGGGATCCCTCGGCTCTGCAGGTAGAACAGGGTTTCCTCCTCGACCGGCCCGACGCTCGCCGCGTGGCCGCACCGAACGTCGTTCGCCTCGATCTCGAGGTTCGGGATCGCGTCGGCCTTCGCATGCTCGGACAGCACCATGTTGCGCGAGGTCTGCATCGCGATGGTCTTCTGCGCGTCCGGCCGCACGTGGACCCATCCGCTGTAAACGGCCCGGCTGCGGTCGAGCAACGCCCCCTTGTACAACAGGTCGCTCGTGCAGTTGGGCGCCGCGTGGTCCTGGACCGACCGGTGGTCGAAATGCTGATCCTCGTCGGCGAAGAACACGCCGAGGAGCTCGCTGAACCCGCCGGGCTCGGCCAACACCGCCTCGACCTCCGCGCGGGCGAGCGAGGCGCCGAACCCCACGGCGAGCGAGCGGAAGTCGGCGTCGCGGCCGAGCCGCGTCCGTTGGACCGACAGGTGCGTGACGCCGTTCCCCCACTCCTGGATCGATGCATAGCGCACGTGTGCGCCGTCGCCGACCACGATCTCGGTGACCGCGTCGGAAAGTCCACGCTCGAGGTCCGGCGAGACGTACCGGTCGATGAAGGTCACCTCGGCCCCGCGCTCGGCGATCAACAGCGTGTGCGGGAACACCGCAGCGCCATCGGCATCGAGGTACGTCACGGTCTGCAGCGGCATCTCAACTCCGACGTCGGCCGGCACGTACAGGAACGTGCCGCCGGTCCGGAAGGCGCCGTGCAGCGCGGTGAACTTCGTGCGGTCGGTCGGCACGAGGTCGTGCAGGTTCGGATCGACGAGCTCCGGATACTTCTCGGCCGCAAGATCGAGATCGCAGAAGATGACCCCGCGCGACTCGAGGTCTTGCCCCGACGTGGTCATCACGACGCTCGAGTTGTGCTGCAGGATCGACGCCGCGAGTCCGTCGCTGTCGGTCGGCGGGGCTCCGTCGCCGTGCCCGGGCGCGTGCGGGACGAAGTCCAACGAGAAGTCGGACAGATCCGTGTAGCGCCACTCCTCGGTCTCCTGCGACGGGACCGGCAACGCCTCGAACTGCGCGAAGGCGCGTTCGCGGATCGCGCCGGTGGACCCGGGTGCGATCGGCAGCGCGTCGAGCGCAGCACGATCGAACGTCGTCATCCGACGGAGCCCTCCATCTGCAGCTCCACCAAACGGTTCAGCTCGACCGCGTACTCCATCGGCAGTTCGCGGGTGATCGGCTCGATGAAGCCGTTCACGATCATCGCGGTCGCCTCGACCTCGGACAGGCCGCGGCTCATCAGGTAGAAGAGCTGGTCCTCGCCCACCTTCGAGACGGTCGCCTCGTGGCCGAGGGACGCCGTCTCGTCCTCGACCTCGATGTAGGGGTAGGTGTCGGAGCGCGAATCGTCGTCCAGGATCAGCGCGTCGCAGCGCACGTTGGACTTCGCGTGATGCGCGTCGGGCTCGACGCGGACCAGGCCGCGGTAGCCCGTGCGCCCGCCGTCCTTCGACACGGACTTGGACGTGATCACACTGGTCGTGTGCGGCGCTGCGTGGATCGCCTTGCCGCCGGCGTCGGTGTGCATGCCCTTACCGGCGTACGCGACGGACAAGACTTCGCCACGTGCGCCCTCGCCGAGCAGATAGATCGACGGGTACTTCATCGTGACCTTCGAGCCGATGTTGCCGTCGACCCACTCCATCACGGCGTCCTCGTACGCAGCAGCGCGCTTGGTGACGAGGTTGTAGACGTTCGTCGACCAGTTCTGGATGGTCGTGTACCGGACGCGCGCGCCCTTCATCGCCTTGATCTCGACGACGGCCGAGTGCAGCGAGTCGCTCGAGTAGATCGGCGCGGAGCAGCCCTCGACGTAGTGCACGTAGCTGCCCTCGTCGGCGATGATCAGCGTCCGCTCGAACTGGCCCATGTTCTCGGCGTTGATCCGGAAGTAGGCCTGCAGCGGGATGTCCACCTGCACGCCCGGCGGCACGTAGATGAACGACCCTCCGGACCACACGGCGGTGTTCAGCGCCGCGAACTTGTTGTCGTTGGACGGGATCAACGTCCCGAAGTGCTCCTTCACGAGGTCGGGGTAATCGCGGAGCGCGCTGTCCATGTCGGTGAACAGCACCCCGATGTCGTCGAGCTCCTTCTTGATCTTGTGATACACGACCTCGGACTCGTACTGCGCGCTCACGCCACCGAGGTACTTCTTCTCGGCCTCGGGGATCCCGAGCTTGTCCCAGGTGCCCTTGATGTCGTCGGGCAGCTCGTCCCAGTTGCCCGCCTGCTTCTCCGTTGACCGGATGAAGTAGAAGATGTTCTCGAAGTCGATGTCGGACAGGTCGGCGCCCCACCAGGGCATCGGGCGCGCCTCGAAGTGCTCGAGGGCCTTCAGACGGCGCTTCCGCATCCAGTCCGGCTCGGACTTCAGGCTCGAGATCTCCTCGACCACCGCGGGCGACAGCCCACGCTTCGGCTCGAAGACCGAGTGAGACGCATCCTTCCAGTCGAACCGATAGCCCTTATCGAGTTCCTTGAGGTGCTCTTCCTGGCTGATGACCACTACGGACTCCCCCTTCACGCCGCGGCCGCGGGTGAGCAGATACGCTCGAAAGTCTATCGGAACGGTCGGATTTGCCGCCCGCCAGCGCCGTCGCCGGGCAACCCGGCGACGGTGCGCCCCTTATGCCATCCGGGAGGTGAAACCTGTGCGGTCGGGACGCCCGGCGCCCGCTCAGCCCATCTCGACGGGCGCACCGACGAGCGAGCCGTACTCGGTCCACGAGCCGTCGTAGTTCTTGACGTTCGGGTACCCGAGCAGCTCTTGGAGCGCGAACCACGTGTGCGAGGAGCGCTCGCCGATCCGGCAGTACGCGATGACCTCACCGTCGCCGGCGATGCCCTCGGCGTCGTACAGCGCCTTGAGCTCGTCGGCGGACTTGAAGGTGCCGTCGTCGTTCGCTGCCTTCGCCCAGGGGACGTTCGCGGCACCCGCGATGTGGCCCGGCACCTGCGCCTGCTCCTGCGGGAGGTGGTCCGGTGCGAGCTTCTCGCCGCGGAACTCCTCGGGCGAGCGCACATCGACGAAGCCGGCGGAGCCGAGCTTCGAGATGACCTCGTCGCGCATCGCCCGGATCTCCGGACGCTCCTCACCGAGGAACACGTGCTCGGAGCGCGTGTAGCTCGGCACGTCGCTCACGAGTTCCCGGCTCTCGAGCTCCCACTTCTTGCGGCCCCCGTTCAGCAGCTGCACCTGCTCGAAGCCGCGCAGCTTGAGGAGCCAATAGGCGTAGGCGGCGAACCAGTTGTTGTTCCCGCCATACAGGACGACGGTGGTGGTGTCGCGTACGCCGGCATCGGCGAGCAGCTCCGCGAACCCATCCTGGTCCTTGTAGTCGCGGCCGACCGGCGTGTGCAGGTCGGTGTTCCAGTTCCATCCCACCGCGCCACGGATGTGTCCCTTCTCATAGGCGGTGGTGTCCTCGTCGACCTCGATCACGCGGACGTCGGGGTCGTCGAGATGCTCCTCGAGCCAGTCGGTCGACGCGAGAGCGTCGGGGTTGGCGTAGTCCGTCATAGGTCCTCCTCGAACGATCGGTGGTCTGGAACGGGTGGATCGGTGGATCGGCTCGTTCAGACCGGGGACGGACAGCACAGGCGCGAGGGGATCATCGCGGCCACGAGCCCGCGGCACCGCGTTCGGATCACCGTTCCCCCTTCGTGGATCAGAAGATCCCGAGCGCTGCCTTGGCCTCGTCCGACATCATCTCGGGACTCCAGGCCGGCCGGAAGACGAGCTCGGGTCGCACCTCGCCGAGGCCATCGATCGGTGCCAGGAACGCTCGCATCTGGTCCTCGATCAGCGGCCCGATCGGGCATCCCATCGTCGTCAGGCTGTACTGGATGTCGACGTCGCCGCTGTCGTGCAGGTCGATCTCGTAGACCAACCCAAGATCGATGATGTTGATCCCGAGTTCTGGGTCGAAGACCTGCATCAACGCCTGACGGATGCGCTCCTCGCTGACGGGAGGGGCGCCGTTCGTCGCGGGTGCGTCCTGGCTCTGTGTCTGGATGTCGTCGGTCATGCCGCCTCGGGCCGTCCTTCCGGCATATGCTTGGTACCAGCGTACGCCAACAGGAGGGAACGCACGACGTGGCTTCAATCCGCGCGATCATCGTGGACGACCACCCGGTCACCCGGGAGGGCTTGCGGACGGCGCTCGAGCTGTCCGACGACGTGATCGTCGTCGTCGGTGAGGCGGCGACCGGCGAAGAGGCCGTTGAGCAGGCGCGTTCGCTCTCGCCCGACGTCGTCTTCATGGACGTGCGGATGCCGGGGATGGACGGTATCGAGGCCACCCGCCGGATCAAGGACGCCGCGCCCTCCACCAAGGTGATCCTGATCACGGTCGACGAGTCCCGCGGGGCCGTGTCCGAGGCGATCCAGGCCGGCGTGTCCGGGTATCTGTTGAAGGACGCGACGCCCGACGCGCTCGTCGACGCGGCGCGCAATGCCGTCGAAGGCAACGCCGTGATCCACCCCCACCTGACGAAGACGTTCATCGAGGAAGCGAGCACCGCCGGGGACGAGCCGCGCGCCACGCCCCTGTCGAAGCGAGAGCGCGAGATCCTGCAGAAGGTCGCCGACGGCGCCACGACCCGTCAGGTCGCATCCGACCTGGGCATCTCGCCGCACACCGTCAAGACCCACCTCGAACGGATCTTCGAGAAGCTCGGCGCCAACGACCGGGCGCAGGCTGTCGCCATCGCGATCCGCACCGGCATCGTGCACTAGGCCGTCGGTCCGGCGTCCCCCGACCGGCCCAATCTCAACCCCAGCCGGGCGGGGCCGATACCCCGACCAGATGGCATCCACGGTGCTCGTGTGCGATGTCGTCGACGAGGTCGCCTACCTGCAGTACCACCTGCTGCGGGAAGCTCCCGACCTCGTCGTCGACGTGACCTCGGACCCCTTCCAAGCGGTGGAGTCCGCGGCTCGGTCGCGCCCCGACGTCGTGACGGTCGACCTCGGCCTTGAGGGTCTCGGGGGCGCCGAGCTCGTCCGCCGGCTGTGCGCCTCGACCCCGGGGACGAGGGTGATCGCCCGTTCTTCCACCCGTGATGCGACGGTGGTCGCGGAGGTGCTCGCGGCGGGAGCCGCCGGCTACGTGCTCCGAGACGACGGTCCGGACGCCCTGCTGGCGTCCATCCGTGCGGCGCTCACGGGCGCCGTCGTGCTTTCCCCGGTGGTCGCCAGCGGCTTCGGCGCGGAGGTGGGGCGTGCGGTCGCCGACGAGCAGCGGTTGCGGGCCGAACTCGACGAGCTCACGTCATCGGTCACCCAAGGAACGTCCGCAAAGGCGGACTTCCTGGCGAACATCTCTCACGAGCTGCGCACGCCCGTGACGGTCGCGAAGGGCATCGCCTACGTCCTGCGCAACCCCGCGGTGCCGGAAGACGAGCGCGAACAGTTCCTCGGCCAGCTGCAGTCCTCGCTCGACAAGCTGATGGGCATCGTCGACGAGATCATCACGATCGCCGAGCTCGAGCGAGGGACATTCGAGCTGGACGTCGCGCCGATGGACCTCGCGCCCCTGATCCGTCACGCGGTCGACGAGGTGGCCCGTGAGTACCCACAGACTCCGATCGAGGCCGTCGTCCCGGAGGAGCTCCGCGCGGTGGCGGACGGACCGCGCGTCGGAGGCGTCGTACGGGAGCTCCTGGACAACGCCTGCCGGTATTCGCCGGACGGGCGCGGCGTCGAGCTGGCGGCACGGATGCTGGACGAGGGCGTCGTCGTTTCCGTGACCGATCATGGCGACGGGCTCGATCGGGCGATCGCGATGAAGGCCTTCGAGCAGCCCTTCTCCACCGGCGAGGCGACGCTTCGCAAGGAAAAGGCGGGCGTAGGTGTCGGCCTGCACCTGGCGCGGCAGATCGTGTGGGAACACGGCGGCGTGATGTGGTCGGATCCGCTGCCCGGCGGCGGGACGCGGATCTCCTTCTGCATCCCGATCAACGAGGGCGAGCGCCTGGCGGTTCCACCGGTCGACGCGGCCTGAACGAGCCGGGTGGGCGTGGGACAAGCTCGGTGCGCGTGGACAAGCTCGGTGCGCGTGGACAAGGTCGGTGCGATTGAACGACCGTTCGAGCATCGAGCGTCCCCCGGGCGTATCCTCCGATCGGAGGTCATCCCGTGGCTCGATCGTTCGCCCTGCTCGTCGCCCTCGCGCTCGGAGCCATCAGCTGTAGCAGCGACGCCTCCCCCACGGCGACGGGCCGGCCGGCGAGCGTCAACGATCCACGGTTCACCCGCGTCTCCGCGTACGGCGTCTCCGCCGAGGTGCCCGGCGACTGGGTCGCCACGCCCGCAGACGACGCCGAGTTCGCGACCGGCGTCAGCGCCTCACCCGGGCCCGGCCAGCTGATCCCCGGCGAGCAGGGGCTGCTCGCGACCCGCGTCGATGCGACGCAGGTGGGCGCGCCGAGCGACCTGTACTACCTCGCGGCCAAGGGCCCGATGATGGCCCGGCTGCGCGCCGACCACCGATGCACCGTGACCGACCGAACCATCTACGCCAACCACGCGCCGACGGCGATCACCGGACGCGCGGAGTCGCCGGGCGATTTCGTCGCGTCGGCCCGAGGTACCTGCTCGATGCATCACGTGAAGACGCGGTGGTCCTACTTCGTGGCCGCTCCCGGGTTCGGTCCCGCCCAGGCGCGAGGGATCCCTGGGTCGGGCCTGTACCTGATCATGGCGGCGACGGCCGCGGCGCCGGGTTCTGGCCGGGTCCTCGACAAGCTCGTGCAGAACGTCCGGTTCGGGCAGGACGGCGCGGCGGACTTCGTCCGGGCGGTCGCGAAGACCCCCGTCTAGCGCGGGCTCCGGTCGACGAACGGCGGGCGCACCACCGTGGCCGCGCCGCGGCGTCCTCGAACGTCGACGACCACTTCGTCCCCGACGCCCGCGACGTCGGCGGGCCACAGATACGCCAGCGCGATGCCGGTCTGCAGCAACGGCGAGTAGCTCCCGCTCGTCACCTCCCCCACCACTCGGTCCTCGATGAAGACCGGGTAATGCGCGCGCGGGATGTGGCGGCGCTCGTGCATCCGAAGCCCGCGGAGCCGGCTCGGCGATCCCTCGTCGCGTTGTCGTAGCAACGCGTCGCGTCCCGTGAACGGCCCCTTGTCCAGCGCGAGCGCCCACGACAGACCCGCTTCCAGCGCGGTCGAGGACTCGAACAGATCCTGTCCGTACAACGGATACCCCATCTCGAGCCGCAAGATGTCGCGCGCCGCCAGGCCGCACGGGGCCCCGTCCACCGGCGCGGCGGCCTCGAGCAACGTGCGCCACAGATCGACCGCGATGTCCTGGTACGTGAACAGTTCGTAGCCGATCTCCCCGGTGTAGCCCGATCGCGTGACGATCACGGGCCTGCGCCGGAACGCCGACTCGGCGCACCGCATGAAGGTCAGCCCGGCTGCCTCGGGGAAGAGCGCTTCGACGATCGCCGGGGACCGCGGCCCCTGCACCGCCAGGAAGCACCAATCCTGGTGATACATGAGGTGCACCAGTTCGGGGCTCTCAGCCTCGGCCAGGATCTGCAGCACGCGGTTCGTGTTCGACGCGTTCGGGACGACGAAGTAGCGGGCGGGCTCGAGCCGATAGACGATCAGATCCTCGATCACGCCGCCGCCCTCGTTCAGCACGAGGTTGTACTGGGCCTCTCCGACCTCGACCGCGGCGACGTCGTTCGTGACGACACCTTGGAGCAGCGCGAGCGCGCCGGGGCCCGCGACCTCGACCTTGCCCAGGTGGGTCAGGTCGAACAGGCCCACGCGCTCCCGCACGGCCTGGTGCTCCGCGATCGCGCCCGCGTACTCGATCGGCATGTTCCACCCGCCGAATGGGCCGAGCTTGGCTCCGAGCGCAACGTGCTCGGCCTCCAACGGCGTCCGCTTCAGCTCGATGTCGTCGGTCACGCCGGGGATGCTACGCCGGAGCCGTTCCTCCCACGCCGGTCGCACCGCCCAACGGCAGTAGACTTGGACTCCGCATGGGCGACCCGTACGACGTAGTCGTGATCGGCGCCGGCACCGGCGGATATTCAGCCGCCCTGCGTGCCGCGCAGCTGGGCAAGCGTGTCGCTCTGGTCGAACGCGACGATCGGCTGGGCGGCACGTGCTTGTTGCGAGGATGCATCCCAACGAAGGCGTTGCTTCAGTCTGCGGCCGTCATGGACACCGTCGAGCGTTCGTCTGAATGGGGGATCAAGGCCGCCGGCGAGCCGGACTGGTCGGCGATCCAAGCGTTCGAGGACGCGTCGATCGACAAGCTGGTCAAGGGCGTCACCGGGCTCGTCAAGCAGCGCGGGATCGAGGTGCTCACCGGGTCCGCCACCCTCGGCCCGGACCGCTCGCTCACGGTTGACGGGACCGCGGTCACCTCGACCGACGTCATCCTCGCGACCGGATCCGCGCCCCGGCTGTTGCCCGGATTGCAGGTCGGCGGTCGCATCATGACGAGTGACCAAGCGCTCCGCGCCGATCGCATCCCCGCCTCGGCGATCGTGATCGGCGCCGGCGCCGTCGGGCTCGAGTTCGCGTCGATGTACCGCTCCTTCGGCGCCGAGGTGACGCTGATCGAGGCGCTGCCCCGTCTCGCACCGCTCGAGGACGAGGATCTGTCGAAGGCGGTCGCCCGCGCCTTCCGCAAGCGCGGCATCACGACGGCCGCGGGCGCGAGCGTGACGTCGATCGTGTCGACCGACACGGAAGCGACGGTCACCTACGAGGCGGACGGCGCGAGCCAGACCGTCGGCGCCGACATCTGTCTCGTCGCGATCGGACGCGGGCCCGTGACCGAAGGCCTCGGCGTCGATGGTGCGGGCGTCGCGCTCGACCAGAAGGGCTACATCCAGGTCGACGAGCAGCTCCGCACGACCGTCCCGGGCATCTGGGCGGTCGGCGACGTCGCCGCGACGCCGTTGCAGCTCGCGCACGTCTCGTTCACCGAGGGGATGGCGGTCGCCGAACGGATCGCCGGGATCGACGTCCCGCCGATCGACTACCACGGCATCCCGCGCGTGACGTACAGCTCCCCCGAGCTCGCGAGCGTCGGCCTGACCGAGGCGGAGGCACGCGAGACCGGCCGTGAGCTCGTCGTCGAGAAGCTGGACTTCCGGGCGATCGGCAAGGCCAACATCGTCGGCGAGGGCGGCCTGGTGAAGGTCGTCGCCGAGGCGAACGACGGGCCGGTGCTCGGGGTGCACATGATCGGGCCCCACGTGACCGATCTGATCGCCGAAGCCATGCTGATCACCGCGTGGGAGGCGTCGCCGAGCGATGTCGCCGCGCACATCCATCCGCACCCGACCCTGTCCGAGGGGGTCGGCGAGGCGATGCTCGCGCTCGCCGGCCGCGCCCTGCACACGCCGTAGGAGGACGACCCTGGCAACCACCGTGCGTTCGGACGCCACCGCGAACGACCGGCCGCTCCCCGATGAGCGGCTGCGCGACATGCTCTACATGCTGAAGCTCGCGCGGTACGTCGACGAGCGGCTCGAGGCGCTGTACCGGCAGGGGCGCCTGCCCGGCGCGATCTATTCGGGCCGCGGCCAGGAGGGCACGCACGTCGGCACGGTCTTCGCGCTCGAGGCGCGCGACTCGCTGTTCCCGACCCACCGTGACCTGACCGCGCAGCTCGCGAAGGGTCTCGACCTGAACCGCGTGCTCGCGCAGTTCTGGGGACGCATCGACGGCTATCTGCGCGGGCGCGACGGCAACAGCCACATCGGCGACTGGGACGGGAACCGGACGTACGCGGTGATGTCGCACCTCCCGATCGCCTACCCCGTCGCCGTGGGCGCCGCCTGGGCCTACCAGCGTGCGGGCGACGGCCGCGTCGCGATGGCGATCTGTGGCGACGGCGCCACCTCCAACGGTCGATGGCACGAGGCGATCAACTGGTCGTCCGTCCAACGTCTGCCGGTGATCTGGGTGGTGAACAACAACCAGTTCGCCTACTCGACGCCCAACGAGAAGGAATTCGCCGTGCCGACGATCGCGGAGCGCGCCGCGGCGTACGGCATCCCGGGCGTCCGGGTCGACGGCGCCGACGTCCTGGAGGTGTTCGCCGCCGCGCGCGACGCGGTCGAGCGCGCGCGTGGCGGGGGGGGTCCGACCCTGATCGAGTCGGTGTCGCTGCGTTGGCGAGGCCACGCCGGCCACGATCCCGCGAAGTACGTTCCGACCGAGCTGCTCGAGCACTACATGCTGTCGAAGGACCCCGTGAAGAACTTCGAGGAGCGAGTGCGCGACCTCGGGATCGTCGACGACGCCGCCATCGCGGAGGTGCAGGCGCGGGTCGAGCAGGCCTTCGAGGAGGCGCACGCGTACGCCCTCGCTTCGCCGTTCCCCGAACCCGGTGACGTCGACAAGGGCGTCTGGGCCGAGGACGGCTACTGGACGTCCGAGCCGGGCCGCGGTGGCGGGACGGAGGCCGGCTGATGGCGAGCACGACGGTCGAATCCGGCGCGGCCGGCCACGGCGCCGAGCCGCGAGGCAAGCGCTCCGAGGACGGCCAGGCGACGTACCTGATCGCGGTCGCCGAGGCCCTGTGGGAAGAGATGGAGCGCGACGAGCGCGTGATCATGCTCGGCGAGGACATCGGCGTCTACGGCGGTGCGTTCAAGGTCACCGAGGGGTTCCTCGAGCGGTTCGGGCCCGACCGCGTGATGGACACGCCGATCGCCGAGGAGACCATCGTGGGGTTCGCGGTCGGCGCCGCGATGGAGGGGTGGCGCCCGATCGCCGAGTTCCAGTACTCCGACTTCATGACGAGCGGCTTCGACGAGATCACGACCGTTCTCTCCCGCTACCACTACCGGTCGGGCGTGCGGACGCCCGTGGTGCTCCGCGCCCCGAGCGGCGGCGGCGTGCGCGCCTCGAGCTTCCATTCCGTGAACCCCGAGCCGTGGTTCGCGTACGCGGGCGGGATCAAGATCATGTGTCCCGCCTTCCCGTCGGATGCGAAGGGCCTGCTGAAGTCCGCGATCCGCGACGACAACCCGACCCTGTTCCTCGAGCACAAGGCGTTGTACCGGCGGATCAAGGAGCACGTGTCCGAAGATCCCGCGGCACTCGTCCCGATCAGCTCCGCGGCGGTCAAGCGGCCCGGCGACGACGTCACGATCGTCACGTACGGAGCGATGGTGCACAAGGCGTTGGAGGCCGCCGACACACTCGCCGGCCGCGGTATCTCGGCCGAGGTCGTCGATCTGCGAACCGTGTATCCGATCGACGAGGAAACGGTGATCCGGTCGATCGAGAAGACCTCTCGGGCGCTCGTGCTCTACGAGTCGTTCCACTTCCTCGGGATCGGGGCGGAGGTCGCGTCGGTCATCGCGGAGAAGGCGTTCGAGCATCTCGACGCCCCGGTGATGCGCCTCGCGCCGCCGAACCATCCGGTGCCGTTCTCGCCGCCGCTCGAGGACGCGTTCCTGCCCCAGGTCGCCGACATCGAGGCCGCGGTCGACCGTCTGTCCGCGTGGTGAGGAGGCCGTCGTGACGTCGATCCAGATGCCGCAGCTCGGCGAGACGATCGTCGAGGGCACGATCTTGAAGTGGCTCAAGAGCGAGGGCGATCAGGTCAAGGCCGACGAGCCGCTGTTCGAGATCTCGACCGACAAGGTCGACACGGAGGTGCCCTCCCCCGTCGCCGGCACGGTGACGAAGCTCTTGGTCGCCGAGGGAGCCACCGTTCCGGTCGGGACCGCGGTCATGGAGATCGACGACGGCTCGGGTGCGGGCGGCAACGGCGCATCCGCCCCGGCCTCAGCTCCAGCCGCCGCTCCCGCGCAGGCGGCGACGCCGGTGGCCGAGGGACCCGCTGAAGCGGCGCCGCCGGCGGCGCAGACACAGACACAGCAACCCGCCGCCCCGGCTCCCACCGCGCCTGCGCCGTCGACGATGCCCGATCGTGGGCCCCGCTCGGGCATCCTCTCGCCGATCGTCCGCAAGCTCGCCCGGGAGCGAGGCATCGACCTCGCGACGATCGCCGGAACCGGCGAGGGGGGACGCATCACGAAGGCCGACGTGCTCGCGGCGGCGGCACCGCCGGCCGCCGGCACGACGGTCGCACCGCTCCCCTCGGTCGGACCCGCGGCCGCGGCGGTGATGGTCGCGGCGCCCTCGATGCCCGCCGGTCAGGGCGAGGAAGCACAGCCGATCTCCCACATCCGCAAGGCGATCGCGGCCCACATGCTCGCGTCCACCCAGCAGACCGCGCGCGCCTGGACGATGGTCGAGGTCAACGTCGACCGGCTGGTGCATCTGCGCGAGGATTCGAAGGAGAAGTTCCAGGCGAACTTCGGCGTGAAGCTCACGTACCTGCCCATGGTGACGCGCGCGACGATCGACGCCCTCCAGCAGTTCCCGCTCGTGAACTCGCGGCTCGACGGCGAGACGATCGTCACCCCGCGATTCGTGAACATGGGGATCGCCGTCTCCTACGACGCCGGGCTCATCGTGCCGGTCGTCAAGGGCGCGGACGGGATGAACACCGTCGGCATCGCGCGCGCGATCGCCGACCTCGCCGCGCGGGCGCGGTCGCATCAGCTCCAGCCCGACGAGGTGCAGGGGGCGACGTTCACGATCACCAACCCCGGCCCGTACGGCTCACTCCTGTCGGTGCCGATCATCAACCAGCCGAACGCGGGGATCCTGTCGCTCGATGGGATCCAGAAGCGACCGGTCGTGGTCGAGGACGACGCGATCGCGGTGCGCTCGATGGTCTACATCTCGATGTCGTGGGATCACCGGCTGATCGACGGCGAGCTCGCGACCCGCTTCCTCGCGCGCGTGAAGCACAACCTCGAGACCTGGGACTTCGCCGAGGACCTCGGGCTGTGACCGAGCGTCGCCCGGCATGGCTGCTCGCCCCGCCGGGCCTGATCGACTACGACGTCGCGAATGAGGCGATGCACACGCTCGCCCGTCGCCGCCTCGACGACGAGATCCCCGATTCGGTGATCGTGCTGCAGCACCCTCCGGTGTTCACGGCCGGCCGCCGGGCCGCCGAGGATGAGCTGCTCTGGGACGAGGCGACCGTGACCGCTCGCGGCGGCGCCGTGCGCCGGATCGATCGCGGCGGCTCCTTCACGTTCCACGGGCCGGGCCAGCTGGTGGTCTACCCGATCCTCGGGCTCGGCGGCCGGCCCGACGCTGCGGCACACCTTCGCCGGCTGGAAGAGGTCGCGATCCGCACGTGCGCGGATCTCGGCGCGACGGTCCGCCGGCGTGCAGACGTGCAGACCGGGGTGTGGGTGGACGACGAGAAGATCTGCGCGATCGGCGTCCGGTTGCTCCGGACGAGGGTCACGCTGCACGGGATGGCGCTGAACTGCGACACCGACCTGACGTGGTTCGACGGGATCGTCGCATGCGGACTCCCGGACCACGGCGTGACGTCGCTCACGCGGGTCATCGGCCGAGACATGCGCGTCGATGAGGTCTCGCCGATCGCGATCCGGCATGTGGCCGACGTGTTCGGGCTGGCGCCGACCGAGGCGCCGGATGAGATCGTGCGCCCGTTCCTCGCGGCGGCGGTCGCCTGAAGGTCAGGCCGGAGCGTCGGCGACGATCGCGTAGCGCGGCCGGTGGCTGAGCGGCCCCAACGGGAACGGCAACCGGCGCTCGATCGCCCATTCGACGTCGCGAAGCCTCCCGAGCCGGAGCCGCACCCAGCCGGCCTCGGCGACCGCTTCGAGGAACGGAGCCGGTGAGGACACACCCTCGAGCGGCAGGGCGAGGTCGTCGGGGTACTCGGCGTGATGGTGGTCGGCGACCCCGTACAGACGCTCGATCACGTGGCTGGCGAGATCGGCGAGCGCGACGAACGGACCGTCGCCGCCCCAGGACCCCTCCAGGAGGACGAGCCGCCCGCCGGGCCGGGCCACCGAACGCCATGCGCGAAGCGTCGAGACGGGATCCGGGACCGTCCACAGGACGTGCCGCTCGACGATCGCGTCGAACGGACCGGCCGGCGGTTCCTCCGCCCGGCCGTGGACGAACACGATCGACGCCCCGGCTTCGTCGGCCTTGGCGCGTGCGCGCGCCAGCATCCCCTCGGACAGGTCGAGCCCCGTGACCGCGTGTCCGAGCTCGGCCATCAGCAGCGCGAGCGACCCGGTGCCGGTGCCGACGTCGAGCACCCGCGCGACCGGATCGGGCAACGTGACCTCGAGCGCGCGGCGCCAGGCGGCCGCCTCGACCGGATCGGAGATCGCGTGGCCGGCGCTGTCGTCGTAGACCGACGCGTCGTCGTCCCACCAGCGCTGGATGGTCTCGTGCGGTTCCATCGCGTCAGAACAACGCTGCCGCGAGCCGGCGGCGATATTCGGGCACGAGCGGATCGTCGTCGCCGAGCGCCGCGAACGACGTGAGCAGCGCCTGCCGCGCCTCGTCGCGTTGATCGGCGAGCGCGGCGACCATGCCCTCGAACGCCGCAGACCAGTCACCACGGGCGGCCGCCAGACGCGCTTCGCCGAGACGTCCGTTCGGCGGCAGCGTGGCCCATTCGGCCACCTCGATCTTCGCGTGCAGGTGCTCGGCCTCGGGGTCCGGGAGGTGCGGCATGATCAGCGGCCTCGCCTCGTCGATCGCGCCTCGCTCGAGCAGGATCTTCGCGAGCCCGAGGGCAGCGTCCTTGTTGTTCGACTCCTTCTCCAACGCCTCACGGAACCCCTGCTCCGCCTCTCCGACGTCGCCCGCGGCGAGCTCCTCCGCCGCCTCCTTCGCCTCGACCTCTGCCTCGGAGGGCAGGATCGAATCGAGGAAGCGATCGATCTCGGTCTGCGGGATCGCGCCGATGAACATGCTCACGGGCTGGCCATCACGGAAGGCGACCACCGTCGGGATGCTCTGCGACTGCACGGCCTGCAACAGTGCGTTGCCGACGCCCTGCGCATCCACGTCGATCTTCGCCAGCGTGAAGGCGCCGTCACGCTTCGTCGCGGCCTCCTCCAGCATCGGGCCGAGGGTCCGGCACGGGCCGCACCAGGCGGCCCACAGGTCCACCACCACGGGGGCCGTCTTGGAGCCTTCGACGACGACCTGCTCGAAGGTCTCGTCGGTGACGTCGATCACGTGTTCCATCGGGTCCATGCTACGGGCTCTCCCGCGGTACGAAACGCCGGAGCCGCAGAGCGTTGGCGACGACGCTCACGCTGGAGGCGGCCATGGCCGCCGCGGCCCACATCGGCTCGATCACACCGACGACCGCGAGCGGGATCATGACGACGTTGTACGCGAAGGCCCAGAACAGGTTCTGCCGGATGATCCGGTCGGTCCGCCGGCACACCTCGAGCGCCACCGGAACGCCGGTGAGCGACGGGCCGAGGAGGTTCACGTCGGCCGCCGCGAGGGCAACCTCGGTTCCCGAGCCGATCGCGATCCCGACGGAGGCCGCGGCGAGGGCGGGCGCGTCGTTCAGGCCATCGCCGACGAAGGCGACGCCGTTCCCCGACCTCGCCGAGCGCCCGACCGCCTCGACCTTGCCGACGGGATCCACCTCCGCCGTCACCTCGTCGATGCCGACCTCCCGCGCGACCGTCCGTGCGGTCGCGGTGCGGTCCCCCGTCACCATGGAGACGCGGATCCCCAAGCCCCGGAGGCGGGCGATGGCTCGCGCGGCCTCGGGCTTGATCCGATCGACGACCCCGACGACGCCGATGGGAGCGCCGTTCCGCCGAACGACGAACGGCGTCGCACCCGCGGCTGCGAGCTCCTCGACGAACGTGTTGGCGACGCCGCTCAGCTCCTCGGGACGGCGCACCTCGATCGTGTCGGCGCCCACCCGCGCGGTCGCACCCGCACCGGGCGTGACGCGATGGTCGGTGGCACGAGGGACCGCGACGTTCTGTTCGCGGGCAGCGGCGACCACCGCACGCGCGATGGGATGCTCGGATCCCCCCTCCACCGCGGCCGCGAGGCCGAGCACCTCGCTGGGCTGTGCCGTATCGAGCGAACGCACGCCGGCGAGGGCCATCGCTCCCTCCGTCACCGTGCCTGTCTTGTCCATGATCACGGCATCGACCCGGCTCGCGGCCTCGACGACCGCACCGCTCTTCAGGAGGACGCCGAGTTCGGCGGCTCTCCCCGCGCCGGTCACGATCGCCGCCGGCGTCGCCAGCCCGAGCGCACAGGGACACGCGATCAGCACGACCGCGGTCGCGTGGACGAGCGCCGCACCCGCGGTTGCGCCGCCGATCACGATCCATCCGACGAAGGTCGCCGCCGCGAGCGCGAGGACCAACGGGACGAACACCGACGAGACCCGGTCGGCGAGGCGCTGGACCGGCGCCTTCGTCGCCTGTGCCGCTTGCAACGCCCGGACGATCGCCCCGAACCGCGTCTGCCCCCCGACGGTGGAGACGAACACCAGGAGCCGGCCGTGGCCGTTCACCGACGCGCCGACGACCTCGCTGCCGGGGCCCACATCGACGGGGATCGACTCCCCCGT
>Ga0105248_10001435_pt1 | contig 26569 bp, 23 predicted proteins | sample KBSS34metaG_FD_81524 | JGI IMG/M metagenome (GOLD analysis project Ga0105248, IMG submission 81524) | Switchgrass rhizosphere microbial communities from Kellogg Biological Station, Michigan, USA - KBS S3-4 metaG | ecosystem: Host-associated > Plants > Roots > Rhizosphere > Soil | place... | reverse complement strand
GGGTGCCGCCGGCTCAGCCCGGCGAAAGCGGTGATGAGAAGATCGAACCGTTTCTGCGGTTCCAGCCGCCCGACTGCTCCAAGCACGAAGGCTCCCGGCGAGAGGCCGTATCGTGCGCGTGCCGCAGGCTCCTCGTCGCGCCGGCGGAGGAACGCCGCCGGGTCGATGCCATTGAGGAGCGTGCGGACCCGATCGGCCTCTGCACCTCGAGCGATCAGCTCGCGCCGGATCTCCCCCGATACCGCGAGCACCATCGGAAAGCGCGTCAGCAGCTTCTTGTCAGCGGGGTAATAGAGGTAGCGCTCCCGGGAGCTATGGCCCGTCCACCCATGCGCGGTCGCGAGCACGCGGACGCCGGTGCGCCGCGCCGCAAGCCAGGTGAGCAGGTCCGTCTTGTAGTCGTGCGAGTGCACGAGGTCGATGCGGTGCTGGGCAATGATGCGCGACAGCCCACCCACGGTCCGCCAATCCCACGAGTTCCGCTCGACGAGCTCGACATACGGAACGCCTTGCGCCCGGGCGCGCTCGTGCACCGTGAAGACGTCGTCTCGCGCATCGCGGAGGTAGCAGACGGTCACGCGCGTGCGCGCGGGGTCGGCGAGCCGTGCTCCGAGCAGGATCGTCTTCTCTGGTCCGCCCCCGGTTCCGCGCACCGTGCGGAACTCCAGGACGTGCACCGGCCGCGTGCTCACGCGGCGTCCGCCTGGCGCCGCGTCCGATGGGTCGCCAGCCCGAGCAGAGACAGGCCGCGCGCCGCGTCGTAGACGAGCGCCACGACGAGCGCCTGAAGCCACGTCGTCGCGCCGCGAAGCGAGCCTCGGCGGATGATCCCAGCCGCGCGCAGAACGGAGGCGGCGACGAGCAGCGCGGCGCCAGTCAGGGCCAACGACGTCACGCTGCGCGATGACGTCAGAAAAGCGGCAATACCGAGCGCGAGCACGGCCAGCCAGAACAGCGGCACGACGACGCTTGGAACGTCTCGCCACGAGAGCGGCCCACGAACGCTCACGCGCAGGTTGTCACGTCCGCGCCAGAGCTCGCCGCGGAAGAGGGCGCCGAGCGTCGGCGGATCACCCAGGTGGACGCTGGTCATCCCTGGCGTGCTCACCAGCGTCCCGCCGCGGAGACGCAGCTTTCGGCACAAGTCGACGTCCTCGCAGGCCTCCAGTTGCGAATCGAAGCCACCCACGGCGTCGAACGCGGCCCGCCGCACTACCAGGTTGCCCGATCCAAGCCAGCGTGTCGTCGCGGGCTCGCTCGGATGCTCGCGCATGGCGTCGTACATGAGCTGCACCCATGTCGCATGCGCCGGAGACCTGTACGGTGCCCCCGCGGCAACCACCTGCGAATCGGCGAGTGCCGCGAGTGCGGCGCGAAACCATCCCGTCGCAATCTGGTGGTCGACGTCGATGAATGCGAGCAGGTCGCCCTTCGCCTCGCGCGCGGCTTCGTTGCGAAGCGCCGACACGCGGACGCCCGGCTTCGAGATGACCCGGACGCCGAGTGACCGCGCGATGTCCGTCGAGCCGTCCGTGGAGCCGTTGTCGGCCACGAGGATTTCCCGCTGCGCACCCGGGTACGGGTCCGCCTCGATCGCCGCGAGACAGGAGGCCAGATAGCGGGCGCCATCGCGCACGGGCACGATGACCGTCACGGAAAGCTCAACGGGCGGCACGCCGCGATCCCTGTGCCTGCATCGCCTGCTTCGCCATCATGGGGAACTGTCTCGTGGACTGTTCCTTTTCGGAAGCCAGGGCGGTCGTCGAACTCGCCAGCTCCAGGGCGGTCAGGCCCACCAGCGCGACGAAGAAGGGGACCTCGTTGCCTTCCGAGGTCACGAACTGCGCGCCGAACATGAAGCCCACGAGGCCTGTGAACGCGAAGCCGCCCATGCAGGCGAGCCAGGGGTCGTCCCGCCGCCTGGCGAGTCGCCAGGCGCACGCCAGCGAGGAGACGAAGAACACGATAAGCGACAGCATCGCCGGAACACCCGTCTCGGCGCCCACTTCGAGCCAGAAGGTGTGCGCCGCCTTGCCTTTCGTCCACCCGTAGCTCTCGGCGACCAGCGGCCAATGCCGGGGGCCGATCCCGGTGAGCGGGTTGGCCATCATGACGTGGTAGCAGTCCTTCCAGAGATCCAGACGTGACTGCGCCGAGAAGTCGCGCTCATCCGCCTTGGCGAAGGTGGTCTGGAACCGTCCCAGGACCTGCGGTCCGGTCAGGCGGATGGCAAGCGCCGCGACGAGCACCATCGCGACCAGGTACATCGGCCGCTTGGGCATCACGAAGACGATGGCGCCTCCGGCCACGATGAGCGAGAGGATCCCGCCTCGTGAGAACGTGAGCAGCACGGTGTGCAGGATCATGGCGGAGCAGGCAAAGGCCAGCGCCTTCTGCCAGAGCTTGTCGGCAAACAGGCTCAGGAAGAGGGCAGGCCCGATGACCGCGACCAGACTGACGGCGAACGTGTTGTTGTCGCCGAGCAGACCGAGCTCGCGCGCCTGGTTGAAGCCGCGAAGATAGCTCAGGTTCATCTCGAACCCGACCAGGCCCTGTGCCAGCACGATGGTCCAGGCGAGGGCCGTGACCTCGCGGCGCGTATGGATCAGCGTCACGCCCGCCAGGAAGATCAGGAAGTACTTCGACTGCTCGATCACGGAGTCCCAGGCCACGGTCTGGTTGCTCGCCGAAAAGGCGGAGAACAGCAGGCAGACGAAGTAGCAGCACAACGCGAAGACCGGCGTACGCACCTGCTTGAATTTCCAGCGGCCCAACGCCTTGAAACTCCACCCGAGCAGCAGGGCCACGCCGACGATCCGGCTGAGGCCGGACATGTCGCCCGCCCAGCCATACAGCATCTGGGGCCGGGCGACCGAGAAGGCGGCGTAGATACACACGCCTACGACGGGGAAGACGAGCGCAACAACGGCGCCACCGTAGGACAGGAGATAGGCGAGAATCAGGCCCTTCATTTCAGGCCTTGCTCCCCACCGAGAACCCAGAGCGGGCTGGTCTGCGACTGCTCGACGTTGAACAAGGTGTACAGCACGGGGATCCTCGTGAACATCAGCAGCACGAAGATCGTGAAGCAGACCACCATATATGCAAAGAACCCGCGCTCGGTGTACAGCTTCTCAGGGTTCTGCACCGGGCTGTTCGGACGCATCCCGATCCGCAGGTAATACGTGAACATGCCCGCCGCGAGCGGCACGAACAGAATCAGCTCGAGGTGATAGCGGACGATGAAGATGCCCGCAAACAGCGCCGACGTCGTCGCGTAGAAGACGATGCTCAGGAGCAGGTACTCTTCGGTGTAGTGGCGGAACGACTTCCGGTAGCCCGCCGCCACCTCGGGATTCGCAATGTGCCGGTACTCGGCGTAGCGTTTGGTCGCCATGAAGAAAGCGCCGACCATCCAGTACGACAGCAGCAGCGACACCGGCGGAAAGGCCGTCGTCAGCAGCGCGAACCAGCCGAGGAGCAGCCGGACGGCGTTGTTGGCTGACTCGCTGATCACGTCCAGGTACGGCCACTCCTTGGTGCGGACCGGCGGCACGTTGTAAGAGACGCCGAGCAGCCAGAGCGCCACCGCCGACATCCCGAAGTACTTGTTGATCGTGAACGACAGGCCGACACCAGCGGCGCCAAGCGCAAGCCATTCAGCGTACGCGACCGCAGGGACGACCTGTCCCGACGGCACCGGTCGGAACCGCTTCTTCGGGTGAAGCTTGTCGGTCGGCCCGTCGAGCAGCTCGTTCAGCACGTAGTTGCTCGACGCGGTGAGACAGGTCGCGGCGAAGGCCAGCGCCAGCGGCCACAGGCTGCTCCACGACGCGAGTTGCGGCGCGTAGAAGATCGCCAGCACCACGCCGAGCAGCATGAAGGCGTTCTTGAACCAGTGATCGATGCGCGCGATCTGGACGTACGGGCGAATCCTCGACACGAGCCCCATTACTGCCGACTCCGTTCCTGCCGGACGAGCTTGGCGAGATCGGCCATCCGCGGGGCCGCCAGATACGGCGGCTGGTGAGCAATCGGCGCCGCCTGCGCGCCGATGACCACGCAGCGCATGCCCGCCGCTGCGGCGCCGACGGCATCCACCTCAGGCCGATCGCCGACGTACAGAATCGAGTCCGGCGCGAGGCCCCAGCGCTCCGCCGCGGCCAGGAAGCCGCGCGGATGAGGCTTGAATGCGTTGACGTCCGACTCGGTCGCGTCGATCGCCAGCGACACCAGATGATCGAGCTGCATCGCCTTCAGCTTGTCCTCCGCCGGGTAGTCCGAAAACACGCCAACCTTCATCCCGCTGGCTGCCAGCGCCTCGAATGTTTCACGAGTGCCTGGCCTTACGACGCTGGGAAGATACTTGAGCGGCCGGTGGATGATCCATTCGGCCACCACGTCCTCCATTTCCGGCACTGACACGCCGGCGCGGGCGGCAGCCTCAGAGTACTGAAGCCGCTCGAGCGACGCCGCAGGGCGCCCGAGTGCCCGCAGCTCCTCACGCACGTGCCGAAAGCTTTTCAGCGCGTGCCACAGCCGTCCCACTCGCCAGGGCGCGCGCTGCAGCCAGGGTACGGTCGCCAGCTCGCCGGCCATCAGCGCTCGCAGCCGCGACTGCAGGTACAGCGTCCCATCGACATCGAAGAGCACGGCCTCGATCACGATGCGCTCGGTCCCATCAGCCGCCAGATGAACGCGGCGTCCCGCACGAAGAACTGCGCCGTCCAGATGCCTGCCGCCAGCGCGAGACACGCGAATATCGGCCACGCCCGCCGCAGGTCCGCCAGGCTCTCGCGATTGAGCCGCGTGAGCGCCGCCGCGGCATACACCATCAGCACGGGCATCAGCGGGAGCCGGTACCTCGGATGCGCGAACACGAGGCTGTGGAGCGTGCAGACGAAAGCCAGGACGAGCAGCAATGCCCAGTGCACGCGGCGGTCGGCCGGCGGCGCCAGCCATATCCCGGCAAGCGCGGCCGCGAGGACTGTCGGGTACGCCGCGAACGACGCCGCTCCGGCAATCACCGTGAACCACGCCGGCGGGTGAAACAGCCCCTGCATCACCCCCGCCAGGAAATCGCGGTCGAGCGCCCAGAAATCGCCGAACTTGATCCAGCTGCGCCAAAGCGTCTGCACGGGGTGCGCCGTGATGTAGCGCACGGCTTCGCCGCGGGCCCAGCGCTCCTTCGTTCCCTCGGTCCACGTGCCGCCGCCCGGCGGCTCCCGGGGGATCCCGGTGATCCAGCTCTTGTCTCCGCTCATCGACACCGCATCCCAGATGCGGTCGTGTGGCGTGTACTCGTAGTTCCCCATCCGCAGATTCAGTCCGCCCATCGTGTCGACGACGACGGGAACGCCCTGCAGCCGTGAATTGCGGACGGCCCATGGTCCGATCGCGATGGCGCTGCCTGCGAGCAGCGCCGCGGCGATCGACAGCCGATTGGTCACGCGGCCCGGTGTCCACCAGGCCACCAGCGGCGCGATGACGAGAGGAAACGGCCAGAGCACGCTTCTGGTGAGCGCTGCGAATCCGATGAGGAGACCCGTGCACAACGCTCGCAGCAGGCTCGGCGTCCGGATCAATCGAATCAGCGCGAGCAGCGCCGCCACGAGGAGCAGCGTAAAGAGCGTTTCCGAGAGAATCAGGAAATTGGCGAACACCAGCGACGGGTACAGCGCCGTGAGCGCGCCGGCGACGACCCCCGCCGTGCGGTCGTAGGCGGCGCTCGCCAGCTCGAAGACCAGCCACGCTGTCACGAGCCCGAGAAGGGCCTGCGCCAGGCGGACCAATTGCAGGCTCTCTGTGCCGCTCACGAGCCACAGGCCTGCGACGAAGCCAGGGAAGAGTGGCGGCCGCAGCGACGTCGGGCCCGACGCAAAGGAGAAGCCGCCGCCGTTGACCAGGCTGGTGGCCAGCTGCACGTAGTCCCGCTCATCGGAGATCCGGGGACCCAACGTGACCGTGCCGGTGAGCAGCAGCAGCCGAAGGAGAAGCCCGCCCGCGAGCACCCACGCCAGACGCACGGGGAGCGCCGGGCGCGATGCCGGTGATTCTGGAGAGTCCGTCATTCAGATCAGGGGAGGAAACGGAGCAAGACTCCCGCCAGAGCCGCGCGCGCGGTGGCGGTGGAACTGCCCGCGATCCGGACGTTCGGCTCGGTCGGGCTGCCCCTCCAGAATGATCGCATGAAACCTCGCTTCCAGGCGGGGCTTCTGTCTGCCGCGGACCAGACTTCGTGACTTCCGCGGGGTTCCAGGGGAGGGTAGTAAGATCCCGCCAATGTCGGCGGCGCCGCATGGGATCGTGCTGTTATCGGAGCTGTATCCGCCCACAATTGGCGGCAGCGGCGTGCTCCTCGAATCACTTTACAGCCAGTTGAACGACGTCCCGATCCAGGTCCTGACCGGCGCGGGCGGCTCCCGGTGCCAGCGCGGCCTTCCCGTCACAGCGATGCCCATGGCCGCACCCGACTGGGGCGTGATTCGCGCGGCCAGCCTTGCCCGCCATCTCCGCGTGGCGCGCGCGGTTCGCCGTCTCAGCGCACCGAACGCAATCGTCCACTGCGGGCGTGGCCTGCCGGAAGGCCTGAGTGCGATGCTGTCCGGCCGCCGGTTCGTCTGCTGGACACATGGGGAGGAGCTCGGCTACGTCTCTACATCGCGGGAACTGACGTGGCTGCTGCCTCGCGTGTACCGTCGCGCCCGCGCGGTGCTGGCCAACTCGCACAACTCGGCCCGGCTGCTCCACGAGTGGGGCGTCGCCCAGGACGCGATCACGGTCATCCACCCGGGAGTCGATCCCGACCGGTTCCGTCCCGACGCGGATCCAGCGGACTGGCGCCGCCGTTTTGCGCCGAACGGCGAGATCCTGCTCCTATCGGTCGGTCGCCTGCAGCGGCGTAAAGGCCACGATCTGGTGCTGTCGGCACTGGCACACTGGCGCGAGACGGATCCGTCAGTGCGTTACCTGGTCGCGGGTGACGGCGACTATCGGGCCGAGCTCGAGCAGCAAGTGCGCGAGGCCGGCCTCGGCACTCAGGTCACGTTTCTGGGTGCGCTGAATGACGCCGCGCTGCCGGGTCTCTATGCGGCTGCTGACATCTTCGTCATGCCAAACCGGACCGATGGCGTGGACTTCGAAGGTTTTGGGATCGTCTTCCTGGAAGCGGCAGCGGCCGGGCTCCCATGCATCGCTGGAAACAGCGGAGGTGCGCCCGAGGCGATCCTTGATGGCGAAACCGGGTTGCTGGTCAGTGGTACTAACATCGAAGAGCTCCTCGAGTGCATGCGGAAGCTGGCCTGCTCCCCGGAGCTTCGGCGTCGTCTTGGCCTGAGAGGGCGCGATCGAGTTCTGGACGCCTTCACGGGGCAGCACGGATCCCGGCGCCTCCGTCAAGTGCATGACTCCATTACCGCGGAAGCCTGAGGCAACCATCGTGGACGGCAATGTCGCGATCGCACCATGGCCCGAGGACGATGGCAACCCGTACCAGAGGCTTTTCTATGAAGCCTTGAGCCCCTTCGGTTTTCGGCGCCATTCCGGGCTTGTCATCAACGATCAGTACCTGCGCGATCATGCGGCCCAGATCGATGCCGTGCACCTGCATTGGCCGGAGTACGCCTGGAGAGTGCATGGCACTCGTCTGGATCGGCAGGCCCGGCTGGTGATAGGCCTCGCTCGATTTCTCCGCCTGGCCGGCCGGCTAGGGATTGCGAGAGTCTGGACGGCACACAATGTCTCGCCGCACGAGGCCAACTCGTGGCTCGATCACGTCGGCTATTTCGTGGTGGCCCGAAGCGCAGACGTGATCATCACCCACGGCGCCATCGCCCGCCGTGATGTGCTGACGAGATATCGGCCACGGTGTCCGGTCGTCGTGATGCCGCACGCAAACTACCAGCAGGCGTATCCGGCCCCGCGCGGCGCTGCCGAAGTTCGGCAGGAGCTCGGGTGCCGCCTCGATGTCCCGCTGTTGTCGTGCGTGGGCGCCTTGCGACCGTACAAAGGATTCGAGCTGGCAATCGATGCCGCCGCGCTCCTGAAGGGAGAAGCGCAGCTGCTGATCGCTGGGTCGGCGAAGGACGCGACCTACGTGCAGACCCTGCGACAGATGGCGTCGAAGGCCGGGTCGGTCATCGTGGTGGACCGTCCGCTGAACGATCAGGAGTTCGCGGACGTTCTCGCTGCCTCCGACGTGGTGTTGCTGCCCTACAGACGCATTACGACCAGTGCCGTGCTGCTTGCTGCATGGACGTTCGGGCGGGGCGTTGTCACGACGCCCCTCCCGTACTTCGAGGAGCTGGTGCGCCCGCGTCCCGCTGCGGGCAGGATCAGCGACGAGGCCAGTCCCGCCGCCTTTGCGGCAGCCATTCGACAGTACTTGACAGTGGACCCTGGCGTCCGCAGCGAGGCGGCTTTCCGCGCCGCCGCGGATTACCCCTGGGACGGTTCCGCGCGGCTCGTAGCCGAACCGTTGCGTCGGGCGATTGAGTCTCGACGGGCACGCACACGCGCCGAGTCCGGATGATAAACTCACTATCGACCACGCGGTCGGTAGCAGCGATGTCCAGTGCCATCTTGTCGGATTTCAGGGAGATGCTCGCCGAGCAGGCGGAGTACCGGGAGCTTCTCTATCAGATGACGGCTCGTGACCTGCTCGTACGATACAAGCAGTCGGTCATGGGCTTTGGTTGGGCCGTGTTCATGCCGCTCGTGAACACGGTGTTGTTCTCCGTGATCTTCACGCGCGTCGCGCCGCTCAAGACGGATGTGCCGTATCCCGTGTTCGCCTACACGGGGCTGCTGTTCTGGAACTGCTTCGCCTCGTCGTTGCGCTTTGCGGTGATCTCGCTCAGCAGCAACGCGGTGCTGGTCACGAAGATCTACTTCCCTCGTGAGATCTTCCCGTTCTCCGCGGTTCTCGTGTGCCTGGTGGACCTCGCCGTCGGCTCCAGCGTGCTCGTTGGGATGATGTTCTACTACCACGTGGCGCCGTCGTGGACGGTACTCTATGTCCCGCTGCTGCTACTGATCCAGGTGATCTTCACCGCGGGCATCGGGCTGTTCGTCGCGATGGCCAACCTGTTCCTCCGCGACGTGAAATACCTGTTCGAGATCGTCCTCACCGTCTGGATGTTCGCCACCTCGGTCGTCTACCCGATCGGCGAGGTCGGCGGCCGACTCGGCATGGTGCTGAAGCTGAACCCGATGACGCCGATCATCGACGGCTATCGCGCGACGATCCTGCGCGGCCAGCCGCCCGACCTCGTGGCGATCTCCGTCGCGGGGGCGCTGGCCGTGGTCACGCTCGCCGTGGGCTGGCTGGTGTTCCATCGGGCCGAATACCAGTTCGCGGAGAACGCCTGAGTGGGCCAGCCTGCCGTCGTCTTCGACAACGTCTGGAAGAAGTTTTCCCGCTCGCAACGTTTCAACAGTCTGCGCGACCTGGTGCCGGCGATGGTGGCGGGGTTCACCGCCCGGCGGCAATCCGAGGACCTCGTACGCGAGGAGTTCTGGGCGCTCAGAGATGTCTCCTTCGAGGTCCAGCCCGGCCAGGCGCTCGGCATCATCGGTCCCAACGGGGCAGGCAAGTCCACGGCGCTCAAGGTGCTCACGCGGATCCTGCGCCCCGATCGTGGCACGTCGATTGTAAGGGGCCGCGTCGGCGCGCTCGTGGAGATCGCCGCCGGCTTTCATCCCGATCTGACCGGGCGGGAGAACGTCTACATGCAGGGCGCGATCATGGGGATGCGCCGCGCCGAAATCGACACGAAATTCGACGAGATCGTGGACTTTGCGGGCGTCTCCGAGTTCATCGACACGCCCGTCAAGCGGTTTTCGAGCGGCATGAACGCGAGGCTCGGTTTTGCGGTGGCGGCGCACCTCGATCCGGAAGTGCTGCTCATCGACGAAGTGCTCTCGGTGGGCGATCTGTCGTTCCAGGAGAAGTGCTACGAGCGGATGCAGCGGTTCGTCCAGTCGGGCATCGCCGTCGTCTTCGTCTCGCACAACCTGTCGGCCATCTCCAGCCTCTGCAACCAGGTGCTCGTGCTCAATCACGGACGGCCCGCAGCGCTCGCGCCGACGCACGATGCCATCACGGTGTACGCGAAGATGGTGCAGACGGTGAAGCTCGAGTCGACCGGCGGTCATGCCATCGCGCTGCAGCTCATGGACCAGGCCGGGCAATCGGTGAGCGAACTGGACGCCGGCGCCGAACTGCGCGTGCGCTGCGTTTCCGCCCCCGTCCCGGGCGCTTCCCGCCTTCACTCCGAGCTGCAGGTCCGGCATCTGGAGACAGGCAACCTGATCTACCGCTGTCAGAGCCAGGCCGCCGGTGGCAATCCCATCGAGCTCGCGACCGGTGAACGGTTTGAATCGATGTGGCGCGTGCAGGCCAACTTCGGCCGCGGCCACTACGCAGTCACGTCGGCGCTCCTCAACGACGAGCATCGGTGGGTTGCCGTCTCCGCGCCCGCGCTGCTCACGATCAACGAGCGTCAGAGCGAGCAGGCCGTGGTGTTTCTATCGGCCGCGTGCGAGCTCAATGTCCTGACGGGCGACGAGCGTCCCGCACGTCGCTGAATCCCCGTGACGCCGAGAACCTGGTACTAGTCGCGTGGTGGTGTGACGTAGCTGCGCACCGTGGTCGCCGTGCGCACTCCCAGCAGCCGCATCGACCACGCGAGACGGGATTGGCGGACGGCCGGCGGCCCCTGTCGTACAACATCGTGAAGCGCGGCAACCAATGGATCGAGTTCCTCCCACGGGATCCCCCGGTTGCGTGCCCGACTGAGCGCATTGAAGCAGCTCCAGAGCAGCACCTTCCCATGAGCCTCGAGCAGGTCCGGACGCGCGACGATGGCCGGCGCCATGCGGCCCATCAGGGTTGCGTGCCCACGCATCTGATCGACGAGCCTGACGGTCGCCAACTGCGAACCTGGATGGCGGCGATAGAGCGCGCCGACGTAGGCCACCGGAACGAGCGGCGGCCCCAGCAGGGCCACACGCCACCACAGGTCCCAGTCCTCATACCAGCGCAGCTCGGCGAAGAAACCGCCTGCCCGGCGGATCACTTCCACCGGCGACAGCCAGCAGTGCGGCGGCGCAAGGTTCGACTCGATGATCGCGGGGAAGAAGGCCGGCGCCTCTGGAATCCGCGTGTCGTATGGAGAGGCCGGATCCTCGCTGAACCAGGAGCAGCCCATCAGCGCGACCGCGCCCGGCTCGCCTTCGATCGCCGTTGTCAATTGCGCCAGCGCCTCGGGCTGGAGCAGATCGTCAGCATCGAGGAACAGCACGTGCGACCCGCGAGCCTCCGCCAGCGCGCGATTCCTCGCCACGGACTCACCCTGATTGGCTTGTCGCACGACGCGCACCGGCGGACCGAACGCCTCGGCGAGCGCGGCGGATTCGTCGGTCGAGCCGTCGTCAACCACGATGATCTCGAGCGGAGGACGCGTCTGAACGAGCACTGAGCGGATCGTGCGCTCGATGAACCGGGCGCCGTTGTAGCACGGCGTGATGATGGTGACGGTGATCGAATCCGGCTTCGGCTCGTCCGTCATGACGACGATCCGGTTCGCGCCCGATCGAGGCTTCGATAGAGCCGCGCCAGCGTCTGGAGGCTCGATCGAGGATTGAAGACCGCCTCTACGCGCGCCCGGCCCCGTTGGCCGAGCGTGGAACGGAGGTCCGCGTTGTCGATCAGGGTTCGCGCGGCCTCGACCAGTCCCGTGAGATCCCCGGTCTCGACGACCAGTCCGGCATCGCCGACCACTTCCCCCGGCGCCCCGGCGCGATATACCGCCACCGGCCGGCTGCACGCCATCGCCTCGCAGATGCTCATGCCGAACGTCTCGTATTCGCTGGTCGACACGAACACGTCGATCGCGTGCAGGAACGGCTCGACGGGTTCCAGATTGCCAAGCCACAGGCAATCGCGTTCGAGACCGAGCGTGGTGGTCAACGCACGCATCTCAGCCGCGTACTCTTCATCGCCCTTTGAGGGCGTGCCCGCGATGACGCCGAGCACGCGGGGATCCCGCATGCGCAGCTCGCGCACCAGCCGCAGGAAGTCCTCGACCCGCTTCCCCGGCCGGATCGCGTTGGCCTGGCCGACGACGATCGTGTCCGATGTCGCCTTCCAACCGCGGCGCAGCGAGTCCCGGCTGCCATTCTCGTTGCCGAAACGCTCGAGATTCACTCCGAGGGGGATGACGGTCTGCCGCTCCTCGGGAAGAATGCCCGACATCGCCTCTCGACAGGCCGCTTGTTGGGCATGGCTGGTCCAGATCAGCCGGTCCGGGCGCCGCCAGCCGGTGAATGCCCACTCGACGAACCCGCGATCCAGGAGGAAGTGTGCGGCGCAGACAATCGGGCGCCGAATCAGCGCGGCGACCGCCACCGCGAAAGGGTAGACGTTGTGCTCGGAGTGCACGACGTCGATCTGCCAACGGCGCGCCCGGGCGGCGACCGACAACACCGCCCTGGCCGACGTGAGCGCCCCGGACCATCCAAACCACGGCATCTCGCCGACGGTGTGCGGAATGCCGTTGGCGGCGATCCAGCCGGCAAGCGGGCCTTCCTTCGCGAGCGCGAAGTGGAAGCGCAGGTCCGCCTGATCCTGCAGGTGCACCCAGTCGAGCACGACGCGCACGCTGGCGCCCAGATTCGGATTGTCGGTGAGGTAGAGAATGCGCAGGAGGAGCTCCGGACGGACCTCGATATAGTATCAGTCGCCAGAGAGGAGGCAAGCCGCGGCGTGTCGCCGACGCGCGAGTCCCATCAGTCCGGTCTCGTCAGCATCGTTCTTCCGACCTACAACCGTGCCGGCATGCTCGGCGAGGCTTTTGCCTCCATCGCCGCACAGACCTACACGCGGTGGGAGGTCATCGTCGTTGACGATGGGAGCACGGACGAGACGAGCCAGGTCCTCGATGGCCTGCGAGCTGGAATGACAGGCCCGGTCCGCATCGTGCGGCAGGCCAATCAGGGCGCGTACGCCGCCCGCAACACCGGGCTCGACCACGTGACGGGAGACTACGTCGCCTTCTTCGACAGCGATGACCTCTGGCTGCCCCACCATCTGCAGCGCACCGTGGCCGCCCTCGACGCGCACTCCACGCTGGACTGGGCGTACGGCGCCTGCCGCATGGTGGACATGGCCACTGGCTTGCTGCTCTCCCCGAGTACCTTCTACGACGCCGGGCGTCCGCGCCCGTTTGTCCGTCTGCACGCCAGTCGCGACGGCGATCTCCGGCTCATCGACGATCCGGGCGCTCTCGGCTGCCAGATTCTCTACGGCCTGTACTGCGGACTTCAGAACTCCGTGATGCGACGCCGCGTCTTCGATCGTCGCCGCTTCTGGCCGGACTACCGCGTCGTCGAAGACGAGCTGTTCGTCGTGAGGGTCCTCGCCGAGGGAGGCACTTTCGCGTACTACGACGACGTGCATGTCATCTACCGCGTGCATGGCGACAACTCGTCCGGCTCGGCTGCGGTCGGTGACGCCACGAAGACCCTGAAGATCTACGAGGAGATGGTTCGAGGGTTCGAGCGGCTGCGCGATGAGCTTCCGCTGCCGCCGACGGCGCGCCGCGCGCTGGCGCGGAGGCTGGCGACCGACAGGTTCTGGGGCCTCGGCTACAGCTCGCAGTGGCGTGGAGGAGATCGGCCGGCCGCCCTGCGATCGTATCGGACGGCGCTCAGTGAATGGCCGTGGAGCGCGCGCATGTGGAAGACGTACGCGCTCGCGCTGATGCGATCGGCCGGGTCAGACTAGCCGCGCGTAGCGCGCCCACTCGAGCGTGAGCGCCATCGCGCGCGCACGCGGCACCAGGCCTCGATAGCCAAGACGCGCGGCCGCCTTGTCGAACGCGACCAGCGTCGGATCGACGCGGAACGTGACCTCGAATGGCGGCGGTGGGGGAGCCTCGCGGTAGGTCACCAGCTGGTCCACGCCCATCGCGCCGAGCACCCGGCGCTGCAGTCCGGGCGAAGCCTCCCACATGCGCCGCGGCCAGACGCCGAACGGATCGGTCCACATCACCTTCTTCGCGAGGGCACGTACCTCCGGCGAAAAGGCGATCTCCTTGCCTCCCTGGACCCAGCGCCGGATCCAGCCGGGATTCGACTCCTCGCCACCGCTCGATGCGGGCGTGACGTGCACGGTGGCGCGGCTGGCTTCCGCGAAGTAGTCGTAGAAGGCTTTCCACGACAGCTGATCGGGCTCGCTGATCAGGAACGCCTCTCCACCGATCTCGACCGGCGCGTCGAGCGCCCGGAGAATCGACTCGACGACGTTATCGACGTACACCATGTTCGACGGCGTATTGGCATCCCCCTGGAGCACCAGCCGCCCCGACCTGAGCGCGGTGAGCGGCCTTGTGGTGAACGTGCGCGAGAACGGCCCGTAGATCCGCGCGGGCCGCAGGATGACGGCATTCAGTCCCTTGCCGCCGGCATCGAGCACAGCTTGTTCCGCAAGGTACTTGGCGCGCCCGTAGTCGACGCCCGAGCCTGGATCGAGTGGCACGCTTTCATCGAGGCGTGCCGGCACCGTCACGCCGTGCACGGCCATGCTGCTGACGTGGACGAAGCGGCGGACTCCGGCCGCGAGGGCGGCGTCGGCCGCGACCTTCGTGCCGTCCACGGTGGTCTTGAACGCCGTCTCCGGCGGCCACGTGGTCCCGACGGCACAGTGCACCACGGCATCGCAGCCCGCCGATGCCTTCGCCATGTCCTCGCGAGAGGTGACATCGCCGATGGCGATCTCCAGCGGCCAGCGCGCCAGGCGCGCAGCACTCGCAGGCCGCCGCACCAGCGCGCGGACGTCCCACCGATCCATCGCCTGGAGCAGTTCGACCGTCCGGCACCCGAGGAAGCCGCCGGCACCTGTGACGAGCACGCGCGGCCGCGTGGTCCCGGCGATCGCCGGAGCCTTGCCACCGCCCAGGGCCGCGGCGTCGAGCCCTTCGTCGGCCCAGGGCTCGCGGAGCGGCGCTGGCGCGCTGTAGCAGTCCTCGATTGCCTTCACGACCGGCACCACGGAGCGGCCGGAGAGCGCGGGTGGCTGGCCCGATCGAATCGCCTGCAGCCAATCGTCGAACTCGTCGCGGAACGCCTTGTAGCCGATAGCTTCGGCCTCATCCGACCATTCGGCCTTCAGGACGAACTGGCGATCCGATCCCGAGACGCCGTCTCGTGCGGAGGCGGAGGAGGGGACAACGTGGACGCGGTAGAAGTCGCCGCGCACCAGTTCCAGCAGCGCGTGTTCGCACTGAACCCGAATCGTGCCGCGCAGGTCCCGCGTCCGGCTCAGCTCGAGGCGGGCAGGGACCGCGCCCCAGCGTGAATCGATCGTGAACCGCGCCTCGCAGTCCGTTTCTATGCCGCCCCGGGCGTTGTCCGTGTAGGACGTCACGCGCCATTCGCCCGGAACGAGAAGGTGCGCCTGGTCGATCAGGTGAGTGCCGATGTCAATCAGCACACCGCCGCCGCCGCCGGCTTTCGTGAGGACCGACAGCGTCGCGAGCTGCCACGTGTATTCGCCGCCCTCCTCGAGGTCCACGGAGACGGGCCTTCCGAAGACTTCTGCCTCCACCAGGCCGCGCAGCAGGCGTGCCACCGGCAACAGGCGGCGGTAGAGACCAACCGACAGGACCCGGCCGGCAGCGTCTGCCGCCGCCACCATCGCTTCCGCGTCGCGCGTCGCCGTGGCCATCGGCTTCTCCACGAACACGTGCCAGCCGCGCGCGATGAAGTCGAGCGTCGCTGGCGCGTGATGCGCGGGCGGCGTGGCCACCACGGCTGCGTCCGCCTCCGAGGCTCCCACAGCGCTTGCGTCGTCGTGGATGCGAGAGATGCCGTACGCGTCGGCCAGCTCACGTGCGCGGGCCACGTCGCGATCCACGAGCGCGACGATCTCGATTCGATCGTGGCCGGCGAGGACCGGCAACAGGCTGTTACGGGTTACCGCGCCGCAGCCAACAACGACGAGCCGGAGGCGGCGGGAGCTGACGGGTTCGGAGGACGGCATGGAGTCTGATCGAATGGTACAACGGCGTCAGTGCTGGACGCCGAGGACCATGTCGTACAGCGACTGCAGGCGCGAGGCGTGCGCGGCCAGGCTGAAGGCACGCTCCGCGCGTCGACGGGCCGCGAGCCCGAGGCGCTGCCTCAGCTCGGGTGAATTGATGAGCGGCTCGAGCGCAGCCGCCAGGGCGTGTGGGTCCTGCGCCGGCACCAGCACGCCGGTTTCCCCGTCCACCACCATCTCGGGAATGCCGCCGACCCGCGATCCCACGACCGGCCGTCCCGCCGCCATCGCCTCGAGTGTCGCGTTGCCGAGCGGCTCGATGTGCGAGGGCACGGTGATGACGTCGAAGGCCGGGATGAGGCGCGGCGCGTCTGGACGGAACCCGAGGAATCGGAAATGACCGGACAGCGCGAGCGATGCCACCCGCTCTTCCATGGCGCGGCGCAGCGCGCCGTGTCCCTTGAGGTCGTCGCCGAGTACTGCGAACGTGGCCTTCACCCCTTTCTCGACGAGCAGGCGCGCAGCATCGAGGAACTCCCAGATCCCTTTGACCTCGGCTACCTGGCCCGTCAGCGCGACGACGACGTGATCGACCGGCAGATCGAGGGAACGTCTGAGGTCGACGCGCGCGGCGTCGGTGATCGGAGGGGAGATGCTCACGCCGTCGTAGACCACCTCGGAGCGCCCTTCGAACAAATCGGGGCTCTGCGCGCCGGCGTCCGCACGCAGGTACTCGGACACGAAGAAGACGCGTGCGGGCGCGGGCCGGAGGAACCACGCGAAGCCCGCGGTGGTGTCCGGGAAGCGGATGTGCGTGACCGCGGGACGCCGGAGGACTCGCGCCGCGTAGCCGCCCGGCTGAAAGCTCGGCGCGTCGTTGCTGTGAATGATGGCGGCGCCGACGCGTCGCCCGGCCCGCGCGACGCGCGCCACGCTGGCGGCCCAGCGGAGCGGGTGGCGCCGATCGAGCCGCGCGATCGAGACCACTTCACAGCTGAGGCCGGCCGCGCGGAACGCTCCCAGCGTTTCGCCGCTGGTGCCGAGAACGACATGCGGCCTGTAGCGCGCCGGATCGAGGTTCTGAACGGTGAGCAGCAGCGCCCGCTCGGCGCCGCTGAAAAATGGCGCCCACGCGAGGTAGAGAACGGTGCGCGGCGAGCCTGCGGTGGCCCGTCCCGGGGTCACCGGTCGTTGCCGAGGAACCGTCCGAGCGTCTTCCGGTTGGCGTCGTCCAGGTTGGGGAAGATACAGGCGACCAGATACCGGTTGGTCCGTCGCGTCTGGGTGCCAAGCTCCGTCCGGGTCACCTCGGCGGTGGCCGAGAATGGCGCGCCTCCCAGAACCGTGCGCACCTGGACCCTGCGGCCCACGGGCAGCTCGGCCGAGGCCGAGAAAGCCACACCGGTCAGGCTGAGGTCCATGATCTCGATGTCGACGACGCCGGGCCAGAGCAGTTCCGAGGCTTCGTGCGGAGCCGACCGCGAGTGCCGCCGTCGCTCGATGGGCGTGGACTCGCCGCGGATGTCCATCGGGTCGGCCTCAGGAAGCGGAGTTGTCATTTGGAACGTTCCCAGGGGAGAGGAACTCCAGGCCGACGAGGTAGCGCTGTCCCTCGCCTCCTCGCCAGGTGGGCTTGACGTGCTTGACGCGGACCATCACATCCTGCGCCGCGGCCCCTGACTTCAGCCGGATGGAATGCACCGAATCGGTGGCGAGCGGCCAAGGCGCTTCAATCAGCGCCCCGCCGGCGCTGAGGTTGATTAGCGGCAATTGGTCGAGGCTCGCAACCGAGCCGCGCAGTCGTCCGACGATCTCGAACCGTGGCTGGCCTCGCCTGTCACTCACTGCACAACCCACCCTCAAGGCGGCGCGCCGCCGGGCCCGAGTTTTTGCCCGCAAAGGATCTTTGAGAGAGCTAGCAACGAACCGGCCAAATTGGCCTGTCCACTGTGAAAATCGTGCAACCAGCGTGATTCCCCTGCAACAGCGGCAAAAATCCGCCTCAGCAGTGTCAAGCGACAATAGTGTAAAGATCAAGGAAGTTTTACTCAAGCGCTACAAAAGTCTCCGCTAAGGCTGAATCAGTATCAATCGCGAAACTCTTACACTGGCTCGCGCAGCTATCATGAAAGACGTGCCGCCGCGTCCAGAGAGTGGGGTGAGAAACCGCCGCAGAATTCGCGCTTTTCTCAGGCCGCTCCTCGCGTTGTGCTCAATTGCCATTCTCCCGACGACTCCTTTGAGCGCGCAAACCGGCGCCAACATCCTCGTCGTGACTAACGCCGCGGACCCCGACTCGGCCCGGATCGGAGATTATTACGCCAGCCAACGCGGCATACCTCCGACACAAGTGCTGGCGCTTCAGCAGCTGCCGGTCAAGCCACCCGACGCGATCGACCGGGCGGCGTTCGACGCGGCGATCCAGCAGCCCATTGCCAACTGGCTGTCCGCGAACGATGCGCAGGACCGCATCCACTACATCGTCCTCGTCAGGGGGATCCCGCTCCGCATTACCGGGTCGTCTGGACGATCGGGCACGGTGGCGAGCGTGGACTCGGAGCTCAGCCTGCTTTACCAGCGCATGGCCGAGATGCCGTCTCCCATCGCCGGCGCGATCGACAACCCCTATTTCCTGGGCGAGGAACCGATCGCGAACGCCCTGCCTTTCTCACACGAGAGAAGTCCGCTCTATCTTGTGACGCGCCTCGACGGCTACACGGTGGACGATGTCCTGAAGTTGATCGACCACGGGAGCCACCCGGTGACACAGGGACGCGTGGTGCTCGACCAGCGGGCGTCGTGGCTGGCGCTCGGCAATGCGTGGCTGAAGGCGGCGGCCGATCGGCTCAAGGACGCCGGGCTCGGGGATCGAGTCCTGCTCGAGGCGACAGGGAAGGTCGTGACGAACGAGCCCTCGGTCATTGGCTACTACTCCTGGGGCTCGAACGACCCCGCGATCACCGAACGAAACCTCGGGATCGGGTTCGTCCCCGGCGCCCTCGCGGCGCAGTTCGTCAGTTACGACGGCCGAACGTTTCACGAGCCGCCGGCCACCTGGCGCCTTGGCTCGTGGGAGAAGCGCGAGACGTATTTCGAAGGCGCTCCGCAGTCACTCGCGGGCGATCTCATTCGGGCGGGCGCGACAGGCGTGGCCGCCCATGTGGCCGAGCCGTTTCTCGACGCGACCATCAGGCCGCAGATCCTGTTTCCCGCCTACTTTCGGGGCTTGAACCTCGCCGAGTCGTTTTACCTCGCCATGCCCAACGTGAGCTGGCAGACGATCGTCGTCGGGGATCCGCTGTGCGCCCCCTTCAGGAAAGACGTCATCCCGGCGACCGCGCTCGATCCGGGGCTCGATCCGGACACGAGCCTGCCAAAGTGGTTCTCCGCGAGACGGATGGCGACTTTTGAGGGCAAAGGGTTGAATCCGGTCGGCATCAAGGCGTTCTTGAAAGCGCAGGTTCTCGTAACGCGCGGGGACCGTGCCGGCGCCGAACGCGCCGCCGGAGGCGCGGTGGAGGCGGAAGGCAGACTTGTCGATGCGCGCCGCCTGCTGGCCGAGTTGCTCATGGGCCGGAAAGACTACGAGGCGGCCGACGCCCAGTATCTCGAGATCCTGAAGGTGTCTCCCGACGACATCCTGTCCCTGAACAATCTGGCTTTCAACCTCGCCGAGCGCCTCGGCCGGCCGCAAGAGGCGCTGCCGTATGCCCAGCGCGCGTACACCCTCGGCGGCCGCGCGGCGCCCGTCGCCGATACCCTCGGCTGGGTCTATTCCCTGCTTGGCGACAACGATCAGGCAATAGCGCTGTTGGGTCCCGCCGCGATCGCAGCGCCCAGGGAGCCGAGCATTCAGCTGCACGCGGCCCGCGCCTTTCAGGCCGCGGGGAGGCCGGATCCGGCGCGACAGTTCCTCGACCGTGCGCTCGCGCTCGATCCGGGCCTGCAATCCGCTCCGGAAGTCCAGGCGCTCAAGGCGGCGCTGAGGTAGAGCTCGCGACTCCAGCGCCAGACAACACGAGGCGGGTCCCCAGCGCTCCGCAACACGTCCCGAAGGTACCGAGCAGGACATCGGTGCCGTCCGGATAACGCGAGGGCAGAAAAACCTGACCCAGCTCCACAACGCCGAAGATCGTGGCGCCGGCGAGAAGGATCCCTGTGAAAGCGAGCACGCGGCCGGACGTCGAGCGCGGCCCTGGCAGGAACAGGGTCAGCAGCAGCCCCACCGGAACTCCGAGAAGGATCTTCGTGAGGGCCTCGCCAAGCGCGTTGAACGGATTCGCCCAGTAGTAGTTCCGAAACGGAACGCCGAAGAGTGCCGGCGTGCGCTCGCGAAACATCTCGCCCGTCACGACGAAGTTGAATGGCGACCAGTGCCGAACCAGGATGACGACGAGCCAGAGGGCGAGTACGGCGAGAGGCCACAGCCTGATGCCTGAGGCGGGCCGCGCGTCCGAGGAACCGGTCATGCGCGCGGCAATGTGCGAGCCGACCGCTGCGCCGACCACGCCCCCGATGACGTCGTCCACGCTTGCGGTTCGGGAGAACACGAAGAGTTGGCACAGTTCCATTCCCACGATCGCCGCCGCGCCTGCCAGCGTCCCGTCGGCCGCCGACGCGGCCCGCCGGGCACGCGGCCAGCCGAGCGCTCCAAGCGCGCCGATTGGGACGGCGAGCAGCCCCGTGCCGAGGATGACCTGTGCCGCCGTTATCGCGCCGCCGGACAGCGGGACGACGTGCACACGGCCCTGCCGATACTTCTCGGCGAGCTCGGATGGCCGGATGGTGATGTCGAGGGGCAGCAGGCCAAGGACGACCCACACCGCCGCGTACGCGGTCAGCACCCGGCGCGCGAGATCGCTGCGCGCGCTCGTCGCCGGCGTAAACCCCGAAATCCAGCGCGTGACGACCGGGCCAGCCAGAAGCCAGGCGAGCGCCCCGATGCACGCCCCCGCCGTCTCGTTCGTGATGTCGTTCAATGAAGCGGTGCGCATGGGGACGAAGAGCTGCGCAAACTCGATGCCGATGCTCAAGGCAAAGGCGCACGCCACGACCACCGCGACGGCAATCGGACCGATAAGGCGCGAGCGGCCTGCGGCGAGGGCTCCGGTTCCCAGGAACCCGATCGGCAGGAACAGCGCGAAATTCGACAGCAGGTCGGTCTTCGATTCGATGGCGAACGGGACGCGCTCCAGGGCCCGGAACTCGCGGACGGCGTCCGCGAAGGCCAGTGGCCTTACATGCAATGGCACAAGGCTGCCGTAAGCCGCAAAGCCGGCTGCCAGGAGCGCGCCGAGCGCCAGGAGACGCCGCGTGGTCGTCGCCGCGAGCACGGCTTAAGCATAGCTCCCGAGGCATGGTATAAGCGCTTGGTGCCCTTCCCAGCGCTCCTGACGGTTGGCACGGTGATCATCGGGATGGTCGCCGTCTACCTGCCGATGCTGCGGAAGCTGGTCTACGATTGGGGCCACGACGACAACTACTCGCACGGGTTCCTGATTGTCCCCATCGCGGCGTACCTGGTGTGGGAGCGGCGCGCGGAGCTGATCGCGGCACGGCCCTCGCCATCGGCACTCGGCCTGGTGATCGTTGCCATCAGCCTCATGATGCTCGTGGCCGGCCAGCTTGGCGCGGAGTTGTTCCTTACGAGGGTCTCGCTGATCGGCGTGCTGGCAGGCTCGGTGCTGTTCCTCTATGGCTGGGAACATCTCCGCGTGGTGTGGTTTCCGCTGGCGTTCCTGCTGCTGATGATTCCCATCCCGGCCATCATCTTCAATCAGATTGCATTCCCGTTGCAGCTGCTCGCCTCCCGCTTCGGCGAAACGGTTCTCCGGCTGTTCGACGTGCCCGTGCTGCGCGAAGGCAACGTGATCACGCTCGCCAACACGCAGCTCGAAGTGGCCGAGGCGTGCAGTGGAATCCGGTCCCTCATCTCGCTCCTGACGCTTGGCATCGTGTACGGATACTTCACGGACAAGCGGTTCCTCGTGCGTCTCGCGATCGCGCCCTCCACTATTCCGGTGGCCATTGTCGCCAATGGCCTCCGCGTCGCCGGGACCGGCATCGCCGCATATCACTACGGAGACGAGGCGGCGCAGGGCTTCTTCCACGAGTTCTCGGGGTGGGTGGTCTTCGTCGTCTCGCTGGTGATGTTGTTCGTGATCCACAGGACCGTGCTGGCGGTGGCGCCGGCACCCTCGAAGGCATGATCTGATGCAAGTGCGAGCCATCATCCTCACGTGCTGCCTGCTCACCACGGCCTGGTACCTGGGGCACGCCCAGACCGCCGAGGCCGTGCCGGCGCACGCACAGGTCGAGTTGTTGCCGCTCGCCTTCGACGGCTGGGCGGGGCGCAACGCGTCGCCCTTCTCGCCGCAGATCCTCGCGATCCTCGGCGTGGATCACTACGTGACGCGGAACTACTGGCATCAGGGCGGCCAGCCCGTCGGCCTGTACGTGGGCTTTTACGAGAGCCAGCGGCAGGGCGACACGATGCATTCGCCCCTCAATTGCCTGCCCGGCGCCGGGTGGATACCCACGTCGAAGTCCGCTCTCACCATCAGGGCCCTCGACGGCGCTCAAAAGGCGCCGAGGGACATCGTCGTGAATCGCGTGGTGATCGAGCGGGGGCTGGACCGGCAGCTGGTCCTGTATTGGTATCAGACCCACGGGCGCGTCATTGCGAGCGAGTACTGGGGGAAGATCTACACGGTGGTGGACGCGCTGCGCTACAACCGCACGGACGCCGCGATGATCCGCGTCATGACGCCGCTCAACGATCAGTCGCCGGAACAGGCGGCCGAGGCGCGCGCCGTTCAGTTCGTGCAGGCGCTGTTTCCACAGCTTTCACAATACCTGCCTGAGTAGGCTCAAGGAGTAGACGGTCATGTCTCGCTACCATCGAACGCGCCGATTCCTGGTTGGCGTGGGGCTCGCAGCCGTCCTGGCCTCGCTCGGGTGCCGCACGAACCCCGACGTCGCCAAGGAGGAGTACAGGAAGAGCGGCGATCGGTACTTCGATCAGAAACAGTACGCCGAAGCGATCGTCCAGTATCGAAACGCGCTGCAGCAGGACCCGAAATTCGGTGAAGTGCGCTACAAGCTGGCGCAGGCCTACTCCAAGCGTGGCGACAACCAGAATGCGTATCGTGAGTACATCCGGGCCGCCGATCTGCTGCCCGACAACGTGCAGGCACAGGTGGACGCCGCCGCGCTGCTGCTGCTCACGCGGCAGTACGAGGACGCGAAGACGCGGGTAGAGAAGGCGCTCGCCAGAGAACCGAAGAACGTGCAGGCCCAGATCATCCTGGGTAACGCACTGGCAGGGCTCAGCGATTTCGACGCCGCCGTGAAGCAGCTCGAGGAGGCGAACAAGCTGGAGCCCACCGCCGGGGCGTACGCGGGAATTGGCGTGATCGAGAGCGCCCGCGGCGCGCACCCCGACGCGGAGAAGGCGTTCCGGACGGCCGTTGGCGTGGAACCCAAGAACGTCGGGGCGTACCTGGCGCTCGCCAACTACCTGTGGTCCGCCGGCAAGGCGCAGGAGTCGGAAACGTCGCTGAAGCAGGCCCTCGCGCTCGAACCCAACAACGATCTGGCGAATCGCGCGCTCGTCGCCCTGTACATTGGGACCAACCGCGTCCGCGAGGCCGAGCCCTTGCTGAAGAGGCTGGCGGAGAACGACAAGACGCCGCAGGCCACTTACAAGATCGGGCTTGGCGAGTTCTTCGCCCGGACCAATCGGCTGAGCGACGCGCTGAAGATACTGGCGCCGCTCGCCGCGCAGAAGGAAGCCTATGCCCCTTCGCAGACGCGTGTCGCGGCGATCCAGTTCGCGCAGGGGGAGCGGGTGCTCGCGTACCAGACCATCGGCGCCGTCCTGCAGCGCGAGCCCAAGAACGAGCCGGCGCTCCTCACGAAGACGCGGTTCCAGCTGGCCGAGCGGAAACTGGACGACGCGCTGAAGACGGCGCAGGCGGCTTCCGCCGCCAACCCGCAGTCGGTGGAGGCGTTTTTCCTCATCGGCGTCACCCAGCGCGCGCGACGGCAGCCCGTGGAGGCGATTGCCGCGTTCAACGAAGTCATCAAGCTGAATCCACGTGCCGTCGCGGCGCAGCTCCAGCTCTCGGAGCTGAACCTGGCGGCGGGGAAACGCGACGTCGGCCTGCAGCTCGCCGAGGAGGTCGCCAAGTCCGCGCCTGGCGCACCCGTTGTCCAGTTGAACCTGGCCAGGAATCTCATTGCCGGGAACCAGATTGCCCGCGCCGAGCCCATCGTCAGGCAGCTCGTCACTCAGTATCCGAAGGCAGCGCCCGCTCAGGCGATAGCCGGGACGCTGGCCCTGGCGAAAAAAGACTCCGCCGGCGCGAGGAAGTCGTATGAGCAGGCCCTGTCAATCGATCCGATCAACATGGAGGCCCTGACCGGTCTGACGGCCCTGGACGTGGGTCAGAAGAACTTCCCCGCCGCGCGCGCCCGCATCGACGCCGCGCTGGCGAAGGCGCCGACGAACCCCGACATGTTGATGCTCGCCGGGCGCACCTTTGCGAGCGTCGGCGATCCGGCCGCCGCCGAAGCCGCATTGAAGAAGGCGATCGAGGTTGCGCCCCAGTCGCTGCAGGCTTATGGGTTCCTGGGCCAGCTCTACATCAGCCAGAAGCGCCTGGACCAGGCGCTCGCGGAGTTCGACCAGATGGCGAAGAAGGATCCCCGGTCCGTAGGGGCGCCCACCATGGCCGGGATGATTCTGGAAGTTCAGGGGAAGCGCGACCAGGCGAAGGGCCGCTACGAGCAGGCGCTGCAGATCAATCCAGATGCCGCCGTTGCCGCGAACAACCTGGCGTACATCTATGCCGAGCAAGGGGGGAACCTGGACGTCGCGCTGCAACTGGCGCAGACGGCCAAGCGGGCGCTCCCGGACCTGGCCGAGGTGAGCGACACGCTTGGCTTTGTCTACCTCAAGAAGGACCTGGTTTCGCTCGCGATTCCCCCGCTCGAGGCGTCTGCGAAAAAGGACCCTCAGAACTGGATCTATCAGTACCATTTGGGCTTGGCTTATTCGAAGGCGGGCGAGAAAGCGAAGGCGAAGCAGGCTCTCGAACGCGCCCTGGCGATCAATGCCTCGTTCCCGGGTGCTGAGGATGCCAGGAAGACGCTCGCCGGACTCTAGTGGGCCGGAAGGATCCTCGATGAACGTGATCGGAACTTTAAGTCGCCCTCAGGAGTGACAATTCCGGAATTGTCAGCCGTGCTCAGCAATTGGTAAGTTATTGATATTGCTTGATTTATCTACATATGGATGCGCTGTGGGGTTCTGGTCCAGCGATTGCAGCCTTGAAGGCCGGCAGAACCTTATGGGTGCTGGCTCCCCAAAGAACGGGCCAGATTGAATCGGAGAATCGAACATGCGAGCAACGTTTAGAAATCTGGCCTTGGCGACGGCGGCGATCGTCGTTCTGGGCATGGCACAGGCGGCGAACGCGGGAACGATTTTGGTGTTCGGCCAGGATGGAACGGTCAATACCACCTTTGGCGTGAACAACGGTGCGGGATCGACAACGATTACCAACACTGACACTCCGGTCACCATCACCGGCTACGATGTTGGCCCCGTTGCCACGCCCTTTAGCGCCTTCTTCAACTTCACCGCCACCAACACGACCGCCGCGTCGATTGGGGGTGGTGGCACCATTTTCCAGCGCTATGACGGGACCTTCTCGTTCACGTCCGAGGCGGGGGGCGGTGGAATCAACTACCTGTCCGGCTCGTTCGTAGACGCCTTGTTTGGCTTCGGTACCAACATCCTGATGGGCGCGAGCACTGCCTTCCCTACTGAGGATGTTAGCTTCACGTCCGACTTTGCGACCGGGTTCGCCCCCAACTTGGCCCTGTCGCTCAGCCTGATCAACGTCACGCCAGGCGTTACCATCGTCAACAATTCGCTGTCGAGCTTCAATGCGTCCATTTCCGGCAACTTCCAGGCGGATGGCGTGCAGCACGACGTCGTTCCGGAGCCCGCTTCGATGCTCCTGCTCGGCACCGGTCTCGTCGGCCTCGGCGCGCGGCTCCGCCGCCGCTCGAAGGCGTAGTAGACTCGAAGGTTAGTAACGCACTCACAGGTTCGCCAGCGGACGCCCCGCTACGCTGCAAGGCTAGCGGGGCGTTTCTGCTAAGGACCAACCCCCATGAGCAACCCAACCACTCCGACAGACTCGACCGAGGCCACGGCTCCCGATGGGCCAGGGCAGACGCGTCGGGAGTTCGTGAGGCGCGCGGCGCTCATCGGAGTCCCGGTAGTCCTCGCCACGATTCCCAGCCGCACGGTCTGGGCCAGGCCACGGCCTGCCGCCGGCAAGACCGCCGGCGCCGATGGTGCCGCCACGCTCGACGCCCTCTCGAGCGGTGGTTCAGTCAATCCCTCCGGCGGCACCGCGAAGGTCAACTCCCTCTTCTGATTTCGCTTCGTGGCTGTGGCGCGACGCTGGCGCTCGGTCGATCCTCAACTGCAATGGTACGAACGGCCGGATG
>Ga0105248_10001433_pt1 | contig 26587 bp, 32 predicted proteins | sample KBSS34metaG_FD_81524 | JGI IMG/M metagenome (GOLD analysis project Ga0105248, IMG submission 81524) | Switchgrass rhizosphere microbial communities from Kellogg Biological Station, Michigan, USA - KBS S3-4 metaG | ecosystem: Host-associated > Plants > Roots > Rhizosphere > Soil | place... | reverse complement strand
CGGCGGTGATGAACGTCGGCGCGATCGTCGGCGGAATCGGGTTCGGCATCTGGTCGGAGAAGATCGGACGCAGGCGAACGATCATCATCGCGAGCCTGCTGGCTTTGCCCGTGATCCCGCTCTGGGCATATGCCTCGACGCCGCTGCTGCTCGGGCTCGGCGCGTTCCTGATCCAGATCTGCGTCCAAGGCGCCTGGGGAATCGTGCCGGCGCATCTCAACGAGCTGTCGCCAGCGCTGGTGCGCGGCATGTTTCCCGGCTTCGCCTATCAGCTCGGCAATCTGATCGCATCGCGAAACGGACCGTTCCAGGCCTGGCTTGCCGAGGACCAGGGCCATGGCTTCAGCTTCGCGCTTGCGCTGGTCGCCGGCGTGACGGTGGTGGTGCTGGTCGCGTGGACGGCGATAGGCCCGGAGCGGCGCGACGTCGATTTCCTCGAGGAGGCGAAGGCGCAGTGAAGGCGGTGATCTGGCACAATCCGCACTGCTCCAAGTCGCGCGAGGGCCTCGCGCTTCTGAACGCGTCGCCAGGCGTCGAAGTCGAGGTCTTCGACTATCTCCGCCATCCGCCGAGCCGCGAGCGGCTCGCGGCCGTCTATGCCCGCGCCGGGCTCACGCCACGCGAGGGGCTGCGCAAGGCCGAAATCGCCGCCAAGCCGCTCAAGGATGCGAGCGACGACGCTATCCTCGACGCCATGGTCGCCAACCCGATCCTGATCGAGCGGCCATTGGTCGAGACCGACAAGGGCGTACGGCTCGGCCGACCGCCCGAGAAGATCCGCGAGATCCTCTGAGCCCGCGCACATGACCACGATCGCGCAGCGGCTCGCCGCCACCGGCGGGCGCCCATCGGGATTCGACTATCTCCGGCTCGGGCTGTCGCTGTCGGTGATCGCGATGCACAGCGCGATCGTCTGCCACAGCTTTCCGGGCGAGATCGCCTTGTGGGAATCGCCGCTGCGGCCGTTGGTACGCGCGATCCTGCCGATGTTCTTCGCGCTGTCGGGCTTCCTCGTCGCGGGAAGCCTCGAGCGCGCGCGCACGCTGCCGATGTTCCTCGGGCTTCGGGTGATCCGCATCTATCCTGCACTTGCGGTAGAAGCGCTGCTGTCGGCGCTGATCCTGGGGCCGATCTTCACCGGCCTCGCGCTGACCGACTATTTCCACGACCCGCTGTTCGGGCGCTATTTCTGGAACCTGATCGGCGATCCGCAATATGTGCTGCCGGGCGCGTTCGCGCACAATCCGCTGCCGATCTGGGTCAACCGCCAGCTATGGACGGTGCCGTACGAACTCGCCTGCTACGGCACGCTCGCGGCGATCGTGATGCTGGGACTCAAGCGCCGGCCGGTCCTGCTGCCGGTCGCCGCGGCAGCGATCGCGCTGGGCTACGGCACCGTCAAGTTCGTGCGCACGGGCGTGCCGCTCTATGTTCCGGGCCCGATGCCCGGCGTACTGCTGGTCGTCGCGTTCCTCGCCGGCGTCACGCTCTACTGGTTCCGCGACCGGCTGCCCTATGGTCGGAGCTGGCTGCTGGGATCGGCGCTACTGACGGTCGTGCTGCTGTGGTTCGTACCGTTCGGCGACCTGCTCGCGCCGTTCAGCGCCGCCTATGCCACCGTCCATCTCGGTCTCACCGACAGTCGCCGCATCTGGGCGATCCGCGGCGCCGACTATAGCTATGGCATGTTCCTGTATGGCTTCCCGATGCAGCAGGCCGTCGCGGCGACGCTGCCCGGCGGACAGACCCCGCTCGGAAACACGGTCTTCGCGATCCTGGTCTCCGGCGCGTTCGCCGCACTGTCGTGGCGGCTGGTCGAGAAGCCCGCGCTGCGGCTGCGCAAACCGATGGAGCGCCTCGAATCGCGCTGGCTCGAAGGCCGCGGCAAACGCCGCGCGACCGCCGCGCTGGCCGGGCGCGAACTCGACTGACACATTATTGCCGGGCTGTCTCGACATTGCGCCGCTCGCCGCTAGCATCGGGTTGATGGCCTTCGCGACATCCCCTCGGTGAACGGAGCGGTACACGACCGTATGTCGCGGCATGCGATAGCCGCCGCAACGATCGGCAATGGCCTGGAATTCTACGATTTCATCACCTTCACCTTTTTCTCGATCCAGATCGGGCAAGCCTTCTTCCCAACCGGCAATGCCTTCACCAGCCTGATGGGAGCATTGGCGACGTTCGGCGCGGGGTTCGTCACGCGGCCGCTCGGCGCGTTGATTCTCGGCACCTTCGCCGATCGCGTCGGCCGCAAGCCGGCGATGCTGCTGAGCTTCGCGCTGATGGGCGGCGCGATCGTCGTTCTCGCACTAACGCCTGGCTATGCGAGCATCGGCATTGCCGCGCCGCTGATCGCGATCCTCGCGCGATTGGTTCAAGGCTTCGCGCTCGGCGGCGAAGTCGGTTCGGCGACGGCCTATCTGCTCGAAATGGCCCCCCTGCATCGCAGGGGGTTCGCCGCGTCGTGGCAAGGTGCGAGCCAAGGGGTCGCGGCGACGATCGGCGCGTCGATGGGCCTCGTGCTTACCGCGCTATTGCCGCACGACCTGGCGCAGGCCTATGCTTGGCGCATCGCGCTGCTGCTCGGTGCGCTCACTGTCCCGTTCGGACTTTGGGTTCGCAATCGTATCCCCGAAACGCTGGCTCTCGACGAGCAATATGCCGCCGCACCGCCCGCCCATGGCGCGCGGCCCTACCTCAAGGTGATCGTGCTTGGGCTGATCATCATCGGCGCGGGCACGACCTCGACCTATATTTTCCACTATATGGCGACCTTCGGCCAAGCGACGTTGCACCTGTCCGCAAGCGTCTCATTCACTGCCGTGGTCGTCAACAGCGGGGTGCTGGTGGTGACGGTGCTGACCGGCGGATGGCTCTCCGACCGCTATGGCCGCAAACCCGTGATGATCGGCGCGATGCTGCCGTTCGCGGCCTTGATCCTGCCAATGTTCCTGTGGTTGACGACGCAACGCGACGCTGTTTCGTTCATCACCGCCAATTTCCTGCTGTCGACGGCCAATGGCTTCATCTGGGGCGCCTTTTACGCAGCCTTGATCGAGAGCCTGCCCAAGCGCATTCGCACGCGGACCTTCGCAATGGTCTATTCGGGGTCAGTCGCCGTGATCGGCGGCAGCACGCAGCCAATCATCGCCTGGCTGGTTCATGTCACCGGCAACCCGATGGCGCCGGCCTGGTATCTGACCGGTGTGACGCTGATCGGACTCATGGCCGTACTCCGCTTTCCGGAGAGTGCCCCCGTTCGACGCATTCCACCCGCGGCACGCGAGCTGGCGCTGTCGGTTGGATGAGCCGCCGGCTTCAGCCAGGGCTATGCGCGTCGTGCGACGGCCGGTCGGCAGTGATGTCCAGCTTGGAACCATAGAGCTCCACCGGTCGGCCGTGGCGGCACGCCACGTCGGCGGTGAGCATCATCCAGCGTTTCGTCCCGTCAGCACGGCGGATCTCTGCCTCCATCGTGAAGCTGCCGCACGTTGCGATCGCGCCGGTGCGGAGCCGCTCCAGCATCGCACGCGATTCCGCGGTGTACATGCTGACGACGTCGCGGCGATCGACTCGGGTGCCGGGCGCGATTCCAAACAAGTCGAATACGCCACGCGACCAAGTGAGCGCGTTGTCGGCGAGATTGCACGACCAGCTGCTGGGCAGCGGCTGGAGGCGGATCTCGTGGTCATCCGTGCCGGTCAGCGAGAGATGGCGCGGCGTTTCGATCCATAAGGGCTTCAACAATCGCGTTGCCATCGCGCCACGGTAGCGCATGGGTCTTAAGGCATTATGATCCCGAGACGACATCGCGCATGCTGGCCCCGCCGACGCAGCATCTCGATTCAGCCGTAACCGGAAATCCGCGGCGCGTCAGGCGTCCGCCGTCTCCGGCGACATGTTGGCCATGCGGCGCCGCATTTCCTCAGGCGATACATCCTCGACATGCGTCGCAAGCATCCAGCAATGGCCAAAAGGATCGCGCAACGTGCCAGAACGATCGCCGTAGAACTGGTCGACAACCGCCCGTTCCTCGGTCGCCCCGGCCGCGAGCGCACGCGCGAACACCGTGTCGACGTCGGGCAGATAGACCATCAGCGAAACGCTCGTCCCGCCATAGGATTTGGGACCGCGGTGCCCCTGGTCGGGGAATTCATCGGCGAGCATCACATGCGAATCGCCGATGCGGATCTCGGCATGGCCGATCCTGTCGCCCATGGGCATTCGCATCACTTCCTCGGCACCGAATGCCTTGGCGTAAAAGTCGATCGCATTCGCCGCGCCGTCGACGACCAGATACGGGGTCACGCTATGATAGCCTTGGGGAACCGGATTGACGGTCATGGCAGCCTCTCCTCGACTCGAAGCCCCCTTCCCGCCAAATATCCGCCCGGTTTGTTGCAGAAGCAATCGCGTCACGCTTGGACTGCCGGTCCGGCGCCGCTAAGGGCTCTCGGCATGACGCAAATCACCCCCGAGATCGTTGCCGAGCATGGCCTGTCCCCCGAGGAATATCAGCGCGTGCTGCACGCGATGGGCCGCGAGCCCAATCTGACCGAGCTCGGCATCTTCTCGGTGATGTGGTCCGAGCATTGCTCGTACAAATCGAGCCGCATCCATTTGAAGAAGCTGCCGACCACCGGGCCCCAGGTGATCCAGGGCCCTGGCGAGAACGCCGGCGTGGTCGACATCGGCGATGGCCTTACCGCCATCTTCAAGATGGAGAGCCATAACCACCCGTCGTACATCGAGCCCTATCAAGGCGCGGCGACCGGAGTCGGCGGCATCCTGCGCGACGTGTTCACCATGGGCGCGCGGCCGGTGGCGAACATGAATGCGTTGCGCTTCGGCGACCCCCGTCACCCGAAGATGCGCCATCTGATCGCCGGCGTCGTGCACGGCATCGGTGGCTATGGTAACTGCGTGGGTGTGCCGACCGTGGGTGGAGAGACAAATTTCCACCCCGCGTACGATGGCAATATATTGGTCAACGCGATGACCGTTGGCGTTGCCCGCGCCGATGGCATCTTCTACTCCGCCGCGGCAGGTATCGGAAATCCGGTTGTTTACGTGGGTTCGAAGACCGGGCGCGACGGCATCCATGGCGCGACCATGGCCTCGGCCGACTTCAGCGAGGACAGCGAGGAGAAGCGCCCGACGGTGCAGGTCGGCGATCCCTTCACCGAGAAATTGCTGATCGAAGCCTGCCTCGAGTTGATGGGTTCGGACGCGATCGTCGCGATCCAGGACATGGGCGCGGCGGGGCTGACTTCGTCGTCGGTCGAAATGGCGTCGAAGGGCGGCGTGGGGATCGAGCTGGTGATGGACATGGTGCCGCAGCGCGAAGCCGGCATGACACCCTATGAAATGATGCTCTCCGAAAGCCAGGAGCGCATGCTGATGGTGCTCAAGCCCGGCCGCGAAGCCGAGGCCGAGGCGATCTTCCGCAAATGGGAGCTCGACTTCGCCGTGATCGGCCGCGTGACCGACACCGGCCGTATGGTGCTCAAATGGCAGGGCGAGACCGTCGCCGATATTCCGCTCGGACCGCTTGCCGACGACGCACCGGCCTATGACCGGCCATGGGTAGCGACGCCCAAGCCGGCACCGCTGGCCGACGCGCCTGAATCGAGCGATCCGGCCGCCGACCTGCGCAAGCTGATGGCTTCGCCCGACCTCGCCTCGCGGCGCTGGATCTGGGAGCAGTACGACCATATGGTGGGAGCGGACACCGTGCAGCGCCCCGGCGGCGACGCGGCGGTGGTACGCGTCCACGGCACTGACAAGGGCCTCGCGATCACCACAGATTGCACGCCGCGCTATTGCCACGCCGATCCGGTCGAAGGCGGCCGCCAGGCAATCGCCGAGACCTGGCGCAACCTGACCGCGGTTGGCGCAACGCCACTCGCCGCGACCGACTGCATGAACTTCGGCAACCCGCAGCGTCCTGAGATCATGGGGCAGTTCGTCGGCTGCATCGACGGCATGGCCGAGGCATGCCGCGCGCTCGACTTCCCGATCGTCTCGGGCAACGTCAGCCTCTATAACGAGACCAAGAACGAAGACGGCACGGGCTCGGCGATCCTGCCGACCCCCGCGATCGGCGGCGTCGGCCTGCTCGCCGACTGGCGATCGAGCTGCACGATCGGCTTCAAGGGCACCGGTGACACCGTGCTCGCGGTCGGCGAGCGCGGCGGCGATCTCGGCCAGTCGCTGTGGCTGCGCGAGATCCACGGCCGCGAGGACGGCGCGCCGCCACCGGTCGATCTCGCCGCCGAGCGCCGCACCGGCGATTTCATCCGCGCGATGATCCTCAACCGCTCGATCACTGCGTGCCATGACGTCTCGGACGGCGGCATGGCGGTCGCGCTCGCCGAGATGGCGCTGGCTTCGGGAATTGGCGTGCTGGTCAACGAGCCGCAGCCGTTCGGCATCGCGGGCTCGCTGTTCGGCGAGGATCAGGGCCTCTACATCGTCACCGTGTGCGACACCTGCCTCGCCGACTTCATGGCCGCGGCGCACAAGGCGAATGTCCCCGCCGATCCGCTGGGCCGCACGATCAAGGACCGCATCATCTTCGAACTCGACGAAGGCGACTGGACGGTGAGCATCGCCGAGCTGCGTGCGGCGCACGAGGGATTCTTCCCCGAACTGATGGGAGCGGCGGAGACAGTTTGACGGCCGGGGCGCGCCCGCGGCGTCGCCGGGGACGAATCGCGCGCGAAACGCACCGGCACATACGCCTCCCGCCGCCTTGCGAATCCAACGAAGTTGACGATCTTGACGGTTGCCATTCGTCCGTTTCGTCCTTCGCTCGAAAAGTCTCATCGGTGGGGCGCAACACGTGCACGGCCACATGGCGCGGCGGTCGCATGTCATTTTGTTCGATTTATGTTCCACGCGGTTCGGCGTAGTAAGCAAACTCCTACAAAACAAGCTGGTGGCGTTCGCGAGGCTCAAGAGCGCCGGGACGCCGCTTCCGCTGCTCGCGAGGGGCGTTTTGATTGGATGAGCGGACGGGCATTGTCGCTCGGGAACGACCAGCGTCGCGAGGAACGGCTGCAACCGGGGCTTGGAGAATATGCGAGATTATCGAACCGGACCGGCTTCACCCGATCAGTCGGACGGCATCCAATTTCCACGCGCTCGCATTGCCGGCGGCGGGGGTACAGGTGTTGGTGATGGTGGAGTTGCCGCTGAATGAGAGCCGAAGCGCGACCATCTGGAAGCAGCTGAGCGACATGCCCGAGGTGCCGTTGAACGTCAGAGTATCGTTCGGAAAATAAAAGGCGCCGCTGAAAGAGGAGTTCGAGTTGCCGTTGATCGTACAGCACTGATTGCTCGCCGCCGCCCGGACGTCGCGATAGATGGTGATGCCAGTATAGGTGCCGCTGGTCGACGGCGAAATATCGACCTCCGCGCCGCCGTTGATGTTCATCGTTGCAAAGCTGCTCGCGTTGTTGGTCGTCGTGCTGGTCAGCACGAACGTGCAGCCGGTGCAGGTAAGATGCCCTTGGGCGCCCACCTGAAGGCCCGCATTATTGGCACCATTGGCGAGATAATAGACGCCCGGCGCAAGCGTAAGCGTGCCTTGGACATTGATCGTGCCATAGCAGCCCGGCGCATAGGGGCTTCCGCTGCTGCTATCGACCGTCGTTCCCGACCCGATGTCGATGGTGCGCCAATTGCTGCCGTTCTTGCATGCGCCGTTGGATACGCTGCTCGAACTCGGATCCAGGTTGCTGTTGGCGAAGGGACTGGGCAGCTGCGCGTGATTGGGCATCAACACCGTCCCGCTGGAATAAGCGGTCGACAACGGAATGCCGCCCATGGCGACGATCGGCGAGGCCGTCACGATCGGCTGGCCGTTGACATTGACGGCTGCGGCGACAGAGATGGAATTGGTCCCGACGCCACACCCCAGGTCGAGGGTAGAATTGCCGGCGAAGGTGACGCCGGTGGTGGTGCCGCTTTCCAGCGCCAGGAAGCACACCTTTCCGTCCGGAACGATCGCAGCCCGCGCTTCCGCCGATATACCCGTCGTTGCGCTTCCGAACAGCGCCATCAGCGGTGTCGCCTGGACACTCTCCAACCGAACATACATCGCCGAGGTATAGGTGGTGCTGCCGCTGGTATAGGATCCTGGCGTGATGGTCGCCGACGCGTTAGTCACCAGCGCATTCTGTGTCAGCGCCTTGTTGGCCTGAGCGGTGGCGGCAGTATTTCCCTGGCTCTGGAACAGCGAATAGGCGCCGGCCAGCGCCGCCGAATCCGCCTCGCGCTGGAGCTGCCGCTTGACCAGCGACAGCTGCATCGTGTGGACGCCGATCCCGGCGGACGCGATCACGAAAGGAAGCGCGAACGCCGTCATCATGAGCGCATTGCCTCGCCGGTCGTAGCAGAGCCGGCGAAGTCCATCGAGGAACGGCATGGTCAGGCCCCCACGGTTAACTGGTGACATAAGCGCGGCGCGTTTCCGTAAGGGGCACCGTCTGCGTGCCGAGCAAATAATTGACGTTTACGTTATAACCCATTGTTATCGTTACGGAGTTTGGCACGGAACTGGTGTCGAACGTGACGGTGGGCGCGACGATGTTTGCCGGGTCCATGCCAAATCGGTGGCTGGCAATTCTCGCTTGGATTTGTGTCCGGGTGGGCCTGGGCCATGTCGTCGCATAGCGCGCCGCGTCCTCGACCGCGCTTCGCAAGCCGGCTTGCGCCAGAAACAGAATTCCCAGCGACGCCATGCCGATCAGCATCGCAAACAGCATCGGAGCGACCAGCGCGAACTCGAGCGCGCCAACGCCCCGGCGATCACGAAGAAGCGGGCGAAACGGGCTGGCAAGCTTGATCATTGGATCCGAATCGCCCCCGTCGTCGTGAGGGGTACGACTCCGTTCGAATTTCCCCACAGCTGCGCAAAGGAACCGAGCACGAATGTCGGTGTGAAGGTCGTTGAAATCGCGATTTGCGTATAGCGCGCGGTTTCCTGCCCGCTGGTGCAGCTCGAGCTCCAGCTCGTCGCAACGCCGGAACACTCCAGCGTCTGAGTCACCGTTACGGCGCTGGCCGAGACATTCGCCTGCGAAGCCGCCTCAGACTGGATACTGCTTGCGGCCAGGCTGGGTCCGGCCATCGTCGACATCTCGAGACCGCGATTGACGGCTTGCTGCGCCATCAGCTTGCTTGCTCCGAAACGCGCGACATCGACCGTGCCCATGATGACGATGGCAAGCACGGGCATCACGATCGCTGCTTCGACGACGGCAACGCCTCTTGTCTCGGCGACGAGGTTCGCCAATAGACCGATTATCGGCCTCCTGAAACGCGGCATCTGGTCTCGTATCAACTTTCGGCCTGGTCGCATGGTGCACGACTCGCAAATATGAGGGGAGAGCCTCCCTTCGTTGCGTGCCCTTGTTACCTTGATTGAATAACAATTCGGCTAGAGTTGTGACTAACGCGTCGGTAAGCGTCGGTTTGGAAGACCGTCGGCTGGGGCGTGATCGCGGTTGCCGAGCCCGTTCCGGAGGATGGCGCCGTGAGTCCGGGCGCACATCGCAGTGCCGAGTCATCTTCCACGATGGAATGCGGAGCTTGGCCAGGCCGAGTTCGAGCCCTAGCCTCGCTCCCCGCGCATCGCTACACCACGGCGAGGAGGGGCAGCCCCGTGACCGCAGGTTATTCGAACAAACCGCTCGCCGAGAAGCTGGGCTGGACGCGCGGGATGCGCGTGTGGTTCCATCACATGCCCGACAGCGTCCGCGAGGCGATCGACCCCGAGGAGATCGGACTCGAGGAACAGCCGACCGTGTCTGACGGGCTGCAGGGTGCGCATCTGTTCTGCACCGATCGCGCGACGATGGACCATCATCTGCGCGCGCTGCGTCCGCTGCTCGCCTCCAACGCGATCGTCTGGGTCTCGTGGCCGAAGAAGGCGGCAAAGGTCGAGACCGACATCACCGAGGACGTGGTTCGCGAAGTCGCGCTGCCGACCGGTTTGGTCGACGTGAAGGTCTGCGCGATCGACGAAATCTGGTCGGGGTTGAAGCTGATGATCCGCAAGGAACTGCGTTGAACTGGAACGCCATAGGCTTTGGCGACCGGGCCATCGATCCTCTCCGATCGCCGCGGAGGGTTGAAGAGGGAACGTTCGCATGACTGTCGCACGTCGTATCGCGCTCGCCACGCTGATCGCCGGATCGCTCGACATCGGATTCGCGGCGATCAACACCGCCGCAGCCGGCAAGCCGATCACGGACATGCTGCGCAGCGTCGCGAGTGGTCCGTTTGCAGCCGCTCCACATTGGGGCACCGCCGGCGCCGCGGCCGGCCTCGCGGTCCATTTTGCGATCATGGCAGTGATGGCGGCGGTGTTCGTGATCGCCATCGACCGCATCAGCTGGGTGCGCAAGAACTGGCTGCTCGCCGGCCTGCTCTATGGCCTGGGTCTGTGGCTAGTGATGTACGGCGTCGTGCTGCCGCAGCGCTTCGGCACGCATTTCCCGACGAACAAACCGCTCGAGCTGGCCAAGCAACTGTTCGCGCACATTGGACTGGTCGGGCTGCCGATCGCACTGATCGCCCGCACCAAGTGAGCGAGACGACGGCGGCCCCCCGCGAGCGGCTCGCACCTGGGCGGCTCGAAAGCCTCGACATCATTCGGGGCGTTGCCGTGATGGCGATCCTGCTGATGAACATCGTCGATTTCGCGATGCCCGGCGCGGCATATTTCAACATTCGCGCCTATGGCGGATCGCATGGCGCCAATTACGACGCGTTCCTGATCAACTATCTGCTGTTCGACGGGAAGATGCGGGGGCTGTTCTCGTTCCTGTTCGGCGCCTCGACACTGATCGTGGTCGAGGCGGCCGAAGCCGGCGGACGCAGTGCGGCGCGGGCGCATTACGCGCGTATGGCTTGGCTGCTCGCGATCGGCCTCGCGCATCTGTGGTTCGTGTGGGACGGCGATATTCTCAGCCTATATGCGCCGATCGGGATGATCGCGTTCGCGTTCCGCAAGCTGCCACCGCATCGGCTGATCGTGATCGCAGCATTGCTGATCGTCGGCGAGACCATGCTCGCCACCGGCATCGCATTCGACGTGCGCGCGACCGAGATCGCCGCCGCCGGCCCGCATCCAAGCGCGGCAACACTCAAGCATTTCGCCGACTATGTCGACAGCTTCGGCGTGCCGCCGCGCAACCGCATCGCCGAGGAGCTTGCGATTGGGCGCGGCAGCTACGCCGGGCTGACGCTCGATCGTTTCAAACATTATCCGCAGGGCCCGCTCACGGCCGTTTTCTTCGCCGGGCTTGAGACGCTCGGCTATATGCTGCTCGGCATGGCGCTGCTCAAGAACGGCCTGCTCGCCGGTCGCTGGCCGCGAGCGCGCTACGTCCGCTGGCTGGCGATCGGTTTTGCGATCGGGCTCGCTTATTATGGCGCTGGCGCCTTCTATCTGGAGCGCGCCGGCCATTCGGCGACCGCAACCGTGTTCGCGCAGCTCGCGATCGTCACTCCGTTTCGACCGTGGATGATCGTCGGCTGGGCGTGCCTGATCCTGCTGCTCGCGCGGCCTGGCGGAGCGCTGACCCGGCGCATCGCGGCGACCGGACGGATGGCGTTCTCCAATTATCTTGCCACCAGCCTGATCTGCACGACTCTGTTCTACGGCTATGGCTTCGGCTGGTTCGGCTATCTGCAGCGTGCGGAACTCTATCTTGTCGTCGTTCTGATCTGGATCGCGATGCTGTCATGGTCGCGGCCCTGGCTCGCGCATTTCCGCTACGGCCCATTCGAATGGGCATGGCGCAGCCTGGCGCGCGGCGCGTTCCAGCCGATGCGGTCCTCCGTAAAAGTCGCTATTGAGAACCAGACGCAATAGTCTTGCGAATCATTCTCAGTGCCTTTATAGCCCGATTCGACGGAGCTGAGGGTGCCTTTCATGGTCGTGTGTATCTGCAATGCCATTCGCGAGCGCGACGTGCGTCAGGCGGCCCGCAGTGGCGCGACCAGCGCCTGCCAGGCCTATCGCGCGCTCGGCCACCAGCCCAAGTGCGGCCAATGCGTCCCCTATGCGCGCGAGATCATCGATCAGGAACGCGCGGCCTGATCTGCTTCAAAACCTCTACGTCTTGCCCTTCCTTCCCCGGCGTGGCAGCTAGGGCGCAGCGGTGAGGTGAGCAAATGAAGGGCGATGCCAAGGTCATCGAGTTCCTCAACGGTGTGCTCAAGAACGAGCTGACCGCCGTCAATCAATATTGGCTGCATTACCGTCTGCTCGATCACTGGGGCATCAAGCGCCTCGCCGAGTTCGAGCGGCACGAATCGATCGACGAGATGAAGCACGCCGATCGGGTCTCGGAGCGCATCCTTTTCCTCGATGGCCTGCCCAATTTCCAGCTGCTCGGCCGGCTGCGCATCGGCGAATCGGTCGAGGAGCTGCTTCGCGCCGACCTGGCGCTCGAGATGGAGGCAGTGGCTTACCTGCGCGATGCGATCGAACATTGCGAAACGGTGCGCGACTATGTCAGCCGCGACCTGTTCCGAGAGATTCTCGAAAGCGAGGAGAGCCACGTCGACACGCTTGAGACGCAGTTCGAAATGATCGACCGGATGGGCCTGGCGAATTACGTCCAGCTGAACAGCAAACCGGCTGAGGAGTAGGCGCCAATCTGCACGAAGGATTCATTCGTGCAGAGACGCCGAGACGCAAAGAGGGACGAAATCAGCGAAGTCTGATGCCGCACCCAACAATGTTGCGGATGCGCTGGCACGAAGGCGACATCTCTGCGTCTCCGCGCCTCTGCGCGAACACATTCCCGGCTTGCAGCTCCGCCATCCTGCGGCACGTTCACGAAAGTCGCCGGCCGAACCCAATGCGGCGCTCGACCAGCGGACTGGCTTCGCGCTGCAGCAGCGCCAGCGTCGCTTCGAACGTGTCGCGCAATTTGACGATGTGTTCGAATGTCGCAGTCGGCGCATCGCGGCTCTCGACACAGTCGCGCGCGATCATTTCGATGATCTCTGCAAGCTCGGCGAGGGGATCGGCGCCGAACTGACGCGCTTCGCCCTTGAGCGTGTGCGCCGGAATCACCATCGCAGTCGCACTGCCCGCGTGCATCGCTTCCTCGATGGCGGCGACCGAGCGAACGCCGTCTTCGCGAAAATAGCCGAGGATGCGCACGAAATTGGCACCGAGCTCGGCCCGCGCCCGTGCGAAAGCCTCGCGATTCACAAGCGCATCGTTTGCCAAGGTCGCCACGATATCTGCTCCGGACGAAATAACGCACGAAGCCCTTCCATAGGATGTGCGAGGTAAACGATCGGTATCCAGGCAGTGGCAGCGCCGAAAATGCCTGTGCGCAGGATCGGTACCAAGATTACCCTTTGTCGCGATCGAATGGATTGCGTGGCGCGCGCAAGGTGAGGCGAACCGGCACGGCGCCGAAATCGAACTCGCGGCGCAATCCATTCACGAGATAGCGGCGATAGCTTTCGGGCAGCAGGTCGACGCGCGTGCCGAACAGCACGAAGCTCGGCGGGCGGCTCTTGTTCTGGGTGATGTAACGCGGCTTGATCCGCTTGCCGCCCGGCGCCGGGGGCGGATTGGCTTCGAGCGCGCGTTCGAACCAGCGATTGAGCTGTCCGGTCGAAACGCGGCGCGACCAGGCGTCGCGCGTCTCGAACGCCACTTTCATGAGCGTGTCGAGGCCCTTGCCGGTCGCCGCGGACACGGTGAGCAGCGGCACGCCTTTTACTTGCGCGAGCCCTTCGTCCAGCGCCGCCTTGACGCCGTTGAACAGCTTCGACGCGTCCTCGGCGACGTCCCATTTGTTGAGCGCGATCACCAGCGCGCGACCTTCCTGGAGGACATTGTCGGCGATCTTGAGGTCCTGCACCTCGAGCCCCTTGGTCGCATCGAGCAGCAGCACCACGACTTCGGCGAAATCGACTGCGCGCAATGCGTCCGCGACCGACAGCTTCTCGAGCTTGTCCTGCACCTTGGCGCGCTTGCGCATGCCGGCGGTGTCGATCAGCCGCACCGCGCGATCCTGCCAGCGCCAGTCGATCGCGATCGAATCGCGCGTGATACCGGCCTCGGGTCCGGTGATCAGCCGGTCCTCATCGAGCAGCTTGTTGACCAGCGTCGACTTGCCGGCGTTGGGACGGCCGACGATCGCGAGCTTGAGCGGCGCGTCGGGTGCGTCGGGATCGTCCTCGGGTTCGATATCGTCCGGCCGGTCGATATAGGGGAGCAGCGCCTCGAACAGGTCGGCGATACCCTCGCCATGTTCAGCCGACAGTTGCACGGGGTCGCCGAAGCCAAGCGCCAGCGCCTCGAGAATGCCGGCTTCACCCGCGCGTCCCTCGGCCTTGTTCGCGGCAAGTACCACCGGCGTATCCGAACTGCGCAGCCAGCGCGCGATTTCCTCGTCGAGCGGCACCACGCCCGCGCGTGCGTCGAGCAGGAACAGTGCAACGTCCGCGTCGCGCACCGCCGCTTCCGTCTGCGCGCGCATGCGACCTGGCAGCGTCGCCGCATCCTCATCCTCGAATCCTGCGGTATCGATCACGCGGAAATCAAGCCCGATCAGCGTCGCCTCGCCTTCGCGGCGGTCGCGCGTCACCCCCGGCGTGTCGTCGACCAGTGCGACGCGCTTGCCCACGAGCCGATTGAACAGCGTCGACTTGCCGACGTTAGGCCGGCCGATAATGGCGACAGTAGGAAGTGGCATGATCCGCCCTTTAACGCGATTTCACGCGAAAGTTGAAAAAACCACTCTCCCCGTGCGGAAGAGCGGTCGAATCTCAACTCGAGCGGCGCGTACTTCGATCAGCGCCAGGCGCTGAGCTTGCCCTTGTCGTCGAGCAGGAACAGCGCACCGTTTGCCACGACCGGCGCGAGGGTGAAGGGCTGGCCGGTCTTGATCACCGACTGCACCTTGCCGTCGGCGACCGATGCCGAGACGATGTCGCCGCGCGAATTGATCAGAAGCAACCGGCCGCCGGCAAGCAGCGGGCCCTTCCAGCCATAGGGCTTCGATTTGCCCTTTTCGTTCTGATAGTGGCGCAGCTGGCTGATCCAGCGGATCTTGCCGCTGTCGCGCGCAATGCACAGCAGCCTGGCATCGTCGGTCACCACGAACAGCCACGGCCCTGCCACCCACGGTGTCGCGATGCCGGCAAGATTCTGCTCCCACAATCGCTGGCCGCTCACCACTTCGAGCGCGACCATGCGGCCACCCTGGCCGATCGCATAGACGCGGCCGCCGTCGATCACCGGCTCGGCATCGATATCGGCGAGCGCCGACACCGACGTCGACATGCTGGTGCGAGAGAGCGCGTCGTTCCACAGCGCGCGGCCATTTTCGTAGCGATAGGCGTTGAGTTCGCCCGACGAGAAGCCGGCGACGACCGTGCCCTGCGCGACTGCGGGTGCGGCGACGCCGAACACGCCCTGCGTCTCGAGGCTTGCGGATTCGGTCCACAACGTGTTGCCGTCGGCCTTGGCGAGCGCGAACAGCTGGTTGTCCTGCGTCTGCACATAGAGATTGTCGGCCGCGATGGTCGGCGCGCCGCGCAGCGGACCCCCGGGCTTCTTGGTCCACAAAATCGAACCGGTCTTGGCGTCCATCGCCACCACGTCGCCGAGCCCGTTGGTCGCGTAGAGCTTGCCATCGTCGTAGCTCACCCCGCCGCCGAAGCGCGCACCGCGGTTCTTGCGATCGGTAATCGTTTCGTGCTTCCACCGCTCGCGACCATTGTCGGCCGAAATGGCATGGACCACGCCGTCGACATCGATCACGAACACGGTGTCGGCGGCAACCGCGGGCGACGCCGCGAGCCGTTCCTTGCCGTTCGAGCCCGGGATCGAGACCTGCCAGACGCGGCGGAGCGTGCCGCCGAGCGCGACGTGCCCCATCGACTTCTGCGCATTGCCGCCGGGCTGCGCCCAGCTGTCGTTAGTCACTGCCTCGGGCACATCGACATTGACGCTCGCGATCGTCTTGTCCGCGACGATGTCGTTTTCCGACAGCAGAATCGGCACACGCTGGCCGAGCACCGGCGTCTTGCGCTCGTGCGACTTGAAGATACCACAGCCGCCGAGCAGCGCGACACCGGCAACTGCGAGCGACACCCTCACCCAAGATTTCATCGAGTCTTTTTTTCCTCAACTGGAGCGAGGGCCGGCGCGGCGGGCGCCGGCGCGGCATTCGCCGGAGTGCTCAATACGTCGGCAAGCTGAACCGCACGTTGCCGGATGGATTCGGGCACGTCGTTGTCGCTCGCCATGTTGCGAAGCATGCGCACCGCCATGTCGCGCTTGCCCATGCGCACGTCGGCGACTGCGACCAGCTCGCCTGCCGATCCGAACCAGGGCGAGCCCTTGACGGCAAGCGGCGCGAGCCGTTGCACCACGGTCTCGGGTTTGATCCTGTCGAACTCGACCGACGTTTGGCGGATCAGCGCGAGTTCGCGCAACGGCTGCGGCGCAGTCTCGTCGTTCGCGACTTCGCCGAACTTCGCCGCGGCGGTCTTCAGATCGTCCTTGGCAAGCGCGGCATTTGCCTGCGCTAGCTTGGCCACGCCGCGATAGCCTGCGCCGTCCGACGCTGCGAGCGCGGCGAGCGACGCGCCTGCGCTCGCCTGCCGGCCTGCGGTCAGGTCCACGAGCGCGGCGTCCAACTTCTCGCCTCGTTCGGCGGCGAGATCGTCCTGATGCTGGCGCCACCACAACACACCGCCGAACACCAGCAGCGCGCCGATGACCGCCGCGATGATCCAGCGTCCCCAGCGCTGCCACAGATGCAGCATCTCGTCGCGGCGCAGTTCGTCATCGACTTCACGCAAGAACGCTTCGTCTGAGTGGGGGGTAAGCGCCAAGGGTGACTCCTGGGGATCGGGCGGTCGCGGACCTTAGCGGCGCGGCCGGGGAAACGAAAGCGGGCTCTTCTCGAAGCTGGAAGCTAGTTTTTGGGCGCGTAGACCTGATCGGCGCCTGGAAACGCGCGCGCGCGCACCTCCTGCGCATAGGCGGCAACCGCGGCGGAAATGCGGCCAGCGAGATCGTCGTAGCGCTTGACGAAGCGCGGCGTGCGCTCGAACAGCCCGAGCATATCCTCGGCGACGAGCACTTGCCCGTCGCACTGCGCCGAGGCACCGATGCCGATCGTCGGACAGCCGACCGCGCGCGTGATCGCGACGGCGAGCGGCTCGACCACGCCTTCGATCACCATCGCGAATGCGCCCGCCGCATCGACTGCGCGCGCGTCAGAGAGAATCTTCTCGGCCTCGGCCGGCTCGCGCCCGCGCGCGCCATAGCCGCCGAGATTATTGATCGCCTGGGGAGTGAGCCCGACGTGGCCCACCACCGGGATGCCGCGCTCGACCAGGAAGCGGATCGTTTCGGCCATCGCCGTGCCGCCCTCGAGCTTCACGGCGGCCGCGCCGGTCGCCTTGAGCAGGCCCGCGGCACTTTCGAACGCCTGCGCCGGCGACGCCTCGTAGCTGCCGAACGGCATGTCGATCGCGACCACGGCGTGATAGCTGCCACGCACCACCGCGGCGCCGTGCGCCGCCATCATCTCGAGCGTCACCGGCACCGTCGAGGGCAGGCCATAGACGACCTGGCCGAGCGAGTCGCCGACGAGCAGAATGTCGCAATGCGGATCGAACAGCTGCGCGGTCCGTGCAGTGTAGGCAGTCAGCATCACGATCGGGTCGCCGCTCTTGCGGCTGCGGATCGACGGGACGGTGAGCCGACGCATCGGCGCAGGCGTCGGATTGGCGCGGCTGGTCGAAGTGTCGAGAGTGAAGGTGGTCGACATGGGGAGCCCCTAGCCGCTGGCGGCCTCCAGCGCCAGTTCGAACCAACGTGATATCGGACATAGTTTACATCATGTTCGTTATTATTTACATTATGCGTGTCGATTCGAACATGAAGGTAAGAATTATGTCCTTTCGAGAGAAGATCGCCTGGGTCTCGCTGGTGGGGATCGTGATCGCCTTCGCGCCCTATTTCGCACTGGTTGCCGCGTATCGCGGGCCGGCGCCGGTGTTCCCGCTCTACAGTGGGGGATTGCTCGTGGCCGTCACGATCATGACGACTACGATCGTCATGCTCGGCAGCATCGGTGCAGCCTTGACCAACCTGAAGGATGCCAATGCGCCCGCCGACGAACGCGATCGCGGCATCGCGCAGCGCGCGTCGGCCGCTGGCTATGCGGTCCTGATGCCACTGCTGTTCTTCGCGCTTGCCAGCCTGTTCCTGGGTCTCGGCAAGGCTGCGCTGGCCAACGCCGTGCTCGGCGCGATTGTGATTGCGGAAGTGGTGCGCTGCGCGACGGAAGTCGTTCTCTATCGCAAGGGGGCCTGACCGTGTTCGCGCTACGGACGCTGCCCGCGTACATCCACTATTTCGTCGCGGTCCCCGAAACGCGCGCGCTGTTCGATGGCGACTGGCATGGCTGACACGCCGATCGCGAACCAGATCCGCGTGCTGCGGTTCATGGCGGGCGAAATGACGCAGGCCGAGCTCGGCGACCGCATCGGCATGACACGTCAGACGATCGCCGCGATCGAGCAGGGCAAATATTCCCCGTCGCTCGAAGCCGCGTTCCGCATTTCACGCGTGTTCGGCAAGCCGCTGGAGGACGTGTTTCAATGGGCGGGCGATTAGGCGAACCAATCGCCGCGCGTGGTCGCGTTCCGGCCACTCGGGCGCCGCAATGCTCATGCTTCTGTCGCGCGACGGGAGAATGGCATGACGGTCAAGCGGGCAGCACTTTTCACGCCCCTATGCATTGCGTTCGCACCGCCGGCAGAAGCCGATACGCTGCAGGATCAGATCGTCGCGGCGGCGCGCGCGACACCGCGCGACGGCTATGGGTTTCGCCGCATGCTAGTGAGCGATCAGACCGACAGCCCGCGCAGGACAATGGTCGAGCGATTCGATCCGCGCCAGCCCACAGCGCAGCGCTGGACACTCGTGAGCGTCGACGGGCGTGCGCCGACCCCCAAGGAGCTCGAGCAGGCGCGCAAAGCGAAGCGCGGCCCGACGACTTCCTATGCCGATATCGCGCAGTGGTTCGGCGCCCCGGCCACGCGCAGCGAAGGTCAACCCGGCACAGTGACCTATCGTTTCGCAGGACTGCCGAGGGGCACGATCAAGCTGGGCTCGCACGATGCCTCGCCCGACCTGCAAGTCGAAGCGACAGTCAACACCAGCGGCAAGACGCCGTTCGTCGAGCGCGTGCGCATGCTTTCGGCCAAGAAATTCCACATGATGCTGGTGGCGTCGGTCGATAGCATCGTGATCGTCAGCCAATATCGCCAGTTCGCCGACGGACGCGCGGTTCCGGCGGAGACGGGCAGCGAATTCACGGGATCGATGCTCGGCAAGCGCGGCAAGATGCGCGCGGTTGCGACCTACAGCGATTTCGCGCCCGGCCCGTAATGGTTGCTAACGGAGCCAGCCTCGTCGTGTCGCGTGGATCGCCAGCCAGATCTCCAGCAGCGCGACGATCAGGATGAACAGTGGAAAGCCCGCTGCCCCGGCGCCCTTGCGCGCGAGCGTGTTGGTGGCGAGGAAGACGTAACCGAATTGAATCACCACCGCAGCCGCCGAGATGCCGAACCAGAGCACCGCATGGCGCGAGCGCAGCAGCAACGCGAGCGCACCGACGATCGCGGCGAGTGTCGCGACGCAATAGACGAGGTTGAACCACAAGGGCATCGCGCGGACCAGCGCCAGATCCTCGGGCGCGGCGCCCGGAACCGAGCCCATCACGACCTGCATGAACCAGGCAAGCCCGCCGACCAGGCCCCACAACAGAAGCACGATACCTACCGCCAGGAACCAGCCCGGTCGCGAAACCTGAGACGCCATATCCCCCTCCCCGCAATGTCGGCCCGAAAATAGCGGAGCAGCTTCGTGCGCACCAGCGTTGTCAGGGCAACGTCCGCGCATAGGTTGCGGGATCGAATCCGACGAGCAGCCCGCCGGGATATTCGAGCACCGGTCGCTTGATCATCGCCGGCTCGCGCAGCATCAGCACGCGCGCCTTCGCCGCGTCGACGTCGACCTTGTCGGCATCGGGAAGCTTGCGGAACGTCGTGCCGGCGCGATTGAGCAGCTTCTCCCAGCCCGCCTCGTTCATCCATTGCTGCAGCCGAGCGGCGTCCACGCCTTCGGCGCGATAGTCGTGGAAGCGATAGTTCACGCCGTGCGCGTCGAGCCAGGCGCGCGCCTTCTTCATCGTGTCGCAGTTCTTGATGCCATAGATCGTGACGGCCACTATGTTCCCCAATGCAATCGAGTGCCTTGCCGGTTGACGCTAGCAAAAGGCACCGGCGGAGGGGAACAGCGATGCGCGAAACGCCCGTGGTGATTGTGGGCGGGAGCCTGGTCGGATTGACCTTGTCGGCCTTGCTCGCCGACCAGCGCGTCCCGCACCTGCTGATAGAGCGGCATACCGGCACGGCGATTCATCCGCGCGCGGCATCCTTCCATCAGCGCACGATGGAGATTTTCCGCGGGCTCGGGCTCCAGGCCGCGGTCGAGGCGGCCGCGGCGCGCGAATTCATACAGAATGGCGCAATCGTCGCAGTCGACAGCCTCGCCGGGCGCGAGCTCGCCTGCTTCTACCGCTCGGTCAACCAGGGCGTCGAAGATCTGAGCCCGACGTCGCGGCTGTTCATCACGCAAGTCGGGCTCGAACCGCTGCTGCGCGCGCGCGCCGCCGAATGGGGCGCCGAGCATCGCTTCGCGACCGAGCTGCTGTCGTTCGCGCAGGACGCGGATGGCGTGACGGTGCGGCTGCGCCCGCGCGAGGGCGGAGACGAGGAGCAGGTTCGCGCGCGCTATCTCGTCGCCGCCGATGGCGCGCACAGCCCGATCCGGCAAGCACTCGGGATCGAGATGACGGGCCGCGGCAGCTTTGCCGATTGCGCGACGATCTATTTCAAGGCGGACATGCGCGCGCTGATCAATGGGAGGGCGCTGAGCGTGGTCTATGTCAACCGCGCCGACCAACGGTCGTTCTTCCGCTTCGCGATCGCCGAGAATGCCGGCTTCCTGGCGGTGTTCGCGACGTTCGACGACGAGGGCCGGCGCGAAAGCCACGCCGGCACGCGACTCTCGACCGAGCGCTGCGCAGCGTTGGTGCGCGCTGCGCTCGGCGTACCGGACGACCATCCGGTCGAGGTCGAAAACGTGCAATATTGGAATGCCATGGCGGACACAGCCGCCACCTTCCGCAGCGGCCGGATATTCCTCGCCGGCGATGCGGCGCATGTCATGCCGCCGACCGGCGGGTTCGGCGGCAACACCGGTGTAGGCGACGCGCACAATCTGGCGTGGAAGCTCGCCATGACGGCGCGCGGCGAAGCCAGCGACGCCCTGCTCGACAGCTATGACGCCGAGCGGCGGCCGGTCGCCCAGTTGATCGTCGAGCAGGCCTATGCGCGTTACGTCGCGCGCGTCGATTCATCGCTGCCGGACACCAACCGTGCACCGATGCTCGACGATGCGGCGATCGAACTGGGGCCGATCTATCGCTCGGCACGAGTGATCGACGACGGTTCGGTTCCGCCTGGCCCGCTCGACGACCCCTATACCCCGAGCGCCGCGCCCGGCACGCGCATCCCGCATCTTCGGCTTGGTGCCGACGACTCGGCCGCGTCAACGCTTGATCTGGCCGGCCGCGCGTTCGTGCTCGTCAGCGCCGATGCACGCTGGCTCGATGCAGCGGCGGGCCTCGACACGCGCCAGATCGATGGCTCGATCGCCGCACGGCTCGGCATCGGCGCGGCGGGTGCGCTGATCCTGCGGCCCGACGGCGTGATCGGCTGGCGTGCCCGCGAAGCCGCACCCGATCCCCGCGCGACGCTGGCGCAGGCAATCGCGCGGCTGACGGGCCGCGCGTCAGGTTGAGCGCGGCGCGAGGAAACGGCCGAGCACGACCACGTCCTGACGTTCGAGCCCAAGCGCTTCGTAGAAGCCGATAGCGTCGTTGCCGTTGCGGACCATCAGCTGGACTTTGACCGCCCCCTGCGCGCGCAACCAGTTCTCCGCGGCTTCCATCAGCGCACGGCCAAGCCCCTGACGCCGGGAATCGGGCGCGACTGCGAGATAATAGGCCCAGCCGCGATGGCCGTCGAAGCCCGCCATCACGCTCCCGACCAGCGTTGCCCCGTCGCGGGCGACGAGGACCGTCGAGGAGGGGCCGGAAAGCGCCTGGGCAAAGTCGCGGCGCGGGTCGTTCCATGGCCGTATCAGCCCGCAGACTTCCCACAGCGCGACGACAGCCTGGCAATCCGCGCCGACCGCGGACTCGATCATCGAGCTACGCACGTGCTGCCTGCCCATAGATTGGTCACCTTTCCCTTGGGCGTTGCAGCATCGACCAGTCCGTGCAACTCGCCGGCCGTGAACTCGTGTCCGACGGCACTGTCCTTCAGCACGACTTCGCCGTTCGCACGCAGCGCCGCGACCGTAGCGCCGATGCCGATGCCGTTGGGCGTCGCATATCCGGCCTGCCCGTCGAAGTCCCAGCCGATGAACTTCTTGTCCTGGAAGAACAGGGTCAACCCGCCCGGATAGTCGAATGAAGTGAGCTGCCCGGCGGCGCATTCGGGATTCTCCGCCTGACCGGTGAAGTTGCCGATCGCTTTGCCGAGCTGCCGCGTGGTCTCGAACTGCTCGCTGCCGAACACGAGCAGGTTGGATGTGCCTCGCGACGGATCGATCATCAGCAGCCCGTCGGTCGAAAGCTTGAGCGGTGGCTGGTCGGTCAATATCGGCGCGGGCGCGGCTGTCGAATTGGCGCCGGAACTGGCCTCGCTGGCGTTGCCGGCGGCGGCGGCGTCGCGCGGCTTGCGGTCACAGGCCCCCAGCGCGAGCGTCAGAAGAGGGAGCGAAAGCGCAACACGACGCGGCAAGGAACTCGGCATTGGGATTTGCGGTCTTTCGTATCTCACCGCGCAGCAGTTGCGGCGGCCAGCGACAGTTGGCCATGGGTATGCGGTCCCTACTATCCTCAACGCGCGCCGTCCATCCGCGGTCCAAAGGCTTGGCCGCTGCGCTGATCGGTCCGCTTTCCGCGCGGCAAGCGCGACTCAGCCGGCAGTCATCGATCGCGCCACCATTTACAATGGCCGTGTCGCGCCTAAACTCCGCGCAAAGCCAGCCGCGAGGACATGGCCGAAAGAATGGGTGGTGGGAGGATGCGATGAAACACGCCATATGGTGGGTGCGCCTCATCTTTGCGGCCTGGATGATTCCGGCCGGAATCAACCATTTCTATCCACTGTTCCCGCAGCCGCTCGGCAATCAGCCGCTCAGTCGCGAGCTGTTTCTTGCGCTGCGCGACAGCCATTTGTTCGACCTGGTGAAAGCCGTCGAGCTGATCGCCGGCCTCTCGGTGATAACGGGCTATTATCTGCCGCTCGCACTGGTGCTGTGCATGCCGGTGTCGTTCTGTGTCTGGTATTGGGATACCGCGTTGCAAGGGTGGTGGACGGCCTCGGCGATCTACGGCTGGGCTGTGCTGCTCTGTAACCTGGCCCTGTGCCTCGCCTATCTGGACAGCTACCGTTCGATGTTCACGCTGCGCGCGACGCCGCGCTGGTTGGGTTCCCCAGCTACCGCCGTCGATGCGGAGGCACTCTCATGAAGCAGCTCCTTCTCGTTGCGCGAGTGATATTCGGTGCCTGGATGCTGGCCAGCGGCCTGAATTTCTTCTTGCTCGATCTCTACCCGCTCTCGCCCGGTCATACGCCGCTCGCCGTGCAGCTGATGACCGCACTCGTCGACAGCCGGCTGCTCGACGTGGCGATGGCGATCCAGTTGATCGCCGGCACGCTGATCCTCGCCGGATTGCTGGTCCCGCTCGCGCTGTGCGTGCTGATGCCCGTTTCGGTCTGCGCAGCGTTCTGGGCAGTGCTCCTCGAACAGGAGCCGCTCGGCGGGGTGCTGGCGCTGGTCGCGGTCGGGCTCAACGCCCTGCTGCTGCTGGCCTATATCGATTACTTTCGCGACATGCTGAAGCGCCACGCGCTCGCCGCCGGCGAAACGGAGAGCCGGACATGAACTACGAAGCGCTGTTCGTCGATCCCACCGGCCGCACGTCGCGCGAACAATATGTGGGGGGTCTGATCACACTGCTGGCGGCTCTAGCCTTTTACTATTTGCTGGTGTTGGGCCCGAGCGGCCGCATCGGTATGCTGGTGATGCTGTATCCCGCGGTCGTTCTCCACGCGCGGCGGCTGCATGACATGGGGCAGAACGCGTGGTTACTCGTGGTGCCGGTCGCGCTGGTCATTGGGGCCCATTGGCTGCGTACTTCAGGATCCGGCCCGGCCACCCAGACGCAGATGATCGCGAACGTCGTCGCGTTCGTCGTCTGCGCGGGGTTTGTGCTGCGGGGATTAGCTGTCAGGGGAAAGCGACAAGCGCCTAAAATGCGGGGCGCGTAACCGCTTCAACTTTGCGCCTGTTCGCTACCTATCGCGAGAAGATGCCCAACAGCTTCCCGACAATTCCGGCTTTTGGCGGGCTCGAGCCGGTCCCATCCTTCCATGTGCCGCAGAGTTCCTTGAACAGCGTTTCGTCGTAATCGTGCCGGTATCCGCAGATTACTTTGGCGAGTTCCAACGGAATCTCATGGACATAGTCCACACCCGCCTCCTCTCCGCCGCTGGCGTCCTGTTCCTGGAAGACGCGATCGCGGATCGCCGCCAATTCACTCGGCGGTTCGCCGGTGACATCGAGCCGATAAATCGACTTCACGCTGTTGTGGAATACGCGCCAGAGTTCCTCCCCATCGCGCGCGGCGCAAAGGAGGCTCGTCATCTCAACCCTGTCTTCGCACTGACAAGCGAGCGCAAGACCGAACCGCGATAAGTCCCGAGCACGCTCCGGACTGCCCCAGTCGAAATCGTCGCTGAACACAATGATCCATTGGTTCGGGAACTCGGCCCATGAGAATGTAGCGGACTCGGGAAACACTTCCTCGCCGGTCTCGACAAAACCCAAATGGTCGAGCAATTCGGCGCTCGAACACTGCTGGATTGCGACCCAGGAAGCAGACAAACCCATGGCATTCCCCCGTTGCTGGAGGCGAACGATATCGGCTCAACGGAACAGACGAAAGAACAAATATGGAACATGCGGCGACGTGTTCACGAACACTGTAGAAGGCAGCTTCAGCATTTTCAAACGGGGCATGAAGGCTTCTATCAGCATTGCGGCGAGCAGCACCCTGCACCGCTATCTCACCGAATTCGACTTCCGGTACTCCAACCGCGTCAAGCTCGGCGTGGACGACAAGGCGCGCGCCGTCTCGGCGCTCAAGGGCATCAGCGGCAAGCGGTTGACCTATGGGCCAGCATTGCGGAGAACGCGCCGTCTCAACTCGACAAGTTCAAGGAAGCCGTCCGCCAGCTAGAGACGGACGACGATCCGGAGCACTTCGAGGAGAGGCTTAAGAAGCTGGTGAAGCATTAGCCGGTGCCGGAGCGGCCCATTGAATGACGTCGAGGACGACGATGAGGATTGGGGCACCATCCCGCGATGGGCGTACTGGCTTGCGCTGTTCGCAGTCGCAGGAGCGGCTTACGCCATCATCCATGCATAAGCCGGTGGAGAAGCCGGAGTGAGATTGCTGGCGGCGGCATCCCTGCTCGTGCTCGCGTCATGCAACCCGCGTCCCAACCCGCAAGCAGAGCATCTGGCGCGAGAAAATGATCCGACCATCGTCAACGCGCAGGGATCGTATCAAATAATTCCCGGTCCCAATGGCGGGTTCTATCTTCTGGACACTCGGCACGGCAAAGTCCGTCTTTGCGAGCCGCGAGGCATTCCATTGTCGCTCCCGGCAGACGGAACGGTCCCAGACGCCAAAGAAATTTTCTGCGGGAAAGAAAGCGACACGCCCTAGGTTTGCAAACTACATAATCACCCCAACATATAAAGGCCAAATAAGGAACATTCGGTGCGCGCGCCAGCATGGCGTGCGCGGCCGGCGCACTCAGATTGGGCAGCGCCCAAGCAGCTCGCACTCGATGATAGAATAGCCTGAGCCCGAGCCCAATCGAGTGCCGTGGGCACCCCCGTCAGGCAGGCAGAGGGCGCAATATCGCCTCGATCCGGATCGACACCTTGCGGCCGACGATCCCGTGCAGCGTGATCATGCCGAAGGCGTCTCGATTGATCTTCGTCGTCGCACTGATCGAGATCGGATCGACGCCGTTTGCCTCCGCCGGCGGTTTGTCGAACGTCGCGTCGAGCGTCACGGAATGCGTCTTGCCGCGCGCAGTCAATTCGCCGAACACCTTCGCCGTTCGCTCGCCGGTCATCGTCATCCGCACCCCGCGGAAAGTGATCAGCGGAAATTGCGCGACATCGAAGAAGTCGGCGCTCTTGAGCTGATCGCAGATCGATTCGTCTTCGGTGGTCAGCGCCTGGGCGTCGAGCGTCACTGCGATCGCAGTTTTGTCGAGGGCGGCAGGTTCGAGATCGGTCGCCCCTTCCACCACGGGAAAATGTGCGGTCACGCTCGACACGACGAGCAGACTT
>Ga0105248_10001432_pt1 | contig 26594 bp, 24 predicted proteins | sample KBSS34metaG_FD_81524 | JGI IMG/M metagenome (GOLD analysis project Ga0105248, IMG submission 81524) | Switchgrass rhizosphere microbial communities from Kellogg Biological Station, Michigan, USA - KBS S3-4 metaG | ecosystem: Host-associated > Plants > Roots > Rhizosphere > Soil | place... | reverse complement strand
CCGGGCGAGCGCCTCCAGCTCGGCAATGCCGGCGTCGACGATCCGCAGGTCGCCGCCGAGCCGCACGAACTCCGCGATCCAGCGCGGCATCTTCACACGCTGGTCCACCGACTGGGCCGGCGAATCCAGGCGCGCGGCCCAGGAAAAGGCCTTCGTGCTCTCGGGCCCCACGGCCGTGAACTCGATGCCCGCGATTTCCGGGGTCAGGTCGTCCCAGAACGCGATGCCGAGGTCGCGCTCGTGGCTGCGCGCGCTGTCGAACATGCATTGACTGGAGGTGACCCGGCCGGCCTGAATCTGTTCGCCGGTCTGGTTCGAGAGGAGGGTCACCTCATACCCGGCCTTGAGCAGGCCAATTCCGAGCTGAAGGCCGGACTGGCCGGCGCCCACGATACCGATGCGTCGCACATTTGCCTCCCATGAATGCTCACCCTGGAGGCTAGCTGGCGCGGTCTCCGACGACTGTGCGGGGACTGCAAAGGCTGTGCGTTTTCTGCTGAACCTTTACAGGTAACCGGCGGCGATGAAGCCGGAAGCGCCGGCCAGGCCGGGTCCGGGATGGGTGGAGGCGCCGATGTGGAAGAGGTTCGCGATCGGCGTGCGATGGTTTTTAGTCTGCTTCAGCGGACGCCAGAGGAACGACTGGTCGAGGGCGCAGTCGCCGGCATAGGGGTCGCCGCCGACCAGGTTCACGTTCAGGGCCTCAAGGTCGGCGGGCGAGAGCACGGTGCGCTTCAGGACGGTCCCGCCCAGTCCCGGCAGGAACCGCTCCAGGCGCGCGAGGACGCGGTCGGCGTATCGCTCCGCGACCTCGGGCGTCCAGCCGCCGCGCACGTCGATCGCGCCGGCGGCGTCGCCGCGCAGCTGCCGGGGCAACTCCTGCAGTTGCAGCCACAGAAGGCCCTTGCCGGGCGGGACGCGGCTCGGGTCCTGGGTGGTCGGCTGGCCCACGACGATCGTGGGTTCGGCCGGAAGCAGGCCGGCGTTCGCGGCGGTGACGGCGTTCGCCACCTGATCGATCCCGTCGGACAGGTGGACCATGGCCGTGCGGGCGAGGTCGTCCGCGGGCCAGGCGACGGGCCGATCGAGCGCCAAATGGATCTGCATGTCGGCGCGGCCGAAGCGAAAGCGCTCAGCGCCCCGGCGTACGGGCTGCGGGACGGCGGCGGGCGGCAGGAGCTTGGTGTACAACGCCTGCGGCGTCACCGAACAGAAGACCGCTTTCGTGGCCGCGACCTCGCGGCCGTCGGCAAGGATCACGCCGGCGGCGCGTCCGCTCTTCACCTGCACCCGCGCAACGTCGGCGTTGCAGATCACCTGGCCGCCCTGGTCCTGAATCAAGCGGGTGAAGGCCTCCACCAGCCGGAAGCCGCCGCCGGCGACGACCGGCATGCCCGCAGCCTCGAGTGAGAAGGCGATGACTTTGGCCATGAAGCCGGACGCCGCCTGGTCGGGCCCCAGACCGGTGTGCAGCACCCAAGGGGCGAGCAAGGCGCGCGCCTCGTCCGAGGCGAAGTCGCTTTCCAGCCAGTCCCGCGCCGTGACCAGCGCGTCGCCGAAATATTGCGCCAGGCCCGCCGGCCCGAGCTTCAGGCCGGCCTTGGCGAGCGTGCCGGCGGTCGAAGCGGTCCAGAGATCGCGTCCGAGCAAGGCGAAGGTCAGCGGCGCCTGGGCCGCCACGCCGTCCAGGGCGGCCGCCAACGCGGCCCCGTCGCCCGCGGCGCAGGCGTCGAACCGGCGGACGTTCGCCGCGCGATCCATTTCCATCACCAGCCAACGTCCGTCGGACATCAGCACCCCGGTCGGGAACGCGCGGTTTTCGTAGGCGAGGCCGCGCGCCCGCAGGTCCTCGCCCAGCGCGGCGTAGGCGGGGGAGGTGACGAAGAGCGGATGGAATCCCGAGAGAACGTCGTGGATGAAGCCCGGAAGTGTGATCTCGCCGGTGCGAATACAGCCGCCGGGCACGTCGTTGCGCTCGAGGAGACCGACGCGATAGCCTTTCTTGCCCAGCATCGCGGCGCAGACGAGCCCGTTCACACCGGAGCCCACCACCAAGCAGTCGAACGGTTCCATGATCCTCCCCGGAGTCTTTCGGCTCTGCGGTATTGCTGCGAGGCTGTCGGGGTCGGTTCAAGGGCGCGATCCGCGCGCGGGCAAGTTTGACGCACAATCTGCACAGGCCGCGCGTTCGCCGTATATTCGGCGACGCCGTCGCCAACCGAATATCGCGCCTTGATTGTTTCGGGAGACCACGTCCCGCGCGGCCCCCCGCCTGATCCCCGGCGGACCATCAGGCCGGCACGTCAGAACGTGGCCCCTCAAGAACGAAAGGGACGCGCGGCGATGACCGACTTCACGGGAAAGACCATCCTCATCACCGGCGGCGCGGCTTCGATCGGCGCCGCGATCACCCGTAAATTTCACGCCGCCGGCGGCAATGTGGTCATCGTGGCGCGGTCGACCGACAACGGCGAGGCGCTCGCCCGGGAGTTGGGGGACCGCGCGCTCTTCGTGCCGACCGACCTGCGCGTGGACGCGGAGCTGGAGGCTTGCGTCGCGGAGGCGGTCCGCAGCTTCGGCGGCCTCGACGTGCTGGTCAACAATGCGTGCTCGTACGGCGACGACGGCGCGGCGACCTCTCGCGAGACCTGGCTCGACACCCTCAACGTCAATGTGGTCTCCGCCGGCATCCTCGGCGAGATCGCGCGGCCACACCTGAAGGCTCGCCGCGGCGCCATCGTCAACATCGGCTCGATCTCCGGCGCCTTTCCGCATATCGCCCGCTGGGCCTACCCGGTCTCGAAGGCCGCCATGCGCCATCTTTCCAAGTCCCAGGCGGTCGAATACGCCGCCGACGGCATTCGCGTGAACTTGCTGGTGCTGGGCCACATCTGGTCAGATCCCTTCGACAACCTCACGCACGGCGACCGCGCCCATGCGGACGCGACCGTCAGCGCCTTCAATCTCATGGGGCGAGTGGCCGACGCTCAGGAGGTCGCCGAGGTCGCCGCCTTCGTCGCCTCGGACGCCGCGTCCTATATGACCGGGGGGGAGGTGCCCGTGGATGGCGGATACAGCGCCCTGGGCCCCGAGCAGCATCGGCCGCTCATGCCTCTGCTCATGCGGACGTGACGCCTGAGCGTGGTTTAGGTCTAAGATATATTGCCTGCTGTTCGATCAAGGAATAGACTCGCGGCTCTGAGTTGAGAGCACCCTGTTGCGTTCGCGATCGCTTCGGCGAAGGCTCATTCGCCGTCGTTGAAGCCAGCGCCGCAGGAACGAGGTCGCCAATGCAGACCCCTCTTCTGAGCGGGTTCCAAGTGCTCAAAACCCGGGACCTGGACGAGGCCCGCGTCGAGGTCGGCCGCGTATTCTGTCCGCACACGCTGAAGCCTGGCCTGAAAGCGACCGGAGACGGGGTTGTCTTCAACCACGCCCCTTTGAATAAGATGTCGGTGAACTGGGTGGACTACGGCCGGGACGTCCAGATCGCGCCGGTCCCTTTCGAGTCCTTCTACCTTCTCCAGGTCGTCTCCGAGGGTCGCGCCTCCATTGCCTGCGGACCGGCGAAGTTCGAGGTCGAGCCGGGGAGGGCCAGCCTCATCAATCCCGACGACCAGTTAGTGATGGATTGGGGCTCCGGCTGTCGAAAGCTCATTCTGCGGATCGAGCGCGCCGCATTCGAGCGCTTCGCCGAGCAGTGGTTCGGTTGCTATCTCCCTGCCGGGTTGGTGTTCGACAACGAGCTCTGCTGGAACTCGGATCATCTGCGCTCGGCGAGGACCTTGGTCGACCTGATCGCCACGGACCTGGAATGCGAGCAGGGGACGTTGCGCAATCGCGAAGCGCAGAAGCATTTCGAAGACGCGCTACTGAGTTCGCTTCTGGTAGGCCAGCGGCACAATTTCTCGCACCTGCTGGATGTCCATTCGCCGGCGGTGCCTCGCGTGGTCAAGCGCGCCGAGGAATACATCGCCGCTCACGCCGAGGACGATGTCACCATCTCCGATCTCGTCGTGGCGTCTGGCGCCTCGACACGCACCCTGTTCGAAAGCTTCCGCAAGTTCCGTGGGGTGACGCCGATGCAGTACTTGCGCCGTTATCGGCTGGAGAAGGTCCGCGAAGAATTGCTGCGAGCGGGGCCGGAGGGCTCCGTAACTGAACTGGCTCTGAAGTGGAACTTCGAGCAGCTCGGCCGCTTTGCGAGCTATTACGCTTCGATCTACGGCGAAAGGCCTTCGGACACCCTGCGCCGTGGCCGTGGCCCCTCATGACCTTTGGGGCCGGCTGATCAAACCGGGTTCCACGGCTTCCGCCTGACCCTCGAGCCAGGTCGCGTAGGCGGGGCGATCCATGGAGAAGAGGTCTGTCGACCTGGCGTACCAGCCGCCGCCGTGCATGCGAGCCACCAGGTTCAGTCCCAGGGTGTCGACATAGAGCCGATCGGCGTCGATGAAACGTGGGTCGATGTGGAAGCGCAGGACCTCGCCAAGCAGAACGCTGGAGCTGCCGGCCTCGTAGCAATGCACCAGCCGGCATTCCATGGAGACCGGGGCGCTGGCGATCCGCGGCGGGGTGACCGCGCTCGAGGGCGTCACCGCGATCTTGCCGATGGTGATCTCATCGACACCGGGCGGCGCGTCGATGCAGGTGAAGTTCATCACCTTGACGTCGTCTTCGGTGACGAGGTTGACGACGAATTCCGCCGTCTCGATGGCGTTCGCCGCGGTGTCCTTGCGCGAGCCGTCCGGGCGGCGCATCGCTCCGATCACCACCAGCGGCGGGTCAGATCCCATCATGTTGAAAAAGCTGAAGGGCGCCGCGTTTCGCGTGCCTTGCGCGCTCTGCGTGGTCACCCAGGCGATCGGGCGCGGCGTGATCGCGGCGCTCATCAGCTTGTAACGATCGGTTGCGCCGAGCTCGGCGAAGTCGAATTCCACTTGTCAGCTCCCCGATTTCAGCGTGACCGCCCGCTGCGGCGCCGTATTGACCGCGAGCTGGAAGACATCCGGCCGCGCATAGTGCCCGACGACGTCGAAATCGTACTTGCCGCGCACGACCTCCGCCGGATCGATGTCGGCGTAGAGGATGGTCTCGGCGCCATAGGCGGGCCCGGCGAGAACCTCGCCCAGCGGCGCCACGATCATGCTTCCCCCGCGCAGCAGCACGGTTCCGGGCTCGTCGCCGAGCGCGCACTGGTAGTCGGCGGGGTAGGCCGCGCGCGTGATGTACTGGCAAGCGGACAGGACGAAGCAACGCCCCTCGAGGGCGACATGGCGCATGGATGCGGCCCAGCCGTCGCGGTCGTCGGCCGTCGGCGCGCAGTAGAGCGTCACGCCCTGGGCGTACATCGCCATCCGCATCAGCGGCATGTAATTTTCCCAGCAGATGACGGCGCCGACCTGGCCCAGGGCCGTTTCGACCACGGGCATGGTGGAGCCGTCGCCGAATCCCCAGATCAGCCGCTCGGCGCCGGTCGGCATCAGCTTGCGGTGCTTGGTGACCAGGCCGTTTGCGCCGTCGAAGATGAGCGCCGTGCAATAGACGGTCCCGCCGTCGCGCTCGATCACGCCGATCACCAGCACCACTCCGGTCTCGGCGACGACCTCTTTCAGGCGCGCCACCTCTTCACCTTCAAGGTCGACCGCGGCGGCGTGATAGGCGCGGTAAGCCTCGCGGCCCTCCGGCTTGCGCATGCCCACGGGCGTGCCGAAGCTCGCGCCTTTCGGGTAGCCGCCGAGGAACGCTTCAGGAAACACCACGAGCTTCGCGCCTTCCGCCGCCGCGGCGCGGATCAGATCGGCGGCCTTGGCGGCCGAGGCCGCCGGGTCGCCGGGAAGGGAGGCGGCCTGCACCACGGCGGCGCGGAACGGGGAGGGCGAGGAGGCGAACATCGAGGGTCCTTTGCGGCGGTCTGGCCGGCACGTTGGAAAATACTTGCATATGCCACCAACGTCAAAGTATTTTAGGCCTATAACATCCTGTCGGAGGGTTCGCCGTGACCAACCCCTATGACGCCTACCGCGAAGAGGTCCTCGGCCGCGCCAACGTCGTCGATACGCCTGAGCGCGTCGCCTACTACGAGCGGCTGAAAACCCTGGGGGTCGGAGCGCTCTGGACCGTGGCCAACAAGATCGAGCCCTGGGAGCCCGTTTCCTCGTCGGCCCCGATGCTGTGGCGCTACCAGGATCTCAGGCCGCACGTGCTGCAGGCGCTGGATCTGGTGACGCCGGAGGAGGCGGGCCGCCGGGTCGTCTATCTGGAAAATCCGGGCCGCTCCGATGTGGTCGCCGCCGTCGGCTGGCTCTATTCCGGCCTGCAGGTGATGAGGCCCGGCGAATGCGCCTCAAGCCACCGGCACAGCGCCTCGGCGCTGCGCTTCATCATGGAAGGCTCGGGCGCGTTCACCAATGTCGACGGGCACAAGATGACCCTCGGCGCCAACGACTTCGTGCTCACTCCGAACGGGACGTGGCACGAGCACGGCGTTTCGGAAGACGGCGCCATCTGCATCTGGCAGGACGGCCTGGACATTCCGCTGATGAATGCGCTGGAGGCCAACTTCTATGAGGTTCACCCGGACCTCAACCAGGCCGTCTCCTTCCCGATCGACGACTCGGTCGCCACCTGGGCCGGCGTCGGCCTGCGTCCCGCCGGGATGGCCTGGACCCGCCCCTATTCGCCGCTTCTGAAGTACGAATGGGCGCCGACCTACGAGGCTCTCGCCAGGTATGCGAGCGTCACCGACGGCTCGCCGTATGACGGAATCCTGATGGAATACGTCAATCCGCACACCGGCGGACCGGTGATGCAGACCATCGGGGCGGCCATGCAACTGCTGCGTCCCGGCGAGAGGACCAAAGCGCATCGCCAGACGGGCAGCTTTGTCTACCAGTGCGCCAAGGGGCGCGGTTATTCGATCATCAACGGCCAGAGGTTCGACTGGCAGGAACGCGACATCTTCGTGGTGCCTGCGTGGATGTATCACGAGCACGGCAACGCCTCGGATAGCGAGGATGCGTGCCTTTTCAACTTCAACGACCTGCCGGCCATGCGTGCGCTGGGCCTCTATCGAGAAGAGGCGCTGGCGGACAACGGCGGTCATCAGCCAACCCTCGGAAAGGGATGAAACATGCGTCTTGTGACCTATCGGGCCTCCGTCGAGGCCGAAGCGCGGCTGGGAGCGATCGTCGAGGGTCTGGTGGTCGACCTGGCTCGTCTGGGGGCCGCCAAGAGCGTGCCGCTGCCGTCGACCATGCTGGAGTTCATCGACCTCGGACCGCAGGCCGTGACGATCGCCAGCGAGCTTTTGGCGAGCTGCAACGGCCTGTTTCCGCTGGGGGTCGCGGTTCCGCTGTCCAACGTCAAGCTCCTGGCGCCCATTCCGCGCCCACGGAAGAACATCTTCGGCATCGGGCTGAACTACACCGAGCACGTGGCCGAGTCGGCGCAGTCGCTGGACACCTCGCCGGAGCTTCCGCGCCAGCCGGTGATCTTCTCCAAGCCGCCGACCACGGTCATCGGCCCTGATGAGCCGATCTGGCACGACAAGGAGATCACCCAGCAGCTCGACTGGGAGATCGAGCTCGGCGTGGTGATCGGGAGCGGCGCCAAGCGGGTCTCGCGCGACCACGCGCTGGCCCACGTCTTTGGCTACACGGTCATCATCGACATGAGCGCGCGGGACTGCCGGCGCGCCGGGCAATGGATCTATTCCAAGGGCCAGGACAGCTACGCCCCGATGGGGCCTTGCATCGTCACCGCCGACGAGATCCCCGATCCGCAGACGCTAAACCTCAGCCTGACCGTCAACGGCGTCGAGAAGCAGAGCAGCAACACGGCCTTCATGCTCTTCAAGGTCGATGAACTGATCGCCGACATCAGCCAGGGCATCAGCCTGGAGCCCGGCGACATCATCGCCTCGGGCACGCCGGCCGGCGTCGGGGCAGGCCGCACGCCGCAGGAATGGGTGTGGCCGGGCGACGTGATCGTCGGCACGGTGGAGAAGATCGGCGTCCTGCGTCATCCGGTCGTCGCCGCGTGATGACAAACGAGGGGCGGCGCTGAGTGCGCCGCCCCTCGACCGATTGCGCCGTGGCTGCGCTGGCGCAAGCCGCAATACAACCTTATGGCAGCGGGCTCTCGGCGATCGCGCCGGCGGCGCTGAGTTGCCGCTGAAGCGGCTCCGGCCAGGGAACGGCGCGCTTCGCGTCGAGATCCGTGCACACCAGGACTGCCTCGGCGGTGACGCGCACCTTGTCGTCGCCCGTAATCAGATAGTTGATGGTGCAGCTGCTCCGGCCGACACGCACCGGCGTGATTTGAATCGTCAGCTCGTCGCCCAGTTCGCTGGGCGCGACGAACTCGCATTCGAGGCGGACCGTCGGCACGCCCATCCGCTGCTCGAGGTGCATGCGGCGAAAATCACAGCCCATTGAGGCGAACCAGTCTTCCACCGCGCCGTTGAGCATCTCGAAATATCGCGGATAGAACACGATGCCTGCGGCGTCGACGTGTGCAAATCTGACTTGGACTTTGGTTTTAAATGTCATGCCACGTCTCGTTCTATGGAATGCTTTAGTCGATCTAAAATTTCATAGAGCATTTTCTGCTCCTCCCGCGGGAAATGCCCAAGCGCCGCCCGGATCGTGTCATGGTGCGCTTGCGCAAGTCCGTTGAAGGCCTCCCGGCCGGCCGGACTGAGCGCGACAATGGCGGTGCGACGATCGGCGGGATCCGGTCGCGAGACGACCAGGCCCTGGTGCTGCAAATACTTGACGATTGAGGTGACGTTGCCGTTCGAAACCAGGAGCGCGCGCGACAACTCGCCCATGGTTCGGCCTTCGGGATGGCGCTCCAGGCACGCCATCACGTCGAACCGCGGCAAGGTCGTGCCGAACTGCTCGGCGAAGTTTCGCCGGATTTTCTTCTCGATCAGCCTCGCGCAGGTCAGCAGGCGCAGCCAGACGCGCGTCTCCATGGGACCGTGCGGCACGCCTCCAAGCTTCTCCTTCATGTGGTCCGCCAGCTCATTTGGTGTCGGAGACGTGGGGTCGGCTAGGCGTGAACGATTTCGGCCCGCGCGGCCAGATGGGTCATCTGATCCCAGCCAGCCTGGTAAGCGCCGCAGACCGGCATCTCACTGTATCCGGCCTTCGCCGCAGCCTGCAGGGTCCACGCGGGATTGGTGAGGTGGGGGCGACCGATCGCGACGAGGTCGGCGCGTCCCGCCGCGAGGATCGAGTTCGCCTGGTCGGCCTCGAAGATGTTGCCGACGGCGATGGTGGCGACCTGCGCCTCGTTACGGATGCGGTCGGAGAGCGGCGTCTGAAACATGCGCCCGTAGACCGGCCGTGCAGTGGGGTCGGTCTCGCCGGCGGATACGTCGACGAGGTCGACGCCGGCCGCCCGCAGCCGGCGGGCGATCTCGACGGATTCGGTCGGCGTGACCCCTCGGTCGCCGGCCCAGTCCGTCGCTGAGATGCGCACGGCCAGCGGCTTGTCCGCCGGCCAGGCGGCGCGCACGGCGGCGATGACTTCAAGCGGGAAGCGCAGACGGTTCTCCAGCGAGCCGCCGTAGTCGTCCGTTCGCTTGTTGAGGATCGGCGTGATGTAGCTCGACAGCAGATTGCCGTGCCCGGCCTGGATCTCGATCATGTCGAAGCCTGCCGCCTCCGCCCGGTGCGCCGCGGCCACGAAGTCCTTCACGACCTCGGCCATACCCCTCGCGTCCAGCGCGTCGGGAACGAGGCCGCCCGCCTTCCAGGGGCGGGTGGAGGCCGAGACGATCGGCCACGGGTCGTCGAGGGGGCGGTCGAAGCCGCGGCCGCTTTCCGGGCGTTTGCAGGCGGCGCGTGGTCCGGCGTGACCGATCTGGGCGCAGGTCTTGGCGTCCGAATGGCCGTGGACGAAGTCGTTGATGCGCCGCCATTCCGCGATCTGCGCATCGTCGTACAGGCCCGGGCAGCCGTCCGTTGCGCGGCCGTTCGCCGAGACCGCCAGCATCTCGCTCATGATGAGGCCCGCCCCGCCCAGCGCCCGGGCGCCGTAATGGACTGTATGGAAGTCGTTGATCCGGCCGCCCCGATCGGCCGAATAGGTCAGGATCGGCGGCATGACGATGCGGTTCGAGAGCGTTAGTCCGCGAAGCCGCAAGGGGGCGAACATTGGCTGACTTGCGGTTCCGTTCGAGCCGCCGTCCTGATTCCAGAACCAGCGCTCGACGCCCTCGAGCCATTCGCTGTCGCGCAGCCGCAAATTTTCGTGGCTCACACGTTGGCTGCGCGTCAGCAGCGAATAGGCGAACTGCGGCGCCGGGAAATCGAGGTAGCGATCCAAAGTCTCGAACCACTCGGTCGAATTCCGGGCGCTGTTCTGGATCTTCAGGACTTCGACGTGGCGCTCTTCTTCATATTCCTTCAGCGCCGCGGCCAGGCTGGCCCGGTTGTACACGTCGGTGCGGCTGATGACCTCGGCCAGCTTGATCGCGTCCTCGAGGGCCAGCTTGGTTCCCGAGCCGATCGAGAAATGCGCCGTGTGCGCCGCATCGCCCAGGAGCACCAAATTGTCGAAGGACCAGCGCGCGCAAAGCACGCGGCGGAAGTTGATCCAAGCGGCCGAGCCGCGCAGGTGCGCGGCGTTCGACAGCAACTTATGGCCGTCCAAATGGCGGGCGAAGATCCGCTCGCAGGCCGCGATCGACTCCTCCTGGCTCATGGTATCAAAGCCGAAGCGGGTCCAGGTTTCCGGCGAGCATTCGACGATGAAGGTGGAGTGGGTCTCGTCGAACCGATAGGCGTGGGCCCAGATCCAACCGGCCTCGGTCTTTTCGAAGAAGAAACCGAAAGCGTCGAACTTCTGGGTCGTGCCGAGCCAGGTGAACTTGTTGCGGCGAATCTGGATGTCGACGTCGAATCGGTCCGCGTATTTGTTGCGCACGACGCTGTTCACGCCGTCCGCCGCGACGACAAGGTCGAAGTCCGCGAAGGCGGACAGGTCGGCGTCGAACTCGGCCTCGAAATGCGACACGACCCCGAGCTCTTCCGCGCGGGCCTGCAGGATCTGCAGCAGCCGTTTGCGTCCGATACCGATGAATCCATGCCCGCGCGAGACGTTCGATTCGGCGCCCAGGCGCACTTCGATGTCGTCCCAGTGCGCGAAGCTCGCCGCGATGGTCCGGGCGCTGGTCGGATCGTTGGCGGTCAAGTTCGCCAGGGTCTGGTCGGAGAAGACGACGCCCCAGCCGAACGTGTCGCCCCGGCGATTGCGTTCGAAGACATGGATCTCGCAGTCCGGATTGCGGACCTTCATCGAGATGGCGAAGTAGAAGCCGGCGGGGCCGCCGCCCAGGCATGCGATGCGCATCGGACTCTCCAATTTCCTTTAAGCCTAAAAGAAAATGGTTGCACGTGCAAGTGGCCGGCGGCGGCGTCCCTCAAGCCAGATTGTCGTGAAGCCGGTTCAGCAGATTGATGAGCTGCTCGAAGTCGCGGGCCGCGAACCCGCGGATGACGCGACGGTACACCGGCGCGGTGCATTGGCGCGCCGCGGCGAGCTTCTCGCGTCCAAGCTGCGTGAGCGTCAGTTCGGTGACCCGGCCGTCGGAGGGGCTGGGCCGTGTCTCGATCAGGCCGGCCTTCTCCATGCGCCCGACGATCCGGGCCAGGGTGGAGATGTTGATGACCGCGGACTTGGCCACCTGGGCAATGGGCCGAGGTTCGGCCTCGCCCAGAATCATCAGGACCCGCCAGGTGGGGATGTCGATCCCGATCGCGCGCAGTTCCGCTTCGATGATCACGTTGTAGCGGCTGACCGCGCGGTTCAGCAGGTAGAAGGGGTAGGCCTCGAGGTGAAACCCCTCGGACCCGGGGTCGCCGAGTTCTCTCAGATCGCTGGTCATAAGCCTGCCCAATCAGCAGGCGGGCGACGTGTCAACCCGCGAGATCGCTGGTTTTTTACTTGCATTTGCAAGTTCTGTCGGTCAGGCTGCGGAGCGTCGATATCGCCCGAGGGCCGTCATGACCGTTTCGCCGCAAGAGCTGCTCGCCTCCCTTATTCCCGCCGTGGCCGGCGGCGGAATTGGCCTCGTCGACCTGACGCAGACCTTGTCCGAGGAAACGCCGGTCCTCGTCCTGCCGCCGCCTTTCGGCCAATGCGCGCCGTTTTCGCGCGAGGTCATCTCCCGCTACGACGAGCGTGGGGTCGCCTGGTATTGGAGCAACTTCACCGTCGGCGAGCACACCGGCACGCACTTCGACGCCCCGGTCCACTGGGTCACGGGCAAGGATCTGCCCGAGAACTCGATCGATCGGTTGCCGCTGCAGCATTTCCTGGCGCCGGCCGTGGTCCTGGACTTCTCGGCGGAGGCCGCCGCCGACCCGGACTTTCTGCTCGACGTCGATCACGTTGAGGCTTGGGAGCGGCGGCACGGACGCATTCCGCCGAGCAGCTGGGTGCTGTTCCGCACCGACTGGTCGAAGCGGAGGGGCGAAGCCTACGCCAATCGACGGGAGGACGGGGCTCATACGCCCGGTCCCAGCGCCGCGGCTGTTCGCCTGCTCGTGGAGGGACGAGACGTCCTGGGCTTCGGCGTCGAGACCATCGGCACCGACGCCGGACAGGCGCATCTGCTGGATCCCGCTTATCCCGCCCACACCCTGCTGCACGGGGCGGGCCGGTACGGATTGCAGTGCCTGGAGAACCTGGACCAGTTGCCGCCGACGGGCGCGGTGCTCGTCGCGGCTCCATTGAAGATCAAGGACGGCTCGGGCAGCCCGCTGCGGGTGTTCGCGCTGGTGACGGGTTGAGCCATGGCTGAGCGTTCCTTCAAGGCCGAAGTCGCCAAGCTGACCGCCGGCGCTGGCGAGGTTTTCGTCGGCGAGGGCATCCTCGCCGTCACCAAGGCGCTGCTGCAATCGGGCGTCGCCTATGTCGGCGGCTACCAGGGCTCGCCGATCAGCCATCTCATGGACGTCTTCGCCGACGCAAACGAGCTCCTGCAAAGTCTCGACGTGCACTTCGAGGCGAGCGCCTCCGAAGCCACGGCGGCGGCCATGCTGGCGGCCTCCGTCAACTACCCGCTCCGCGGCGCCGTCGCCTGGAAGTCGGTCGTGGGCACCAATGTGGCTTCCGATGCGCTCTCGAACGTGGCGAGCGGCGGGGTGACTGGCGGCGCCTTGATCATCGTCGGCGAGGACTACGGCGAAGGCTCCTCGATCATGCAGGAACGCACCCACGCCTTCGCGATGAAGTCGCAGATGTGGCTGCTGGACCCGCGCCCGAACCTGCCGAGCATCGTCGAGGCCGTGGAGAAAGGCTTCCAGCTCTCCGAGGCCTCGAACACCCCGGTCATGCTGCAGCTTCGCGTACGGTCTTGCCACATGACCGGATCGTTCGTCGCCAAGGACAATCAGCGCCCGCCGATGACGGTGGGCCAGGCGGCGGCGGCGCCGCATCGGGACGTCGATCGCATCGTCCTGCCGCCGGCGAATTTCCTGCACGAAGTCGAAAAGATCGAAAAGCGCTGGCCGGCGGGCGTCGATTTCATCCGTCAGCATCGGCTGAACGAGCGTTTCGAGCCGGCGGACCAAAATCTCTGTCCAGAGCTCGGGATCATCGTCCAGGGCGGCCTCTACAACAATCTGAACCGGGCCCTCGAGCTGCTCGACCTCTCGGACGCCTACGGCGCGAGCGCGATCGACATCTACTGCCTGAACGTGGCCTATCCGCTCATTCCGGATGAAGTCCAGGCCTTCTGCGCGGGCAAACGCGCGGTTCTGGTGTTGGAGGAGGGTCAGCCGGAGTTCATCGAGCACGAACTGAACACGCTGGTCCGACGCGCCGACCTGCAGACCCGCATCGTCGGCAAGGATCTCATGCCCCGCGCCGGCGAATACAGCGCCGACGTGATCCGCCAAGGGATCGCCAAGTTCCTCGGCGAATGGGCGCCGGGCCTGGACCTGCCCGAAAGCGTCCAGACTCCTCTGCCGGCGCCCGTCGCGCGCGAGATCCCGCCGCGGCCGGCCGGTTTCTGCACCGGCTGTCCCGAGCGGCCGGTCTTCACCGCCATGAAGCTCGTCGAGCGCGAGCTCGGGCCGATGCACGTCTCGGGCGACATCGGTTGCCACATCTTCTCGATCCTGCCGCCGTTCAACATCGGCAACACGACGATGGGCTACGGCCTGGGCGCGGCGGGCGCCTCGGCGTTCAAGCCAAACGGCAAGCGCGCGGTCGCGGTCATGGGCGATGGCGGCTTCTGGCACAACGGCCTGACATCCGGCGTCGGCAACGCGGTGTTCAACAAGGACGACACGGTCACCGTCGTCATCGACAACGGCTACTCGGCTGCGACCGGCGGTCAGGACATCCTGTCGTCCAGGGCCGACAACCGGGTGCGCTCCACGCGCAATCCCATCGAAAAGGCCGTGCGCGGCATCGGCGTGAGCTGGGTGCGGTCGATCGACCGCACCTACGACCTGAAGCGGATGCGCGACACCTTGCGCGAGGCGCTGACCACCTCCGCGAAGGGACCGAAGGTGATCGTCGCCCAATCCGAATGCATGCTGAACCGTCAGCGGCGCGAGAAGCCGCTGGTGCGTCAGGCGCTCAAGGCGGGCAAGCGCGTTGTGCGGGAGCGCTTCGGCGTCGATGCGGACACCTGCACCGGCGACCACAGCTGCATCCGCTTGTCCGGCTGTCCGTCGCTGACGATCCGGCCCAATCCCGATCCGTTGCGGCAGGATCCCATCGCTCACGTGGAGACCAGCTGCGTCGGCTGCGGCCATTGCGGCGAGGTGAGCCACGCGGCGGTGCTGTGCCCGAGCTTCTACCGGGCCCGCATCGTCGCCAATCCCGGCTTCTGGGAACGAACGCGCAGCCGCCTGAGCGGGCTGCTGATTGGAACCCTGCAGCGGGCCGAGGCCCGCGCGCGGCTGGCGAGGGCCTTCTGATGGCGCACAGCGAACGCAACCGGATCTGCATAGCCATCCTGGCCCTGGGCGGGCAGGGGGGCGGCGTCCTCGCGGATTGGATCGAGCAGGTCGCACACCGGCATGGCTGGCACGTGCAAGGCACCTCGGTTCCCGGCGTCGCGCAGCGGACGGGCTCGACGGTCTACTACGTCGAACTGGCGCGGCCGATCGGCGACCACCTGCCGGTGATGTCCCAGATGCCGGTCCCGGGCGACGTGGACGTCGTGATCGCCTCCGAACTCATGGAGGCGGGGCGCGCCATGGTGCGCGGCTTCGTTTCCAAGGATCGCACGACCCTGATCTCTTCGACCCATCGCATCTACGCCATTTCCGAAAAGTCGGCGATGGGCGACGGTCGGGGCAAGGGCGAGCGCATTCTCGAGACCGCTCCGCTTCGCGCGAAACGCTTCATCGGCTTCGACATGGAGGCGGCGACGGAGCGGTCCGGCAGCGTCATCAGCGCGATCATGTTCGGTGCGCTCGCCGGCAGCGGCGCATTGCCGTTCCCGCGCGCAAGCTTCGAAGACGCGATCCGTGAGAGCAGGATCGCCGTCGAAAGCAACCTGGCGGGGTTTGCGCAGGGCGCCGGCGCCGCCGAGCGCGGCGGCGAGAGCGAGACCTCCGCGGCCGAACCGGCGCCGGAGCCCACCACGGCGACCGGCCGCAGGCTTGCCGATCTCATCAGGACCAAGCTTCCCAGGGCGGCGCATTACAATGCGCTGCACGGCGTGCGGCGTCTGATGGACTATCAGGATGAGGCCTATGCCGAGGCCTATCTGTCCCGGCTGACCGAAATTGCGGCGCTCGACGCGGCGGACGGCGCGTTGACCGCGGAGTTCGCGCGCCACCTGGCCCTGTGGATGAGCTATGAGGACACCATCCGCGTGGCCGACCTGAAGACGCGCGCGAGCCGGGTCGAGCGGGTCCGAGGCGAGGTGCAGGCCAAGTCAGACCAATTGCTCCAGGTCACGGAGTTCATGCACCCGCGGCTGCAGGAGGTCTGCGAAACCCTGCCGGCCTTCATCGGCGCCCGGATCCTGGCGAGCCCAGGCCTGTCGCGGCGTCTTGGTCGCTTCTTCCGCTCGGGCCGTCACGTGACGACGACGAGCCTGTTTTGGTTCCTCACTCTTAGCGTGGTCGCCGGCATGCGCCGCTGGCGCCGCAGCACCTTGCGTTATCAGGAGGAGATGGAGCGCATTGCGCGCTGGACCGATGAGGTGAAACAGCTCGCCCGCCGCGACGTCGCAGTTGCGCTCGAATGGGTGGTCTGCCAGCGGCTCATCAAGGGTTACGGCGACACCTTCGAGCGGGGCCTGCGCAATCTTGAGCACATCGGCGAGGTGTTCTTCGCGCTGCCGCAGGCGCAGCAGACCGCGGAATGGCTGCGCGAGGCGCGCAAGGCGGCCCTCGCAGACGAGGGCGGCGAGGCGCTCGCGGCTTTCCTCCCGGCGCACGCCGCATAGCGAGCCGGTCTCATGTTTTCGCGTCGTCCCAACCCGGTCTTCAGCGATGAATACGGTGTCATCCGCGCCGCCGTCGTCGCAGCGCGCAAAGATGCCGGCATGACCCAGAGTCAACTCGCCGCCCTGCTGGGAAAGGCCAAATCCCACGTCGCCATGATCGAGCGCGGCCAGCGCCGGATCGACTCCCTCGAGCTCTACGCCATGGCCACGGCCTTCAGCCTCGACACAGGCGATTTCTTCGCCGACATCGCAAGACGCCTCGACGATCATTGGCGCGGCGAGCGGGCGTCGGCCGCCGAGGGGGCGCGCGCGGGGCTGCGTTAAGCCCCGCGTCATGTCTGCCGACCCCAGTCGCGAGACAGAGCCGATTGCAGCGCGCCGTGAAAGCAGGCTAGGCAGACTCCCTGCTTGAGCTGGGGATCGCCCTGCAGCGTCCAGCGTCGGAACCGGGCCCGGCGGACTTGGCGCAATGCGGGGTCGCACCGCAGCACGAAGGAGGCTGACGATGACTGGGCCGCTTCGCGAGAAGCACGATGGCGGGCTCGCCGCGCATCTGGAGGTTCGCGCCTGGTTGCGCCTCCTGAGCTGTTCAACCGTTATCGAGAAGCGCCTTCGGCGGAGATTCATAGACCAGTTTGACACGACGCTTCCACGTTTCGACGTCCTGGCCACTGTGGAGCGTCACCCCGACGGCATCCCTATGGGCGAACTGTCGCGGACGCTGCTGGTGTCCAGCGGCAACGTGACCGCGATCGTCCGCGAGCTCGAGAAATCGGGGTTCGTCTCCTCGCGCCCGTCAGACGAGGATCGCCGCTCCTCAATCGTCACCCTGACCGAGCAGGGGCGGGCCCACTTCTCCAAGCTCGCGGCGGCGCACCATGCATGGATCGACGCCATGTTCGCAGGCATGTCGCGGACGGACCTCGAGACGCTCTACGGGCTGATGGCGAAGCTCAAAGGCTTCGATCGCCGCCGAGAAGCCGCGCGACGAGGAAGCCTAGCAGGAGCGGGCGACGCGAAGAGGGTTCACGCCGCCCTGAGCCTCGTGCGTTAGAATTTCATGCGGAATCCCGCTTCGATCGTGCGCGGCGGCTTGTAGGCGACTTCGTTGCAGCCGCAGAAGCTGGCGAGGTCGAAGCCCATGGAGCCGGCGCGGACATCGGTGAGGTTCTTCACCATCAGGTTGGCCTCCCAGTTGTCCTTTGAGTAGATCAAATTGGCGTTCACCATCGTGTAGCCGGCGAACTTGTCGGCCGAGAAGTTGCGAAGATTGTAGAAGAACGAGCTTGAGTATGCGGCGTCGCCGCCGATCGACATCCGCCCGCCGAGCGCGTCCCAGCTGTACTTCAAGATGGCGCTGAGCTGGACCTTGGGCGCATAGGTGGGCTGGACGCTACGGACGATCGGGCCGTTGACCCGCAAGGGCACGTCCTTGACCGTGGCGCTGAACCAGGAGGCGCTGACCCCGGCGTCGAGGCCCTCGAACAGCGTTCGGAAGACGTCCGCCTCGACACCGTAGGTGGTGTCGTCCGCATTGATGACCACGCCCGACACGCCAGTGAACAAGAACGCCTGATAGTTCTTGTAGTCGTAATAGTAGGCCGAAGCGTTCAGGTGACCGTTCCCGTCCGGGAAGCTGTACTTGAAGCCGCCCTCGTAGCTCATCAGGGTTTCTGCGCGATAGGGGATTGCGCTGGTTGGCACTGCGAGGCCGCCGGCGAGCTGGGCGTTGTAGCTGCCCGCCTTCACTCCGCGGCTGACGCCGGCGTAGAGCAGCCAGTCCCGATTGGGGCGGTACTCGAGCTGCGCCTTGCCGGCCCACAGGACCTGCCCCCGCTTGTCGGTGAAGGGGACGGGCGCGCCAGCGGCGTTGACGGCCGGGCCGATGACGGCCGGCGCGCCGGCCTGAGCCTCCAGCGAATTGGCGGTCGACCAGACGCCTTGGAAGAAGTTGTACCTTTTCTGTTCGTCGATCACGCGCGCGCCCAGAATGAAGTTCAGCTTCGGCGCGAAATTCCAATCGACCTGTCCAAATGCCGAATAGCTGTCGGTCAACAGGTGCGCTTCGCTCCCGAGATCGAAGGGCGCGCCGGGCACGACGCTGCCTACGGGGAACTTCAGGCCGTTGATCGAACGGTTGTCGATGTGCAGATAAAAGAGGCCGGCGACCCAGTTGAGGTGCTCCGCCTTTCCGTTGAGGCGGAATTCCTGAGAGAGGGTGTTGGCGTGCACGCCGGCGTAGTTGGCCGCCTGGTTGCCCGGTCCCGCGTCGACGTCGACGAACAGCAGCTTGGTGAAGTGCTTCCAATCCGTCACGGAGGTGAGGGTGATGTCGTCGGTGAGCTCGAATTCGCCGGTCAGGTCCAGCCCGGTCGTCTCCGTGCGGTTGGAATTTTTGAAGGCGAAGTCGCTCGACGTGAGCGGGCCGGCGCCGTCAGGGTCCTTGTAGCCGAAGAAGTCGCCGCCGGGCGAAGGGCGGCCGAAGGAGTCGCCGAAGACGCCGTCGTTGTTGAGGTCGGACCCTCGATCCTGCCCGGCGCCGCCGATCGAGGCGCGGGTCTCGGTAGCCGCGGCGTCGAGCACGTTGACGAGTTCGCCCTGGGCGTTGAAGACGCCGATGGTCGCCTTCTGTTGATACGGGGCGGTCGTCATGTCCGCTCGCGCCTTGTTGAACGACAGCGTGATCTTGGTCCCGGCGTTCGGCTGGTACAGCGCCGTGAGGCGGCCGGCCAGGGTGTCCTCGCCGCCCATGTCGGCCCCGGCGCCACGCCCCGGAGACCCGCCGACAGCGCCGATCGGATAGAAATTCTTCAGCCAGGAGTCGCTCTTGTTCCACATGAGCGCTCCGCGAACCGCGATGTCGGAGGTGAGCGGCACGTTGCCAGCCGCCTCGACGTGGGCGAGTCCTGGGTGACCGACGGAATCGAATACGCCGCCACGCACTTCGACGTAGCCCTCGCTACGGGCAAGGTTCGGTTTCACCGTGATGTAGTGGACCAGACCGCCGGTGGCGTTGCGGCCGAACAACGTTCCCTGCGGTCCTTTGAGGACCTCGACCCGGTCGATGTCGAAGAGGGCGAAAGTCTGCCCTTGGCCGACGGCGATATAGCCTTCGTCAAGATACACCGCGTTCGGCGCCTCGACGATGTCGTTGAAGTCGTTCTGGGTGACGCCGCGGATCGTATACTGGGTGTTCTGGCCGGCGATAGCGCCGCCGAGGTGCACGCCGGGCGAGAAGGCCGCCAGGTCTCGCGAGTCGGTGACGGCGAGCGCGCGCAGCTGATTGCCGGAATAGGCGGTCATCGCGATGCCGACATCCTGCAGGCGCTGTTCGCGCTTCTGAGCCGTAACCACGATCTCGCCGACGATGCTGGCCGAGTCGTTGTCGGTGGCGGGCGCGGCTTTCGCCGCATCCGGCGCGGCGCTGGCGGCGAGCGCTGGCAAGGGAAGGGCCAAAGCGCCCGCGGCCGCTAGAGCGACGAGGCTACATTCGAGTCTAGACATTTTATCCCCCGGTTTCCGCCGTCGCGATCGCACGTCACGCGGCACGATTTTGGCAACAAACTTTATGTCTAAAATAAATGGGGAAACTTCAAGCCTAAATCAAATTGCTCTGCGTCCCCGGGGTGTCGCTCAGGCTTTGGGCGCCCGTGTCAGAAGGTTCAGCAGTCCCGCTGATGCGTCGCCACCACGCGCGCGGCTTGCTCATACAAGCCGGTGAACAGGTTCAGCATCTGCGTCGCCTGACTGAGGCGCTCGTCGCCGCCGCTGATCGTGCGGGTGATCTCGATGAGCAATTCGGCGCGAAGCGCGGCATAGCGATCGGTGACCTGCCGTCCGCGCTCGGTCGCCGAATACACCGCGCTGTTGCGTGCACCGTGTTGTTCGATCAGGCCGAATTTTATCAGTTTGCGAAGGGAATACTGCAGGTTCGCGATGTCGTCGCGATTGGTCAACCGGGCGAGCTCCTTGAGCGGTTTGGGTCGCTCGTGCAGCCGGATCACGTGGAGCAGGGCGTTTTCGCCGCCACTCATCACCAGGCCGCTCGCGGCGGCGATGCATTCGCTCTGCCAGCGCACGAACGCTTCGCTGACGCGCATCAGCGCGAACTCCAGCTCGGTCACGTCGGTCTCGTGCGCGTTGCGCGCCAGGTGCCAGCGCCGATCGAGATCCGACGGATGGCCGGCGGACTCGTTCTCACCGCCCATCGGGAACCCCCTATTGCTTTAGGCCTAAAATTGAGCTCGTATGAGAGAGACTTAATTTGAGTTTCAATCTGAAATCAACGCGAGGAGCCTGACCATGCAGCGCGGCATGATGCGTCCGGATCACTTCAAGCTCGGGACCTTCGCGAGCAACTGCTCGGGCGGCATGTCGGTCACGAAAGTCCCTGAACGCTGGTCGGCCAGCTGGGAGGACAACCTTCGGCTGGCGAAGCTGCTGGACAGCGCGGGCATCGATTTCATGCTGCCGATCGCGCGCTGGATCGGCTACGGCGGCGAGACGAATTTTCACGGCGACGTGCTGGAGACCGTCACCTGGGCGGCGGGGCTGCTCGCGGCGACGCGCGACATCAACGTCTTCGCGACGGTTCACACCGTGGCCAACCATCCGGTCGTCGTCGCCAAGCAGATCGCCACCCTGGACCGGATCGGCGGCGGCCGGGCCGGGCTCAATGTGGTCGCAGGGTGGAACGAGCCGGAGTATCGCGCGCTGGGGCTCACCCTGCCGGACGACCACGCGACCCGCTACGGCTACGCCCAGGAGTGGTTCGACGTCATCGAGGCCCTTTGGGGCCGTGAGGGCGCGTTCGACTGGAACGGCGACCACTTCCGGCTCGAGGGCGTGCACAGCGACCCCAAGCCGGTCGCCGGCCGCCCGCCGATCATCAATGCGGCAGGTTCCGCGCAGGGTCGCGCCTTCGCCGTGCGCAACGCCGATTTCCTGTTCACCCCGACCATCGAGATCGAGCGCTCGACGGAGGAGGTCCGCGCGCTCAAGGCCCAGGCTGAAACCGCAGGCCGCTCGGTGGAGGTGCTGACGTTCAGTCACGTCGTCTGTCGGCCCACCGAGCAGGAGGCCAAGGCGTACGTGGCGCATTTCACCGGCGAGGCGATCGACAGCGCCGCCGTCGACAATCTGATCCGGCTGCAGTTCGCCCACGCGCAGTCGTTCCCGCACGATCTGCTGGCCCTGATCCGCGATCGCATGGGCATGGGCCACGGCGGGTATCCGCTGATCGGCACGCCGGAGCAGGTGGCTGAGGGGCTGTTGGCGCTGCATCGCGCCGGCTTCGGCGGGACGACGCTGTCCTTCGTCGATTACGCGGAAGAGTTTCCGTTCTTCCGTGACACGGTTCTCCCGATCCTGGAGGCGGAGGGCGTGCGGGGTCCAGCCTCCGGAGTGACGCCCCAGGCCTGAGGCTCTGCGGCGCGCCGCCTGGGCCGATACGTCCCGGGCGGCGCGCTGTACTGAGCTGCGGCGAATGGGCTCGACGAGCCAAATCCGCAGCCGGCGCACAGTCGCGGAAATCGCTGCATATCGCCGTCGCAGCAGGTGCGGGATCCTTTGATCGTTCAGATTGGAGCGGTCCGATGACTCCCCTGAGCTACGCCGATCTGTTTGGGATCACCTTCGAGCGCGAGTACGAGGAGGAAATCCTCCCTGGTGATCTCGTCCGGATGGGCTCGAACTTCCATCCCTTCTTCGAGGTGATCGCGGTCCGCGGCGACAAGGTGTGGGTGCGCAATATCGACACCGACGCCGACCACATTTCGCCGTTGAACTACTGCCGCAAGCTCTCGGCGCGGGCCATCGGGTCCGCGACGACCGCGCCATCGGGCGATTGCGCGCGAACTGTGAAGGCGCAGGGCGAGCTGGAGGCCTGCGCCTGAGCGGCACAGGCGCCGCGGGTCAGCCGTCCCTCGGTTCGCCCGCCTTCCTATGCTGCAGCCCTAGGACGTGTGGACGAATTTGGGCGAGGGGAGAAGTTTAGTGCAGCAGCTGACCCAGGAAGGCGCGGGTTCGAGCGTGTTGCGGGCGCTCGAAGAAGTCCTGGGGCGGCGCCTCCTCCACGATGCGGCCCTCGTCCATGAACACCACCCGGTCGGCGACTTGCCGGGCGAACGCCATCTCGTGGGTCACCGCCAGCATGGTCATGCCGTCGCGGGCGAGCTCGATCATGGTGTCGAGGACCTCCTTCACCATCTCCGGATCCAGGGCGGAGGTGGGCTCGTCGAAGAGCATGATCTTCGGCTTCATGCAGAGCGCGCGGGCGATCGCCACCCGCTGCTGCTGGCCGCCGGAGAGCTGCGCGGGGTGCTTGTGAGCCTGATCGGCGACCCTGACGCGGGCCAGCAGCTCCAGCGCGGTCGCCTGCGCCTCGGCTAAGCTGGCGAGGCCCGACTGGACGGGGGCGAGCGTGCAGTTCTGCAGCACCGTCAGGTGGGGGAAGAGGTTGAAGCCCTGAAAGACCATGCCGGCCTTGCGGCGGACGCTCTGAAGCCGCCGCGGGTCGGGCGCCGCCTCCTCGCCGTCGACCGACACGGTCCCGGCCTGGTGGCGCTCCAGCTGGTTTATGCACCGGATCAAGGTGGACTTTCCCGATCCCGAAGGACCGCAGATGACAATCCGCTCGCCGGGCGCGACGGCGAGGTCGACGCCGCGCAGGGCGTGGAACGAGCCGTACCATTTGTGGAGGCCGACAAGTTCCACGGCGAGAGATTGGGGCGGATTGGCCAGGGGATTCATGGGTCGGTCCGTGCGTGGCGTTCCAGGGCGCTCGCGAAACGGCCGAAGCCGAAGCACAGAGCGAAGTAGACGGCGGCGATGAACAGATAGGTTTCCATGGCGGGCGAACTCCATTCGGGGTCTGCGAGCGCGGCCTTGCCCGAGCTGATCAGGTCGAAGAGCCCGACCACCAGCACCAGGCTGGTGTTCTTGATCATCACGATGACCGTGTTGGTGAGGCTCGGGATCACCGCCGCCAGCGCCTGGGGCAGGACCACGTGGCGCTGGGTTCGCCAGTATCCAAGGCCGAGGGCCTGGGCGGCCTCGGCTTGGCCGGGCGGCAGGGCCTGCAGCCCCCCGCGGACCACTTCCGCCAGATAGGCGGCCGCGAACAGCAGCAGCGCGATCAGGGCGCGGAAGAACTTGTCCGGCAGCAGCCATTCGGGGACCAGGAGCGGCAGGAGGATCGAGGCGACGAACAGGATGGTGAGCAGCGGCAACGCGCGGGTGAGCTCGATGAAGAGCACGCAGAGGATGCGGATCGCCGGCAGCTCGCAGCGGCGGCCCAGCGCCAGGAGGATCGAGAGCGGAAGCGCCCCGCCGAGGGAGGCCACGGCGAGGATCAGCGTGACGGGCAGTCCGCCCCACATGGTGGTCGCCACGTAGGAGAGTCCGGCGAAGCCGCCGAACATCAGCAGGAAGGATGCGGGCAGGGCGATCGCCCAGAGGACGGCCAATGACGGTCGCCAGGCCGCCGGGCGCAGGGAATAGCCGAGCAGCCCGAGGAGGGCTGCCGAGACCAGCATCGGCCGCCAGCGCTCGTCGATCGGATAGATGCCGAACAGGATCTGGCCGCTCTTGGCGACCACGAAGCTCCAGCAGGCGCCGGTGGCGTCCCGGCAGGCGGCGGGCTCGGCCGGCAGCAGGACCGCGTCGACGACGGCCCACCTGACGAGCGGCGCGGCCGCCGACCAGGCCCCCCAGAGCACGAGGACCGTGAGCAGCGCATTGAGCGGGCCGCCGAACAGCCGCTTCACCAGGACGACGAGGCGGGAGGACGGTTGCGGCCGGGCGAGGAGGGTCACGTCCGCCATCTCAGCCGCGCTTCGAATGGACGCGCCGGTTCAGCAGCTCCAGGCTGGCGGCCAGGATCAGGTTGATGCCCAGATACACCAGGACGACTACGAGGGTGCCCTCGAGCGGCTGGTTGGTCCGGTTGATCACCGTCCCCATCACCGTCATGAACTCCGAGTGGCCGACGGCGATGGCCAGCGTGCTGTTCTTTACCGTGTTGATGTACTGGCTGGCCATCGGAGGGGTGATCAGCCGCAGGGTCTGCGGCGCGATGACGAGGCGCAGGATCTGCCGTTCGTTGAGGCCCAGGGCGCGTCCGGCCTCCCACTGGCCGCGCGCCACGGCCTGGATGCCGGAGCGCACGATCTCGGCGATGAAGCCCGCGGTGTAGACGGTCAGGCCGAAGAAGGCGGTGGCGAACTCCGGGGTGAGCCGGGCGCCCAATCGGGGCGCGGCGATCCCGCGCACAGAGGCGACCACGCCCGGCAGCAGCTCCCGCGGCCCGTCCACCGGCATGGTCTGGCTCCATAGCGCGTAGAGGAAGATCAAGAGCAGCACCGGCGGGGTGTTGCGCACGGCCTCCGTCCAGACGGCCGCCAGCGCGGCGGCCAGCGGATTGGAGCTGAGCCGCGCCACGCCGAGCAGCGCCCCCACGAGGGTTGCGGCGATGCAGACTAGGACCGAGAGGAAGAGCGTGTTGGCGACCCCGACGACGATAGCGCGCAGATAGCTATCGTCCGGCGAAAAGCCGATCACCGTGTCGGCGATCTTGAACCCGGCGCGATCGCCGAGGAATTCGAAGCCGGTCGGGATGGCGCGTAGCTGCAGGTTCGTGGCGGTGGTGACCACCATCAGGGCGAGGAAGGCCGCCACCAGCGCCACGGCGGCCGCCTGCGCCACGGCGTCCCGCCAGGCGACGGGCGACCGGGGCGGGCGCGGCGGGCCGAGGGCTTGGCCGCTCATCGGTCAGACGTCCCAGGGGAAGGCGAACAGCAGGCCGCCGTCCTTGTAGGAGCGGTTCAGCCGTCGCTCGGCGCGGATCCGTGTGCCGGCGCCCAGGTTGCGCTCCCAGATCTCGCCGTAGTTCCCCACCTGTTTGATGACATTGTAGCCCCAGTGCGGGTCCAGGCCGATGGCGCGGCCGAAGGCGGGGTCCGCGCCCAGCACGCGGCGGACGTCGGCCGGACCATTCTTCAGCTTCTCGTCTACGTTCGCCTGGGTGACGCCGTTCTGCTCGGCCCAGATCAGGAGGTTGACGGTCCAACGCACCACGTCGAACCAGCGGTCGTCGCCCCGTGAGATGGCCACGCCCTGCGGGAGCAGATGGTCGAGGTAGAGAAGCGCATGTTCCGAAGGATGGCGCGCCACCGTCGCCACCTGGCTCGCGCCCAGGAAGCCGTCGGTGACATAGACGTCGCAGCGGCCCGAGAAATAGGCGTCCCGGGCGGTGATGGTGGAGTCGAAATAGACCCGCTCGAAACGGATGTGCTAATCGGCCTCGACGCGTGTGAGGGTGTTGTCGGCCGAGCTCCCGCCGCTCTGCAGGCAGACGGTACGGCCGTTCAGTCCGGCGGCCGTGGTGACGCCGAGGCGCTTGCGGAAGATCAGCACGTCGCTGTCGAACTGGGTGACCGCGACGAAGCGGATCGCCATGTCGCGGGTGAAGGTGACGGTCGTGGTCCGCTGCAGGACGTCGATCTCGCCGGTCTGGAGGGCAGGCAGGCGCTGCGCCGCGTTCAGGGGGATGAAGCGGATCTTGTCCGCATCGCCCAGCAGGGCGGCGGCAAAGGCGCGGCAGACGTCGACGTCGAAGCCGCGCCAGACGCCGCGCTCGTCCGGGCGGGACAAGCCCGTGATCCCCTGGCTTGCGCCGCAGGTGACGTAGTCGCGCTTCACCATCCGCGGGATCGCGCCGCGCTCGGCCTTCGGCGGCGGCCCGCAGGCCGCCAGGGCCAGGGCCAGCGCCGCCGCGGCGACGCGCCCTGCTGGACGGCTTCCCCCCACCGCCCTCAGGCCCGTCGCTCGGCCAGGCGGCCAAAAGCCGCCGCCACGTCCGCCTGCAGGTCTTCGGGGTCCTCCAGGCCGATGCTGAACCGCACCACCGGACCTGCGTGCGCGACCGGGACCACGGTGCGCAGCGGCGGGCCGTCGAGCACCGCCACGAGACTGCGGGTGCCGCCCCAGCTCGCACCGATCGCGAACAGCTTCAAGGACTCGACCGCTTCGGCGAGCATGGGCCTGACCCAAGGCTCCAGGAACACCGAGAACAAGCCCGCTCCCCCGGTGAAGTCCCGCTTGAAGATCGCGTGGCCGGGACTCGAGGGCAGGGCGGGGAAGCGCACCTCCGCAACGCCGGGCT
>Ga0105248_10001431_pt1 | contig 26602 bp, 24 predicted proteins | sample KBSS34metaG_FD_81524 | JGI IMG/M metagenome (GOLD analysis project Ga0105248, IMG submission 81524) | Switchgrass rhizosphere microbial communities from Kellogg Biological Station, Michigan, USA - KBS S3-4 metaG | ecosystem: Host-associated > Plants > Roots > Rhizosphere > Soil | place... | reverse complement strand
TTGAAATCTGAAATAGAGCCTTTGCAGGCGGTTGCGGCCAATGATCATATTCAGATCGCGCTGATCGGCGCGGGCGGACAGGGAATGTACGACACCGGCGAGGCCGTGCAAGTGCCAGGCGTGAAGCTGGTGGCTGTTGCCGACTGCTACAACGGCCGGCTTGAGCGCAGCAAGGAGATATGGGGCGCCGATACGTTTACGACGCGCGACTACAACGAAATCCTTGCGCGCAAAGATATCGATGCGGTGATCATCGGCACGCCGGACCACTGGCATAAGCAGGCCTCCGTCGATTCGATGAAGGCAGGCAAGGACGTCTATTGCGAGAAGCCCATGATTCATGAATACAAAGATGGGCCGGAGATGATCGAAACCGCGAAGGCTACAAACCGGATCATCCAGATCGGAAGCCAGCGCGTGAGTTCGATTCTGTATCTGAAGGCGAAGGAGCTGCTCGCTTCGGGTGCTATCGGCAAGTTGAACATGGTGACGGCGCGCTGGGATCGCAACTCGTCGATGGGCGCGTGGAACTACACGATTCCGCCAGATGCGTCGGCTCAGACCTGTGACTGGGAGCGTTTTCAGGGAACCGCCGCGAAGATTCCATTCAGTGCCGAGCGGTTCTTTCAGTGGCGCAAGTGGAAGGACTACGGCACCGGCGTTGCCGGCGATCTGTTTGTGCACCTTTTCAGCGGAACGCATTTCATTACCGGCGCGCATGGGCCTACGCAGGGCATGGCCACCGGCGGCCTGCGCTATTGGAAAGATGGCCGCGATGCGCTGGACGTTATGCTAGGCCTGTTTGACTATTCAGACTTCAATCTCAGCCTTCGGGTGAATTTCGTCGATGGCGGCGAAGAGAGCGAGGGCCTGCTCTTCACCGGGGACGAGGGAACGATGGAGATCGGCGGCGGTTGGGTCAGCGTGAATCGCGTACCGCGGGAGAGGGATCCGGGACTGACGATCGATACGTTCCCGAAAGCGATGCAGGCACAGATCCAGGCAGAGCACGACAAGAAGTATCCGAAGCAGCATCTGGAAGGTCCGCCGGCCGCGGGGTTCGAGAAGTACATGGCGCCGGAGGGATACAGTGACAGCTATGACCACTTCAAGAACTTCTTTGCGTCGGTACGCTCGCGCAAGCCAGTGGTTGAAGACGCGGTGTTCGGATATCGGGCTGCGGGCGCTGCGCTGCTGAGTAATCTGAGTATTCAGAAGAAGCAGGTGGTGAAATGGGATCCGGAGGAGATGAAGCTGGTGTAGGACCTTACGAATGGAGTGTACCTCGATGCGGGGAAGATTCTGGGTGGTCGCAGCTGCAGGAGCATTGACTTCGGCCGCGATCCTTGGCCAGTCCTCATCGGGTGCCGTTGTGGCTGTCGCTTCGGGACGAACGATGTCACTTTACGACTCTTCCGGCGCCACAGTTCGGACAATCGATCTCAAGCAGCCGGTCGCTGGATTCGCATTCTCTCCAGATCGTTCACATCTTGTGATCGTCTCGCCGGATACCGAGCACGGTGGTGCGCTCATTCTTATTGATTTGAAGCGTGGAAGCCGAAGACGTCTGACGAGAAGTCACTTCGCATTCTCGCATCTGGATAAAGGTGAGACGGAAGTCTACGACAGCCCGGCGTTCTCTCCGGATGGCCGCAGGGTGGCGTTTGCTGTCCATGGCAACGTCCTCAGCGATGGGAACGATGCCTTCGAAAATAGTGGACCAATTGCTCTCGTGAATCTGGACACTGGGGAGAAACTGGTTCTGAATTCAACGAACCAAATAGATGGAAATGGCCCCTGCTCTGAGAGCGATCTGCAATGGTCTTCAGATGGCAAATGGATTCTATTCAATTGCGAGGATGGTGCGTTCCTGACCGATGCAAGCGGCAAAACGCTTAGAAATTTGAAAATTGCAGAGGATGGCGAAGGAACAAGCGCAGCCGGATGGGTCGGTACAAAGTGCATTCTTTACGTCCAGACTCCCGAGATTCAAGGATCAATTGACTATGCTCATGAAACTCTCAAAATTCTTAACCTGAACACTCTCAGGAGTTCCGACGCCAGTATGCTAAATGCATTCAGGAACCAAGGTGGTGGCCTTCTACGCGTTTCGTCAGATGCGACAATCAGGCTGCTTTGGCCGAAGCTAGTCGTCGCGACACGGAAAAGGAAATGGGAATTCGACTTGAAGCAACGTGATCGGGAACCTCAAACAATTTCGGCGCAGCTCCTGACCGGGTGGGATCCGAGTTTGATTCCCGCTGAGTGCAGATGATGGATCGCCCGGCTACACTGGAAAAATGGCGAAGCGAATCGGAGTACACCTGGGGACGGCGGGTGGGGCCTCCAATGCTGTAGACAGGGCACACGAAATTGGCGCCAACACGCTGCAAATTTTCTCTTCGAGTCCGAGGATGTGGCGGCCTCAGAAGATTGATCCCAAGCAGGCCGAGCGGATGCGCACGCAGCGCGCGAAGCTTGATGTCGGCCCCCTGGTGATCCACACCAGCTACCTGGTAAATGTGTGCAGCCAGACGGAGGAGTTCCGCGAGAAGAGCGTCGTCGCGTTTCGCGGGGAGATTGAGCGGGCACTGATGCTAGGAGCCGAATATCTTGTGCTGCATCCGGGCTCATGGAAGGGGTTGACGCGCAACGAGGGCCTGAAACTCGCCGCCGAGTCGATCCAGCGGGCCGTCGATGGCCTGCCCTGGCAGGGAACCGATTTCAGTGTTCTCATCGAAAACACCGCGGGGGCTGAATGCTCTCTGGGCGGCAATTTCGAGCAGGTGGCCGAACTGGTGGAGCGGCTTAAGGCCCATGCTCCGGTTGGCGTGTGTCTCGATACCTGTCACACGCACGTCTCTGGATACGACTTCACCACGCAAGAGGGCTATCTGGAGACCATCACCCAGGCAGACATCACGTTTGGGGTAGATGCTGTGCGAGTGTGGCACTGCAATGATGCCAAGGCACTACGCGGGTCGAAGCTAGATCGCCATGAGCACATCGGGCAGGGGAATATTGGTATCGAGCCATTTCGCTGGCTGCTAAACGACCCGAGGTTTGCGGACTGCGCTTTTGTAGCGGAGACGCCGAACGACGACCCTGGCGACGAAGAGCGCAACGTCAAGGTGCTGAAGAGTCTGGTCGCGTAGATTCGGCTGCATCTGCCATCCCGTTTACACTGAAAGGTTATGGCAGAAGAGAAGGACCTACGTTACGACCCGGCCTTGATTGAGCCGAAATGGCAGGCGCGCTGGGCCGCAGACCCCGGGATGTACGCCGCAGAACCGCACTCCTCCGGCAAACCCAAGTATTACGTGCTGGAGATGCTTCCTTATCCCAGCGGCCAACTCCACATGGGCCACGTGCGCAACTATTCCATCGGCGATGCCCTTGCGCGCCACATGTGGATGCGCGGCTACAACGTGATGCACCCCATGGGATGGGACGCGTTCGGGCTTCCTGCTGAAAACGCCGCACTCAAGAACAACACTCCGCCCCGGGAGTGGACCCTGTCCAACATCGCTGCGATGAAGCGGCAATTCCAGCGGCTGGGGATGGGCTTCGACTGGGCGACGGAAGTGACCACCTGTTTCCCGGACTACTACCGCTGGAATCAGTGGTTCTTCCTTCGCATGTACGAGAAGGGCCTGGCCTACCGCAAGAAGAGCAAGGTGAACTGGTGCCCTGACTGCGCGACGGTGCTGGCGAACGAGCAGGTGATCGATGGCCGCTGCTGGCGTCACGAAGACACAATCGTAGAGCAGCGCGACCTCGTGCAGTGGTTCCTCCGCATCACTGCGTACGCGCAGGAACTTCTAGACGATCTCGACAAGCTCGAAGGCTGGCCGGAGAAGGTGCGCACGATGCAGCGCAACTGGATCGGCCGCAGCGAAGGGACGGAAGTCGAGTTCGGCGTCGAAAACAGGCCGGAGAAGATTCGAGTATTCACGACTCGCGTGGACACCATCTTCGGTGCGACCAGCGTGCAGTTGGCGCCGGAGCATCCGCTGGTGGTTGCAATGTCCGCCGAAGATGCGGGATTGCGTGAGCAAGTCTCAAAGCTGCTGGAGGAGCAGAAGAAGGCCCGGGAGGCAGGGGATATCGGTGCGATTGAAAAGCATGGCATTCCCACAGGAAAGTTTGCGATCAATCCCTACAGCGGCGAACAGGTGCCCATCTGGGTAGCGAACTATGTGTTGATTGACTACGGCACCGGCGCGATCATGAGCGTTCCTGGCCACGACGAGCGTGACTTTGAATTTGCCAAGAAGTATGCGATTCCGGTTCGACGCGTCATTGGTGCTGCCGATCCTTCGGCAGAGGAACCGGAGCTGCCGTTCGTCTCAGAGAACGGTGTGCTTGTGAACTCGGGCGAATTCAGTGGGCTTACATGCCATGATGCTCAGAAGAAACTCCAGGAAATCGCGAGGGCCAGGGGCTTTGGCGAAGCGACGATCACTTTTCGCCTGAAGGACTGGGGGGTCAGTCGCCAACGCTACTGGGGCACGCCGATCCCAATCATCCATTGCGAGCGCGATGGCATCGTGCCGGTGCCCGACGATCAGCTGCCCGTTCTGTTGCCAGACAACATCGAGATCACGCAGCAGGGCGGATCGCCGCTGAGCAAGGTTTCTGATTTCGTGAATGTGACCTGTCCGAGGTGCAAGGGTCCGGCGAAACGCGAGACCGACACGATGGACACATTCGTTGATTCGAGCTGGTACTTCTACCGCTACACGGACGCTAAGAATGATTCGGCGCCGTTCGACTCGAAGACTGCGCAGTACTGGTTTCCTATCGATCAGTACATCGGCGGAGTCGAGCACGCCATTCTGCACCTCATCTATTCGCGGTTCTGGACGAAGATGATGCGCGATCTGGGGCTCATCACGAATGGTGAGCCGGTCGAGCGCCTTTTCACTCAGGGAATGGTGCTCAAAGACGGCGCGAAGATGTCGAAGAACCGCGGCAACGTGGTCTCGCCCGACGAGATGGTTGCACGGTTCGGAGCGGATGCCGCGCGGATGTATTCGCTGTTTGCGGCGCCGCCTGATCGCGATCTGGACTGGCAAGAAGATGGCGTCGCGGGAGTGAGCCGGTTCCTTGGGCGTGTGTGGCGCATCGTCACGCGCTATGCACCGGCAGCTCGTGCGGGTGCGGAAACGAGGGTTGAGAATCCGCAGGGCGTTTCGTTGAAGCTCTTGCGTAAGCTGCATCAGACCACCGCGAAGATCACGCAGGACTTTGAAGGCCGCTGGCACTTCAATACCTGTGTTGCGGCGATCATGGAATTGGTGAACGAGATTCAGGGAGCAGATGCGCAGCTTGCTGCCGGAGAAGTTCCTCCGCCCGTCATGCACGAGCTCTTGCAGACGGTTGTTCTCCTGATCGCTCCTTTTGCTCCCTTTCTTGCAGCGGAGTTGTGGGAAGAGCTGGGCGGCGAAGGTGCCGTGCTGCGGCAACCATGGCCGAAGAGCGACCCTGCTTTGGCGAAGGAAGATGAGATCGAGATACCGGTGCAGATCAACGGCAAGCTGGTCAGCATTGTTCGCGTGCCGGCCGGCTCCGATGCGAAGACCATTGAAGCCGCCGCGCTCGCTGAAGAAAAGGTGAAGGCTCGAACTGCGGGTAAGACCGTCGCCAAGGTCATTGTTGTTCCTGGACGCGCCGTCAACCTCGTGGTCAAGTAGCCGGACGGTGGTGCAGTGATTTCACACAGGAGCAGGGAAGAGCAGGTTCGCGGCACGCAGACGCTCGTCAGCCAGATGGGCTGGATGCTACGGCATCCAGCCGCAGTCGCGGCGGAAGTTGGCTGGCGGTGGCTCTTCGGCATTCCGTTTTTGCTGGTCTGCGGTGCGCGGTTGCGGCATGTGCTGTCGGTGTTGACCCCGGAAGAGTCGGGGCTTACCAACGTGAATGCCCAAAATCCATGGATTGCTGCGGGCGAACTGAGCCGCGCCTGGTGGCAATATCAGCCACTGATTGCGCATGAACTCCGTTTGATCGCACCAGTCGCGGCGCTCGCGTGGATCCTCATTTCTGCATTCGGCCGCAATCTTGCGCTGAGGATAGCCGAGCCTCGGGTCCGCTTTCGCCCTGTCTCAATGATCGTGTTGCAGACGGCATGGCTGGTTGTCTTTGGCGGCATCTGCTGGGGCTGGTTCCGCTCGGTTGGCATGATTGCAGCCTCACACTTCAAAGGACAAATTGAACCTGACCTGATCGGTTTTGCGATCTGGCTGATTTTTCTGTCGCTGGGGTTCTTCACGATCTGGGCGCTGCTGGGATGGATCGTCTCCGTCGCGCCTGTTCTGATGCTGCTCGAAGAGTGTTCCGCACCTTCAGCGATTCGACAGGCGTTCAAACTTGGCAGGCCATTTACCTCCGAACTTTTCGAGATCGGCATGGTAATGGGCATTGTCAATCTGGCTCTGATCGTGGTCGCGATGGTCCTCTCCGCTGCGCCGCTGCCGTTCAGTGATGAACTTGGGGCAGGTGCTCTGCACTTCGTATGGGCCGGGGCGACGGTGTTCTACCTGATAGCACACGACTACTTTCAGATCGTGCGTCTCAAGTGCTTCGTTCAGTTCTGGAAGATATTTCGAGGCGGGATTGTGTCAGCTTAGAAGGTCAGATTCCCAACGAAGCCCATCACCATCGATCCTAAGCACCCATCGCGAACCGCGGCAGGACAGCCATTCCGGACTGGGTTCGACGACTCCTGATACGAAGATGTCATCACGTTTGTCACCCTCGTAGTTCTCGTCAAAAGCCGTCAGAATCATGCCTTCACGAAGCTCAACGCGATTGCCTTCAGAATCAAGGCAGATGTCCTCGTGCGAGAGGCAAAGCAGTTGGCTGAACAAACCATTGAAATCGGCTCGGACCCATTTCGACTTATCTCTTTCCATGACTTACTTTGTGCCTTGGGCGTTCTCTTCCTTCAGATAGCTCGCACTGAGTGTGTCCTTCTCTTTTGCCAGCGGCAAAAGGGTCGGATAGAACTGGACGAAAGTGGTGTCGACTGCGCCGTGCGCGGCGTGGCATGTGTAGCACGGAGCCTTTTCCGGGATCAGTGTGCCGTTCTTCTGCATGGAGTCGAATTCGAAGAAAGCCCACTTGCCGGGGAAGCGCTTCTCGTCTTTCACGTGGACTTCGATGCCCATGGTGGCCGTGTCCTGAAAGTGACCGCGATGGTTGATCGAACCCTTGTCCTTTGCGCCGCGAACCTCAAGCACCATGACGGTCTTGTCGGGCCAGGTGCCGGTTGCAAGGAAGCTGCGGTATGCGGCTGGATTTACGAAGACGTTGTCGAAGACAGAGTGATCGGCCTGCGTTGCGTTCGGCGAGTAGCTCATGTCGATGCCGGTACTGAGGTAGATCCACTCTCGATAGTTAGCCGGAGGCGTCATATCTCCGTTGGAGGCATAGGAGGGAGCATCGGGGCTGGCCGCATCTACGGGGTTGATCTTTTCAAGAAACAGGGAGATGCCGAAAGCAGCGGAAACCGCACACGCCGCGATGGCCAGAAGGGAAGACTTGCTGAACACGTTGACCTCCGATGATGGGGGAACGCATTGTTCCTGAGAAAGTTCCGGAAGTGGTACGAAAAACGCTTTAGCCACCGATAGGCTAAGCCGAAGATCAGGAAGATCTAGAACAACTTCAACCGGATGACGAGGTACTTCTTGGGATTCTCGCGGATACTCTTGACCAGTTGCTGAGTTTCGCTCATTGTAGCGTCGGCATGGTCATAGAGGGAACGGTTTTGCATCAGCTGGCCAACTGTGCCCTTGCCCTCGTCGATGTTCTTAAGAATCCCGTCCAACCGGGTCAAGGTGTCGTCGAGCTTACGGGCGAACTCGGGATCTTTGGCGAGTTTGCCGATTGCGCCTTTGCCGTCGTTCACACCTTTGAGAACCTCATTCAGGTTGGCGACAGAGGCGTTCAGGTTGTTGTAGAGCGAGTCGTCTTTGAGCAGCTTGCCGGCGGTGCCGCGGCCATTCTGAATGTCCCCTGCGATTTGGTCGAAGTGGCCGATCATGGTATCGGCATGGGTATAAAGCTTGTCGTCGGCAATCAATTTGCCAATGGTGCCCTGTCCGTTGCTGACGGACGCGGTGAGCTTATCGAGGTTATCGGCGATGCGGTTGAGCTTGGCGTAGAACTTGGGATCATTGATGATGCCGCCCAGGGTGCCTCTGGTGGAGTTCAGGGTGTCCACCAGCTTGTTGGAGTTGCGCATCAGCTTCGTGATCTCTTCGATTGAGGTCTGGCTGGCCGTGATCACGCCCTGGAGACTTGGAGCCTCGGTCGAGGGTAGTTCCGCGTTGTTGGCGACCTGCGGGCCCCGGGCTTGCACCGAGGAGATGTCGACGTAGCTGTCGCCTAGCACCCCGGCCTGGGCGATGGTGGTTTTAGAGTCGGTGTGCAGAAACCCGCCGTAGTTGCCTCCTACGCGAAGTGTCACTTCCACCGGCTTGGGGGCGCGCTCGGGCACAACCCGAATGCGGATAACATTGCCGATCGTGACGCCTTCCAGAGTCACCGGAGCGCCATTTTTGAGGCCGCCTGCATTGTCGAAGTAAGTGCGAATGGTGAGCTTCTTGGAGAAGACGCCACCCGCTGCCGAGTTCATCAGCAGGATGACGAAGATCAGGATGGCCATGGCCGCCAGGACCAATGCGCCAACTTTCAGCTGGGACCACTGAATCTCTTTGCGACTCGGCAAGGCGTTTCCCTTTTGACGAAAGCCAACAGGTCCGATCAGGCTTCGTCGCCTTGAGAATAGCAGATACGGCAGGGGTTACCGCTTCGTCCACCGCTCATGCAGATGGCAAAATGCACATCGTGGTAAATCGTGAATGGAAGTGGCCAAGTTACTGACCGGAAGCAATTTATTTGCCTAAGGAAGTTTTTCGACGAGGACGCTGGCCATGGAGAGGGTGGCGGTGTGGGTGATGGAGAGCGCGACGTGTCCCACGCCCATGCGTTGGGCGATCTCGGCTGCCCGGCCGTGGAACTTGATGGTTGGGCGGCCACTCGGCTCACGCACGACCTCAATCTCGAGCCAGCTGACGCCATGGCTGATCCCTGTACCCAGAGCTTTTGCACCAGCTTCCTTGGCGGCAAAACGGGCTGCCAGACTCTCTGCGGAATTGCGTTTACGCAGGCAATACGCTTGCTCGGCCGCGGTGTAGACGCGATTCAGGAAGCGCTGACCAAACCGCTGAACGGATTGCTGGATTCGGGAGATCTCGACGAGGTCGATGCCGCTACCGACGATCATGTTGAGTACCAAGCTATCACCCTCGAGGCCCAGACTGGTTCTTGAGCCTGCGGTAACTGCTCGACCGATAGTCCGACATTCGCACAGCGTGAACATCGACCGAGGGGTGCCGATAAGCTGGACGTGAGACCAGCACCGACTCTTCTCGACGCCCTGCAGCCTGGGTCTTTTCCATGGGCACTGCAGATGAGAGCCATCTCCATTGAAGCGCCCAGCCGCCTGGTTAAAAGCGTTACCGGAGCAATTCTGGGATGCGGCGGGTGGATGCTAAGCCGCAGCGCAACGGATACTGGGCTCATTGATCTGCTTTTTGAGTTTGAGCGGCGATCCTGCCTGGAAATTTACAGCATACTCATCGCTTCGGGCGTAGAGCTCAGCAGAGAGGCTCATCTGCAGTTCACGGAACTATGCCAGTGCACCAAGTTCGGACAAAAAGGTTGCGGCGAAGAAATCGTCAGCATTGACCTGGAAATCCAGACCTCTCTGCTGCCAGAGAATGCGCATCGGCCAACAATATTTCAATGACGATCCGCAAGCGGGACTTGCGGTCAGCCAGCCTCGACGAGTCCATAGCGGCGCTGCCAGGCTTCCTTCAATCGAGCACGAACACGCGCACGTTCAGCCTCTGAGAAGTTTTCAGGATGCGTTACGAAATATTCTGCTTCCCGCTTGGCCAGCTCCAGCAATGCTTTGTCGCGGACGAGATTCGCTACACGGAACTCGGGCAAGCCTGCCTGACGAGTGCCGAAGATCTCGCCGGGCCCGCGCATGGAGAGATCGAGTTCCGCCAACTCAAAGCCGTCCTGCGTGCGAACCATGGCATTGAGGCGTTCTTCGCCTTGCTCTGAAACTCGCTCACCAGTGATCAGAATGCAATAGCTCTTCGCGGAGCCGCGGCCGACGCGGCCACGAAGCTGATGCAGTTGCGCAAGACCGAAACGCTCAGCGTGTTCGACGACCATCACTGTCGCATTTGGAACGTCAACGCCAACTTCGATCACGGTGGTTGCGACCAGTACGTCGATCTCGCCGCGCTGAAACCTTCGCATGATCACTTCCTTGTCGTCGGCATCCAGCCTGCCGTGAAGAAGCCCGATTTTCAAACCTGCAAGCGGGCCGGTGCGGAGCTTCTCGTGCATGGCCACTGCGGACTTAAGCCCCGACTTCGCTGCAGGATTTGCTTCTTTCGTCGCGCCCGGAAAAAGATCGGAGGTTTTGCCTTTGCGCGTCTTCTTCGCCGGGAGCAGAATGGCGGCTTCCGCCGAAGCTTTTTCTTCATCGTGGGAGAAATCCAGTTCAGGCTGATCATCGCTGCTGCCCTCGATGACTGGATACACAACGTAGGCCTGACGGCCCTGCTTAACCTGCTTGCGGACGAAATCCCAGACATCTCCTGATCGCTCGTCGGCTACACGTCGCGTCACGATGGGTGTTCGCCCGGGCGGTAGTTCGTCGAGGATGCTGACATCGAGATCCCCGTAAAGCGAAAGCGCCAGCGTACGGGGAATCGGAGTAGCGGTCATCACCAGCACGTCCGGCTCCGGCTGGTTCGGCTTCTTCATCAACCGGAAGCGCTGCATGACGCCGAATCGATGCTGCTCGTCGACAACTACCAGGCCCAAATTGTCGAACTGAACTTTTTCTTCGATCAGCGCATGGGTTCCAATGACAAGCTGCGCCTCGCCGCGGTTGATCATGCCGCGATTAGTACGCTTTCGATCCTCATCGAGAGATCCCGTGAGGAGAACGATCTTGTATTTCCGCGATGAACGCTCCAGCAGTTTGCGGGCTGCCAGATAGTGCTGCGTGGCAAGAATTTCCGTTGGCGCCATCAGGGCGGCCTGGTAGCCATTTTCGATCGCCACCAGCATTGCCTGCAGCGCAACGATGGTCTTGCCAGATCCGACATCCCCCTGGAGCAGGCGGCGCATGGGATTTGGAGTTCGCATGTCCCCGACGATCTCGCCTAGAGTTCTCTTCTGCGCGGAGGTGGGGTGGAACGGCAGCACCTCGCGAATGGCTTGGCGGACCTTCTCGTCGGTTGTAAATGCGATGCCCGGGCGCTCGCGCATTCGGCGACGTTTCAACTCCAGCCCAAGCTCGAGGTAGAATAGCTCTTCAAAAATCAATCGCCGGTGAGCAGGAGTTGCCCACGATTGCAATTCGGTGAGGGAAGTGCCTTCCGGCGGGTAGTGAACTTCGCGCAATGCAATCTCACGATCGGGCAGGTCGAGTTTGCCCAGAATCGGCGACGGCAGGCTCTCCGGCACGCTTCCACGCACCGCTTCCAAAAGGTTGAAGATGACTTTGCGTTGCCACCGTGAAGCCAGCCGCGAGCCGCCGAGCGACTCGTAAACCGGCGTGATGCGGCCGACCTCAAGCAGCCGTGTTTCAGCGTCGTCGCTGGAATCGGGCAAAATCTCGAATTGCGGTTGGATCATCTTGAGATTGCTGGAGGATCGAGACGGCTCGAGACGTCCATAAAGGGCAACAGTCTGTCCGGCGTGGAATTTTCCGTCGAGGTAATGCGCGTGGAACCACAGGCACTTGAGAGCGTGGCGTCCCTGCCCGACGGTGAGTTCGAAGAGCGGCATTTTGCGGGTGCGCATCAGCATCGCGCCGCGAACCTCGGCGATGACACTGGCGGTCTCGCCGGGCTTCAACTCGTCAAGGCTGCGCGGATTCTGCCGGTCCTCGTATCGGAAGGGCAGATGATAGAGCAAATCCTCTGCCGTCTCGATGCTCTTTGCTTTCAGCATCTCTGAGACGTGCGGACCCACACCGCGCACAAACTTTACTTCACTATCGAGCCGGAGCACACTTCGGATGCTAACGCACCCCGGTAGGGTGGCGTTTCATGCTGCTCAAGTCGGGCTTGCCTGGAGGTTTAGATTTCCGAAATGGCGTGGCGTGCTGTGCGAACCTCGGCGGCAAGCACACGCAGCACTCGAACCGAGATCGTGGGGTCGGTGAGCATGAGGCTATTGAAATCCTCACGGGAAACGAACCCAAACTCGGAACCTTTCTTGGCGGTTCCCGTCAAGGTATACGGCTCGTTTCCGATCAGTGCAGGCAGGCCCATCAGTGAACCCGGAAACAGGGTGATCGACATTAGAACGCCACCGGTAGGGGACTCCATGGAGAGTGTTGCCGTTCCCTTCCGCAAGATATACAACCCATTGGGATTACCGCCCTGGTGGAAGAGCTTTCGGTCCTCCTCGCAAATCACCGTCGACGAGCGTTTCTCCAGTGCTTCCACGAGCTCCTTCTCGGCGACAAACGAGGATGAATCGAAATTCACAGAAGCACTCCAGAACGTACGTGTGGCCATGGCGATCACTCAAAACACCAATTCTTCTCATAATTTCATGGATAAAATCTGCCTCCAGTGATGCTTGTCACATCCGGAGGCCCAGGAAGCCAGTCAATTTTGGGCCTTGAGGCCACCCCGAGCTGTAGCATCGTCCCCGCGAACCTTAATCCGATAATTTGTTCAAAGCTGGAGTTTTCTTGTTCTGAAAGAAGAAAACCCGGGGGCGATCTGTTTACTTATCTTCCTCATCCTTGATGATTGGGCCGCCGTCTCCCGCATCGGCCGATACAGAACCGGCCGGCGCGCCAGGGGTACGAGCAAACATGACGTAGAGATCATCGTGCGTTCGCTCTCGCTTGATGATGGTCCAGCCCGGTGAATGCTTGAGCAAATAGCTCAGCGGCATGTTGTCGGTCAAAAGCAGATGATCGATGCGATGGTTGTCGAGAACCTCAAACGAGGAGACGAGGTACATGGCCTTCAGATAGTCAGCCAGAATGCCTTCGTGCTCGAAGATGTCGAATCGCGAATCGATGAATTCGGGTTTCGATTGGAACGTCATCATTCCACCGACATAGTCGGAGTTGAACGTGCGCCACGAAGGTTGAATTTCGGCGATGGTCTTCATCGGAAAGAATGTGCCCAGCTTTCGGGTGAGCTTCGCTTCGCTTGGGAAGATCAACGCGATTACAACCAGTGCGGCCACCACCATGAAGGCGTTCGCCGCCGGAATGGTCTTCTTATCTGATTCGAGGTCAAAGCCACGCCGGATATCCACTGCGAGGAGGGGCGTGGTGAGTACGGCTGCAAGGAAGAGAAAGCGCATGTGGTCCAGCGCCGCGTACCAGGCAAAGAAGACGAAGGCAAGCTCGTAGATGCGCCACTTCCTGCCTTTAAATGCGTTGACGACGCCCATCAGGCACATCGCGGCAAAGGCGGACATCCCGGCAATGGTGCTGAGGCTCAGTGGCTTCCATTCGGCCACATTGGCGATGTTCAGCTTCTGGTTGGTCATCATGTCGATGGGATTCCACGGCAGATGCCAGCCATAGGGATTGATGAGCAAAGCGACCAGGCACAGGCCGAGAACGGTAAGAAGCTGGTTACGCGCGGCCGCTGAGAACGCCTCCTGCTCTATTGCGCCTCGCTTGAATGCGAAAGCTCCGCAGAGAATGTAGAGGACAAAAAGTGCCAGCCCGATCAGCCAGCTGCCGTGGAGGTTGATCCAGATGCAGAAGAGAGGTGGCAACAGCCAAAGGCCCCGCGAGTTTCCCCGCTCATAAGCCTCGAGAATGGCGAGTTCGGCGCTCATTGCCAGGTAGGCAAACGCGATGGTGCGAGGACCGGCATTTACTGAAACCAGCACAAAAGCCAGCGCCGCAGCCCACCAAGCCGCGCCTGCGTGGCCGGAGCGCTTGTACCCACGCCAGTAGAGAAAGATAAGATTCGCGCAAAGGACGATCCACTCGACGAGATAGATACCCTGATAGTGCAGGGCCTTGTAGCTGAACCAGTAGGGAAGCTCAGCGAGCCACTCAGGGTTGACCCAGGGCTTGCCGCCGACTGTAAAGGAATTCGGCTCGGCGTGCATGAAGTGGTGTGTCGTAACCAGCTGACGCGCATCCGCAAGATGCCACCACAGATCCGGGTCTTCCAGGCTGCGGCACAACGGGTTCAGAGAGACAGAGAAAATCATCGGCAGAACCACGATGATTGCGATGTTCGTCACGTGCCGGGTGAAGACGCGCGCCAGCAGCCGCTGAAAAGGGCTCGTTGCATCCGGAGCGGCCTCGTTGGGCTCTGTCTGGGCTGGAGCGGGGCTCTCTGGGGTTGAGATGGAGTCCATGGTTCTACAGTACCTGCGGCCCAATCGGCCGGGGAAGCATTACCGCGCAGGAATGCATACACCGTGGTACTGTCGGCGGCGATTGTCAGCGAGATGAAACTCGTTGACGAATCAGCCTTTTGGCTGGGCGGAGATGGTGTTCAGCACCTCATGGAGCGCTGATTGCCATCCTGCCAGTCTGACTCCAAAGCGTGCCGCGAGCTTCTCGTTCGACAAGAGGGAGTTGAGTGGCCGCTTTGCCGGGGTGGGATACTCGCTGGTTTTGATCGGATTCACCGCCGGCTTTTTGCCGCCGAGCAGTTGTGGGGCCGCATCAAAGATGGCCTGCGCAAATCCGCACCAGGAAACACTGCCGGCGCAGGTCATATGGTACGTTCCGGCCCAGTCAGCTTCGGAGCCAAAGCTGCCTGTAGGTATCCCCGTTACGATTTCGTGCGTGGCGCGAGCGAGTTCGGCTGCGGTGGTCGGGGCGCCGACCTGGTCATCGACAACGTTCAGGGAGTCGCGCTCGCGGCCGAGCCGCAGCATGGTGAGCACAAAGTTTTTGCCCTCAGGGGCGTAAACCCAGCTCGTTCTGAAGATGAGATAACGGCCACCGACCGAGCGAATAGCCTCTTCCCCAGTCAGCTTGCTGGACCCATAGACACTCAGTGGGTTGGTACGGTCGTCTTCGATCCAGAGTCCGCTCTTTGAACCGTCGAAAACGTAGTCGGTGGAGTAATGAACCAGGAGAGCGCCAGTTTCACGGGCTTCCTCCGCCAGCACGCCGGGGGCCTGACCGTTGATGGACAGTGCGAGGTCGCGTTCGGTCTCCGCCCGATCCACGGCCGTGTAGGCGCCGGCGTTGAGGATGATGTCGGGTCTGGCGTCGCGGACTTTGCTGCGAATCTGATCCGGATTCGACAGATCGAGCGCCTGGCGATTACATGCGATGAGCTCCGACGTGTTCGCGAATTGGGAAAGAAGAGCCCGTCCGACTTGCCCGTCTGCACCCGTCACCAGCACTCGGGGACGGCTGCTCACGCGAAGACCTCTGCTGCAGCGAGCGTCGCGCCTTGTGCATCTTTCTCGGAAACGATGGCCTCTTCGGGCTTGACCGGCCACTGAATGGCAAGTTGAGGATCGTTCCAAACGATGGTGCGCTCGCCTTTGGGGTTGTAGTAGTCGGTGACCTTGTAGGCGAATCCCGCCTGCTCGCTGAGGACGAGGAATCCGTGCCCGAATCCCTCCGGTATCCAGAGCATGCGGCCGTTATCTTCCGTCAATTCGACGGCAACATGCTTGCCGAAGCACGGTGAATTTCGCCGCAGATCAATGGCTACATCGAGCACAGCGCCATAGGCTACGCGCACGAGTTTTCCTTGCGCCTGAGTGATTTGATAGTGAATGCCACGAAGGACATTCTTCTTCGAAACGGAAAAATTATCCTGCACCCAGGTGCAGGGCATTCCGGCCTCTTCGAAGGCCTTATGGTTCCACGTCTCCCAGAACGCGCCGCGATTATCGCTGAAGATTCTTGGCGTGATGATCAGCACGCCGGGCAGGGAGGTTTCTTCGATTTTCATAGTGTGTCGCTCGATCCGCCGGGAATGTGCCGCTCATTTTTCAAGGCGAGAAGATACTGTCCGTAATGGCTCTTCGCCACCGGCGTTGCGAGTTCCTCGAGCTGATCGCCATTGATGTAGCCGAAGTGATAAGCGATCTCTTCGGGGCACGCGATCATCAGACCTTGGCGACGTTCGATGGTCTGGATGTAAAGGCCTGCTTCAAAGAGCGAATCGTGCGTGCCTGTGTCGAGCCATGCCATACCACGGCTCATGACCTGTACCTTCAGCTTGCCAGCCTGGAGATAAAGGCGATTGAGATCCGTGATTTCGAGTTCACCGCGGGCTGACGGCTTGAGATTCTCCGCAAGCTTTACCACTTCGTTGTCGTAGAAGTAGAGGCCCGTCACGGCGTATCGTGATTTCGGCTGCTTCGGTTTCTCTTCGATACTGATGGCGCGGCCTGAGGCATCGAATTCCACTACGCCATAACGCTCGGGGTCGTGCACGGGATAAGCGAAAACGGTCGCCCCGCTGGTCAGCTTTGCTGCCTTCTGCAGATCGCGCGAGAACGACTGCCCGTAGAAGATGTTGTCGCCGAGAATGAGGGAACACGCCTCATTGCCGATGAACTGCTTGCCGATGGTGAATGCCTGCGCCAGCCCTTCGGGCTTGGGCTGGACCGCATAGCTCAGATTGATTCCCCAGCGCTTGCCATCACCGAGAAGGTCAGCGAAGCGCTGCGTATCTTCGGGTGTGGAGATGATCAGGATGTCACGCAGCCCGGCGAGCATCAGCGTGCTCAGCGGATAGTAGATCATCGGCTTGTCGTACACGGGCAAGAGTTGTTTGGAAACGACATGAGTGACCGGATAGAGCCTTGTTCCAGAACCACCGGCGAGAATAATCCCTTTCATTGCGCGATCCGCTCCTCGTAGTTCTGCTTGATCCAGTTGAGATAGCCGCCGCTGCGGACACTTTCGACCCACTCGGAGTGGTTCAAATACCACTCAACCGTGTTGCGCAATCCCTGTTCGAACTTCACAGAGGGCTGCCAGGCAAGCTCGCTGGCGATCTTGCGGGCGTCGATCGCATATCGCCGGTCGTGGCCCGGCCGGTCGGTAACAAACTTGATCAGCTTGCGTCGGGAACCGATTTTCGCGTCGGGCCGTAGTTCGTCGACCAGGTCGCATATCGTCTCCACCACGTGCATGTTGTTGCGCTCGCTGTTTCCGCCGACGTTGTAGGTCTCCCCAAGCTGGCCGCGTTCAAGGACGGTGCGTATCGCCGAGCAATGATCGTCAACGAAGAGCCAGTCGCGAACGTTCTGTCCGTCGCCATAGACTGGCAGCGGCTTGCCCTCCAGCGCGTTGAGAATCATGAGCGGGATGAGCTTCTCTGGAAATTGAAATGGCCCGTAATTGTTCGAGCAGTTCGTTGTCAGCACGGGCATCTTGTAGGTGTGAAAATATGCTCGCGCCAAGTGATCGGATCCTGCTTTCGAAGCCGCATAGGGGCTATTCGGCGCGTAGGGTGTGGTCTCAGAAAATGCCGGGTCATCTGGACCCAGCGTGCCGTAAACCTCGTCCGTGGATACATGCAGAAAACGAAAGCTGTTTTTCGCGGCATCGTCCAATTCAGACCAATAGCGCCGCGTCTGTTCCAGCATGGTGTACGTGCCCTGGACGTTCGTGCGAATGAAGGCGCCTGGATCAATGATGGAGCGATCGACATGGCTCTCGGCAGCGAAGTGCAGCACGGCGCGGGGTCTATGCTCGGCAAGCACGGCAGCGATCGCATCGGCGTCGCAGATATCGGCGCGCACAAGCTGGTAGCGCGAGTCTTCTTCCACGGATGCCAGGTTGGCCGGATTTCCGGCGTAGGTCAGCAAGTCGAGATTTATGACGGGGCTGCCGACTTTCTCTAGCCATCGCAGAACGAAATTCGAACCGATGAATCCCGCACCGCCGGTGACGAGGATCGTGTCTTTTGTAGCTGTCATTTCTTGATAGTTCCTTAATGGGGTTAGGGCCAAGGAGTAGGGATAAGAAGCGGGGCTGTGCGCTGTTTAGTTCTATAGGTGCGTACGGCGTAAGTCTATCGCATCCCACAGGTTGGAACTTTAAGCTTGCTGCGATACGGGAAAGGGTTTCCCTTATAGGCTTTGATGCAGCTTATGCCAGAAACATACAGTCGCCATAGCTGAAAAAGCGGTACTGATTTTCGACGGCGTGTTTGTAGGCTGCCAGAACATGTTCTCGTCCGGCGAAGGCGCTAACCAGCATAAGAAGACTCGACTGCGGCAGGTGGAAATTGGTCAAGAGCGCGCCAACGACGTTGAAATGAAAACCGGGCGAAATGAAGATCGAAGTATCTCCGGAGTGAGGCGAGATCGAATTGGCGCCGGCGTGGATTGCGGCGGATTCCAACGTACGGACTACTGTAGTGCCGACCGCGACGATCCGACGGCCATCCCTGCGGGCCCGGTTCAGGGCATCGGCCGCTTCGGCGGAGATGCTGTAAGGCTCGCGGTGCAGCTGTACCTCGTTCACATGTTCCACGCGAAGGGGGGCGAAGGTGCCGAGACCGACGTGGAGCGTAACGCGGGCAATCTCGACTCCGCGCGCTGCAATTGACTCCAGAGTTTGCGACGTGAAATGCAGCCCAGCCGTGGGAGCAGCGACAGAGCCGCGCTCCTGCGAAAAGACAGTCTGATATCGCTCGCGGTCAGACGCGGCATCGTCGCGGTGTATATAGGGCGGAAGAGGGATATGACCAATGCTCTCAAGGACGCCGAAAAAGTCCTCGACAGGTGCGAATCCGAGCAGCCGGTCGCCGAACTGTCCGCGCTCGAGCACTTCGGCCTCGAGCACGACCGTGCCATCCTGCGCTGGAAAGACGAGGCGTTCGCCGATCGCCACTTTGCGGCCGGGCCGCACGAGCGCGTGCCAGCGGTTGTTGCCTGCTGGCTCAGTGAGCATCACCTCGATGCGCCCTGTGGGCTTTTCCTTTTCCCGGCGGAGGGTTCGCCGGGCATAAAGGCGCGCCGCGATCACGCGGCTGTCGTTCAGAACCAGCAGGTCGCCTTCGCGCAGAAGAGAAGGAAACTCCGTGAACTTGCCGTCCTGTAGTGCGCCGCTTTCGCGGTCGACTAGAAGCATGCGGCTCGTGCCGCGCTCAGCCGGCGGCTCCTGCGCAATCAACTCCTCAGGTAGTTCGTAATCGAAATCGGTAACGAGCAAATCGCTCATCGGGCTGGCCGCCCGAGGTACTCGCATGACCGGAGACGTGCGCGCTCCAATGCTTCGTTGAGTTCCTGCCGCTTCGCTTCAAACTGATCGGCTGGCAGATCTTCGGCGACGTGCGTCCATTGCGCCCAACTGACAACAATTCGCGTGAAGGGCTTGGGCACGAGAAAGCGATCCCAGGACTTCATCACCCATGCACGCTCGGGCTGCAGATGAAAGGCGCCGATGGGTGCACCCGTTGTCTGCGCCAGCTTAATCGGCCCCATCTTTGTCTGGTAGATCGGCCCCCGCGGGCCGTCTGCCGTGAAGATCGCCGTGCGCCCGGTCTCGATGACGTTTTTCAAGCCGAAGAGGCCTTCGCGCGAATTCCGCGAGCTAGAGCCGCGCACTGCATCGAAGCCGAACATCCTGAGGATGCGCGTGATCAACTCGCCGTCGAAACTCTGGCTGATGAGGATGACGGCGTTCGATTTCCGGAAGTAGAGAGTGCAGGGAAGTACGCACTGGTGCCAGAAACAGTAAATCTCAGGTCCGGCTTTTTGCCCGAAGACCACAGGCGTGACGCCCTCTTCCGCGATGACTTCAAAGCGCCAGGTCCGGCCAAAGATCCAAAGCAGAGCCCATACGATGCGCGGCACAATCGCCAGCACGATGCGTTGGCCTAGCGTGAATCCTGGACTGTCCGCGCGGTTCACTCAGTCGATTTTACAAGCGCGCCTAGAGCCAGCGCTTTGGTCCGAAAGGGCACTGATTTGTTCGAGAGGCTATTGATTGCTGATCTGAAGTTTTTGCTGCAGTAGTTTGAGGATTTTCTGTTGTTCCGCTTTTGCTTCGTCTGAACCAGAGCCGCTGCGTCCTGTGGTCATCCGGGCTAGCAGTAGGGCGTCTGAGCCGTGCTTGTTCTTCTTCGCTGGATCGGCTCCCGCTACAAGAAGACTCTGTACCGCGTCAGCGCAGCGGGTTCTCACTGCCTTGTGCAGAGGGGCGACGCCCATCTTGTTCACTGCGTCTGGATCGGCGCCGGCATGAATGAGAGCCTTAATCGCATCCGACTGCGCGATTGCGTTCCAGCGCGGAGACCCCGGAGTTCCCATCGCAGCCGCATGCAAAGGCTCATCGCCCAGGCGGTTTCTGGCGCGGGCGTCTGCTCCTTTCGCAATCAGCGTCCGGATCATCTCAACGTTATAGGCTGCTGCGGCAAAGTGGAGCGCCGTGTCGCCGCGATAGATGTGTCTTCCGATCGCGGCAATGAAGTTTTCTTTCGCCGCCTGTCGCGTCGCGTTCATGGTCTCGAAGGAAGCTTTCGCCAGTTGCGGATTCTCCGCGATCAATTGCGAAAACTTCGCGGAATCCCCATTGGCTATGGCGATAACCAGCCCGCGCAAAAGCCCGTCTGACTCGGCCATGCGAACGCCTCAACTTTCCGCAAGTTCGTTAAACCGCTCCGAGTGCCTGCTCCAGGTCGGCGATCAGGTCGTCTTTGTCCTCAATGCCGACAGAAAGCCGCACCAGTCCGTCTGTAATACCAACCTTAGCCCGATCCTCCGCCGAGAGTGCCGCGTGCGTCGTCGTGGCCGAGTGCGATGCAAGCGACTCTACCCCGCCCAGTGACTCCTCATTCAGAAACAGTTTGAGGCCACCGAGAAATTTCGCAACATTATCGCGCGATCCCAGATCGAAGCTCAGCATCGAGCCGAATCCGCGTTGCTGCTTCTTTGCCAGTTCATGTTGCGGATGGCTCTTCAATCCGGGATAGTTGAGGCGAGCTACCTTGTCTTGCGTGGCGAGGAAATCGGCCACCGCGCGTCCGTTTTCTTCATGCTGCTTCATGCGCAGGACCAGCGTCTTTATGCCGCGTAAAACCAGAAAACATTCAAAAGGAGACATGATGCCGCCGGCAGCCTTCTGGACGAGCAGGAAGCGGTCCTTGTGTTCCGGCCTGGTCCCGATCAGCGCGCCGCCGAGGCCGTCGGAATGTCCGTTGAGAAATTTCGTCGTCGAATGCATCACGACATCGGCGCCAAGCGCGATGGGGCTCTGAAGAGCGGGCGACATGAAGGTGTTGTCGACGCTCACCTCTACGCCCTTTGCGTGCGCGATCTCGCAGACCGCGGCGATATCCGTCAGCACCATGAGCGGGTTGGTCGGTGTCTCGATATGGATCAGTTTCGTGTTCGGCTTGATGGCAGCTTTCACTGCATCGAGATCGGCAGTGTCGACGTATTCGATAGCGATGCCGTAGTGCTGGATGATGAGGTTGAAAAGCCGCGCAGTGCCTCCGTAAACATTGGCCGAGCAGATGAGGTGATCGCCGGTGCGCAGCGTCGCTACGAGCGCATAGATGGCAGCCATGCCGCTGGCGAAAGCGTGACCGCAGGTTCCGCCCTCGAGCGCCGTCAGAGCCTCTTCAACGCGCGCACGGGTCGGGTTGCCCGCGCGAGAGTAGTCGTAGCCCCGACTCGATTCGATCCCGGTGAGCTCAAAGGTGGACGTCAGGTAAACGGGCACATTTACGGCCCCCGTGAGGGGATCAGGCTGCTGACCGGCGTGCACCGCCAGCGTTGCATATTTCTGCTTCGACATGATCGTTTGGAAACTCCGCACTACTGATTTAGCTTAACGCGATGGCTCGGCTCATTTCAGGTGTTCAGCGATGTGCTGTTGCTGCATCCTTTCTCGCGGTGAGGGCATCGAAGCCGGACACGCCGGAAGCCTTTCCGGTGCCAGGAGGATTCATGGCCAGCACTCCGAAGAAATGTGCAAATCCTGCATGTACCTGCACCGCGCCGGAGAAGGAAAAGTACTGTAGCGCGCACTGCGAAGGTATCGCCGAGAAGATCGAGATTGTCTGCACGTGCGGTCACGACGGCTGCACACACGCAGGCATGCGCGGCTGAGTTCGATTCACATGTGTTGATGGCAGTTCCTTAGCGAGCCGCAGGCCCGCCGGGGAGATCTCTAGTCCTAGCTGCAGTAGCCAGATGCCTCGGAATCTAAATTCCGCCTTCGAAAATCTTCTTGGAGAGATACCTCTCAGCTGAATCCGGAATGATGGTCGCCACGCGTTTGCCGCTGCCTAATTCGCGGGCTAGTTCAACAGCCGCGTGCACCGCGGCGCCGGCGCTGGAGCCGCCCAGCACGCCTTCTTCTGCCGCGAGCCTCTTCACCATTGCGAAGGCGTCTTCATCGCTCACCATCATGACGCGATCGCAGACCTCGCGGTGAAATGTCTCCGGGATGAAGCTCACTCCGATTCCCTCGACGCGATGTTTTCCAGGAGGTCCGCCCTGCAGAATCGACCCTTGCGTCTCAACTGCAACGGTGACGATAGCCTGATTCTTCTCTTTCATGAACTGCGCGATTCCCGAGAATGTTCCCCCTGTGCCGACTCCGCCGACGAAGCCGTCAACACGTCCCTCCATCTGTTCCCAGAGCTCTACCGCGGTCGTGTCGTGGTGAAATTTTGGATTGGCCTGATTGGAGAATTGCCCGGCCATGAATGCTCCAGGGGTTGACTCGGCCAGCTTGTTGGCTTCGGCGATTGCGCCCCTCATACCATCGGCTTCCGGCGTCCGAACGACTTCAGCTCCGAAGCCGCGCATGAGTATGCACTTCTCCTCGGCAAATCCTTCCGGCACGAACAGCTTGACCTTATACCCGCGGTTGACGCCGATCAGTGCGAGGCCTACGCCGGTATTGCCCGCAGTAGCCTCCACAATCGTGGATCCTCGCCGGAGCAGCCCTCTCGCCTCGGCATCGAGAATCATTCCCAGCGCCGCGCGGTCTTTCACGCTGCCGCCGGGGTTTAGAAACTCAAGCTTTGCAAAAATATCGGTGCCGGCAGGTGCGACTCTCCCCAGGCGGAGCATGGGGGTGTGGCCTACAAGTTGTGTGATGTCGGCTGCGATACGGGAGGGGGTGGAAGGACTTTCGACTGCCATGGGAAGCCAGTTTAGCCTATTTGCCCTTATTGCTTCTTCGCCGCCCCGGCCTTCTTGGTACGGCTCTCAGGGAAGTACCCGGTGCGTGTTCTAACTGTCAGCTTGCCCGTTCCCGGTTCCTCGGCAGTAACCTGCACGCGTCGAAATCCCGGCTGGTTTGAAGGCTTGTTCGAGCGATAGCCGATGGTGTACTGGCTGCGGATGTCGCGCGCCACCTCGGCCGCAATCTCATCCACCTGCTCGATATTTTTAGGAAAGAAGGCAATGCCTCCAGTTTCGGTCGAAAGCATCTCGAGCGCGCGTTTGGCATGTCGAACCTCGGCGCGACTCATCTCATCGCCGAAGAGCAGCCCGATCGAGTAGATCACAGGGCCTGAAAGCTCCTGCACGCGTCGGATGGTTTGCTCCAGAGATAGGGTTGAGGCATTGTCTTCGCCGTCGGTCACGATTACCAGGACCTGCTTGGGTCGATTTGCGTCGGATACGAGCTTATCTGCAGACGCCACCACGGCATCGTACAGAGCTGTTCCACCGCGCGACTCGATATGAGCGAGCCCGTCCCTGAGTTTGTTCACGTTCGACGTGAACTCCTGATCGATATAGGCTTCGTCAGAAAAGTTGACGACGAAGGCCTCGTCCTGGGGGTTGGAAGCCTCTACAAGGTCGAGAGCAGCCTTGTTCACTGATGGGCGCTTTTTTGACATCGACCCGGAGTTGTCGACCACCAGCGCGATCGACACCGGAAGGTCCGAGTGCTGAAAGCTCACGATTGTCTGCTTTGCGCCGTCTTCGAATACCTGAAAATTTTCTTTCTTGAGGTTCTGGATGAGCTGATTGCTGCTGGACAGCACCGTGGTGTTCAGGACGACTTCTTCCACATCCGTGTGCAGAACGTAGCTCTCGCCCTCTCTTTTGAGAGGCTCATTGCCAGTTGTTGGCGTCGTTTCAGCATCGGGAGAGCGGACAGGATCGCGATCGACCGTCAGGGATGGCGCCTGGGGCTGCGCGGCGGGTGGAGCAGGCTGCTGCGCCTCAAGAGTGAGTGTTGAAACAAGGATAAGTATGAAAAGGACCGATTTATTGCAAAGGCGCATAATATCCGGTTCGAGCATGGACCGTCAGTGGAGGCAGACCCGATGGCGGGGTGAGCTTCACCTTCACTTTACGCCACTTACCGTCCCGCGAGGCATTCTTGGAGGTGTATCCGATTACGTATTGATTACGCAGTTCGGTGGAAATCTTCTCGGCGATGTCGCTCATTTCCGCTATGTCATCCACCCGGAACAGGCGTCCCCCCGTCTCCTCGCAGAGTTCGTTCAGGAGGATCGGACCGGTTCGTTCTTCCGGCGTTGCCGCGTAGGGGTCGAAGATGCCGATGGAGTAGATCTCGACGTCTGACTCCCGCACCTGGGAACGAACCTCGCCTTCGGTGTAGCGGGAACGGTTATCGCCGCCATCGGAGACAACCAGCAGAGCTTTGCGCTCGTGCTTGGCCTCTTTCATCTTGGCCACTCCGAAATAGATCGCGTCCAGCAAAGCGGTGCGGTGTCCACTTCGGACCGTCGCCAGTCGGGCCTGAATTTCCTCTACCGAATTGGTAAAGTCTTCGATCAGTTCTGGACGATCGTTGAAGCCGATGATAAAGAATTCATCCTCGGGATTCGCCGTCTTCGCAAACTGCAAGATCGCCTCGCGCGCCCTGACCAGCTTGGAATTCATAGAACCCGAAAGGTCAAAGATGATTCCGATGGAGACCGGTGCGTCCTCGGCCGCGAAGCTCTTGATTCGCTGCTCCCCGTTGTTCTCCAGGATGGTAAAGTCCTCTTTCTCCAGACCCGTCACGAGCCGGTTCATCGGATCGGTAACGGTGATTGGAACCAGGACCATGTCGACATTCATGCGGATGACCGAGCCGGGCTTTACCCTTTCCTTAGGGGCCCCGGTAATCGCGGGGGCATCAACCCCGGCGGGCGCACCATCTGGCGGCGTATTGGTTGTCGAAGGGGGTGGAACGTGAACCTTATTGAGCGGATCATCCTGGGCCCAAACGGGTGGAGCGGCGAAACCGGCCAGGGCAAGGAGGCAGGTCAAAGTGAGCCGCAGGTTGCGACTCGATCCTTGTGACACCTCGGAGCGATTGAGGAGTGGCTTCATTTGCTCGCACCAGGGAATGAAGGCGATATTAGCATGCCCGGGGGAAGCGCTGCGTTCCTCCACTGATGACCTCGTTTTCTTTGACGTTGCCTCCCCGAAATCTGTCATCTGCCAAGGGATATAATCGTCTCTAAGCGACAGTTCCACCGCCACTTCTACATAGAATTCCGTTTCAGGTTCAGGGAGCAAGCCCGTTCGCATGGCAAGTATTTATCCGTTCCGCGCGTGGCGCTACAACCCAGCGGCCGTACCTCTCGAAGACGTCGTTACCCAGCCCTACGACAAGATCTCACCGGCCATGCAGGAGGCTTACTACCAGCGCAGCCCTTTCAATCTCGTCCGCATCATTCTGGGGCTGCCTGAGCTGTTTGATGCCGAAGGCGGAGACAATGTGTACTCACGTGCCGCCCGGGACTTCAGCGCATGGAGGGAACAGGGCATTCTTGTTCAGGAAAAAGATCCCTGCGTTTTTGCCTACTCCCAGCGTTTTCGCGTGCCGGGTTCGGACGAGGTCAAAGAGCGGCGCGGCTTCATCGCGCTTGGGAAACTGCATGACTATACCGACAACGTCATCTTTCGGCATGAACAGACCCTTTCCAAGCCTAAAAGTGACCGGCTGAACCTGCTGAGAGCCACCCGCGCCCACTTTGGGCAGATATTCATGCTTTACTCTGATCCCGCGGGCACGGTGGAGAAGCTTCTGTACGATGGCGCAGGGCCTGCAGACGCCCAGGTGACCGATGAATACGGCGTTCTGCATCGCGTCTGGCGGGTGAATGACCCGGCTGTGATCCGGATGCTGGCTTCGACGATGGACGACAAAAAGCTGATCATCGCGGACGGCCACCACCGGTACGAAACAGCGTTGAATTACTCCAAGGAGCATGCTCCGGCGAACGTCGCGAGAACCGAGCACAGCGCAAATGAGCTGCCGCACCCGCCTTATCCCGAGGCCGCAGTGATGATGACCTTCGTGAATATGGACTCCGATGGGCTGGTCATCCTGCCGACGCACCGGGTCGTGCACAGCCTGTCGAGTTTCGATCCGGCGGCATTCGCCAACGCAGCAGAAGAGTACTTCACAGTCGAAACATTGCAGGAAGGATCAACAACGGGTTATCTGGATACGCTTCGCCGCCAGAGCGGACCTTCCTTCGTAGCCGTGACCCGGGCGGGCGGCTTGCTACTCCGGTCCAAACCGGATGGCGTCGAGGGACTTCTGGCAGCTCTGCCCGAGAATCAGCGCCAACTGGATCTGTCT
>Ga0105248_10001429_pt1 | contig 26629 bp, 11 predicted proteins | sample KBSS34metaG_FD_81524 | JGI IMG/M metagenome (GOLD analysis project Ga0105248, IMG submission 81524) | Switchgrass rhizosphere microbial communities from Kellogg Biological Station, Michigan, USA - KBS S3-4 metaG | ecosystem: Host-associated > Plants > Roots > Rhizosphere > Soil | place... | reverse complement strand
GCACCTCCAGGGACAGACAGTGATTGATCTCAGCAGACAGGCCAGATTGGGTAGCGGTACAACCCTGCCGGCGCAGTGCGCGGTGGGACAGGTTTTCTTCAAATCGGATGTCCCAGCTGGGACTAACTTATATACTTGCGTTGCGCAGAACTCCTGGACGGCCGTGGGGCTCTCGGAGGGAACCGCGGCGATCCGGCCGGTGAACTGTACGTTCGGGCAGATCTGGCTGGCGACTGATACTGGCGTCATGACGTACTGTTCGGCCGCTGGAAACCCGGGAACATGGAGTCCGGTGCTTGCCGGGGGAGGCGGGGCAATCAGCCAGATTCAAGCTGGTGGAGTACCTTTGACGGTCCGGCCCACCCTGAACTTAGGCGCGGGGGCCAACTGCGTCGATAATGCCGGGGCGAGCCGCACCGACTGTACCTTCAGCGGGGGCGGCGGCGGCGGCTCGGTAGTCCTGACGTCTGGCGCTGGGGTTCCATCGGCCAGTTGCAGCGCCCCGTCATCATCCAACCTCGCGATCTATATAGACACGACCAACCAGGACGAATGGTGGTGCGCGGCCACCAATACCTGGAAGAAGGCACTCACGGTAACCGGAAGCGGCCCCTACGGGATTGTGGGCGCAACGGGTGCAGTTCCGAACACCCCTTCAGCAGGCAGCGTGGCCTGCTATTTCGATGCGACTACGAACACGCAAGCTTGCCTGGACTCGAGCGGAAATGTCACCACGATGGTGCGGGTGTGGAGCGGCACAGCGGCACTCGGAACCAGCGCGATTGCCTCGGCGACGTGTGCGCCGGAAGTCTCCGTGACAGCCAATGGAGTAACCCCCAGCGGTACATTCCCCGACGTGGTTACGGCGAGTTGGAATGGCGATCCCACCTCGGTGACCGGATACCTACCCGCTACAACGGGAGCACTGACGGTCTTTGTTTATCCGAAGACAAATGCGGTCGGGTTCAGGGTTTGCAACTACACCGCCTCTTCAATCACGCCGGGCGCGATCACACTGAACTGGAGGGTCGCACGATAAAATCGTTAGGCTCGTTCCTCGTGGCCGTGCCGGGGGGCAATGGGTACTTCCGCCGACTTCCGTTACAATCCGGGCCGGGTGAGTTTCAGGATCATAGCGATCCGATGACGACACCCAACGCGGCCAATCCAACCACCCGGCTGGCAGCATCCCCAAAGGCAAAAACAATAGGATCGTCATGCATTTCACCCCGGTTGGCGATCATGATGGCGCGGCTGATCCAGTAGGCCAGAATGGGCAGCAGGAGCCACATGACTTTGGGATGGCGATAGAGCACGGCCACTTCCGGGCTGTTCAAATACAGGGCTAAAATCAGTACCGCTACGTAGCCGCTGCTGGAGGCAAGCGACGTCAGCGACGAGAGGTCGACAGGGGAATAGGCGCGGCCGGGGAGGCGGCGATCATCCGGCACGCCGCCGGCGCGCAACTCCGACAGCCTCTTACAGATGGCGAGGCTGGTGAACATGAAAATCGAAAAAGCGAGGGTCCACTGGGAGATGACCACGGAAGTCGCTACGCCGCCGGCCAACATCCGCAGGGTATACAAACCTGCCAGCGTGATGACATCCAGGAAAAGCATTTTCTTCAGGTAGGTGGTGTACGACATACTGGTCACCACATAGAGGGCGACCACCATTCTGGCCAAGGGAGGCAGGGCTAACGAAAAGGCCGCTGCGCCGAGGAGAAGGATCGCCGCCAGAGCGACTCCCTGCATGGCACTCAACCTTGCAGCCGCAAAGGGGCGGAAACGCTTACGAGGGTGTTGCCTGTCGGCGTCGAGATCTAACAGATCGTTGACTACATAAATGGCAGATGCGGCCAGGGAGAATGCCAGAAAAGTTTCGCCGGCCAGGAGAAGCTTGGGCAGTCGAAAGATAGTGTGGGAAAGAAAGACAGGAGCAAAGATCAGCAGATTTTTCGACCATTGATAAACGCGCATCGCCCGGAGGATATCTTTCCAGGTGCCGGCACTGCGGAACTCTTTGGTGACGGAAACGCCGGCGCGGCCCACAGCGCGCCGGATGGAGCGCGTGGGATTGACGAGGATGGCGGCCGCGGCCGCTTGCCAAACGGGGATATCGGCGGAGGAATCGCCGGCATATTCGAAGGGTTCGGATTGGGTGTATTCCCGGATGCGGGAAACCTTGGCATTCGACTTCAGGTTGGTAGAGCCTTCCGTGGCCAGGACAGCTTTGAAAAAGCCGAGATGACGGGCGACGCCCTCGGCAATCGCCCGATCGGCGGCGGTCACCAGGAGAATGTGTCTACCTCGCTCCGCCTCTCCGCGCAGATAGGTGACGAGTTCTTCCCGATAGGGGAGTAAATCCGTTCGGAAAGCGACGCGGCGGGAGACGGCCCTTTTGAATTGAGCGATTCCATGAAACAGTTCGAGCAGCGCTGCCAGGAAACCAAGCGGGTTGGTTTTCAGCAGCATGAGGACCTGCTCATGCAGGGTGTCGGTGAGAACCAGCGTGCCGTCAAGATCGACGCACAGAACAGGCGTAGCGGCGGCGGGTCCCAAATCAGAAACCTTCACTACCTGAGCGTACACCAACTTCCCGTCAAGGCTCACTGTAACGAATACCAGGACTTACAATCGTTACTAGTGGACTATTGTGGAATTGATTCATTACGCATGATGCCCGATAATCGAATACTTGAGCCCCCAAACAGCAGGGTCCGGCCCCACCCCCAAGCGTAGTCTGCTTCCAAAAGTCGCGATCTTCCTGCTACTTACGATTGCCTTTACAATCGGCCAAGCGGGCGTGCATCGTTTTCGCGGGCACGACACAACGCGCTTTGTTCCTTACGTGGACGAGGAAGAGCATTTCATGACGGGGCTCATGATCCACGATTACCTGTTACAAGGACTGCCACACAACCCACTTAGCTTCGCTAAGTTGTACTATCTGCACTATCCCAAGATCGCTTTCGGTTCCTGGCCGCCTCTGCTGCATATGGCCCTGGCGGTATGGATGATTCCGTTTCCGGCGACTCGAGCTTCGGCGATATTTTATGTCGACTTTGCGATGAGTGCGTTGGTCGTGGCGGCGATCCTGGCCGCCCGCCGGCGGGTGCATTGGTCGATTGCGCTGGCAGTGGGGATTGGGGTGTGGTGGGCGCCGCTCATGCAACGGCTCGATCAATTTGTGGGAGCGGACATTCAATACTCGCTTTGCTCCCTGGCTTGTGTCTACATTTTTGCCTTGTACCTGGAACGGCCTCAGTACTCGCGCGCTTTTTGGTTCGGGGTGGCGTTGCTGGCTGCGGTAGCCACCAAGAACAACGGATTGTTTCTGGGGATCAGCGTGCCGGTGATGATTCTGGTGACCCGCTCGCTGGGAATTCTTCGCAGACGCGATATCTGGCTGGCGATTATTCCCAGTGTGATCTTTGTGGGCATCTGGCAGTACGTGACGCTGCCCTTCAACATCGGGAATATGAAAGGCGTGACGGAAGAAAGCGTTCCCGGCCTGGTACTGTTCTTTTTCCTGAAGCAACTGATCGGGCTGGTATGGGTGGGACTGCTGCCGTTGATTTTGTGGTCGATCTACGCACGTATCGTGCGGCCTTTATTGCGGCGGGAGCCAGTGAACACAGTGGATGCGGCCACGTTTGCGCTCTTGATCGGCCCGGTGCTGTTTCACTCGATGCTTCCGCACGACGCCAATCAGCGGTACCTGCTGCCCAGCGTGGCCGCCCTGCTGCTGTTCTCCGGACAGGCGCTGCTCGATCTGTTTTCGCTGCAGGTCTTTGCGCGGGTTCCGCAACCTTTGAAACTGGCGGCGATCGCCGTGCTGCTGGTGGTGTCCCGGTCCTCGGTACGGTTCACACCGCCGGTGCCCAGCGGATACAACCAGCTCGCGACCGAACTGCTGGCGCGATACCCGGCGAAAGATAACCCATCAATCCTCATTTCGGCATCGTATGAAGGCGAGGGGATGCTCGTCTCCGAAATCGCGACACACGAGCCGCGCATGGGGCATTGGCTGATCCGGGGAAGCAAAATCTTCCGGCACAGAACCGGGATTCACAATAACCGCGAGATGGAATTGACCAAGGAATCCCCCGAGGAAATGATCCGCTATTTCGAGGAGTTGCCGGTCAGCCTGCTGGTGCTCGCGGACGATGGCGATCCCGAGCACGCCCCGCAGCACGAGATCGTCGCCAAGATGATCAAAGACCATCCCGACCGGTGGACCCAGGTCATGACGGGCAATGTGGGGAGCAAATGCCAGATCGAGATTGCCCCATGCACCATCGAAGTCTACCGGTTCAACAGCACCCTGGGTAAGAAGGAGTTCTCCCCCGACAAATTACCCACGGGCATGTCGCTCTGGAAAGGCTTATAGCTTTCGCTTACTTCCAGGCGTTCTGAAACCTTACGGTTCGGGGCGCGACGATATCTTCTACAGCGTTGGGATCGCCGGCCGCCGGTCCGTGCCAGACGCTATTGCCGAAAGTGGTGATGTAGATCTTGTCGATATCGAGCGGATCGGGGATCACGCGGTGGCCATCCTTGAAATTGAAGCCTCCGAGTCGGTTCCAGGTCTTCCCGCGATCGGTGGAGCGCCATGTGGATCCTTCGAACCCACCGGCGTACACCAGGTCGGAATTGCGCGGATCGACCGTCACATCATAAATCCGCCGGCTGTAGTTCATCACATTCTGCCAGTGTTGGCCGCTATCGGTGGACAGATAGACGCCTCCATCAGGCGGCAGAGATCCCCAGGAATAGAGTGTATAGCGGGCCCAGGCCGAGAGGTACAGGCGAGCCGGATCGCGCGGGTCGACGGTGATCCCCACAGGTCCGTTGACGCCTTCAGGCAGGGGGACGCGCTCCCAGCTGTCGGCGCCATTGCGGGAGCGGAATAGCCAGCCATCCTGGTCGTTGCCATACTTGCCATCTTCAGATCGCCGGATGGTTACCACGTAGAGAGTGCCGTCGCCGCCCAGCGCCATGCGCCAGGTCAACGGCTCCTTTTCGGGGAGGCCATTATTCTTCAGCACCCAGTTCTGACCACCATCGATGGATTTGTAGACGCCCCTGCCGAAGGAAGTGATGTAGAGGACCCGAGCTTCCTCGGGACTCTTGGGATCGAGGAGGATGTGGGTGGGCGCCATGATCGGAGGCAATCCGCCGCTCGAAACTTTCCAGGTGACGCCGCCATCGGTGGAGGCGACCACGCCGCCGGCCGCTTCCGACCAGCGATTGATTTCGCGATGCCGGGGCAGATCGTGCTTGGCTGTCATGACAGCCCAAGCCTTGCCTTTGACGGTCGGATCGAATTCCATCCAGTAGGTGGTGTTTTCCCAAGCCCGGGGCGCGCCCGAATCGGCAGAGGTGGCACTGAGCCAGCTTTCTCCGCCGTCTTCACTGCGCATCAGGCCAATGTCGGTATAGCTGATGAACATCCGCTTGGAGTTGAAGGGATCAAAATGGACGCCATAGCAGGTGGTCACGTCCAGACCGGTGGTGGTGTACCCCGTACCGGTGCTTTGGGAGTTGACTCCATACCAGTTTTTCCCGCCATCGGTGGTTCGCATCACGCGGGCGAGGTCGCCCGTATAGACGAGGTCGGGATTGTTATCATCCACGGCGATGGATAGAGGCTCGTCGCCGAAGTCGGGTCCCCAGCGGCTGGTGGTCCAGTCGTCGTGGACGCTCGGAGAGGTTACATCGAATTCCTGGCGGATGATCGCCCAAGTGGCTCCTCCGTCCGAACTTTTGAGGATGCCGTAGTAGGTCTTCCCATCCTCTGGCGAAGTGAGGTTGGTGAACGATGCATAGATGACTTCGGCGTGATTCCGACTGGTGGCAATGGTGCTGAAGCTTGGAAAAGTGCCTTTGGCGACGAGTTTCAGCAGATTTTCATTCAGCGACCGCCAGGTTTGACCGCCATCGTCAGTGGCCATGATTCCGCCCCCGTGCGGGACGCCATCTTCGACCAGATAGTCGCAGGAAATATAGATAACGGGTTTGCCTCCGGCCGACGGGATGCCGAAAGCGCCACCGCTGACATCGCTCACGCCAGGGACCGGGCGAGTGAGGTACTTGGAGCCATCCCAAGTGCCGATCAGGTTATTGCGGCGGGTGTAGATGGTGCGGCGGCGCGGCAGGGAAGTGGAGTCGACCCAGAGTTGTGGAGCATAGGCACCACTCTCTTGCGGCGCCATGATTTTCCAGGTCTTGCCGGCATCCCGGGAAACTTTCAGCTGCTCTTCCCCGACGCTTATGTACAGGGTATTGCTGTCATCGGGGTCTACCGCCAGGGAGATGGGAGCCAAGCCGCCCTGGACGAAGGGCTCGGCTTCGTCGTCGGCATAACCGACCTTGGGTCCGTCGGGATACAGCATGGTCCAGGTGTGACCCCGGTCATCCGAACGGAACAGGGCCATAGTCAGGGCGTAGACGCGATTGGGGAGCTTGGGATCGAAAACAATTTTGCAGGTAAACCACATGTTCAAGGTTCGCCAGGTGTGGCCTCCGTTTTCGGAGACATAACAGGCGGTCATGTCCGTGGTGGCAAAGACCAGGTTGGGGTCGTGAGGGCTGATGGCGGGGTAATAGAAGGCGCCTCCCCCACCTGGCCCAATGATACGCCAGGCATCCAGGCGCTGCGGTTGCAGGAAACCGGGAGCACGAGGCGTAATTTCCTGACTGGTTGAAGCTGCGTGAGCCGCGACCAGGAGCGAACGGGGAAGTCCGTTCCACATGCGGCGCGCCATCGAGCTACGCTTCAAGACGCGACGCACCGAGGCGGCCGGAGAAAGCGCACGATGGCTCGACGCGACCGACCACAAGCCAGCCGCGAGCAAGACACTGAAAGCGCAGATCCAGCCGACCGTCCGTTTTGTCATCGTCTCACCTCGTCGAGCGGCGGATCGGAGATAGCTACACCGTTCCGTCAAGCGTTAACGCCATTGTATACCTGCCGATTTTCAGGTGGCGTCCGCCACAGCCCCTGTTCTAAGCTTGATTGAATGTGCGGCGCCCAAAGTGAAAAGCCATTGCCGGCCGGGCCCACTGCGGTGTTAGCAGGGAGCGATGAACAACGATAAACGGGAGTTCGATCATTTCTCAGAGTCCTACGAGGAGTTGCTGAATGACCCTATCCGCGATCGCTTTTCGCCGGGGGGCACGGAGTTTTTCCACATTCGGAAACGGGATCTTATCCGGGAGTATTTTCAGCGCCGGCAAATAGACACGAAGAAGCTTGCCTATCTGGACCTGGGTTGTGGCAAGGGAGAACTGGCAACGCTGCTGCGGAGCGACTTCGGCAAAGTTGCCGGATGCGATCCGTCGGAAGGCATGTTGAAAGCGGGCGGACTGGTTTCGAAGGGCATCGAAGCGCGTGTCCAGACGGATCTTGGCCGGATTCCTTTTGAAGACCAAGGGTTTGATTTCGTCACGGCGGTCTGCGTTTTTCACCATGTTCCGCTGGATGCGCGGGCAGCGCTGGTGCGAGAAGCTTGCCGGGTGCTCAAACCGGGCGGGGTTTTTTCAGTGATCGAACACAATCCTTACAATCCGGTCACGAAATTGATTGTCAGCCGGACTCCTGTGGATGCGGATGCGATCCTCTTGAGCCCCGGAGAGACACGCCGTCTTTTCCGCGAATCGGGGTCACGGGTCGACGATCAGCGATACTTCCTCTATTTCCCGGAGAGTTTGTACCGGAGGCTCAGCTGGCTGGAAACTGCTATGGGCAAGGTGCCGTTAGGCGGCCAGTATGCGGTGTTCGGGCGCTCCGCCGCGTAAGCACCTGTTCGCCGGTGGCTAACGTCCGGGGCTCGAATCGGATACCCGGTAGACTTCCAGATCTCCGTAGAAGGAATTCGGGACCACCCCGACTAACTGGCAATGAGTGTGCGCAAAGGCATTGACTTGTTCGCGGAGCGGTTCGTAGAAGTTGTCGCCGTAACCGGTGCCGTATAACATGACGCGATCGTTGATGATGAGATACTCCGCGCCGTGGGCGAGGGCGTAGTCGAGGGGCACCCGGTTATAAGAGAAGTACTGGCGATCGTAAAAAGTCAGCCAAAAGGTAAGTGCCCCGTAAGGCTTTGCCGTAGGTGGCACGAGGGCGCGAAGGCCAGCGCTTACCGATCGATAATCCGCACCGCGCCACCGCCAGATGAAAAACGCGTTGCCCGCGATTTGGGTCAGGGCGATAAAGATCAGCGCCGCCATGGCCAGGCGCATGCGGCCGGCGGAATTTTTCCCAAACTCCAGAGCCCCCCCCACCAGGATCAGAGTGATATAGGGCGCCAGGATGGCGAAATAGCGCGAGGACCCGTTTACCTCGGTGGTCCACAGGAGCATGCTCGGAATCATGAGCACGATCAACTCGACGAGCAACTTACGGTTGGAACGCCAGAGGATGATTGCGGCAATGATAATGGCCGTAACAATATGTAATCGGACAGGCACATGGATGGGTAAAGGTACGCGCGAACTGCCCATTCCCAGGAAGTCGGAATAGCGCGCCTTTTCGTAAGTCACCAGGAGCGCGGTGGTCATTTGCGAACTTCTTCCCCAGAGTTCATGGAATGCCCGGATTCTCAACGGATCCAGGAATACCCACAGCAAGAAGGGAAGGATGAGCAGCACGCTGCCCACGGCGAACGACCAAAAGCGTGGCGCCTGCAGAATGCGGAACCGAAACTCGGCAATCATCAGCAGGCCCAGTGAAAAACCAATCGCGAGCCCGTTGGGATGAAAGTTGGCGGACAGGCTGATTGCCAGACCGCTGAACAGCATTAATAGCGTGGAATTCGTGCGCCGGGCACGAAAAAACAGCCAGACTGCAAGGGTGGCGAAGCAGGCGACGAAGATCTCCTGCCGGGTGGTGCGGGAAGCCAGCAGGATGAACGTATCGGTAGCGGCCATGAGGGCTGCGATGGCCCCGCCGCCAGAGCCTAGCAATTCCGTTCCCAGCAGGAAAATAGCGAGTAACAGGCCAAGGCCCGCCATAACCGATGGAATCCGAAACTGAACCGGTCCTGGTCCTAAGACTGCGGCTGTCGCCGCCAGTGTGATTGGGAGTCCAGGAGGGCGGGTATCTACGTGGGATTCAATATCGGCGTCTGGAAAAACCGGATTCCGGAGCCGCCCCTCGGTAAGTAAGGTATAGCCTACCGAACCATGCCAGTTCTCATCCTCCACCCAGCGGGTGTACAGAAGAGGCGTAGCCTGGAGCAGGAGTACGACGAATGCCAGAATGACAGCGGAGCGGGTGGTGCGCGGCGTAAAGTTCAGGTGGGAACTCCAATAAGTCGTTATTCTAGCTGGGAGTTTCGATGTTCGACAAGTCCCGTTAGTATACACTTTTTGGGCAACCGCCTTGCCCATCAGGACCGCGCCGGGCCAGATAGGCATAAACCACACCAAACGCCCTCAATGTCCACCCGCCATTTTCATCCAAGCCAATTCGATTTTAGGTGATGAAATTACCAACAAGCTCGTGGAGACAGTCCTCCGTGATAGCGCATCGCCGGAAGAACTGTTAGCTGGTTGCCTGGGGCACTCGCGCGAGTATAACGGGCCAGTAGTGGGCGACAGATCTGCCGGAGAAGGCGCGGCTCTGGCGTCCTTATGAGCCCCGTAGCAATAGAATTGCTTCTACCATTTCCGCTGGAATCAAAGACTATTGCCAATTTATCAGTCACAAGAAAATAGAAATTAATTTTTTCCTATATTTCAATTACATAGCGATATTTGCGCGGGCCAAAGTACCAGAAATTTTTCGACCGGTTGTTAACGTACAACCGGAGGCTAATTGAATGTTCGACACGGACCAAAATGGGGAAAGCGGGAATCCAAACCGATGCAGTTGGTTTAGGTTACCGCACCTAATCGGCGTCCACAATTGCATCTGGCGTTTCCTGATGGAAGCTACAGGCTTAATTCTCACAGCATATCTGGCTTTTGGCCAGAACTTACCATCGCCGGGACCGGGAACATCCATATTTACAAGAGTAGCGGGGGAGAGCGGCCCCACCCTTGTGGCAAGTGTATTGTGCCCCCCGGGGACATCTGACATAGTCACGAGCCAGCCGATCGACCTGAACCCTGGTAGCGGTGCAGCCGATGGAGTGTATGTTTGGGCTACTGGGGTCATGGACCCCAATTCCACGATTGTTTCTGATAATAAGGGTAACGTCTACATTCGCAGCGCATTCATATCGGGGTATGATAATGCCACCCTGTGGTACGTAGATAACGGCACGGGTCTTATCAAAGTGGACTCAAGCTTCACGGTCTCGATAGTCAATTGTGTTGCTTGTGCATGGGGCGTCGTAGCGATGAAAGGCATGAAGACAACCGATTGTTACGACGGCATCGCAAACAACATTGGGACCGCTATTTATGGAAGCAATACGATTCAACTGAGTAATATCAATCCAGGGTCAGGAAAGCATCTCATATTTGTCATAGTTTCGGGAGGGGGGACGACCAGTACATGGAGTATTGATTCTGGTTTCACGATACTTCAAAGCAGGCCAAATGCCAGTGGACTCAACTATGATGGCGCGGTGGCTTATCTGGTGCAGGCACCCAATGGTACTACTGTAAGTCCTATCGTAACGTTTGGTAGTTCTGGCAATTTAGTCGGTGACATAGTTTCTTTTGGAGCTCGGTAAAATCAGATGCGTATTGCAGTACTTTCTCTACTTACATTCAGCCTTTCGGCCCAGACGACAGTTTACCTGCGTATGGGGGGCCCCGCCCCGGTAGCAATCTCGATAGCCGATACGGTGCACGGCAATCCGCCTACGATCACGACAACCACGGGCCATGGACTGGCCGTGAACGACGTAGTCGGGATCTGGGGGATGTGCGCCGGGGCATTGTTCGACCCGGCGAGTGCGAAGACTCCGTTGAACGGTCTGCATAAAGTGTTGTCCACTCCCTCCACCACGAAATTCACCATTTCGGATGGTCCTACCAGCGACACGCCCTTAAACGAGCCGAACGATCCTATTCAATGCGGGCCCGACATGGGAAATCCGACAGCGGGGGGAAACTGGGCAGCGAAGTATTCGGCTGTGACGCTTCCATCGGGGCCGTTCGGCTGGTTCGACGGACTGAACGGAACGATTACGCGGAAGCTCTCGCTAAGAACTACCAACGGGCTGGCAGCCAGCGGCGGGGTAGTGGTGTCCGGCTGCCCGTCGAACTGCGTGGTGACCATCACGACAACCTATAACCATGGAATGGCAGCTGGTGATAAGTTCTCCGTCAACGGCACTACCTCAAGCGCGCTGAATACGGCTGGAACAGGAAACACCCAAGCGCCATTCACGGTGGAATCGACCACATCGACCAGCTTCACCAGCAAGCGCTTCACCGCCGGCGGGTTGTCGAACGGGGACTATACCAACCACAACGTCTGCGGGCCCAACAGCACGCCCAACGACACCAATACCGGCACCAACCCCTGCGTCAGCATTTCGCAATTTGCCTACAACGGCAATCCAGTCTGGGACCGGCTACTGGCGGACACTACAGCGCTTTACGGTTCGAATAATCCCAACGGGTATAAATTTCCCCAGGACAACCCGGCAACCGGCAATTATCCCAACGGTCCTGCCTATAGCGTGGCGAATCTGTATTCGCTGGCAGCCGTGAAGTGGTTCGTCGATCCGACCGATTCGGCATCCTTCACGGCGGGCATGTATTTCATGAAAAATGTGGAGAAGTCTTTTGCGGTGTCGTGGCCCTGCTATGCGGATATCGTTTTCCAGGCGTGTGGCGTGACGGGCGGAGGGCTGCAGGGGGACCAGGATGAATTTTGGGCGGGCTTGTCGTTTCTAGCGGCTATTTTTGCGCCTGCCATGGCGCCGGCCAGCCGTCAGACCTTCATCGATAAGATGTACAACGACACCAATGACCCGGGATCGACGGTCACCACCGCGCATACCGACATGAGCGAGGACAAGGTCAACCGGGTGATTGCCTATGGGCGAGCGCAGGGGGGGAGCACCACCTCGATTACCTTGGCGGCGAGCGACACCCAGCCAAACGGATACTACGTAAATAACGTGGTGCACCTGGTGTACCAGACCGCGATCACGAACTGGGCAATCGGAGCGGCGACCGTGGTCACGACCGCGAGCAATTGGGGGTTCAATGCGAACATTCCGATCACAGCCAATACGATTGCCGTCAAAATCAGCGGAGTAACCGGACCGGGCTGCGCCACCATGAATAACTGGTGGCAGATCTCTTCGAGCGGGGCAAACCAGATCGACACCACCCATTTTCAGATACAAAATCTTCCCGGGTGCACTGCACCGGTGGGAGGTACGGTTACCAGTTATGAAATTCAATGTCCGGATGCCAAGATCGGGGTCTACCATCCGTGTGCCGGCTTGATTACGGCGTACGATGCGGCCACCAAAGTGGCAACGATTGCCGGTGGTTTTGATGGCCTGCCCACCTTCGCCGTCACCGGGGAGATGTCCTATAAGATTTACGCAACGATTTCGACTAGTAATCCGGCAGGAAAAGCTACCGCTACGATCACGGGTTACCACACGCACTTTACGACTGACCTCGCGGTGGGCGATGCGATTTTTGGAGTAAACGGTTATACATCGACTTGGGGCTACCCCTGGCTGGTGATGTCGTACGTCACGAATATTATTGACGACACACACCTGACGGTTTTGAACGAAGGCGCCGCGGTTACCACCGCGACACCGACGATTGCCTGGATGATTCGGGCATGGAAACCTGGAGACACCGGCTTCAAATGGTATGGCAATCACTGGCAGGGAGCGGTGGGGGCGCAGGCGGTGGCGTATCCCGCCAGCGGCGGCGGATCGACCGCATGCCCTTCGGGAACTTGCCCCGGCGCCAACAATGGCATTCTGTACTCCCACTCGCGGGCGGGATTGGGGCTGAGCCTGGCACCCTATGACAGCCGGGCCATGAAGGATTTGGCCATGATGTGGAGCTACGCGCTGGACTTCGAGTTGAACCACTATCTGACTTATATCTCCGGGCCAGGCCACTCCGGATCGGTGTATTCACTCGGAAACGAATATGCGGTCAGCTTCATGGCGACGACGCTGTTTGCTGGCATCCCGGGGTTCCCAACTCTCGATACGACATGGGCCAAACAGACGGCGCTCTGGGGGATCTATTCCATCCTGCCCGATCTGAACTGGAACAGCCTTCCGCTGCGGGCAACCCCGATGGCTTATGGAGGCGAATCGGGGCAGGGCTACATAGAACCCGGCTCGGCTACCGAACAGGCGTTTGGGTTGAATCCCGCCTTTTCCCTGGCACCCGGATCGAATGAAGCCAAGTATCTGGGGTACCTGTTCAATAACCAGTTTGAAATGTTGTGGAGCAATGTGGCGGGCCGCTTGAACTTTGGCGCAATCGCCTTGCTGCACGACGATCCCAGGACTTTCACCGGAGCGCTGCCCTACAGCGGCCTTCCGCGTCAATACGCGTTTCTGAAATCCTCCAATGCTACCTGCACGGCGACGGGCGGCAGCTATTGCGAGGGGGGCCTCAAAGGCTTTTCGATGATCAGCCGAACCTCGTGGAGCGATCCCAAAACCAAAGTCGGGCGCACGGGCACTTTGACGTATTTCGGCATGCGAGCATTCGCGGGCGACCACGATACTCCCCAGTGCGGGGCCACCTGGATTTATAAAGTGGGCCAGTTGATTGGTATGGATGGGACCGGAACGATTCAATATGGGAATGAGGACGGCACCACCCATCAGGACTTGCTGCGTTTCGGCAATACATCCTTGAACCGAAGGTTTGGGTATGCGTTCCCCAGCCTGAACGGACAGGTTCCTTATGGCTACTGTTCCACCACGCAATGGGCAAGCAGTAACCACGGTTCGTGGGACGCGCAATATGGCGATCAGGACTCCAAGTATGCATATGCCTGCGCGGATATCAGCGGCACTTACTATCCCGGAACGATGAATTGGGGACGCAAGTGCGTGGCCGACCTCAAGGACTCTTCGTTGAATGGCGGCACCGGCGAGCAGGTCGTCGTCCAGGGAACGTTCGTGGATACTTCCACTACTCCCATTGCGGTTGAAGGTCACATTCACTTCAGCCAGAATGGACAGTCGAACGATCCGTCCGAGAGCGTGGGCATGACTTATCATGAGGGGAACACGGTCTGTCCCGGCAGCGAAGGCTGTCGCACACTGGATACCACCCGGGTCATCCAGAGCATGCAAAACGGAGCGGGACCGGTCACCAGTTCGATTGCCTCGATTACTCCCGGCTCGCCGACAGTGGTCCGCACCTCCTCGCCGCACGGCGCCGTGCTGCTGCAGGCAGGACAGGTATCGGGGGTCTCCGGCACGGGTGTTTGCAACGGCACGGGGCCGGTCACGGCCATTGCGGACAGCACGCACTTCACGATTGCGATCGATACCAGCTCGTGCGTGGGACCATCTGGAGGAACTTTCCTATCGGACTTCAACCCGCAGCGAAACTTCGGGGTAATTACGAAGGTGCTCTCACCGGGAAAAATTATGGTAAAAGACGACTCCTTCTCGGTGAACATCACGGCGGTTTCGCCCGGCAATCCGACGGTTTTTACGGCTCCGGCTAATGGCATCAAGAACGTGTTTCCGATTGCGTCGATTGAAGCCAGTCCATCCGGCTTTGGGCCGGCCTTTACGCGGATTACCACGACCGGCCCGAACACGTTCGCGGCTGAGAACACGGACAATGCTCACGTCACGTTCCGGGGCGTTACGACGAGCGGTTGTAGCCTCAACGGCACGACCACCAACGTGATTTCGCGCCCGTCGAACACGGTGTTTGTGGTGGTGTTCGACTCAACGAAGTGCGTCAACCCGACCGGAGGCTTTGCCTTCACCTACCCGGAGGCAAATGTGAAGATCCTGGGAGCCACGGGGCAGTGGGCAGCGTTGAACAGCGACATCAATCATAACGGCACTCCGAACTGTCCAGCCTGTATGGGTGGCGTGCAGAACGGTACCAGTGTGCTGGCAATGACCTACATCGACCAGGACCACTTCAGCGTTCCGGTGAACAGCACGGGGTTTGACCCGGCCACCTGGAATGGAACCGTGTACGCCGCGTTCCCGAACTCTTATGGAGATTCGCACCGGATCTCGCTCTGCGGCGGAACGATGTGCGGAGAGTTGGTGAGCAGTTATGAGACAGTGGTGGTCCACAAGATTGCGCAGAACTTGAGCGACACCGACCTGACCACCACGGAACTCAATCCCGACGCGAACTGGACCGGGGTGCAGACCAAAGACAAAGTGGTCTTGCTGGCGAGGGGTAAGAATCCGCCCACCGCCATCACAGGCTTCACCACGACGCATACCGGAACAGCGCAATATCTGTTCGGGGGACTGGCGGCCGGCGTTTGGGATTTCAAGATCAATGGCGCCCCCGTGCAGGGTTCTCCTTTCCAGGTACAGAACGGTGACAACTCGGTACATTTCGAAAGCACGGCGGGAGCGCTGATGGCCTCCGCGGTTGTGCAGCCTTGCCAGGTTACCGACATCTCTCCCCTTCCTGGGGGTACGGTGGGCAGCGCGTATTCACAAACTTTGCACGCAACCGGCTGCACGGCGCCTTTGACGTGGAGTTTGTGGTACGGGTCGCAGCCCCTCTGTAGTGGGTTATCGTTGAATCCGTCGACCGGAGTGCTTTCGGGAACTCTGCAAAACGCGGAAATCTGTACTCCTACGTTTCAGGTTACCGACTCATCTTCGCCGGCGACCACGGCTACCGAATCATTGCAGATAACCGTAACGAATACCCCCGTGCTGACGGTCAATCCGTTGGCAGTGGGGTTCGCTTGTGTCTCAGGCGGGGCTAACCCAGTGGGACAGAACGTTTCGATTGGAGCGGGTGGGGTAACCCTGAATAACTGGACGGCCAGCAAGAACCGCGCCTGGCTGTCAGTATCGCCGAGTACCGGTACAGCTGCCAGCATTATGACCTTAAGTGTGTCCTGTGCCGGACTAGCGCCTGGCAGCTATACTGATACGATCAATGTAACATCCACCACCAGCGGAATCACCAACATTCCACAAGCCATCAGCGTATCTTTGGTTGTGTCCCCGGCGGGAACGAAGGCCGTTGAGGTGAAAGGGAATCCCGCCATAAAAGGCAATCCGTCATTCCCGAAATAACCGATGTTGACAAAGGCCTCTGCCGACCAGGTGGAGGCCTTTTGTTGCGGGCAACATCTCTCCCAAGTCGTCCCACTTCCGGTCTCCGCCAATTCCCCGACAACACTTGTTAATCGTCAGGGAAATGTAATTCTGACTATATTTATCGGGAATATGCTACGCTTTGGTACGCAGCCCAATAGGGCCAGTGTGACCAGCAATGGACCTTGATACACCTCATGATGATTCCAATTTGCCATTCGTGACTGCGTAACGCATTCGTGATTCAACGAAGAGATTAAGGCGGGAACCTATGTGGGGATTGCAAATAGGGTTGTATCTCTGGAATGTAAAGATGCAAAGGGTGCTATTACTTGGCCTGCTGGCAGTCAGTTTATCGGCTCAGAGTGCGGTCTATTTACGAATGAGCGGGCCGCCTCCGGTGGCGATCGCTGGTTCTGTACATGGCAATCCCCCGACTATTACCACCACTACCGGTCATGGATTTGCGGTCGGAGACATAGTAGGTGTTTGGGGAATGTGCTCCGGTAGGGTTTTCGACCCGGCCAGCGCCGCGACCCCGCTAAATGGTCTGCACAAGGTGCTTTCCACCCCTTCCACCACGAAGTTCACGATTTCCGACGGACCAGCCAGTGGCACACCCCTGAATGATCCCCAAGACTCAGTATCATGCGGTCCTAACATGGCCAATCCGACGGCTGGTGGGAACTGGGCCGCAAAGTACACCGCCGTGCCTCTTCCTCCTGGTCCGTTCGGATGGTTCGACGGACTGAATGGAAGTGTGACGAGAAAATTGGCGCTCGGTACGGCAAACGGGCTCTCTATCAGCGGTGGTGTGATGGTGTCTGGATGCCCCTCGTCCTGCACAGTCACAATTACGACCACTTACGAGCACGGCATGGCGGTGGGAGATAGCTTTTCCATTCATGGCACCCGGTCAGAGACTGTGAATACGGCCGCCACGGGGAATGCGCATGCTCCGTTCACAGTGGCATCGGTTACACCTACCAGTTTCACCAGCGCGAGTTTTCAGGCGGACCTCGCGAATGGAGACTATACCTTCAACAATACGTGCGGGCCCGCCACCCCCCCCAACGATACCAACATCGGAACCAATAACTGCGTCCGGATTTCTCAACTGGCCTATACCGGCAATGTGATCTGGGACCGCCTGATGAGCGACACCAAGGGGCTTTATGGTCCCGCCAACCCCGGCAAATATCTGTTTCCGCAAGACAATCCAACCGGCGGATATTTCCTGAACGGGCCGGTATATGGTGTCTCGAATGTCTATTCCCTGGCAGCCATCCGATGGTTTGTCGATCCGAGCGACACTCTTTCCTTCCGGGTTGCCCTGTACTTCATGAAGAATGTAGAACAGAGCTTTGGAGTGTCCTGGCCGTGTTACGCGGATATTGTCTTTCAGGCATGTGGTGTAACCAGTGGAGGACTGCAAGGCGACCAGGATCAGTTTTGGGCGGGCCTCTCCTTCCTGGCTGCAATCATTGTCCCTTCGATGAGTCCGGCTACCCGGCAGACTTTCATCGACAAGATGTACAACGATACAAACGATTATCACTCTACAATTACTACTGCGCATACGGATATGAGCGAGGACCGGCTTAACAGGGTCATTGCCACTGGCCAGGCGCAGGGGGGAAGCGCCACCTCGATCAAACTGGCCGCAAGTGATACCCAGCCAAGCGGGTATTACGTCGGTAGCGTTGTGCATTTAGGCTATTCCACTCCGATCACAAATTGGGCAATTGGAAATGGAACAGTGGTTACTACCGCGGGAAATTGGGGCTATAACGCCAACATCCCGATCATCAACAACACCATCTTCGTCAAAATTTCAGGCGTCTCGGGCGCGGGTTGCGAAAGTATGAATAACTGGTGGCAGATTTCTTCAAGCGGAGGCCTGCCCATCGACAATACCCACTTCCAGATACAGAATCTGCCAGGATGCAGCCAGCCCGTTGGGGGGACGGTCACCAGTTACGATCTGCAGTGCCCGGATGCGTCGATTGGAATCTATCACCCTTGTGCCGGATTGATCACGGCATACGATGCAGACTCCAAGATCGCGACGATTAGTGGCGGGTTTGGCGGTACTGCGCCCCTCAATGTGACGCCCGACATGGCTTACAAGGTTTATGCAACCATTTCGCTCAGCACCAATGCGGCGAACGCGTCGGCGACAGTAATCGGGTACAACACGCATTTTACGACCGATATTGCAGTCGGCGATGCGATTGTAGGGGCAAACGGGTACACCTCGACCTTCGGCTATCCGTGGCTGGTGATGTCTTATGTAACCAGCGTGATTGACGACACTCATTTGACCGTTCTCAATGAAAATAACCCTATTGCCAGCGGGAAACCAACGATCGCATGGTTCATTCCCGCCTGGAAGCCGGGAGATACAGGGTTCAAGTGGTATGGAGATCACTGGCAAGGAGCTGTGGGAACCCAGGCGGTGAAAGCTCCTCCGAGCGGCGGCGGGCTTACCGGGTGTCCTTCGGGTGTTTGTCCCGGCGCCAATAACGGAATTCTATACTCGCATGCCAGGGCGGGGCTGGCGCTCAACCTGGCACCCTATGACAGCCGGGCGGTCAAAGACCTGGCCATGATGTGGAGCTATGCACTCGACTACGAATTGAGCCACTATCTGGCTTACATCTCGGGGCAGGCTCATTCCGGTTCGGTTTACTCGCTTGGCAACGAGTATGCCATCGGCTTTATGGCTACGACGCTCTTCCCCGGCATCCCCGACTTCCCGGCAATCGATAACCAGTGGGCTAAGAACACCGCGTTGTATGGCATTTATTCCATCTTGCCGGATCTCAACTGGAATTCGCTGCCGCCGAAGCCAACCCCCATGGCCTATGGTGGAGAGTCCGGGCAGGGCTATATCGACCCGGGTTCCGCCACCGAACAGGCTTATGGATTAAACCCCGTCTTCTCGTTAGCCCCGACTTCCGATGAAGCGAAGTACCTGGCGTATTTTATTAATCAGTACGGAATGTCGTGGGGATACATTACCGGCCGGCTGAATTACGACGGGATTGCATTATTACACGACGATCCCCGTACATTTGCACGGGCGAAACCCTATAACGGTTTGCCACTGCAATACGGTTTCCTCAAGTCCGGCAGTTCGGTGTGTGCCGCCTCGGCCGGTTCGACGAACACCGGTAACCAGCTCTGTCCGGGCGGTCTCAAGTCCTTCTCCATGATCAGCCGTACCGGTTGGAGCGATCCGATAACGCTCGCCGGCAGAACCAGCACTTTGACCTATTTCGGGATGAGATCCTATGCCGGGGATCACGATACGCCGCAGTGCGGCGCGACGTGGATTTACAAAGTCGGCCAGTTGATCGGCCTGGATGGTACGGGAACGATTGGATACGGCAACGAGGATGGGACGATTCGTCAGGATCTCCTCCGCTTCGGAAACACATCGTTGAATCGCAATTTCGGGTATGCCTCCCCAAGCATCGACGGCCGCATCCCTTACGGATATTGCTCCACGACGCAGTGGGCCAGCAGCAATCACGGATCCTGGGACCCGCAGTATGGCGATCAGGATTCCAAGTATGCCTATGCTTGCGCCGACATCACCAGCACATATCACCCCGGCACGCTCAACTGGGGCCGCCGCTGCGTAGCCGATCTCAAAGATACTTCTCTTAACGGCGGTACAGGCGAGCAGATCATCGTGCAGGGAACCTTTGTCGACACCTCGAGCGCACCCATCGCAGTGGAAGGGCATATCCACTACAGCCAGAATGGGCAAAGTCTGGATGGCTCGGAATCGGTGGGGATGACTTACTCCGAAGGAAACACCACCTGTCCGGGAAGCGATGGCTGCCGCAACCTGGATGCGACGCGGCTGGTGCAGAGTATGGAAGACGGGGGAACGGATGTGGTCAACCCGAAACGACAGTATGGTGTGTTGACCAGGATCTTTTCTCCGGGAGCGATCACCGTCAGGGATGACAGCTTTGTAGTCAACATAACGGGAGTCACACCCGGAAATCCCACGATTTTTACGGCCCCAGCCAACGGAGTTAAAACCGCCTATCCCATCGCCTCGATCAAGAGTGTCGCGGGTAACCCCGCATTCACCGACGTGGTTACGTCGGTGCCTAACGACTTTCAGCTCGGCTATGCGCCCCTGACCATTCGCGGCGTCTCGAGTACGGGCGGGTCATGCAATGCCATCAACGGTTTGACACCCTCGATCAGTTCGGTCACCGACAACACGCATTTCCGGATCGTATTCGATTCTTCCAGATGTGTCGGGACGAGCGGAGGGCTGGCTTTCGATTATCCCGAAGCGAATGTCAAAATCCTGGGCGCGACGGGACGGTGGGCCGCGCTTAACAGTAATTACAGTAACGGCCCCTCCACAGCCGGACTCCAGCAAACGTGCTCCGCCTGTATGGCCTCTCCGGCGGCGGTCTTACCTATGACGTATATCGATCAGGATCACTTCTCGGTCCCCGTCGACACCACTGGGTTTGCACCGGAGGCCTGGAATGGAACGGTGTATGCGGCCTACCCGGGAGCATATGGGTACTCGCATCGAATTTCGCTTTGTGGGGGATCGCAGTGTGGACTGCCGGTAAGCAGCTATGAGACGGTGGTAGTTCACAAAATCGCCCAGGACCTGAGCGACACAACCATTACCGCTGTTCAGCTGAATGTTGACGCCAACTGGATCGGAATTCAGACCAGGGACAAAGTGATTCTGATGTCGCGGGGAAAGTCTCCCCAAACGACCATCGGGACCTTCACCACCACGCATGCCGGCACGGCGCAGTATCTCTTTGGGAACGTGGCAGCGGGCACCTGGGACGTAAGAATTAATGGGGCCCCGGTGGCGGGCAGTCCTTTCTCTGTCCAGAATGGCGACAATTCGATCCACTTTGAGAGCGTCGCGGGGTCGGTATCGGCTTTTGGCGTTTTGCAGGCGTGCCAGTCCACGAATACGGCACCGCTGCCGGTTGCGGTGGCGGGTGTTCCCTATTTTTATACAATCCGATCCTCGAACTGCACTCCCCCGCTGAGTTGGAGCCTGTGGTCTGGCTCGGCGCCTCTTTGCGACGGCTTGTCGGTAGATGCGGCGACCGGCGTGATCTCCGGCATTCCCAAAATGGCGGAGATTTGCAATTTCACCGTTCAAGTGCAGGATGCCACGATGCCCGTGCCGGCTACGGCTACCGAGACGCTGCAGATCACGGCCACTGATTCGCCTGCGCTGTCGGTGACGCCGCTCTCGCTGGGCTTCTATTGTGCAACGGGTGGCGCCAACCCTCCCGGGCAGAACGTTTTTGTCGGGGCGGGCGGTGTGGCGCTCAATCATTGGGCGGCCAACAAGAATCAGCCCTGGCTTTCGGTATCGCCTGGCACCGCTAATGCCGCCGGTTCGATGAGCGTCAATGTGTCCTGTGCTGGGTTGGCGCCCGGCAGCTACTCCGATAAGCTCAGCATCACATCGACCACGACCGGTATCACGAATAATCCGCGGACGGTGGCCATATCGCTGGTGGTTTCGCCGCCACCACCAGTCCCCTCGCTTCGTATGAATGGCGTGCGTCCCTGAAGGACGAGGCTAACGGACGGGCACGGGCTCAATGACGCGGGTGCGGCTAAAACCCAAGACTGTCGCGATGGCGAACGCGGTCAAAATCATCAGGTAAGGCTCCATCGGATGCCGGTAGCGAGCCTCCGCGTGTGTAATGTAGTACACCACGGGGAAGGTCAGAAGCGGAATCGCATAGAGTGAGGCATAAGGAACTCTACGCCAGAAAGCCAGTAACAGACCGAGCAACCCCACCGCTGCGATGCTACCGAAAAGAGCCATACTCAGAGCTACCGTTTTCAAGTCGGCGTGCCCGAACCGGTACGGGTCGCCAAACCAGTAAAGCAGCGAACGGATGAGGCAGAGCTTCAGATAGGCCAGCGGATGAGCAGTGATCAGTTGAATGGCCTCGCGGCGCCGCATCGCCACATAGGTCAACTCACCCACGTCCTGATAAAGTTTCAATTCCTTTACATGCTGCAGGCGCGGGAAGCGGTCCTGGCTGTCCTGCAGTTCCTCTTCCAGTTGCATTTTTCCGTAATACTCGGGGACCAGGCCGGTTCGCAGCAGGGGAGTTCCGAAAGTGACGGTATTGCGAATGACCCACGGTGAGAGACAAATAAGGCAGGCCACGCCCGCCACGAGCGCCCGCCCGAAATTTTGAGTGACGGGCTGTTTGGGCCGGAAGCACAGCCACAGCAGGAGGAACGGAAAGACGGCCAGTAACGCTCCGTTCACCAGCGCTGTCACAGCCCACACCGCGCCATAACGAAGCCAGGGACCGATGCGCTGACATCCCACCAGCCGTACGGTAAGGAAGAGTGCCAGGCTTAAAAAGAAAGTGGAGACGCAGGTCTCCCAGATGTAGCTGATGCTGGTGTGGATGGCGGTGGGAGAGAAGGCCCAGAGCCATGCGGCGAAGATGCCGATGCGGTGGTCGAAGGTCTCGCGGGCCAGCAGGAAGATGGTCCAGCAGGTGAGCCCCGAAAAAAGCGAGTCCAGGAGCAGTGCGGTGAGGGCCGATGCATTCGTGTAGACCCCGAAAATTTTGAAGATGCCGGCCAGCAGATAGACATAAACGGGGGCCGCAAAGGCGGTGGGCCCGGTAGGAGCCCCAAAGGGAGAACTGAAGCCATCGCCCTCCGCAACCGAGCGGGCCACGCTCCCGATTTCGAACGCAAATCCGAAGTCATGCGGCAAGCGGAAAGTGCGTAGTACCAGGATCAACAGGACCCTGAGCAGGAACGCAGCCGTCACGATCACCAGAGGTGAGTCCAGATGGAACTGTTGGACCAAGGCCGGAAGTGCTTGCCGCCCGGCACGGTTCGGACTCATACCCATGAGGGCTAAGTGTAGCATTTGCGCCTCGTTAACTGCCATGCGCCGGGCTGAGACTAAGGCCTTTGCCAAGCCCACAGTTGGGGTGTGTCCAGGGCGGTACTGCAAGGGTGCGGGGAGAGGCGGCCCCCATCCTTTGGCGGGGCTTGGGACACGGTTAACACAAGTCAGCGAAACAATATATAGCGAGGCTGTTGTATACTGGGCCGTCGCAGGTTCAACTTCCAATGCTTCCCGGGATGAGGGCGGAACTGGGTGCGGCTCATCGGTTTTGGGAAAGAAGTCGGGCCCGCAATGGCGCTTTTTCCGTACCGAAGCGCGAATCGCAAGCCGATCCCTGCCATGCTGGTAACAGGAGCAAGAGTCATGGCACCAGACGGCATTCGGGGCTTGGCCCAGCACGCTCCCTGTGCTGTTTTAGAATTGCGAGGTGAAATCAGAAATGTCGGGTGAAGCGAAGCCCTACCCTTACCATCTGCTCCGTCCCAGGCCATATCCGCAGAAACTCTCGATTGTCATGCCTATGCACAACGAGGAAGAGGTCATTCCCGTCCTGCGTAAGGAATTAACAATATTTCTGGGACAGTTACGCTCCGGCGCGGAAGTGGTGTTGGTAAACGATGGCAGTACCGATGCGACCCTCGCTCGGATTGCCGAATGGGCCGAAGAGGACCCGCGCATCAAAATCATTCACCTCTCTCGCAATTTTGGACACCAGGCGGCGGCTACTGCCGGACTGGACCATGCCAGCGGCGACGCCATTGTCCTGATCGATGCCGATCTGCAGGATCCCTTCGAAGTGATTCATGACATGATCACCCGCTATTGCGAAGGCTACGACGTCGCTTATGGGCAGCGCGAATCGCGAGCCGGTGAGAGCCAGTTCAAGTTGGCCACTGCCTGGTTGTTTTACCGGATTATGCGGCTACTGACCGACGAGCAACTGCCGTCGGATACGGGCGATTTTCGCCTCGTCTCGCGGCACTGTCTCGAAAACCTGAAGTCCATGCGCGAAACGCACCGTTTCCTGCGTGGAATGATGGCGTGGGTAGGTTTTCCACAGGTTGCCGTCCGGTATCGCCGGCGCGAACGCGCCGCGGGTGAAACCAAGTACCCGCTGCGCAAAATGGTCCTTCTGGCATGGACTGCGGCCACCTCGTTTTCGAGCGTTCCGCTACGCGTGAGCTTTGTTCTCGGCATGATCTTTGGCTTGCTCGGCGTCGAGGAAGCGGTTCGCGCCTTACTGGCCCATTTCATGGGCTGGTACACGGTCGCCGGCTGGACGTCACTAACCGTGGTCACCGCGGTGATGGGCAGCGCGATTCTCATCTGCATGAGTGTGCTCGGCGAATATATCGGCAAGGTTTATGAGCAGGTCAAGGGAAGACCGCTCTACCTGGTGGCGCGCACGTTCAATGTGGAATTGGGAGATTCCGCGAGAAATGAATATTCGGCGGAACACAAGATAAAGATCTAAAGCAAGAAACCGCTCGCTGACACGTGCGTAACTCAGAAACGAGTCTTCGCGTTTTGGAGCTAGAACACTCGCAGTCGCAGCATAATGTAAATCAAAGTGAGTGTGCCCACGCAACAGGCGAAGGCTTTCATTTGCCATTTTGTTTCCCGCACCGGCATAGTATCGTCGCCGCCGGCGACCGTTATAACAGCGCCGGACATGCCCAATAGAAGGTAGAGGGGTAGGCTGTATGTGCAAGAAAGGAAGAAGGAAGTAAATAGGAATCCGCCCAACGAAATCTTCAAGCCGGTGGCCCATCGCGCCATGGCTGGATTGGTTTTACCGATGACCAGTGCGACGCGGTTCAGTTGCATGATCGTTACCACCATAATGCCCATCCACAGGAAGAAACCAATCAGTCCCAGTTCAGCGGCACATAGCAGGTAAGAATTGTGCGCGGTCCAGTCGTCTCTTTCGATAAAGCCGCCAAAGCCGATCCCCCAGAGTGGCGAGCTTTTGAAAAAAGCCATCCCGTCCGACCAGATCGCCAGGCGGTCCATGCCACCGGCCATCGATACGTTGCGAGTGCTGGTGGCTTTGATTAAGACCAGGGACAGCGGCGCAAAAATCACCGCGATCACTTTACCCGCCTTCTTGAACCGGTGGATGAAAAACAGCGTGATCAGCACGGCAAAACCGATCTCGGCGCCTCGCGATCCGGTTAAATAAACTCCCCAGATCAACACCGCGGCGGCGGGCAAGACGACAAAATACGCAGCTCCGAACCCGGTGTCTTTCTTGCTGACAAACAGCAGGGGCAAGATCAGCAAGAGAAACTGACCGAAAATGTTGGGGTCGTCCAACATTCCCAGCCCGTGAATACGCAAATCCGGGTTAGTCGCGTCCCCACTGGTCAGGACGTAAGGCGTCGACTGGAGATTGCCATCTTCATCTGGGACCAGGGCCATCGGAAACTGGGAGTGAGCGGTGTAGATGACATAGATTCCCACTAACAGCAAGATGGCGCGTACGATTCGTAGACGCCCTGGGGTTCTTAGATGTACGACGCCCAGGAAGTACACGATGATCACCGGAGAGAAATTTTCAAATGCGGTGAGGTTAGCGCGCAGTCCCCCGTGGGGGAACCAGGAGCAGCAGACGAAGCCAAAAAACAGAATTACCAGGGCAAGCTGGGTCCGAAGCTTGCCAATCTCGGGGGAAGTAATGCGAGCGAAAAACGTCAAGGGTACCGTCGCCACTGCCAGGACTGCCAATGGACGGTACGGCACCAGGCTCGGGAACATATCCCCCGGTGACAACAGGTTAAACGCGATATATACCAAGACCAACGCCAAGCCCATCGAGTCTGCTCTTGTCTCCTACGCTAGGCCTAGAGTTCGCCGGTTCCGAATTGCGAGTGTGGTAACACTTGAGTTTATCATGCGTGCTTTGGCTGGGGATTGGAAGGACTCCCTGCGCAATCATAGCAATTACACGGGAGTAGGAGAATATATCCACCTATAACCCATGACTATTACTCCCTCAGCTGCGTAAGATGAGCAATTCCAAGGTTTGTAACCATCTGAGTCCGGCGAAAAGCACGCAGTACTTCGAGTACCGTTTAGCAAGCACTCTCATCTCATTGACTTTTAGTGGTTTATCCTTCTTGGCGAAAGCACTCTCGCTTGTTTCCGCGCAGCCTTCATGCGAAACTGTTTGCTTTAAGGAATCTTGCATCCCGATGCCGGATAGCACAAAATCATCGGGTGCGCGAAGCAAGACATGACCCACGGCTTCGATTTAAGCGTCTAATGAATCCCGATCGCAAATGACATCTCCTAATTCACCCATTTCCGCCAGAATTTGTGTAGCCGGTTGCGGCCACTGGGGCAAGAACCTGGTGCGTAACTTCCACCAGATTGGCCGGCTGGCGGGCATTTTCGACGTGGATGTGAAGCGCGCCGAAACCATGGCGGCCCAATACGCGGGCGTCCAGGTTTACCCGGCATTTGAACAGGCACTGGCCGATCCGAGTATC
>Ga0105248_10001428_pt1 | contig 26637 bp, 7 predicted proteins | sample KBSS34metaG_FD_81524 | JGI IMG/M metagenome (GOLD analysis project Ga0105248, IMG submission 81524) | Switchgrass rhizosphere microbial communities from Kellogg Biological Station, Michigan, USA - KBS S3-4 metaG | ecosystem: Host-associated > Plants > Roots > Rhizosphere > Soil | place... | reverse complement strand
GATGACCGCGCCTTCCGCGCCGCTCTTCTCGCTGACCATGCCCGCCGCCTCCTTGACCGTATGGTCAAAGGCGCCGCTGATCAGCTGGGTCATCTCGCCGACCCGGCCTTGTCCGCGCGCAGCGAGGCTCAATGGCAGGAGGACCACCTCGATCATCGTGTCGCGAGCGACCGCATCGCCGATCGATTCCGCGAGCGCCGTCTTCCCCGATCCGACGTCGCCCGCCAGGATCACCAGCGGCGGCCGGTTGAGCACCGTCTCCAGCAGGTCGTTGGCCTCCGGATGATATTTCTCGCTCCACCGCGCGAGGCTGCGCGGATAGACCAGCAGCGCCAGGATCTTGCGCAGCCGGTCCTTGTGGTCGTCGAGCCCGACGAGCCGATTCAATTGGTCGCGCGCATCCGGGTTCGGATAGGTGAGCTGTCGCTCGAATAAAGCTTGAATATCTACAAACACGGCGCGGACATTAGCCTAGCGTTTATTCCGCGAACAGCCGTGCACTGAGTCTGTCTCAATTCGCGACTTTGTGTCTCTGCGTAAGCAGGGATCCTGACATGGCTAGGCGTCGTCGCCCATTCTCAAAGCGGCGATGAATGCCTCCTGCGGAATAGACACCGACCCATATTCCCGCATCCGCTTCTTACCTTCCTTCTGCTTCTCGAGCAGCTTGCGCTTGCGAGTCGCGTCACCGCCGTAGCATTTCGCGGTGACGTCCTTGCGCAGCGCGCCGATCGTCTCGCGGGCGATGATCTTGCCGCCGATCGCGGCCTGGATGGGGATCTTGAACAAATGCCTCGGGATCAGGTCCTTCAACCGCTCGCACATGCCGCGGCCGCGCGCCTCGGCATTGGCGCGGTGGACGATCATGCTCAGCGCATCGACCGGCTCGTTGTTAACGAGGATGCTCATCTTGACGAGGTCGCCCTCGCGGTGGCCGACCTGGTGGTAGTCGAATGAGGCATAGCCGCGGCTGATCGATTTCAGGCGGTCGTAAAAGTCGAACACCACTTCGTTTAGCGGAAGCTCGTAGCGGAGCATCGCGCGGGCGTGGCTCCCGGTGCCGACATAGGTGAGGTCCTTCTGGATTCCGCGGCGGTCCTGGCACAGCTTCAGCACCGCGCCGAGGTAGCTGTCGGGGACGTAGATGGTGGCGTCGATCCAGGGCTCGTCCACCGCCTCAATGTCGTTGGCGTCGGGCCAGTCGGCGGGATTGTGGATGTCCTGCACCTCACCGCTGCGCAGTCGCACCTGGTACACCACGCTCGGCGCGGTCGTGATGAGGTCGAGGTCATATTCGCGGATCAGTCGCTCCTGGATGATCTCGAGGTGCAAGAGGCCAAGAAACCCACACCGAAACCCAAAGCCGAGGGCCGCGCTGGTTTCCATCTCGAAGCTGAACGAGGCGTCGTTGAGGCGGAGCTTGTATAAGGAGTCGCGGAGCTTCTCGAAATCGTTGGCGTGGACGGGGAAGAGGCCGCAGAAGACGACCGGCTGAACGGTCTTGAAGCCGGGCAGGGGCTCCGCGGCCGGGCGCTTGGCGTCGGTGATGGTGTCGCCGACGCGGGTTTCCGCCACTTCCTTGATCTGTGCGGTGATGAAGCCGATCTCGCCGGGGCCGAGCTCCTGCAATTGCTCGATCTTGGGGCGGAAACAGCCGACACGGTCGACGAGGTGCTGGGTCCCCGCGGCCATGAACTTGACCTGCTGCCCCTTCTTGAGGACGCCTTCCATCACGCGGACGAGGATGACGACGCCGAGATAGGGGTCGTACCAGCTATCGACGAGCATCGCCTTGAGCGGAGCCGTGGCGTCGCCCTTCGGCGGCGGGATCTTGGCGACGATCGCGTCGAGCACTTCGGTGATGCCGATACCGGTCTTGGCGCTGGCGAGGACGGCGTCGCTGGCGTCGAGGCCGATGATCTCCTCGATCTCCTGCCGCACCCCTTCCGGGTCCGCGGCGGGGAGGTCGATCTTGTTGATTACCGGTACGATCTCGTGGTCGTGCTCGATGCTTTGATAGACGTTCGCGAGCGTCTGCGCCTCGACCCCCTGAGCCGCATCCACGACCAGCAGCGCGCCCTCGCACGCGGCGAGGCTCCGTGACACCTCATAGGCGAAGTCGACGTGGCCCGGCGTGTCCATCAGGTTCAGCTCGTAGCCGTTCCATTCCAGCCGCACCGTCTGCGCCTTGATGGTGATCCCGCGCTCGCGCTCGATCTCCATATTGTCGAGCACCTGCGCATTGCCGATCATCTCGCGGTCGGTGAGTCCGCCCGTCGCCTGGATCAGCCGGTCGGCCAGCGTCGACTTCCCATGGTCGATGTGCGCAATGATGCTGAAGTTTCTGATTTTGTCGATCTTGTTCATTTGCGCCGCCGCTAGCAGTCCCTCGCTCGGCTGTCAGCAGAGGCGCGGAACTCACCCACGTTACGCACGCGAACCCTTCCGACTCAGCTTAATCGCTGTTAAGAACGGCGCATCAACAGGGGGCTTAACAGATGACCAAGTTCGCATTGCTCGCGGGCAGCGTTTTCGCGTCCGCGCTCTTCGTTTCCACGCCGGCCGCGGCCGCGCCGGGCGAAAGCTCAAAGGCCAGCTCCGGCTACCAGGACCAGATGGCCGGCCAGCAGCAGATCCCGGTTTGCACCCACCGCATCGGTACGCTCGCGATCGTCGAGCCTGACAACCAGTGGTGGAGGGAACTGAACCTCGGCAGCCCCGAGGCGATCATCAAGATCTTCGTCCAGCAGTCGGGCTGCTTCACCATGGTCAACCGCGGCCGAGCGATGCAGAGCCGGGCGATGGAACGGGCAATGGCCGAACAGGGCGAGCTGCAGCGCGGATCGAACATGGGTGCGGGCCAGGTCAAGGCGGCGGATTACTTCCTCCAGCCGGACATCGTCAGCACCAACAAGAATTCGGGCGGCGGCGGAGCCGGTGCGGCGATCGGCGGGCTGCTCGGTCACTTCGGCGGCGGCTGGGGCGCGGTTGGCGCGCTCGCCGGCGGGATCAACGTCAAGAAGGGCGAGGCGACGGTCACGCTGTCGCTGGTCAACGCCCGCACGACCGAGGAAGAAGCTCTGACCCAAGGCTATTTCCGCAAGCGCGACATCAGCTGGGGCGCCGGCGGCGCGGCCGGCTGGTGGGGCGGCTTCGGTGCGGCCGGAGCGTCGGGCTACCAGAACACCGAGATCGGGCAGGTCATCGTGCTGGCCTATCTCGACGCGTACAAGAAATTGGTCGCGCAGCTCGGCGGATATCAGGCGGCACCGCCGCCGCCCGGACACTAAGACGGGATCGAGTTGGGATGGCAGCGTCTCGGCAGGAGCCGGGGCGTCGTTTCCAATTTAGAGAATGAAGTCGGTCGCGGTCAGGGTGTGTAGCCCGTCGACCCGGATCAGGAAGTCGGCGACGCCGTCACCGTTGAAATCGCCCTGGATCCAGGTCTGGCCGGCCGACTGATAGGCGCGAAGCTCTCCGGCACTATGGCTGAAGGCCGCCGAGCCAATGAAGCTGAACGCCTGGTCCCCGGCAACGAGCGAATTGGCATCGACACCGCTCAGGTGAATGATGTCATTATCCGCCTCGCTGAAGTCATGGATGCGGTCCGCCGTCGAACTCGTCATCCCGGCGAAATCGCCATTGCGGAAGACGAACTTGTCCTGGCCCGCGCCGCCGTACATGCGGTCCATGCCAGCGCCGCCCTGAAGCGTGTCGTTGCCGTTTTCACCGTAAAGGATGTCGTTTCCGGTATTGCCCTTCAGCCAGTCGCTCCCGTCGCGGCCGCAGAGGAAGTTATCGGCCGAGTTGCCGACGATCATATTGTCCAGCTCGTTGCCGTACCCTCGAACGGCAGGCCAGCCTTCGCCGAGGTCGAGCTCTTCGATATTGGCCCTCAGTTGATACGAGGCGATCAGTGAGACGGCTGTGTCATAGCCTTCGCCGAGGTTCTCATACGCATAGTCGGTGGTGTCGCTGACGAAATACTCATCGTCGCCCGTGCCGCCGTACATGCGGTCATACCCGCCATCGCCCGACAGGCTGTCATTGCCCTCGGCCCCGAACAGGAAATCATCTCCGTACCCGCCGACGAGCGTGTCGTTCCCTGCATAGCCGTAGAGCTTGTTGGCGCCGCCTGTGCCCTCGATGACGTTGTCGAGCGCATTACCCTTGCCAGCAAACGCAGCGCCGGTGAGCGTCAGGTCTTCAACATTGGCGCGTAGCGTCAGGTCGATCGAACTGACGACCGTGTCGCGACCCTCGCCGTCATTCTCGTAAGCGAAGTCGGTCGCGTCATCGACGTAGTAAGTGTCGTCGCCGACGCCGCCGTACATGCGGTCGTAGCCGGCTCCGCCGTAAAAATTGTCATTGCCGGCGTTGCCGTAAAGATAGTCGTCGCCATCGCCGCCCTGCAGCGAATCCGTACCCGCGTTCCCTTCAAGGCGATCGTTGCCGGACGCGCCCGCAAGCGTGTCGTCGAGCCCGGTTCCCTTGATGATATTCGCTCCGGCGTTGCCGAGGATCGTGAGGCCGCTCCAGAACGGGTCGACGAGAGCGCTTGCATCGACATTCAGTGCCGTCGTCCCCTTCACATCGCTCATATCGACATGCTCGAACCCGCCCTCACCGGCGTAAAAGGTCAGCGTGCTGGCGCTTGTCGCGGTGAAGCGGACGGTGTCGGGATAGTCTCCTCCCATATCGGCAATTTCTGCCGCGGTGTGATCCGAAGCATTGGCAATGATGTAGGTGTCGCTTCCGAAGCCGCCCTGCATCAGGTCATGGCCAGCGCCGCCGATCAGCGTGTCATCGCCGTCGCCACCGACGAGCGTGTCGTCGCCTCCATTGCCGGCGAGTTGGTCATTTCCGGCGTTCCCCGTGAGGACATTTCCAACGGAGTTTCCGATCAATGAATCGGGTCCGAAGCCACCGGTGGCATTTTCAATGACGACACCGCGCGCAATCGAAAGGTTGCCGGTGTAGTGACCGACGTTGGAGAAGGTTTCCGGGTTCAGATTGATCAGCTGCCCGTTTCCATTGCCTGAGTAGTCGATGGTGTCAGTGCCGCCGCTGTCAAAGATGGTATAGGCAACGTCGTCGTTCAGAACGGCGTTGAAGGGTTCGCCGGCATTGGTGTTTTGGCCGTAGATCGTGTCCCCGGGGCGGGTCGAGGTTGGCACGCCGTACAATAGTTGCGCTGCCAAGATATCGGCCTGCATCGGGGTGCCGGCGCCCAGCGTCGAAAAGTGTTTTCCCGCGACATACGAGTTTTCCGCCTGGTCGAAGTAGGACATGACGGTCGTCGCGTAGGAGTCATTCGCGAACAGCGCGTCCGCTCCGTAATCCGCGGTCTGGTTGTAATTGCCCGAATGCCCCAGCCCGAGCGCATGGCCGATTTCGTGCAGGTAGGTCTGGAACCCGTACGAGCCATACTCGCTTCCGAAATATGTCACCCAGGAAGCCGAGATATGGATGTGAGCGGAAGTGGTGACGCCGCCCGATGAATTGTCTTCGGTATAGGCGCTGGGCGAGCCGCCCATCGTCGGGTCTTCCTCGTCAGTGATGAGGATTTGGGCGCCGCTGGTCACTTCCTGGAATTTGACGCCGATGATGTCGTGCCACTGGCCGAACGCGGCGCGCGCCATCGACTGTTCGGTCGAGTTCAGGGTGTGAATGTCGATCGTGATCGTCCCGCCCTGGCCGACGTTGAAGTGGTGAGCACCTTCGCCGTTCCAGTTCCAGAAGCCGTTGATGAGCTGGTTCGCGATCTGGTCGTTCGTGCCGACCGGCGGGAGCTGGAGTTTGAGCTCCACGCCGCCGCCCGCTGCCGCTGTTGCAACGACGTGCCCGGGCTGCCCCGAGCCGATGTAAAGCGATCCACCGGTGTAGGTGACGTATCCACCTGAAACGCTGAACGTGAACGAGTTGATGTTCGCGTCGGTGATGATGATTGAATCGTCGGTCGTCAGGTCGATCGTGTCGCCATTGAACCCCGCGGCGGTGTCGCGGAAAATGTCATTGCCGTCGAAACCGAATAGCGTGTCTCCGCCGGCACCTCCGGTAAGGACGTCGTCGCCATCACCGCCGATCAGCCTGTCCACACCTGCCGAGCCGGTGATGTGGTCGTTGCCGGCGAGGCCCGAAATGACTGTCGTGTTGCCGCCGGGCGCGCCGGCAATGATCGTATCGTCGAAGTTCGTCGCGGTGATCTGGTCCACGATTTCGATACCGCCGAGGGTTGCACCCCCGACGTTGATCGTGCCGCCGCTGGTTAACGTCGAAAAATCGAGATTGATACCGGCGATGGAGGCGGTGGCATCATACGAAAGGGAATCGGTCCCGGTACCGCCATCGACGCTATCGCCGTAGCCCGCGAAGATACGGTCATTCCCGGCTCCGCCCTTAAGCACGTCGACAGCATCGTCCTCATTCGAGGATTCGCCAGCCGTCAGGACGTCGTTGCCGTCGCCGCCGTCTATCTGGTCCGAGCCCAGGCCTCCGGTCAGATTATCGGAGTCGCCGTCGCCATTGATCACGTCGTTGCCGCCGCCACCATAGATCGTGTCGTTGCCGACGCCGCCATTGAGCGTGTCGTTGCCGTCGAAGGGGGAAGAAAACGGACTGTTGTCGCCGTAAATGGTGTCGGCGCCGTCCCCACCATCGACGGCGTCGCCACCCAGTCCGCCATGGATCATGTCGGCGCCGGTCAGGGCGCGGATCGTGTCGTTGCCGTCGCCGCCATCCATATAGTCGGCAAAGGCAGTCCCGGTCAGATCGTCGTCGCCGCCCCAGCCGTTTATAGTGATCCCATCGGTGCCGGAAACGGGGCCTGCGACAATAGTATCGTTGAAGTTCGTGCCGTCGATGCCCAGCACATATTCAATGCCCGTCAATGTCGCGCCAGCAACGGTGGTCGTCCCGCCGTTCGCCAGCTGCGAGAAATCGGCGGTGATTCCAGCGGTACCTCCGAGTGCGTTATAGTAAAGCCTGTCGATCCCGCTGCCGCCATCGACGCTGTCGGCATAGCCTGCGGCAAAGGTGTCGTCGCCGAGCCCGCCGATCAGGACGTCGCCGACGCCATCGTCTGGCGCGTTCGGATCATATTCTCCGTAGCCACCGATCCAGTCGTTTCCGTCGCCGCCGTCGATCCAGTCAGCGCCGTGGCCGCCGGCAAGAGTGTCGTCGTTTGCCCCGCCGTTGATCGTGTCGTTGCCGGCGCCCCCGTGGATCGTGTCATTGCCGGCGCCACCGCTTATCTGATCATTTCCGTCGTCAGCAAACTCGATCCCGAAATCGCCGTAGATCGTATCGGCCCCGTCGCCGCCGTCGATCGTATCGTCCCCCCCGCGGCCGTATATCGTGTCGATTCCCGTGGTTCCGTTCAGGGTATCGTTACCGCTGGTGCCGTCGATCGTCGCCACAGTGCCTCCTTACAGGTCGTGCCGCGCCTCGGGCCGAGCATTGGCCGACGATCCATTCATAGCCGCGCAATCAGCCGTGGCAAATCCACCGATCTTGCGGAGATGGAACGAGAATCAGATGCGCGAGGTGAAGATGCAGCGGAGGCCATCGGGTTCGAACTTGAGCTCGGTGCCCATGGCGGCACGCGCGAGGAGCCGGGAGCCGAAGCCCTTGGTCGACGGCGCTTTGACGGGAGGTCCGTCATGCTCCTTCCAGTCGAGCCGGAGCCGATTTCCAGCATCGCTCCAATCGATCGACACCCACCCTTTGTCGTTTTTCAGGGCGCCATATTTGACCGCGTTGGTCCCAAGCTCGTGGAGGGCGATCGCGAGCGACACGACCTGCTGATCGGGAAGCGGTGTTTCGGGTCCAGAGACCCGGAATCGGTCCGAATGATCGCGAAACGGGCGGATGGCCGTCTCAACCACTTCGGAGACTGAAGCCGTCGGCTGCTTCACGTGCTCGTTGAGGAGGTTGTGCGCATCGGCCAGCGCCATCAGCCGGCCGTTGAACTTGTCGACCTCGGGCGTATCGCGGCTGAAGGTCTGGGTTGCCATCGCCTGGACGATTGCCATCGCGTTCTTGAGGCGGTGCGACATTTCGCGGGCGAAAAGGGTCTGGTGACGCGCTTCTTGCCGCGCCAGTTCGAGCGCGACGGCCTGGCGCTTCTGTTCGCTCAGCCGATATAGCTGGGAGGTTGCGAGGATGACGCCGCTAACCGAGAAATAGCCCAGCAGCGCATATTCATCGGCGCTGTCGAGCGTCCAGGTTCCGGACGGATCGAGCAGATAGTACCAGGTCAGCAGCCCTCCCGCGACCATGGTCGTGAAGCCTCCGACCAGTCCGGCCTGGACGGTAATCAGGCAGACCGCGATCACCACAAGGAAGAAGGGCAGGACGTCGATCGGTATATTCAGCCAGAATCTGAGGAGCACTGATGCCTGCGCGGCGAGGAGGCCGAGCGCGACGTTGAGCAAGTGGCGCATGACCCCGAGCCACCGCGGCGGATTCTCTGATGAATTGTCCGCGTCGGAATGAGCCAACGGGTCCTCTGCGGGACGGTCGGCGGCAGTCTCGGATGTCGCGTCGGCCGGGCTCACGCAAGGTAGCATGCATCAGCCGGTTCGCGCCCGCAATGACATGCTTGCCAGTGCGGGGGGTCGCCGATCAGAGAACGAGGTCGCCGGCTTGAACGGTGTGGAGGCCGTCGAGCTTGATCATGAAGTCGGCGATGCCGTCGCCGTCGGTATCGCCGCTGAGGTAGGTGTTGCCGGCGACCTGCTCGAACCGAAGCTCGCCGGCAGTGTTGGTGAATGCCCCGGTACCGAGGAAGCTGAAGCTCTGGTCAGAGGCCAGGCCCGTATCGGCGTCGACCGCGCTGAGGTCGATCTTGTCGCCTGAGGCGAAGTCGACGATGCGGTCGGCGCTGGCACGGGTCACACCACCGAAGTCGCCGTCCGCGAACTTGAACAGGTCGTTGTCCGCGCCTCCGGTCATCGTGTCGCGGCCGACACCGCCGATCAGCGTGTCCGCACCGGCGCCACCGTTGAGCGCGTCATCGCCATCGGCGCCGTTGAGCACATTCGCCCCAGCATTGCCATGAATCGAGTTGTTGAGTTCGTTGCCGGTCCCGTTGATCGCCGACGAGCCGCCAAGCGTCACGTTCTCGGTGTAAAGCCCGAGCGTCCAGCTGATGCTCGCCTTGACCACGTCGGTGCCCTCGCCGGCGCTTTCGGCGACGACGTCTCCGACATTGTCGACGTAATACGTGTCGTTGCCGGTGCCTCCGGACATGGCGTCAGCGCCTTCGCCGCCATTGAGGATGTCATTCCCGCCTTGGCCGGTCAGGCTATCGTTGCCGGTCTCGCCGATGAGCTCGTTCGAGCCATTGTTGCCGATGATCTCGTTGGCGAGGCTGTTGCCGGTCGCGTCGATCGACGCGATTCCGGTCATCGTCAGGTTCTCGACTCCCGACCCGAGCTTGAACGTAACGCTGGCGAGCACCGTGTCCGTGCCGCCGGTAACAGTCTCGAACACTCGGTCGCCGGCATTGTCGACGACATAATGGTCATCGCCCCCAAGCCCGTACATCTGGTCCGCGCCGCTGCCACCATCGATCCAGTTGTCACTGTTGTTGCCGTGGATGAGGTTGTTCGCGGCATTGCCGATCGCGTTGATCGCCGTGCCCTGCAGAGTCAGGTTCTCGAGATTGGCGCCGAGCGTGTAGTCGATGCTCGCGATCACGATGTCGGTGCCTTCGTCCGCGTTCTCGCTGACCGTGTCGCCGAGGGCGTCGACATAATAGGTGTCGTTGCCGACGCCCCCGGTCATGTGGTCGTTGCCGGTGTTCCCCTGCAGCAGGTCGTTGCCGCTGCCGCCGGTTAGCGTGTCGTCGCCGGCATTCCCGTACAGGGTGTCATTTCCGTTTCCGCCGTCGAGCGTGTTAGCGGCTCCATTGCCGCGGATGAAGTTCGCGACCGCGTTGCCTGTGCCGTCGATCGCCGCCGCGCCGGTGAGGGTCATGTTCTCGAGACCCGAGCGCAGCGTGTACGTCACCGACGACAGGACGAGGTCGGTGCCCTCGCCAGTGAACTCGGTGATGATGTCGCCGACATTGTCGACAATGAACGTGTCGTCGCCAAGGCCGCCTGCCATGGTGTCAGCGCCGGCGCCGCCGTTCAGGACATTGTTACCGTCGTTGCCGGTCAAGCGATTGTCGAGCGCGTTGCCAGTACCGTTGATGTCGCCTCCGTTGGTAAGAACCAGATTCTCGACATTGGCGCTGAGCGAATAGCTCGCGCTCGCCCGAACGGTGTCCGTGCCTTCTCCAGCGCTCTCAATGACTACGTCCCCGGTCATGTCGACGATGTAGGTGTCGCTGCCAGCGCCACCGATCATAGTGTCGGTGCTGCCGCTGCCATCGATGATGTTACTGAATGCATTGCCGGTGAGAGTATCCGACGACCAGGATCCGATGAGGTTCTCGATTGAGCTCAGCGTATCGATCCCGGCGCCGCCGGTGTCCTGCGGCCCAACAATAGCTAGGCTCACAGTCACAGGTGCAAAGCCGACGTAGGATGCTGTGTCGGACCCCGCTCCGCCCTTTAGCGTGTCGTTTCCGGCACCGCCGACCAAGATGTTGTCGGCACCGTTGCCGGTCAGAATGTTGTTGAGAGAATTTCCGGTGCCGTTGATGGCCTCGCTGCCGGTCAGGGTCAGGTTCTCGATCATGCCCGGCAGGGCGAACGACACGGATGAAAGGACAGTATCGTTGCCTCTGGTGCCAGTGCCGTCAGGATCATACTCCCAAACGACGTCGCCAACGTTGTCGACGACGTAGGTATCGTCCCCATCGCCGCCATCCATGGCGTCGGCCCCGGCGCCGCCATCGAGATGATCGCTGCCGTCCCACCCCTGCAGGCCGTCGTTCCCGCCACCGCCGTACATGACGTCGTTGCCGTTATCCCCGTTCAACTCGTCATAGGCGTCGGCGCCGTAGATTGTGTCGTCGCCATTTCCGCCCGAGACGAGCGCGCCATCCGGGCCGCTGTAGATGGTGTCGTTGCCGTTCTCGCCCATCAGCCGATCGGTCGATGGCGAGATTGCGGGATTAAGCCCGACGCCACCGTGAATGATGTCGTCGCCGTCGCCGCCATAGATCATGTCGGTGCCGGAGCTGCCAGTCAGGTTGTCGTTTCCGCCCCAGCCATCGAGGGTGATCCCGTCAATGCCGGGGACCGCTCCGGCGATGATGTTATCATCGAATGGTGTGCCGCTTATGCCGGTAACATATTCGATTCCGGTCAGCGTTGCGCCGCCGACGATGATCGTGCCGCCACCGGCGAGCTGGGAGAAGTCGGCGGAAATGCCGGCGGGCGCGGTATATCCATTGAATTGCAGTGAATCGGTGCCGGTACCGCCATCGACCGAATCGCCATAGCCGGCATCGAGAGTGTCGTCGCCGATTCCGCCGATCAGGACATCGGCAAAATTATCGCCCGCCGAGTAGCCATATTCGCCGTCGCCGCTCAGCCAGTCGTTGCCGTCACCACCGTCGAGATGATCCGAGCCTGCTCCGCCATACAGGGAGTCGTCGTCCGCACCTCCATCGATCGTGTCATCGCCACCGCCACCATAAATCGAGTCATGGCCGGCCCCTCCGCTCAGGTGATCGTTGCCGTCGCCGGGGAACGATGGAAAGCTGTCTCCATAAATGTTGTCGTTGCCGTCACCGCCGTCGATGGTGTCGTTGCCATTTTCGCCGCCGAGCGAATCATTGCCCGCACCGCCGTTCAGCGTGTCATCGCCTGCTTGCCCGTTGACCGTGTCGTTGCCATCACCGGCCGACAAGGTGTCGTTGCCATCTCCGCCGATGAGATAGTCGTCGCCGTTACCCCCGGTGACCGTGTCGTTGCCGGATCCGAGGTGGAACTCGAACTGCTCAAAGCCGCTGAACGTCCCGATGTTGCTGGTGATGTTCGATCCGTTGACGACGAAGCTCATGTCGCTGGTCATCGTCGTGGCCTGAAGCGTGAGCTTGTCCTGGCCGTCGCCGCCAATGATGCTCCCGGCGAACGCCGTCGTCAGGTCGTAGATGACGAAATAGTCGTCGCCTGCGCCGCCATCAATCGTTCCGCCGTTTGCGGTGATCTCAATGCCATCGTTGCCGGCTCCGGCATTGACGGTATCCACGCCGGCGCCCGTGGCGATGAAGTCATCGCCATCGCCGGTCGTAATGGTATCGTTGCCGGAGCCGGCGCGAATCCCGAACGTCTCGAAATTGGTGAACGAACCGAAGTCGCTCGTGATGGTTGAACCATTGACCTGGAAGCTCAGTCCGGTTGTCAGCTGGGACCAGTTAAAGGAGAGGGTGTCCTGACCGGCGGCGCCGTCCAGGCTCACTGCGAGGCCTGAGGATGCAGTGTTGGGGCCAATATAGAGACTGAAGATGTCGTTGTTCGACGTGCCATGCAGGGTGACGTCTTCGACGTGATTCACAGTGAGCGATACGAACGATGCCTGCGGACCGCGCTGGATGTACGCGTTCAAGAAGCCCGTATTGGACGAGTCGGAAACGTAGTAGCTGACCGGCCCGGTATCTTCGAACTGGACGAGCAGGGTGTCATGGCCGTCGGCCGCATCGACTGTCGTCGCTTCCGTCCATGGCGTGTTGACGATGATGCTGTCGTCGCCGCTCGTCGCCGTGACATTGCCGGTCGGGTTCGTGTAAGTCGGCATCGTTCCAGATTCCCCAGTTTCTCACGGGATGCAGAACCGGAATTGCCCGACAAGCGACACGCGCTTAGTCAACGCCGACTACTGCTCCAACACTCCGCGCGGTTGAGCCCTCCGCGCGCCCGGCAAGCTAGCCGGTAAATTGCTGTTGGCAATCGGCAATTAAGTTATGCGCGAGGCGTCGCGTCACGTTATTGGGCCCTTCGAAAGGGGCTATCCGATCATCGAATACGTGAGGATCGTGCACAGCAGGCCATGTGTGCGAAGCCGTCAGAGGATCAGATCGGCACCGCTGACGGTATGCAATCCGTCGAGCTTGATCATGAAGTCGGCGATGCCGTCGCCGTTGGTATCGCCGCTGAGGTAGGTGTTGCCAGCGACCTGCTCGTAGCGAAGCTCGCCGGCGGTGTGGCTGAACGCGCCGGTGCCGATGAAGCTGAAGCCTTGGTCGGATGCGAGCAACGTATTGGCATCGACCGCGCTTAGGTCGACCTTGTCGCCCGTAGCGAAGTCGACGATGCGGTCCGCGGTGGAGCGGGTGACGCCGCCGAAGTCGCCGTCCGCGAACTTGAACAGGTCGTTGTCTGCTCCGCCGGTCATCGTGTCGCGGCCGACACCGCCGATCAACGTGTCTGCACCGGCGCCACCATTGAGGGCATCGTCGCCGCCGGCGCCATTGAGGACGTTCGCCCCGATATTGCCGTGGATCGAGTTGTTCTGGCCGTTGCCGGTGGCGTCGATCGAGGCAGAGCCGCCCTGGGTCAGGTTCTCGATATTGGCGCCCAAGGCCCAGCTGACGCTGGCCTTGACCACGTCGGTGCCTTCGCCGGCATTCTCGGTCACCGTGTCGCCAGCATTGTCGACATAATAAGTGTCGTTGCCGGTGCCCCCGGTCATCGCGTCGGCACCCTCGCCGCCATTGAGGATGTCATTGCCGTCATTGCCGGTCAGCGCATCGTTTCCGGTCTGACCGACGAGCTCGTTCGACCCGGCATTGCCGATGAGCACATTGGCAAGGCTGTTGCCGGTCGCATCGATCGACGAGGCCCCGGTCAGGGTGACATTCTCGACCCCCGAGCCAAGCTTGAACGTAATGCTGGCAAGAACGGTGTCGGCGCCGCCGGTCACGGTCTCAAACACCCGGTCGCCCCCATCGTCGACGACATAGGTGTCGTCGCCGTCAAGGCCGTACATCTGATCCGCGCCGGCACCGCCGTCGATCAGGTTGGCGATGTCGCTGCCGTGGATGTTGTTGTTCAGCCCATTGCCGGTCGCGTTGGCCGCAGTGCCGAGCAGGGTGAGGTCCTCGACATCGGCTCCGAGCGTGTAGGTGATCGACGATCGCACGACGTCGGTGCCTTCGCCCGCGTTCTCGGTCACGACATCCCCGAGGGCATCGACGTAGTAGATGTCGTTGCCGATGCCGCCGGCCATATTGTCGTTGCCGGTGTTGCCCTGCAGCAAATCGTTGCCGCTTCCACCGATTAGCGTGTCATTGCCGGCGTTGCCGTAGAGCGTGTCGTTCCCGTTTCCGCCGTCGAGCGTGTTCGCGGCTCCATTGCCGCGGATGAAGTTCGCAACTGCATTGCCGGTGCCGTCGATCGCCGCGACGCCGGTCAACGTGAGGTTCTCGATGCCCGAGCGTAGCGTGTAGGTCACCGACGCCTGGGCGAGGTCCGTGCCCTCGCCGCTATATTCCGAGATGATGTCATTGATATCATCGACCACGAACGTGTCGTTGCCAAGCCCGCCATAGAGCTTGTCCGCTCCCGCGCCGCCGTCGAGGAGATCATTGCCGTCCAGCCCGTAGAGGCTATTGGCGGTCGAATTGCCGGTGAGTTGGTCGTCGAGATTCGACCCGATAAGGTTTTCGATGCCGGTGAGCGTATCCCAGCCCGCGCCGACCGTATTCTGCGCAACTGTGATGCCGAGGTTGACGTTGACTCCGAAGTAGTTCGCTTCGTCATAGGACGCGATATCGACGCCCAACCCGCCGTCCATGACGTCATCGCCGTAGCCACCCTCAAGGAAGTCGTTACCGGCGTTTCCGATCAACGTGTCATGGCCGAGATCGCCGTAGAGGGTGTCGACGAGTTTTCCGCCCGTGACGCTGTCATTGCCGTCGCCGGCGTGGATTATTCCGTTCTGAACGCCCGAGTGTCCGTCGTACGTGTCGTTGGCGGCACCAAGGTTGATGTCGCCGTCGATAGTCCCCGTGTTGGTCGCGGTGTCGACCTCTCCACCGAGATTCACCAGACCGTAAATGTGCCCGCTGTTGTCGAGATGAAATCCGAACGGTGCGAACTGGACGTCGATCGCAATCCGAGCCGCGATCAACCCAGCGTTGACGACTTCTGGAATCGCTGTGCCATCGACTCCGCCGCTCTGGTCGTGGACCAGGATCGCGGTCTCCGTTCCGGTGCCGTCGGTCTCCGCGGTGATGACCCCGGTCGCGCTGTTATGAACGAAGCCTTCCGACCAAATGGCGATGGAGCCTCTTGCGCCGTGCGCCTGGATGGTACCGGTGTTGGTCGTCTGCTGCGTGTCGGCCAGGCCGAATGCGAAGCTGTGCTCGCTCCATGCCTGGATTGTTCCGCTATTGATGACGATCGGCACATAACTTTTGTCCACATAGGTTTCGGGAAAGGTGTCGTCGGCCGGCCAGATTTCCATCTTGCCGACGGCCTCAGCCGTGCCGTAGACAGAATAGGCGTCGATCAAGCCGTTGTTGGTGAGCTTGAACCCGCCGGACACGCCGCAAGCACCGATCACATACGGGAAATAGGCGGGCAGCGGATATTCCATTGGCCCAGTGCTCTGCGCGGTGATCAGGCCATTATTGGTCGTCTCCACGAAGTTCATGAAATCAGCGGCGACTGCACGCTCGTGGACGTCATTGATCGCAGCCAGCGTGCCGTCGACCACCAGCCTGGAGGTGTCGCGCCAGGCGTAGACGGGGTTGTCCCCATCGAGACCGACCCAGGTTTGACCTTCCTCGATCGTCAAGGTTCCGATGATTTCGTAATTGGCGACCTGCCAGTCGGTCGGCTGGAAATCGATGCCGGCCGCGTCACCGGGAAGAAGCGGGATTGCGCCGGCGGCGATCGCGTCGAGGCCTGTTCCGGCTGGAGCGCTGGCCGACGCCACGACGTTTGCAGCGAGCGAAACGAGCACGGTTTCGCCGGACAGGCTCCACTGCTCGTAGGTCAATCCGTTGACCGAGACATTCGACCCCTGGACCCATGCGCCGACGAGGGTCACGGTGTCGGTCGCCGTACCGTCGATCCGCAGCGATATTCCGGCGCCAATTGCCGCGACATCGCTCGGCCGGACGATCAGCGACTGGTTGGCGCGCATCTCGATGATTTCGAAATCGGTGATCCGGCCAGCCGCCAGCGCCGCCGAGAGGTCGAGGATCACCGCGCCGCTGGCGAGCACCAATGTATCGAGGCCGTCGCCGCCCTCGACCGAGCGGAAACTGTAATCGCCCAGCTCGACCCGATCGGCGCCGGTGCCGGCATCGACGACGTCGCCGCCGGCGGTCTGGATGAGGTCGCGGCCGCCTTCTCCGTAGAGGCCGTCATTGCCGGTTCCGCCAGTCAGCTGATCGTCGCCCGACCCGCCCATAAGCAGGTCGTTGGCGCCCCCGCCATCAATGATGTCGTTGCCCTGTTCGCCCGTGACTCGATCCACCGCGCCTGCGCCGGCATATTGGTCGGCCCCGGGGCCAAGATCGACGATGCCGTCGATATGTCCCGCGCCCGAGTTGGCGAACACGTCGTCGCCACCCGACAAATAGGCGTTGCCGGTGATCGCTCCGGAGTTGGTGACGGTGTCGAACCAGGGCGGGCCCTGTCCCTCCGTATCGCCGCCGATGAAGTCGCCGTTCAGCGTTCCACTGTTATTGAATGTGAGGGCGAGGTTCGAGATGACGTCGCCGTTGAGCGTGCCCGAGTTAATCAGCGTTCCGTAGACATACGCAGCGATGGAAGCGGTGATTGTGCCGCTGTTCACAACATCGCCGTAGGCGATGACTCCCCATCCCGGCTGATTGTTGAAATTTTGAACTTCGATCAGGCCGGCGTTGGTGAGCTCGACCGGATTGGAACCATCATCGGGGACCGCCGATCCTTCGATCAGGACTCCAATGGCGGGGGAGCCGAAGATTCCATCGATTGTATAAGCGCCATAGTTTCCCGAGCCCGAAACGAGGATCTGCCCGCCGGCTTGGTTGTTGATGGTGCCGCCGTGGACAAGGTCGATGCCAATGGCGGGCCCGAGGTCTGCTTGGACAGCAATCAATCCGGAATTGATGACCGACGAATTCCATTTCTCGGTCAGCACTGCGCAGGCCGTGCCGGCCTTGCTCACACAGAAAATCTGTCCGCTGTTGGCGACATCGGTCGAAATGTCTCCGTACGGACTGTGGTCGAAAATACCGTACGCGCCCGTGTTGCCGTAGACGGCGTGGACGACCAGCGTTCCGCTGTTCGTGAAGCTGTCGATGGTCGGCTGATCGAACGCGGTCGCGGTTACGAGCGACAAGGCGGCCGGCGAGCCGGGAACGTCTTCGAGATAGATGGTTCCGGCGTTGGTGAGCGTGGTGACGCCCGACGGGAACAACTCCCCGACCCGGCTATCATCGACCATGTAGACGTAGCTGCCCGAAGCAACCGAATAGCTCGAACCGCCCGGCGTAATCTGTCCGCTGTTGGGCGCGCCCGGAGGGGCCGGAAGCGGTGGAATGATGCTGGGCGGTGGCGGTGGCGGTGGCGGTGGCGGGTCCGGATTCAACCATAACACCGCCTGGACGGTTGCGAGGTCGGTGTTCAGGCAGGTGATCTTGTCGGTGTCCGACAAGGTTATCACCACATCACTGCCAACTTGGGCCACTGACTGAGCCGAGCTGTAGTCCCAGACCTTGATCGAATCCGCCGAGGAAAGATCGGTAATGGTGTCGCTGCCATCGCCGGCGAAAAAGTCGAACCTGTCGGCTCCAAGACCGCCGGTTAGAACGTCGTCACCGCCGTATCCGCCGATGATGTCCTCGCCCCCGCCGCCCGAAATCTGGTTGGCGAGACCACTGCCGTAGAAGATGTCGTTGCCGTCGGAGCCGACGATGTTTTCGACATTGACGAATATATCGGAGCCTTCACCAGTGAACTCGATCGTCGTCGAACCGAGGTTCACGACGTGATTGATCCCGGAGGTTACGAAGGTGACGGTATCAATCCCGGCGCCGCCATCGATGACGTCATCCCCGGTCCAGTCGTAGATGATGTCGTCGCCGTCGCCGCCCTGCAGGATGTCGTTGTCGGCGTCAGGCTGCAGCGTGTCGTCGCCGGCGCCCGCGTCGACCGTGTCGTTGCCCCAACCGCCATTGATCGTGTCGTTGCCGCCAAGGCCATTGATGGCGTCGTCGCCGTCCGTTCCATTCAGCGTATCGTTTCCGGAAGTTCCGTTGATCGTCGGCATAATCGGCGCTTCCTTAAGCTACAGCACAAAGTCGCTGGCCTGCAGGTTGTGCAGGCCATCCACGCGGATGACGAAATCGGCGACGCCGTCGCCGTCGAGATCGCCGGCGACATAGGTGTTGCCGACGGACTGGTAGGCGCGCAGCTCGCCAGCGATGTGGCTGAACGCGGCGCTACCGATGAAGCTGAAATTCTGGTCGCCCGCGAGCAGCGAATTAGAATCGACGCCGGACAAATGGATCTTGTCGCCCTGCGCGGAATCGAAGTCGTGGATGCGGTCGGCGGTTGAGCTGGTCATCCCCGCGAAGTCGCCGTCGCGGAAGGTGAACTTGTCGGCGCCCGCGCCGCCGTAGAAGCGATCCATGCCTGCTCCGCCAATGAGCGTGTCGTTGCCATTCTCGCCGTAGAGAATGTCGGCACCCCCATTGCCCTTGATCAGGTCGTTACCGTCGCGGCCGTAGAGGAAGTTGTCGGCCGAATTACCGACGATGGTATTGTTATCGTCCTGGCCGTAGCCGCGCACCGCCGCGCTGCCCTCGACCAGGTCGAGCTCCTCGATATTGGCGCGGAGCTGGTATGAAACGAGCGACGAGAACACTGTGTCATTGCCCTCGCCGGCGTTTTCATACGCGAAGTCCGTGGTGTCGCTGACGTAATAAGCGTCGTCGCCGACGCCGCCATACATGCGGTCGTAACCGGCGCCGCCGATCAGCGTATCATTGCCGTCCGCTCCGAACAGATAGTCGTCGCCGCCCGCGCCATCGAGATAATCGCTGCCCTCGTATCCGTAGAGCTTGTTGGCGCCGCCGCTACCGATGATGCTGTTGTCGAGGACATTGCCCTTGCCGATGTAGGCCGCGCCCGTGAGGCTCAGATCCTCGACATTGTCGCGCAATTGGCAGTCGATCGAGGCGATGACGCGATCCTGGCCTTCGCCGGCATTTTCATAAGCATAATCCGTGCTGTCGTTGGCGTAATAGGTGTCGTCGCCAAGGCCGCCATACATCCGGTCGTAGCCGGCGCCACCGCCCAGGGTGTCGTTGCCGTCGCGTCCGAACAGCGTGTCGTCACCATCTCCGCCATCGAGGACGTCGGAACCCGACAGGCCGTCGAGGCGATCGTTCCCTTCGAGACCAAAGAGATAATTGCTCGAAGAATTTCCGGTGAGCTGGTCGCCAAAAGCTGAACCGATCGCATCTTCGATCGAGCTCAGGGTGTCCGTCCCTGCGCCGACGGTATTCTGGGCACTGGCCAGGCCGAGGTTGACGGTGACTCCGGCCGTCGCTTCCGAATAGGAGGCGACGTCGAAACCGGCCCCGCCGCTCAGCTTGTCGTTCCCCGCGCCGCCCTCAAGGAAATCGTCGCCACCGTTGCCGGTCAGCGTGTCATCCCCGTCGTCACCGTAGAACGTGTCAGGATCGGCCCAGCCAATGACGGTGTCATTGCCACCGCCGGCGTCAACTACGCCGTTAAGCGAACCGTTGGTGCCGTTATAAAGGTCATTGCCGTCGTCGAGGAAGATGTCGCCGACGATCGTACCGGCATTGATGATCTTGTCGTCATAATGCGCAAGCGAGATCGCGCCGAAAATCTGGCCACCGGCCTGGTTCGTAAGATTGGTGATAATCGAGGCGTTGGGAACCGCATAATAGGCAAAATCGCCGCTAATCGTGCCGGAGTTCAAAATGTTGATGGTGCCGCCGAAATGATCTGCCGTGTTGAGAATTGCGACCGACGCATCGCCTGACAACGAATGCGCCGCAATCAGGCCGGCATTGTTGATCGTTGGATTGTTGGACGCCTCGCTGAGGGCGCCAGCAAGGTAGATTGCGACCGCTCCCGGACCCTCCGCCAGAATCTTGCCTGTCGCTGTATTCGTAATCGGGGTGTCGCCAGTGTTTCGCGGCTCTACGCCGTTGTAATAGACGATTGCGTAGGCATCGAAGTCGCCGCGGACCGAGATCGTACCGCTGTTCAGGATGCTAGAGCGGGAATCGTATGTCTCGATCCCGATGGCGCGGCTGAACCAGCTCACCACGGCGAGCGTGCCGCTATTGTTGAACGAGCCGAACCCACCGTCGAAGTGGAAGCCCCAGGCATCGCCCGAGCTCGCGACCGAATAAATGGTGCCATTATTGACCAGTGCGCCTGCGCCATAAGCATGCACGGCCGACACGGCGTCGTTGCCCGATGCCCAAAGCGTACCGTTGTTAGTGAAGCTATTGATCGGGGTAACGAGGTCGCTGGTCTCGTAAATGCCGTTCGACATCAGACCGTATTGGGTTACGCCGGCGGCGATGACGATGTCGGCATAGTCGGCCTTGAATTGCCGATAGACCGTTGGATTGGCGGGCTCGGGGGGAGGCAGCACGGCCATGCCGCTGCCGCTTGTGACGCCCGTGAAATTCGCGACGGTGAGCGAGCCGAGCTGGACGTTGTTGATCGTCAGATGCTCGGTCGGCCCGAGGTCGATCACGACGTTCGCGCCGACCTGGTGGGCGCGGCTCAGGATGTCGCCAAAAAAGTAAAAGCCGTAATCACCGAGGTCGATCTTATCCTGAGCGATATTGAAATCGGTTATTGTGTCGCTTCCGGCGCGATCAGCCGGGTTGCCGAAGACGTTGCGGTAGCGGGCAATGACGAACGTGTCGGCGCCGGCGCCGCCGGTTAGCGTGTCGCTCTCCCGGCCGCCGTTGAGCGTGTCGTTGCCGGCGCCGCCGCTAATGGTGTCGCGGCCGTCGCCACCAACCAGGCTGTTGTCGGACGAATCGCCGCTGATTGTTTGGCCGGGCGTGAGGTTCAGTCCCCAGTTGGCCGCGATCATCGTCGAGCTGAAGAAGTTGCGAGGGTCGAAATTGCCGACCAGGATATTCGTGATCGTGGCGACATTGGCGAAGGTGCCGTTCGCCTGCATCGCCTGCACAACCGTGTCGGGACCGACCTGGACCAGCCGCATCAGGCCTGAATCGAACGGCGACATCCGGGTGTCGTAGCCGAGGCCCTGGAGCATTCCCGCGGCGTAGTCACCGGCGTCGAAGCCGTCCCCCAGCCCGCCCTGTATCCCTGCATCGAAACCATTGAGGGTGATCGGGCCGAAGGTCGCGCCTTCGAACCAGTCGACATAGAAGCTGATGCCCGAAGCGACACCTTCAACGGGATTGTTGAGGTTGATGGTCGTTCCGCCGCTCGTCGTTCCGAGGAGGAGGATGCTTTCGGCCGTGTCGATGACGACACTGCCAGAACCCGAGGCATTGAGGACGATACTATCAACCCCGGTTCCGCCATGTACCGTCGTAACGTCGCTCGCCGATGTCGTCACAAGATTGAGGAAGATGACGTCGTCGCCGGTGCCGCCGTCGGCGGTCGCAAACCGACCACCCTCGGCGTAGAGGGCGTCGTCTCCGCCGCCGCCATCGAAAACGTCGTTACCGCCGCCGCCGTAGAGGCGGTTGTCGCCGGAATCGCCGGTCAGCGAATCGTCGAATGCGGTTCCGTGCACGAAATCGAAATTGGCGAGCTGGTCCACCCCGATGCCCGCGGCATCGGCACCTCCGGCGGATTGCGCCGTGCCCGTGCCGAGGTTGAGGACAATTCCGGCTAGCGCGTGCGAATAATCGATGGTGGACTCGAGCGCCGACGGGCCCGCGTCGTAATAATCCGATCCCGCGCCGGGCGATGCGATGATCCAGTCGCCACCACCTTCACCGTAGATACTATCGCTGCCGGGGCCGTCGGTAATCGTATCGGTGCCATTGCTCCCGTACACGGTATCGTCGCCCGCGCCGGCGTCGATGACGTCGTTTCCATCCCCGCCGTCGATGATGTCGTTTCCGTCACCGCCGATGATGGTGTCGTCGCCCTCGTAGCCATTGATCTGTTCGCCGGACGACGTGCCGACCAGGTAATCGGAAAATGCGGTTCCGTAGATCGCGTTTGTACCGAGCCCGCCCTGCAGGGTCAGCGTCTGTCCACCACCCAGGTCGATGACGATGTTGGAGCCGTCCTGATGCGAATGCGCCAGCGCTTCGTCGAGGGTGTTGTAGCCGTAGGCGGTGAGGTCGAGCACGTCTTCCGTGCTCTGGAAATCGGTGATCGTGTCACTACCCGATGCGGCGGCGAAGACGAACGTGTCCGCCCCCCGGCCGCCGGTCATGAGGTCGTTGCCGTTGCCACCCGTCAGCGTGTCGTTGCCATAGCCGCCGATGAGATGGTCGGCGCCGTCGCCGCCGGTCATGAGGTCGTTGCCCGCTCCGCCGTCCAGCGTGTCGTCCCCGGCCGCGCCGGTCAGCGTGTCCCACCCATCCGCACCGGTGAGGACGTTTGCGCCAAGATCGCCGGTAAGATGGTCGTCGAACGAGCCGCCGGTGATGTTTTCTACGTTGAAGATGGCATCGACGCCGCCTGGGCCGGTGTTCTGCGGTCCCGACAGATCCACCGTCACGCCGCCGATGATTCCAGCGTATGAGATGGTGTCGTTGCCGGCGCCGCCATCCAAGAAGTCGTCGCCCAAGCCGCCGATCAGCAAGTCGTCGCCAGCACCGCCGCTCAGATTGTCATTGCCCGAGCTGCCGTCGAGCACATTGGCGTTCGCGTTGCCGGTGATCGTGTTGTTGAACGGGTTGCCGGTCCCGTTGAGTGCGCTGCCGACGAGAGTCAGATTCTCGACGTAAATGAGGTTGCCGGTCAGCGAGAAATCCACTGAGCTCTGGATCGTATCGGTGCCCTCGCTCGAGTTTTCGACGATCGTGTCTAGTCCGTCGGTGACGTAGGTATCGTTGCCGAGTCCCCCGACGAGCGTGTCCGGGCCGCCGCCGCCGTCCAGCGTATCGTTGCCGAGACCGCCAGTCAGGATGTTCGCACCCGCATTGCCGGTCAGATGGTCGTTGAATGCCGAGCCCGAGAGGTTTTCGATGCTGACTAGCGTGTCGGAGCCCTCAGCGACGGTATTCTGGGCGCCGGCAATCGCCAGGCTGACGGTTACGGCGGAAGTCGCTCCCGCATAGCTCGCGGTGTCAGACCCCATTCCGCCGTTGATCGTATCGTTGCCAAGTCCTCCCTCGAGGATATTGTCGGCGGCGTCGCCCGTGAGGGTGTCGTTGAAATTGGAGCCGATCAACCCTTCGATCCCGATCAACGTATCGGTGCCGTCGCCGGTCGCCATGTTCAGCTGGACGGCGCCCGTCGCGGTTGAATAACTTGCCATGTCGATGCCCGCACCGCCGTCGAGCGCGTCGGTTCCGGCGCTCCCGATCAGTATATCGTTCCCGGCGCCGCCCTCGAGCCAGTCGTTATCGGCCCCGCCATCGAGTATGTCGTCGCCGTACGCGCCGATAAGGTGGTCGTTGCCGACGCCACCATCGAGATTGTCGTTGCCGACCGATGCATCGAATGCCGGCCCGTCGCCGATCAGCGTGTCGTCGCCCGCAGCGCCCATCAGGGTGTCGTTTCCAGAATAGCCCGTCAGTACGTTCGCGAGCGCATTGCCCGTCAGTTGGTCGTTTCCTCCCGACCCGGAGGCATTCTCGACCGATGTCAGAGTGACGGAGATCGTGTCGGTCGAGCCCAGCAGGACCGACTGAGCCGAACCCTCGATGGCCAGTGAAAGGACAATCCTGCTGTTGGGGCCGGACGCGAAATAAGTGAAGCCGACACTGTCTGATCCCGTACCCCCGTCGATTACCTTCGTGCCTGATCCAAGTATGAACGTGTCGTCGCCGCCGTTTCCGGTGAGCTGATCGCTTCCGCCGAAATCGGTAAAGACGTTGGCGAGATCGTTGCCGGTAAGCACGTCGTTGAAGCTGGTCGCGACAATATTCTCGATGCTGACGAAGGTGTCGATGCCGCCGCCGCCAGTGTCCTGCGCCACGCCATCGAGCCGGAGGTCGATGGTGATCCCGCTGGTCACGCTTCCGACTTGAAAGGTGTCGAAGCCTGCGCCGCCGTCGTAGAGGTCGTTGGAGATCAGTTGCGACGAATAATATTCTTCCGACAGGAAGTCGTTGCCGTTTCCGCCGTAGAGCTTGTCATTCCCGTCTCCGCCGAAGATCTGGTCGTCACCATCCCCGCCGTTGATCGTGTTATCGCCGGCGTCTCCGATCAAGTTATCCTGAAAGGCGGACCCGATGATGTTCTCTATGCTGATAAGGTTGTCCATGCCGTCAGGGCCATCGACGTAGCCGAGCAGGTTGACGGTCATCCCGCCGGCGGCGGTGGAATAGCTTGCGGTGTCGCTCCCGTTGCCGCCGTCGAGCGTATCGAACCCCGTGCCGCCGTTGAGGATATCGTCGCCTTCGCCACCGGACAGGCTGTCATTGCCGTCGAGACCATTGATGACATCATCACCACCGGTTCCGTTCAGCGTGTCTCCGCCCGAAGTCCCGTTGATCGTCGTCGGCATTCATCCCCCGTCGCGGGCGAACAGGCCCGCAGCATCATTGCCGGGAAATGTTGCAGCATGACGATGCTCGGCCGGGCGAATGCCACCCGCACGCGAACAAAGCTCAACAAACGTTCCCCGTACTCTCTACCCGGGGCGCGGAAATCCGAGCTGTTTTCGCGCCCGCAACGGTTGACGCTAGCGGCTAAATTGCTGATGGCAATAGAGATTGTCCGGTGACAGACAGAACTGTCCCACCGTTGGTCGAAAACGCACCGTCACCCGGGCGGCGACCGTTGCGTGAGGACAAACAGCCGCTAATCTCGCTTCCCGCAAAATGATTTTTCCGGAGATTTCAAGCTGATGCGTTTCCAGAGCCGTTTCGCGCTGCTCGCTGCCGCGACCGTTTTGTCTTCGCCTGCCTTCGCCGCGGCTCCGATCGCCAAGTCCGTCCCAATCTCGACCCTGGTCCAGCAAGTCACCATCCCGCACTCGACCTTCAAACTCGCGAATGGCCTCACGGTCATCTTGCATGAGGATCACAAGGCGCCCGTCGTCGCGGTCAGCGTCTGGTACAATGTCGGCTCCAAGGACGAGCCGAAGAGCAAGACCGGCTTCGCGCATCTCTTCGAACATCTGATGTTCAACGGCACCGAGAATTTGCCGGGAGACTATTTCACTTACCTGCAGCAGATCGGCGCAACCGATTACAACGGCACGACTTATTACGACCGCACGAACTATTTCGAGACGGTGCCATCCGGCGCGCTCGAACGCGCCTTGTTCATGGAAAGCGACCGCATGGGCCATCTGCTCGGCGCGGTTACGCAAGGCGTGCTCGATAACCAGCGCGGCGTCGTCCAGAACGAGAAAAGGCAGGGTGACAGCCGTCCGGGCGGGTTGCTTCAATATACGGTGCAGGAGACCCTGTTCCCCGTCGGCCACCCATATCATCATACGGTCATCGGCTCGATGGAAGACCTTGACGCCGCCAGTCTTGCCGACGTCAAGCAATGGTTCCGCAATCGCTACGGTCCGAACAATGCGGTGCTGGTGATCGCCGGTGACGTGACCGAGGCGCAGGCGAAGCCACTGGTCGAGAGATATTTCGGCGATATCGCCCGCGGCCCGGTCAACAACCCGGCGCAGGCAACCGTCCCGACCTTGGCCAAGGCCAAGACGGTCGAGATGAAGGATAATGTCGCGACCACCATCATCCAGCGTTACTGGGCGGTTCCCGGCCTGCTCGACCGGCGCCTTGCCGCGATCGATATTGGAGCGTCCGTGCTGGGCGGCCTCGCCAGCTCGCGCCTCGACAAGATCATGGTCCGCAACGAGAAGATTGCAGTTGGCGTCAGCGCCTATCTCCAGCCTCTGCAGCGGGCCGGAATCTTCACCATCCAGGCGCAGGTGAAGCCGGGCGTCGATCCCAATCTCGTGTCGAAGCGCCTCGATCAGATCCTCGCCGATTATCTCGCCAAGGGCCCGACGCAGGACGAGGTCCAGCGCGCGGTGATGAGCGAAGTCTCGGGCCGTATACGCGGGCTCGAGCAGGTCGGCGGCTTCAGCGGCAAGGCGGTGACGCTCGCCGAGGGCCAGACCTACGCGCACGACAGCGACTTCTACAAAAGGACGCTGAAGCAATATGCTGACATTACGCCGGCGGCAGTGCGGACGACAATGCAGCAATGGCTGCGCCGGCCCGCGCTGACGGTCATCCTTTCGCCCGGTGAACGCGGCGATTATGTTGAGACCAAAGCCGTCGCGGTGAAGGAAGGCAACAAGACCGACGGCGCGGTGAAGGGCAATCGCCAGCTTCCGCCGATCGGCCAGCTTGCCGCGCTCGACTTTCCGAACATTGTCCACACCAAATTGAGGAATGGCGTTCCGGTCGATTACGTGCAGCGGGACGCGGTCCCCACCACGAACATCGCCCTCGCGTTCAACGCCGGCGACGCATCAGACTTGCCGACCACGCGCGGTCTTGCCTCGCTCAGCATGAGCCTGATGGACGAAGGCACGATGTCGATGTCTTCGCAGGAGATCGCCGAGGCCGAAGAGCGGCTCGGCGCCGATGTCGGCACCGGCAATTCG
>Ga0105248_10001427_pt1 | contig 26688 bp, 22 predicted proteins | sample KBSS34metaG_FD_81524 | JGI IMG/M metagenome (GOLD analysis project Ga0105248, IMG submission 81524) | Switchgrass rhizosphere microbial communities from Kellogg Biological Station, Michigan, USA - KBS S3-4 metaG | ecosystem: Host-associated > Plants > Roots > Rhizosphere > Soil | place... | reverse complement strand
TGTACCGTCTGGCCGCGCAACGGAATGGGGCGCGGCGCGGCCTGGCGCTGCCTCAGGGCGGCATGGGAGCACTCACCGAGGCGCTCGGCGCCGCCGCGCAGCGCGCCGGCGCCGAGATTCGCAGCGGCGCACCGGTGGCGCGCGTGAAGGTCGCGGGCGATCGGGCCTGCGGCGTGCAACTGGCCAGCGGCGAGGAAATATCCGCGGCCACCGTGATCTCAAGCGCCGATCCCAAGACCTCACTGATCGGGCTGGTGGGCGCGGAACATCTCGACGCAGGGTTCGTGCGCCAGGTCAGCAACGTGCGCACCGAGGGCTGCGCCGCGAAGGTGCACCTGGCCTTGGCGGGACTGCCCGCCTTCGCGCAGCTGCCTGCAGCCGCGCAAGGCGCTCGCCTGCTGATCGCGCCGTCGCTCGACTATATCGAGCACGCCTACAACCACAGCAAGTATCAGGAATATTCACGCGCGCCCGCTATGGAAATAACCGTGCCCAGTATTCATGATCCGGGCCTGGCGCCTGCCGGTAAGCACGTGCTCTCGGCCGTGGTGCAATACGCCCCATTCCGGCCCAACGGCGGCTGGGGCGAGCACCGCGAGGCGTTTCTCGAGCGCGTGATCGACACCATCGCCCAATACGCCCCGAATCTCCGCAGTCTGCTGGTGGCCAGCGAACTGCTGACTCCCGAGGACATGGCGCGCGAGTTTCGGGTCACCGGCGGCCACTGGCATCATGCCGAACTGGCGCTCGACCAGTTCTTCTGGGTGCGGCCCGTGCCTGGCGCCGCCCAGTACCGCACGCCGTTGGCAGGATTCTATCTGTGCGGAGCCGGCTGCCATCCCGGCGGCGGCGTCATGGGACTGGCCGGCAGCAACGCCGCGCGCCAGGTGCTGGCGGCCGCCTGATCATGGAACAGAAGCCCGCAGTGCCGCATTTCAGGCAGCCGCTTAAGGCGACGCCGTTTCACGAGCGCTCGCGCCAGTACAGCCAGCTCGACAGCTTTGTGCCATGGGCGGGATACAGCACCGTCGATGTGTTCAGCACCATGGAGCAGGAGTACTTCGCAATCCGCAACGCGGCCACGCTTTACGACCTGACGCCGATGGTCAAGTATCGTATCGCCGGCGCCGACGCGGCGCGTTTCCTCAACCGCCTGGTTACGCGCGATGTGAGTCGCTTGAGGATCAATCGGGTCAGCTACTGCATCTGGTGCAACGATGAGGGCCAGATCATTGACGATGGCACGCTGTTTCGGCTTGGCGAACACGAATACCGTCTGTGCACCGCCGAGTGGCAGCTTGACTGGCTGCTGGCATCAGCCATCGGCTTTGAGGTGCAGATCGAGGAGGTCACTGCCGACATAGCCGCCCTGGCGCTGCAGGGACCCACCTCGTGCGCGGTACTAAAGAGCCTCGGGCTGGCCGGGGTGGAACGGCTCAAGCCCTTCGAGATTGGCCTGTTCTCAGGCGCGGGGATAAACCTCACGGTATCGCGTACCGGCTTTACGGGCGATCTGGGCTACGAATTGTGGGTCGATCCGCAGCAGGCGAGTGCGCTCTGGGATGCGCTGATGCATGCCGGGCGCAGCCGCGGCATTCGGCCGATTGGTTCGCGCGCCCTCAACATGGCACGCATCGAGGCGGGCTTCCTGAGCCCAAAGGTGGACTTCGTCTCGGCCGAGAACAGCGTGCGCGTCGGCACCGATCGTTCGCCGCTGGAACTGGGCCTGGAATGGCTGTTGGATTTTGACAAGGGACACTTCACCGGCAGGCGCGCACTGCTCGAACAGAAGCGCCGCGGATTGCGGCGGCTCCTGGTGGGACTCGACATCGCGGGCAACAAGCCGGCACACAACGCACTGTTGTACGCCGATGAAGGCGGCCAGCAGGAGATCGGCAGCATCAGTTCGGCGATGTGGTCGCCAACTTGCAAACGCAATATTGCACTTGGTATGGTCGATGCGCCGTACTACGAAGGCAACGCCACAATTTGGGCGGAGATCTATCTGTGCCGTGAACTGGTCTGGGAGCGCCGCATGCGCAAGGCGCAGGTGGCACCCAAGCCTTTCTTCGCGCCCGAGCGGCGCCGCGCGACGCCCGCCGGAGATTATTGAGTGAGCCAGCCGGATCCGAAACAACTCGCCGAACGGCCGTGGCTGGATCCGAACGCCAAGCCCCAAGTGGTGATCAACGGTGTGAGCAAGACCTATCCGGGCGTGACCGCGGTGGATGATGTCACCCTCGGCATCTTCAAGGGAGAAATGTTCGCGCTGGTCGGCTCTTCGGGCTGTGGCAAGACCACCCTGTTGCGCATGCTGGCGGGATTTGTCGAGCCCAGCGCCGGCGAGATCACCATCGACGGCGTGCGCATGAATGAAGTGCCGCCACACGAGCGGCCGGTCAACATGATGTTCCAGTCCTACGCGCTGTTCCCACACATGTCGGTCCAGGAGAACGTCGGTTACGGTCTGCGCCGGCTGCCGCTGGAAACCGCGGTCAAGAAGCAACGCATCAAGGAAGCCCTGGAGATGGTGCAGTTGGGCGCGATGGCGCAGCGCCGCCCTCACCAGCTCTCTGGTGGCCAGCGCCAGCGCGTAGCACTAGCGCGCGCGCTGATCCGCCGGCCCAAGGTGCTGCTGCTTGATGAGCCCCTGAGCGCGCTGGACAAGAAGCTGCGTGAGCAGACGCAGTTTGAACTGATGAACATTCAGTACCAGGTGGGCACCACCTTTGTGGTCGTGACGCACGACCAGGACGAAGCCATGGCGCTCGCCACCCGCATCGCGGTCATGGACCGCGGCAGTGTCATGCAGGTGGGCACGCCTACCGAGATCTACGAGTTTCCGCAGAGCCGCTTTATTGCCGACTTCATCGGCACCACCAATCTGTTTGAAGGCACGGTGGCGGCGATCGAGTCCGGTCGAATCCGGGTCAGCAGCCCGGAGGCGGGCGGCGACCTGCTCGTCGATGATCTCGGGCGCGTGACCGCAGGCCAGCGCGTCTGGGTCGCGCTGCGACCTGAGAAAATCCGGCTGAGCAAGACACCGCCGGCGGGTGATCGAATCAACCAACTCCAGGGTGTAGTCTGGGAGTTGGGCTATCTGGGAAATCGCTCCACGTACCGCGTGAAGATGCCCTCGGGCAAGGTGCTGACGGTACTGGCGCAGAACGATCAGCACACCTCGCAATGGTCGATCGACTGGAGCGATGAGGTCTACTTGAGTTGGAATGTGAACGCGGCCATCGTGCTGCAATCCTGAAAATGAGGAGCTTGCATGGACATCAAACCATCCCTCGCCTGTAAGAACATCACCGGCGCTGCCATCGCGGCACTCCTGTTGGTTATGCATCCCGGAGGCCTGGCGCAAGCGCAAACCGCGGCGACCACCCCTGAATCGATCGACGAGATCGTGGTCACGGCCACGCGCCGCTCCGAGGTTCTCAGCCGCGTGCCGATCAGCGTGACGGCGCTCAACCAGGACTCCCTAGACGAGCGTGGCATCAAGGATTTCCAGGACATGGTGCGCTACACGCCCGGCATCAACATTGACACTTCCATCACCAATGCCATCTCGATCCGCGGAATCTCTTCATCCGGCGGCGCCGGCACCACCGGCATCTACATCGACGATACCCCGATCCAGATGCGTGCCGTGGGCTTCAATCCCGACGACACGCTGCCCAAAACCTTCGATTTGGATCGCGTCGAGGTATTGCGCGGTCCGCAGGGCACACTCTTCGGTGCCGGCTCGGAAGGCGGCACGGTGCGCTACATCCTGGCCGCCCCGAAAGTGCACGGTTCGAGCACCTACGTGCGCAGCGAACTGGCGTTCACGCCGGGAGGCCAGCCGAGCTACGAGCTGGGCATTGCCCATGGCGCGACTTTGATCGAGGGCACCCTCGGGGTGCGCGGCAGTGCCTGGTATCGGCGCGATGGGGGCTGGATCGACCGCGTCGATCCGACCACCGGTGCGGTCACCGAGAGCAATGCCAATCACAGCTACGCGTACACGCTGCGACTCGCCGCCGCCTGGCTGCCCACCTCCAACTTCACCGTGACTCCCAGCATCATCTACCAGGATCACGAGAGCAACGATGACTCGACTTACTGGCCGGCGTATTCAGATCCGGGATCGGGCCGCTTTAACAACGCCACGCCCGAGCGCCTGCCGGGCTCCGACAAGTACTACCTGCCGGCCCTCAAGTTGGAATGGAACCTGGAGCGCAGCCAATTGATCTCCAACACTTCCTACTACCACCGCGATGACAAGACCGCCTACCAGGGTACGGTGTATGACATGGCCTACTACCAGTCGCTCGGTTGGCCGACCAACCCGATCAACGATCCCAACTATGTCGACTTTCCGACCATCACCGGCTGCGGTGCAACGTCGACCGCGACGGCCCCCCCGTGCGACTGGTATCCGTTGATCGACGGCCATGGCATCCACCTGCCGGCACCGTTTGCGAACTACCAGACACCCAATACCATCGTCAACAAGCAGACCAGCTGGTCCGAGGAAGTGCGCTGGCAGTCCACTGACGACAAGTCGAAGTGGCAGTGGACCGTGGGTGCCTTCTGGCAGGAATCCAAGCAAGAGAGCCTCGAGACTCTGTCGGACACGCAGATCGTGCCCTTCTTCGAGTATCTCTACGGCGTGAGCCCGATCGACGATGTCTACGGGGACTTCTACAACTGCCCCGGACAGCCCGGAACCTACACGGCAATCCCGGCCTGCGTGATCTATTACAACGATAACCACACCACCGACCGCCAACTGGCAGCGTTTGGTGAACTCAGCTATGCAATCACTGATCAGCTCAAGGTGACGATAGGCGAACGCGTCGCGCGGCTGTCGTTCTCGCTGCAACATTATGCTGACGGCCTGGAAAACTACGGACCCTCGTACGCCAACGCCTCAAGCAGCGAGACGGCCAACACGCCCAAGCTCAGCGTCTCCTACCAGCACGATCCCAGCAATCTCTATTACGCGACCTACGCCAAGGGATTCCGGGCGGGTGGCGGCAATGCGCCGCTCCCTGATTACTGCGATGCCGACCTCGACAACACCGGCTATCCCAACGGCGCACCGCTCACCTATAAGTCCGATTCCACTCAGAGCTATGAAATCGGCACCAAGAACAATTTCGGCTCGGCTTTCCGCATTGCCTCGAGTCTCTATTACATCCGCTGGCGCGACATTCAGCAGAATGTCTACATACCTGGCGGCTGCGGACTGCAATTCACCGACAACCTCGGCACCGCGGAAGCCAAGGGCTTCGACGTGCAGGCCGACATGGCGGTCGGTCCGATGAAGTTTGACGTCGCCGTTGGATATACCGATGCGCGTTATTCGGCCGACACGGCGCTGCGCTCACCGTTCTGCCCATCGTTCTCGACCACCCCGTGCCTGCCGCTGGCGCGCGACGGCAATGCGATCTCCGGCCAGGCATCCATCAACCTGGCGCCTTCACTCAATCCGCCCTGGACATTCGCGATCGGCGCCCAGTATGACTTTATAGCCGCGGATCACCCGGCATACGTGCGCATGGATTATCAATACCAAAGTCGCAACCACTGGCTCGCGAACCTGCAAGATCCGACCACATCGCAGTACAACCCCGATACCTACACGCTGCCGTCCACTTCGTTTGCGCAGTTGCGCGGCGGCGTCACGATCGACAAGTGGGCGATTTCGGCGTTTGTCGACAACCTGTTCGATTCGCACACTGTGACGAACTACCAGCTGGGGCAGGCCGACGCCTTCAACCCGGCCGGCTCGCCGAGCGAGCAGCAGAACCAGTACACCTATCACCCGCGCACTTTCGGGATCAACGCCACTTTGCATCTCTAGCCGCAGCGGACGTTATGGACGCGACTGAGAGGCAGGCGCCGAGGCCCGGGTGCGCGTTGCCGCGCGGCTATTACACTGATCCCGGGATCTTCGAGCGGGACCTGGACCGTATGCTGCTGCGCCACTGGTTCTGCGCCGGGCACTTGAGTAGCGTGCCAAATCCCGGCGATTATTTTCTGGTTGATCTCGGCCGCGAGTCGGTCATCGTTTGCCGGGGGGCGGACGGCGCGGTGCACGCGCTGCTGAACGTCTGCCGCCATCGCGGCTCGCGCGTGTGCGTGGATCGTAGCGGCACGGCGCGCGGCGGCGGCTTTACCTGTCCCTATCATGCGTGGTCCTACGGCCTGGATGGCCACCTGCGCTCCGCAGGCGAAATGCCCGCATCGTTCCGCCGCGACGAGCACGGGCTGCGCTCGCTCCCGCTCCAGCTGCTGCAGGGCCTGATCTTCATCAGCTTTGCGGCCGAGCCTCCCGCACTTGACGATGCCGCGCGCGCTCTGGCTGATGCAGCAGGTACACACGGCTGGTCGAATGCCAAGATCGCACACCGGGAAAACTACGAAATTCGCGCCAACTGGAAGCTGGCGATCGAGAATTATATGGAGTGCTATCACTGCCAGCCCTCGCACCCGGAGTTCGCCCGTCGCCACGTGTACGCGCGGCCGGCGGCACGCGCCGCCCCTATCGAGCGCGCGGCCGCGGAGCGCAGTGACGCGCTCGGCATTCACATCGCCAATCTGGACGGCTATGGACTCAAGGCGCGCTCAGGCCAGGAGTCCATCGCCGTGATGCGCAGCGCCCTGCTGCACGGGCAGCTCAGCGCTTCCGCCGACGGCTCCCTGCTGGCCCCCCTTATGGGCGAATTCGGAGCTTCCGACGGCTGCTCAACCTACTTTGATGTGGGCCCGATCAGCGACTTCCTGGCCTATCCGGACCACGGCGTGATCTACCGTTTCGTGCCGCGCACTGTCGAGCACACCGACATGGAGGTGCTGTGGCTGGTGCACGCCGACGCTGTGGCGGGTCGCGACTATGACGTAGCAAAGCTGACCTGGCTGTGGCAGGTCACGAGTCTCGAGGACAAGCGCATCATCGAGCGCAACCAGCAGGGCGTGAACTCGAGGTACTACGAACCCGGGCCCTATTCATTGCAGGAGGAGTACGCCCAGCGATTCGTGGAGTGGTATCTCGCGGAGATTGGCTAGGCGGGCAGGCCAATGTCCAGATCTGGAGCCACGCAAACTTCGGCAGCGCGAAGCTTGCACCTGTGAGTGCGCGCGGCCGCGTCACCGCGAGGGTTTCCCGGTGGCCCGGTACACCCGGGCGCCCCGAAACCAGGTCTCGAGCACCTTGGTGCCGGCGATGGCATCAGCCTTGCCGTGATCGGCCAGCGCCAGGATGTCTCGATCCAGGATCACGAAATCGGCGGACTTGCCGACTTCGAGCGAACCAAATTCTCCGGCGCGCCCAAGGAATCGGGCGCCATCGATGGTGTACGCGTTCAGCGCCTCGCGCACCGTCAATGCCTGGCGGGCATTCAGGACCTGATCGCCCGTCGCGTGACGCAGCACGCCGGTGGCAATGTTCACGAACGGCTGCGGATCACGATTGCCTACCGGCGCGTCGGACCCGCCCACGACGATGCCGCCGGCATCCCGCGTCGAGCGCGCCAGGTAGCTGTGCTCCACGTAGTAGCTGCCCGGCGCCATGCGGCTGGCGTAGCTGTTGCCCACTACCTGCTGCACGAAAGGCACGATGGTCATGTCGTAGTCGAAGTTCGAGGAGGCCCACCAGAGCGTGAAGGCCACATACAGATGATCGCGCCCGATGCGCGCCACATCCTCGGGCTGCACGAACTGCAGATGCGCCAGGCTGTCGTGGGTGGTGCTGACCCCATCGGCGGCGCGCGCCGACTCGATCGCGTCGATGGCGGTGCGTGCCGCGCGATCGCCGATCACATGGATGTGCAGATTGAAGCCCGCCAGGTGCATGCGCTTGGCGTACTCCATAATCACCGCCTGATCATCCTTGAGCTGGCCACTGGAGAGCTGACATTGTCCCGGGTGGTAGCCGTGCACCTTGGTGAATTGCGCGATGTCCGGGTACTTCTCCGGATGCGCGCGCACGTCTTGGCATAGTCCCGATCCGGTATCTACGTAGCCGATCACGCTCGGGCGGCCATAGGAGTCGCGCGAGAATCGCGGCTGCAGGTAAGGGGAGAGCATGGCCGCATTGCCGAGAGTCGGTGGCGTCGCCAACGGATTTCCTTCGGCCACACCGTCGGCAAAGATCTTGACGAAATCGGCGCGCACCAGCGGGTTGGTGGCGAATTTCTGGCGCACGTGGAGCGCGCGCGCGACCATACCGGCATAGTCGATCTGTCCCTGGGCATCGCGATTGCGATCCGGATTGAAATATTGGGCGAGCGTGACGTGCGCGGTCAGATGCCCGTCGCTGAGCAGCTTCTCATAGACCGGAAGACCTGCCGAAGTGACCGCGGCATCCATCACTGCCGTAATGCCGGCGCGGTTGAGCAGGTAAGGGATGCGCTCCGGGTGGGCAAGCGCGGCCGTGAGACCCGTGTAGTCCAGAAAACCCGTGTCCATCAGGTTCTGCGCTTCCTCGTTGACCTGTCCATCCGGCTCGCCGTGCGCGTCTACGCCAATCAGCAATCGGTAGGACGCAAAGTCGGAGGTCAGTGTCTCCTTGTTTATGCCCACTACCTTGCCTGCGGCATTGCGCGCCGAAGCGAGCGCCGCGCTGTTGAATGCCGCGCGATGTCCATCGTCACCCATCAGGTATACGGGATTGGCGGGAGCTCCCTTGTCGAGCGCCGCGCGCAGCGTCGAGAGTTCGGCGTCGGGGCGGTTATTGGTAGTCGAACTCCATTGATGCACGGCAAGCCACTGCCCCGGCTGCAGGTGGAAGCGCTTTATGCAGTCCTGCACAAATCCGGCAAGCTGCCGGAGCGACTTGCCGGCGCTGTTGAGATCGCACTGATCCACATCAATGATGTCCACCGGATGGATATGCGAGTCCACCAGGCCCGGCACCACCAGGTGGCCGCCGGCATCGACGCGCTGGGTGTGGGCACCCACATAGGACCGCACACCTTGCTCATCGCCCACGTACACCAACTTGCCCTGGCGGACCGCCAGCGCTTCGGCCGCCTGTGGGTCGGCCGCCGTGTAGATCTTCGCATGTGTCACCACCAGATCAGCTACTGATGGCGCCGCATCGCCGGCTGCCTGCGCCGCTGCGGCTGCCAGCGCCGCGAGCCCGAGCCAGCGCACTTGTTTACGCATATTTCGCACGTCCGGAAACTCCCCGCTGTTAGGCGCGTCTTAATGCTTGGCGACACTCTATACTAGCCGCGGCGCAATCCGCTGCCGAGTCGGTGGCCGGCGATGACAAGGACCTTGGTTGGGCGAGTAGGGCTGCTGGCACTGCTGCTGGGCATCGCGAGCAGCACGCACGCCGAAGAGAAGCGGCTTTTTCTTTACAACTGGGCCGACTTCATCGGCACCAAGACCATCCAGCGCTTCGAGCAGCGCACCGGCATCAAGGTTGTCTACGACACTTACGATGCCGAGGAGACCATGGAAGCGCGGCTGTTTGCCGGCGAGTCCGGCTACGACGTGGTCAGCGCCTCGTCGAATTTCTTCAGCCGCGAGATCAAGGCTGGCGTCTACCAAAAGCTGGACATGTCGCGCCTGCCTAACTGGAAGTACCTCGACCCGCGCATTCTAGCGATCCAGGACAAGTCCGATCCGGGCAACCTACACGCCGTACCGTACCTGCAGGCAGTGAGCGGGTTTTCCTACAACGTGGACATGATCCGCGCGCGTATGCCCAACGCTCCGGTCGACAGCCTGGACATGATCTTCAAGCCCGAGATCGTGGCGCACTTTGCCGACTGTGGCGTTTCGCTGCTGGATTCCCCCGAAGACACCGTGGGCATGGCCTTAAGCTACCTGCACCTGGATCCCAACAGCACCCGCCCGGAGGACTTCGCGGCCGCCGAGCGGCTGCTCAAGTCGATCCGCCCATACGTGCGCAGCTTCGATTCAATCGAATACATGAATGCGCTGGCCAATAGAGAGATGTGCATCGCCATGTCCTGGTCGGCCGACTATGCGACGGTCATGGCGCGGGCGCGGGCGGCCGGAGCGCCCGTCCACCTGGCCTTCACGGTGCCGAAGGAGGGCGCGAACCGAACTTTCTCATCGCTCCTGATTCCGGTCGGGGCCACCCATCCGCAGGCCGCACACGAATTTCTGAATTTCATCCTCGAACCGCAGGTGATCGCTGAGATCACCAACGAGATCTACTACGGCAACCCCAACCTGGCGGCCAATGCCTACGTGCGTCCGGAGATACTCAACGACAAGAACCTGTACCCGACTCCGGAGGTTCAGGCGCGCCTGTACCCGAGTGCCGAAGTCAGCATCGCTACCGAGCGGATCCGCACCCGCGTGTGGACGCGCATCAAGACCGGCAAGTAGCCGTTAGCGGCCCGCGAGCTGCAGATCACGCACCCGCTGGCGCTCCGCGCGACGCATCAGCACGCCGGCCACCAGCACTCCGCTTCCTACCAGGGCAATGATCAGCGTCGCGAGCGCGTTAACGTCGGGACTGACGCCGAGTTTGACCTTGGAGTAGATGACCATCGGCAACGTGCTGGCTCCGGGTCCGGACACAAAGCTCGATATCACAAGGTCATCCAGCGAGAGTGTGAAGCTCAACAGCCAGCTGCTTGCCAGCGCCGGTGCGATGATCGGCAGCGTGGTATCGAAAAACGCCCGCACCGGGCCGGCGCCCAGATCCATGGCCGCCTCTTCGAGCGAGCGGTCCGCCGTGCTCAGCCGCGATTGCACCGTCACCGTTACATAGGCCGTGCAGAAAGCCACATGTGCGAGCACGATGGTGAAGAACCCGCGGTGTGGCCAGCCCAGCAAGTGCAACATCGAAATCAATAACAGCAGCTGCGTGATGCCGGTGATGATCTCGGGCATCACCAGCGGCGCGTTGACCATGCCGGTCAGGACCAGTCGCCCTCGAAAGCTCTTGAAACGCACCAGCGAAATAGCCGCCAATGTTCCTAAGCCCACGGCCGCCGTCGCCGCCACGACTCCGACCCGCAGCGACAGCCACGCGGCCGCCTTGAGCTGATCGTTGGCCGCCAGCGCCGCGTACCAGTGGGTCGAGAGCCCACCCCACACCCCGACCAGCGGCGAGGCATTGAATGAGTAGCCGATCATGACGAGCATCGGGATGTACAGCAGCGCGATGCCGATTGCGAGCACTGTCATCAGCAGCGCTGAGGGCCGGTCGCTCATACGTGACCCTCAAGATCCTTGCGATGGTAGTGCTGGTAGACGGCAATCGGCGCCACCAGCAGCACTAGAAAGGCCACGGCGACCGCCGAGGCTACTGGCCAGTCGCGGTTTCCAAAGAACTCGTCCCACAGCACGCGCCCTATCATCAGATTGCCCGGGCCACCTAAGAGCGAGGGGATGACGAACTCACCGATGGCAGGGATAAATACCAGCATCGATCCTGCGATTACCCCAGGCATCGACAAGGGCAGCGTGACATCGAGAAACGCCCGCCACGGGGGGCTCCCCAGATCCCCGGAGGCCTCGAGCAGCGTGTGATCGAGTTTTTCCAGCGTGGCGAACAGCGGTAGCACCATGAAGGGCAGGTAGGAGTAGACAATGCCCAGGTACACGGCGGTCGTGGTATGCATGAGCTTGAGTGGCGAGTCAATGACGCCCAGCCACAGCAGCAACTGGTTCAGCAGGCCGTGCTCGCGGATGATGCCCTCGAGCGCGTAGACGCGCAGCAGGAACGAAGTCCAAAACGGCAGGATGATGATCAGCAGCAGAATGCTCTGCACGTGCTTGGGCGCCCGCGCGATCGCATAGGCCATCGGGTAGCCGATCAGCAGGCATATCAGCGTGGAAAAAAACGCCGTTTTTAGCGAATATAAATACGACAGCGCATACACTTCATCCGTCAGCAAGTAACGGTAGTTGCTTAACTTCAGGACTAAATGCAGGTGGTGATTGGCATCGACCGTCAGGATGTCGGTAAACGGGGGTACCCGGATCGCGGTTTCGGCGAAGCTGATCGCCAGCGCGAAGCCGAAGGGGATCAGGAAAAAGACCAGCAGGAACAGCAGGGGGGGTGCAATGATCAGCCACCGCCGGTGTTTGCTGGTCAGAATCCTTCTCAACAGCGTAGATTGCATGTGATGCGCGACTATGCCAAAGCGCGGTCCACTTTGCCTGCGCCAGCACCACTACCGAGCTGGCACGGCACGCTGGCGTGCGCGTGGACCAGCCGATGAGAAAGCGGCGCGGCAAGGCTACGCCGAGCGCAGCCCCGCGCTCGCGGCAGCGTCTGTCGGCGAGCCGCCAGCGGCAACGGCTCATTGACGCCTGCATTTCGGCACTGCACCTCTACGGACCCTCCCAGACCACGGTCGAGAAAGTTGTGGCGATTGCCAAACTGTCGCCGGGCATCGTGCGATTCTACTTTAAGTCCAAGGGCGCGATGCTGGTGGCCTCGTTGCGTTTCCTGTCCACAGAGTTCGAAGCCCAGGTGCTCGAGCCGGTTCGGCGGTTGCGCGATTCCCCGGTCCAGGCCCTGCAACGCATGGTCGACCTGTACCTCGATCCGGTCATCGCCAGCACCCGCAAGGTCTCGGTCTGGTACGCGTTTTGGGGTGAGGCCACCGCGCGGCAGGAATATCAGGAAATCTGTGGCCAGAAGGACGATCAATTCGCGGCGCTGGTGCTCGAGCTGATCACACGCATGATCGAGCAGAGCGAGCAGCGCCACCTCGATGCGGACGCAGTGGCGCTGGGGCTGATCGGCGCTCTCGAAGTTCTCTGGCAGGGAATCGCCTTTCAAGTTGAAGGGGACGTCGATCGCGAGGGCGCGCGCCGGCGCTGCATGGCCTATCTCGCCTCGGTGTTTCCGGGGCACTTTCCGGCGCCCGCCGGCCGCACGAACTGGGCCAAGCTGCCAGCCGAGGCGCGTCATGCGCTGGAACTCGAGCGCTGCTTCGCCCGCGCCTGGCAACTCGTGGGACACGCTCAGGCACTCGAGGCCACCGGAGCCTATCTGACCGCTGAGCTCGCCACTACCCGCGCAGTGGTGCTGCGCGATGGCGCGCAGCTGCGCGCCTTCCACAACAACTGCCCGCACCAGCCTCACGCCTTGGTGCACGGACGCAGCGGCCGTCTCGCCGGACGCATTGCCTGTCCGCTGCACCAGCTCGAGTTTGCGCTCTCCGGTGAGGCGGTGGATGCCGGGGGAAATTCACATCTGGTCGCGCTAGAACTTGCTCGCGCCGCAGACCTGGTGTTCGTGAGCGATGGTGCGGCTGCCAAGCTCAACGCACCGCTCGACGATTTCCAGCCTGCCGGGCGGTACGAAGAACAGAGCGGCTTTGCCGAACTGGATATCAAAGCCGACTGGAAAGTCTTGATTGAACAATTGCTGGCACATCGCCTGCCGGACCATGAATCCATCGGCGGCGTGCAGCGTTTTTCGCTGCCCGAGGTAAACATCGACCTTGAAGCGGGGCGCATCGACTGGCGCGCAGTCCCGGCCGCGGCCGAAAGCTGGTCGGCGAAGCGGCTGGCTGCGTTGGCCTCCGCCCACGGCAACCCTCTCTGGCGGCGCGCGTTCCTATGGCCGAACCTGCTGCTCGAGTCGCGCCACGATGGTTTGAGCGCATTGCAGGTGATTCCACTGACGGTGGGCGCGAGCCGCCTGCAGTGCCTGGACTTCTGGCGAGTCGGTACGGATGCCACGGAGCGCGCGCTGCGCTTTCTGGTGGGGCGGCTGGCGAGTCAAACCCTATGGATCGACCGAACCCTCGCTGCATCGACGCAGCGAGGGCTCAACGTGTCGGGTTATCAAACAAGTGCCGGTGCGCGCGTGGCGCGCTCGATAGCCGCGTTCCGCAGCCTGCTGGCCGGCGCGCTGAATGCCTAGAGGTTCTTCTCCACCTTGGCAGCGCTGACCAGGCCATCGCCGTAGGCCTTAAATTTCTTGGCCTCGACAATTTGCACCAGCCGGTCCTTAACGGCATCGAATGCCGGGGGCGTGGTCTGACGCACGTCATCAAGGCGAATGACGTGCCAGCCAAATTCGGTCTGCACCGGAGTCTGCGTGTACTCACCCTTCTTGAGCGCGGCCACGGCATCGGCGAACGGCTTGACCATGTTCTGGGGACTGAACCAGCCCAGATCGCCGCCATTGGTCTTGGAACCATCCAGCGAGTGATCGGCTGCGAGCTTCTCAAACTTCGCGCCCTTCTTTAGTTCCGCGATGATCTGGTCGGCTTCGTCCTTGGTCTTGACCAAGATGTGCCGGGCCTTGTACTGGGTCTTGGGCATGGCGGCGACCTGAGTGTCGTACTCCGCTTTAATCTCGGCATCGGTGGCCTTGTGATCCTTCAGATAATTCGCCATCGCGGCCTGCTCAAGGATCTGCAAGCGCGCCAGTGCCAACGACGGGGGCGCGTCTCCTTGCTTATCCAGGCCTTCCTTTTCTGCTTGCTGAGCGACCGCTTCCGCGCGCACCAGAGTATCCAGTGCCTGGCTGCGCTGGGCGGGAGTGAGCTCCGCGGAGGCCTTGCCGGCCACGGCCTTGCTGAACAGCTCGAACTGGGCGGCGGTGAGTGCCTGGCCATTCACGGTGGCGACCGGTTTCGGCGCCGCTGCGCCGCTGCTCGATGGCGTGCCCTTCTGCGCGCACGCCGCCAAAATTGCCAAAGCTGCCACTGCAAATAATCTAGAGATATTCATATTCATTCTCATGAGGTTACAAAACTTACTTAAGGTATTTCTTCAGGCGCCTTGGTGCTCATCGCCAAGGCATGAATGTCGGTTTCCAGGAGAGCAGCGAGCGCATCGTGCACCAGACGGTGTCGCTCTACCAGCGATTTGCCGGAAAACACCTCAGACACGATCCGGATATAAAAGTGCCCCTTGCCGCCTCCGCCGATATGGCCGGCGTGCGCTGCGCTGTCGTCGCGTATCTCAAGCCGGATGGGATGGAGGCTATCCTGCACGACCATGCGGATCCGTTCAACCCGCGTGGCCGGATTTCCGAGTGTGCTCACGGGGCCAATATCCTACGCATTATGTTCGTCTCTTCTGCAGCCAGATCGCCTGACCGACCGCCAGCAGGGCCAGCGCGATCGTCAGACCGAAGCCCTTGAAGTACACCCAGGTCTGTTCGCTCGCGGTATGGGCGATGTAGAGATTGAGCGCACCGAGCAGCACGTAGGCGATAACCCAGACCAGATTGACCCGTAGCCACTGCGCGCGAGAGACGTTGGCATCGGGAGGCAATGCGGGCTCAAGTAGTCGCTGCGTCAGCGGAGTTGCGCCGATCCACTGGCTGCCCAGGAACGCCATCGCCATGATCCAAAGCAACAGCGTGGGTTTCACTTTCAAGAACCGAGGGTCGTGAAGCACCAGCGTAGCGGTGCCAAAGATCAGTACCAGCACAGTGCTGACCGCGTGCATCGGTGAGACCCGGCGCACGCGCAGGTAATCCACCAGCGCCAGCAACAGCATCGATGCCATGAGCACGGCGGTCGCCACGTAAATGCCGCCGTACTTGTAGGCAATCATGAACGCCGCCAGCGGCAGGAAATTCAGCGTGGCTTGCATAGGCTTGGCAGCATCTATCCTGTGAACGCGTCGGGCGCGGTGCCCTCCGGGGCCGCGTATATTAGCCGCTTGAGTCAGTATTTCGAATTGCATCCGCAAAATCCCCAGCCGCGCCTGATCCGGCAGGCTGCGCAGATCCTGCGCGACGGCGGGCTGATCGCCTATCCGACCGACAGCTGTTATGCCCTGGGCTGTCATATCGGCGATACCGCGGCCTTAGAGCGCATTCGGCAGCTGCGCGATGCCGACCGTCATCATCATTTCACGCTGGTGTGCGCAGACCTGGCCGAGATCGGCCGTTATGCGCGCGTGGACACCTGGCAATTCCGGCTCCTCAAGGCCGCAACGCCGGGGCCCTTTACCTTCCTACTGCCCGCCACCCGCCAGACCCCGCGGCGCCTGCAGCATTCGCGCCGCCGCACGATCGGGATCCGCATACCCGACCATCCCGTGCCACATCTGCTGCTGGCGGAACTGGGAGAGCCCATCATGAGCTCGACGCTGCTGCTGCCCGGCGAGGCGGCACCGCTCACCGACGGGCGCGAGATCCGCCGCCGCCTCGAGCATCAAATCGATGCGGTGCTCGATGCCGGAAACTGCGGCCTGGAGCCGACCACTGTCGTTGACCTGGCCGTCTCTCCGCCCGTGATCCTGCGCCAGGGGCGCGGAAGCCTGCCGGGATTTGCCGTCGGTAGCGCCTGAGACGGACCGGGCGCGCAGCCGTATAATGGCTGCGAATGAGTTCTGTCCCGCAAGCCAGGCGTGTGCTTTCCGGTATGCGCCCGACCGGCCAGGTGCATCTGGGCAACTACCACGGCGCGCTTCGTAACTGGGTCGACCTCCAGTACCAGTACGAGTGCTATTTCTTCGTGGCGGACTGGCACGCGCTCACGACCGGATACGACGCCACCGCCGACCTGCCTGAGCTCATCCAGGAGATGGTCGTGGACTGGTTGGCGGCTGGGCTGAACCCCAGCGTTGCAACGCTCTTCGTCCAGTCCCATGTGCCTGAGCACGCCGAGCTGCACTTGCTGCTATCGATGATCACCCCCCTTAGCTGGCTGGAGCGCGTGCCGAGCTATAAGGATCAACAAGAGCAGCTGCGAGAGAAGGACCTGGCCACCTACGGCTTCTTGGGCTATCCGCTGCTGCAAACGGCCGACGTGCTGATCTACCGGCCAAGCTTCGTACCGGTGGGCGAGGATCAGGCGGCGCACGTGGAATTTGCGCGTGAGGTAGCGCGCCGCTTCAATCACCTGTACGGGCAGGAACCCGAGTTTGAGGCCAAAGCCGAACGTGCGGTAAAGGAATTGGGCGGCCGCAACATCACGCTCTATCGTCAACTGCGCAAGCAGTTCCAGGAGAAGGGCGACGTAGCGGCGCTGGAACGCGCCCGCACTCTGGTAACTGGCAACACGCGCATCACGGTGGCCGACCGCGATCGACTGCTGGGTTACCTGGAGGGCAGCACGGTCAGTATCCTCCCCGAGCCCCAGGTGCTGCTGACCGCCACGCCGAAAGTGCCGGGATTGGACGGTCGCAAGATGTCGAAGTCCTACAACAACACCATCGGCCTGCGCGAGGATCCGGCCAGCGTCGCGCGAAAACTCAAGGGCATGCAGACCGATCCGGCCCGGGTGCGCCGCTCCGATCCTGGCGATCCTGACAAGTGTCCGGTCTTCGACCTGCATCGCATCTATTCCGACGAGGCCACGCGCAACTGGGCCGCGGCCGGCTGCCGCAGCGCGGGCATAGGCTGCCTGGAGTGCAAACAGCCGCTGATTGACAAGATCGTCGCCGAAGTGACCGCGATGCGCGAGCGTGCGCGCGATTACCAGGACAATCCCGAGCTGATCAAGAATCTTTTGGCCGAGGGCGCGGAAAAGGCGCGCGAGTCGGCCCGCCACACGCTGGATGATGTCCGCCGCTCCATGCACCTGCGTACCGAGTAAGCTATCCACCCGCACGCGCCATGAAACCTGACCTGAAACTTGTCGCCAGCAGCCCGCCGCCGCTCCCGAGCGTCGTGGTGCCACCCGAACAGGCCGAAATGCCCTTCGCGATCGTCAATGGCGAGCCGGTCACGCATATGCCGCGCGATCTGTACATCCCGCCGCAGGCGCTCGAGGTATTCCTCGAGGCCTTCGAGGGTCCGCTCGATCTGCTGCTGTACCTGATCAGGCGGCAGAACCTCGACGTGCTGGACATACCGATTGCCGAGATCACGCTCCAGTACATGCGCTATATCGACCTGATGCAGGAGCTGCAGCTGGAGCTGGCCGGCGAATACATGGTGATGGCCGCCACGCTGGCCGAAATCAAATCACGCATGCTGCTGCCACGACCCGCCGGCGCAGCCGATGGCGAGGAAGATCCGCGCGCCGAACTGGTGCGCCGCCTGCAGGAGTATGAGCGCTTCAAGCGAGCGGCCAGCGACGTGGATCAGTTGGTGCGACTCGATCGGGATGTGTTCCAGGCCAGCGCCGAGCTGCGCGACCGCCCAGTCTCACGTGCGCTCCCGCAGGTGACGCTGCGGGAGATGCTGCTGGCGTTTCGCGAAGTGGCGACGCGCTCGCAGATGTTTGCGCACCTGCACGTGCAGCGTGAATCCCTGTCGGTGCGCGAGCGCATGAGCAGCGTGCTGGCGGCGCTCGAGACCGGTGAATTCGTGGATTTCGTGCAACTTTTCAATCCGGAGGAGGGTCGCATGGGCGTGGCCGTGACCTTCGTGGCGATTCTGGAGCTGCTGCGCGAGGGTCTGATAGACATCGTGCAGACCGAGGCCATGGCGCCGCTACACGTGCGCCGCGCCGCGCCGATGCGTACACTTCAACTGGTGCCCGACACGGACCGTGACCTGCCCAACACCTAGGGCCCGCGTGGAGCAATCGATGGACGATCAGTACCTGAAGAACGTTATCGAAGCCGGTCTGCTGGCCTCCGGGCGCGCGCTGGGGATGGACGAGCTGGCGGGTTTGTTTGGCGAAACCGAGCGCCCCACAAGCGCGGCGATACGCGCGAGCCTGGCGGCACTCGAGCAGGACTATGTGTCGCGGGCGCTGGAACTGAAGGAAACCGCCAGCGGCGTACGCATACAGGTCCGGCGCGATTTCGCCACCGAGGTCGCGCGCCTGTGGCCCGAGCGGCCGCAGCGCTATTCGCGAGCGCTGCTGGAAACGCTGGCCCTGATCGCCTACCGCCAGCCGCTAACGCGCGCCGAGATCGAGGCGGTGCGTGGGGTGGCCGTCAATCCCAACATCATCCGCACCCTGCACGAGCGCGGATGGATTCGAGTCGTCGGTCACCGCGAATTGCCCGGACGCCCGGAACTCCTTGGCACCACGCGCGAGTTCCTCGACTATTTTGGCCTGCGCAGTGTGGACGAGCTGCCGCCGCTGGCGCAGCTCCGCGGACTGGACGAGATTGATCCTCAACTGGCCTTGCCTGTGGACCCGGAGTCGGAAGCCGGCGCTCCCCGAGCCGAGCCGTCATTGGCATCGGCCGAGGCTCTGATCGATGATTCGGGCGATGCGGACGAGGACCTCAGGCCAGAGCTCAAGGCTGGCATGGCCGGTCTGGTCGCATCCGGTCCCTCCCTCGACGACTGAGCATGGCGCGCGCGCCGGCGGGCGAGCGCCTGCAGAAGGTCCTCTCACACCTCGGGCTGGGCTCGCGCCGCGAAGCGGAGCAATGGATCCGCGCCGGGCGCGTGTCGGTCAACGGACGCGCCGCCGTACTGGGCGAGCGCGTGGGGGCGGACGATAAACTGCGCCTCGATGGCAGGTTGATCCGCCAAAACCGCGACAAGCGCGAGCGACCGGTGTTGCTGTGCCACCGCTCGCCGGCCCAGCCTCTGTTGCCTGGCGCCGCCGGCATGGAATCGATGGCCGCAGGCCTGCCGCGCCGCGCCGGCCAAAGATTCATCAGCGTAAGCCCAATGCCGCAAGTCGATGGCGGCCTGGAATTACTTACGGCCGACGGTGAACTTGCCGGCCGCCTGCAGCGCGCAGTGCGTACGCAGCTGGTGGTGTTCAGCCTTCGAATCCGCGGTGAGCTCAGCGAAGCGCAGGAAGCGGGCGTGTTGGCCGGGGAGCTTGATCGCGGCAGCACGCTCAAAGTGTTGAGCATCAGCGCCGCGGGCGGCACGGGCAGCAATCACTGGTATCAGATCGATACGATAGGGGCGAGCGGCAATGACCTGCGTCAGCTGCTTGAACGTCAGGGTGTGACGGTGAGCCGCCTGCTGCGCATACGGCTCGGCAGCCTGCTGCTTGAGCGCTCGCTCCCGCGTGGCCGCTCGCGCGAACTATCGGCGGAAGAAATCGCAGCGCTGCTCACGCCTTCGCTACCGCCGGCGGCGCAGGCGCCTGACAGTCCAGGCTCTGTCCCGTAGTGCCGCGGCTGGCCGGACCCAGCAGCCACATGTAGGGATTGACTATGTCCTCCGGCAAGGCCACGAGTTCGGCATTTTCGGCGGGATAGGCCTGGCGGCGCATGCGAGTGCGCGTGGGCCCGGGATTGATGGCGTTGACGCGCACCGTCGAGTTCCCGCTCAGCTCATCGGCCAGCACCTGACTCAGACCCTCGACGCCGAACTTTGATACGGCATAGGCGCCCCAGTTGGCCCGCCCGCGGCGACCGACACTGCTGCTGGTAAAGATCACCGAGGCATCGGGCGATGCGCGCAGCGCCGGTAGCAGCACCTGAGTGAGCGCAAACGCCGCCGTCAGATTGACGTGCAGCACCCGGCACCAGTTGCGCATGTCGGCATGTTCGATCGGAGCGAGCGCGCCGAGCGCTGCGGCGTTGTGCACCAGGCCATCGAGCCGCCCGTACCGCTGCATGAGCGCATCGGCCAAACGATCGTAGTCGTCGGCCAGTGCCTTCTCCAGATCCAGCGGTGCAATGGTGGCCTCAGGCCTGGCATGCGGTGAGCCGGCGATCGGCATCGCGGCAATCTCCGCCTCGAGCGCTTCAAGCCGGCGCACGTTACGGCCGACCAGAATCACCTTTGCTTGCAGGCTCGCAGCACGTAGGGCCAGCGCCCGCCCGATGCCATCGCCAGCCCCGGTGATGGCAACGACGCGTCCATCCAGCAGGCCGGGCGGTGGCGCGTAACTTCGGATATCCATCATTACAGTCGGCGCTTACTGTGTATCGGCGGGCGGCGGCAATGGACGATCGTCCGCGTGCAGCTGAGCACTGCGCACCAAGCGCTCTACAGGCTCTACGGTCGCGAGCGGCTCGCCGCTGACGATGCCAAGCTCGGTAAACTTCCGCGCCTGTGGCAGCACGGTACGCTCCAGCGAGGCGATGGCATTGTTGTAGGCATCGACGGCGCCGCCGAGCCGGTCGCCCGCCTTTTCCAAATGCGCGACGAAGGTTCCAAGGCGGCGGTGCAACTCCTGTCCCAGTTCGAGAATCTTGGCGGCGTGTTCGGCTACGGCCGCCTGACGCCAGCTGTAGGCGACGGCCTTGAACAGCGCAATCAGTGTGGATGGGGTGGCAAGCACGATGCCCTGTCGCATGGCGTTCTCGAGAAGATCGGGACGCTCGCTCAGCGCGGCGCTCAGGAACTGATCGCCCGGCAGGAACAGTACCGCGAACTCGGGGCTCTTCTTGAATTGGCTCCAGTAGGCCTTGCTGGCCAATTCGCGCACGCGCGCCTCGACCTGCTGGCCGTGCCTGGACAAGGCCGCCGCACGGGCCTCATCGCTCGGCGCCTCGATCGCATCCAGATAGGCATCGAGAGGCGTCTTGGCGTCGACCACAAGATCGCGACCTTCTGGCATGCGTACCACCAGGTCCGGACGCAGTGCTCCATCGCCGCCGACGACCGTGGCCTGCTCGGAAAAGTCGCAGTGCTCGGACATGCCGGCTACTTCAACCACGCGCCGCAGCGTGAGTTCGCCCCAGCGCCCGCGCACTTCGGGTCGGCGCAGGGCACCGACCAAATTGCGGGTCTCGCGCTGCAGTGCGCTCTGGCCCAACGTCAGCTGCTCGATCTGCGTACGCAGGCTCGTGAAAGCATCGCGCCGGTCACGCTCAAAGCCCTGCAGCTGCTGCTCGGTCTTTTCCAGGGCCTGGCGTATGGGATCCACCATCTGGCTGAGCGCGGTCTCGCGCTCCTGCAGCGCCGCCTGGGCACCGGCCCGCTCGTGCGCGAATGACTCGCGCGCCAGCTTCAGGAACATATCGGAATTGTCGCGTAATGCGCCGCCGGCCACCTCGGCAAAGCGTCCGCCGAGCCGCGCCTCAATAGCGGCTGTCGCCTGCGCCTGGCGGCGCGAGTGCCACCACGCGATCAATAGGGTAACCACCGCACCGATCAGCAGGCCGGCCATCAGCATCATTGCCGCGCTATCCATCAGTGCACGCCGGCCTGCGGAAGAGCCAGCCAGCCAAGGAGATCCTGCGGCTCATCGAGCCAACCGGCGACCGGCCAACTTGCGGGATTGTCCATGGCGTTCACGTAACCAAAGCGCGCGCCCAGCGGCACCATCCCGGCGGCGCACGCCGCTTGTACGTCGCGCAGCGCATCGCCCAGGTATACGCAATCACCGGGTGCCACGGCGATTGCCTCTGCTGCATGCAGCAACGGTCGCGGATGCGGCTTGCGATGTGCGAGTGTGTCACCGCTCACCACGCATGCCGCTCGGCTACGAAGACCCAGGCTCTCAAGGATCGGCTCGGTGAGCCAGCCGGCCTTGTTGGTGATGATGCCCCAGGGGAGCGAGTGTGCCTCGAGCGTCGCGAGCACCGCCTCGAATCCCGGAAACAGGCAGGTGTGCACGCAGATGGCGGAGCTGTAGATGCGCAGGAAGCGCTCGCGCAGGCTCTCGAACGCTTCGCTCCCGACGCTGAACTCGGGAAATCCCGCGCGCACCAGGGCGATGGCACCGTTTGAAACCTGTGGCCTCAAGACCTCAAGCCCCACGGGTTCGCGGCCTTCCTCGGCCAGCAGCAGGTTGAGCGCGCCGGCCATGTCCCGCGCAGTGTCTAAAAGCGTGCCGTCCAGGTCAAAGAACGCAGCGCGAGCGCGGGTTGTGGTACTCATACGCCGGCCGCGGGCCGCGAAAAGTGCGCGATGTAGTTGATCGCCGTATCGGTGCTCAGTCGCGCGCGTTTCGTAAACGGGTCATAGGCCACGCCGGCGATCTCGCGCAGCGCCAGGCCCGCGCCGCGTGCGGCGCGCGCCAGTTCGGCCGGACGCACCAGCCGAGCATACTCATGCGTACCGCGCGGCACGAGCCGCAGCAGGTACTCGGCCGCAACGATGGCGCCCAGGAAAGCGCGCGGCGTGCGGTTTATCGTCGCTACGAACAAGGAACCGCCAGGCTGCAGCAGGCGGGCGAGGGTGTGTATCAGATCGGCAGGATCGGGCACATGTTCCGCCAGTTCCATGCAGCACACGACTGCGAACTTGCCGGCCGACTCCTCGGCAAGCGCCGCCGCCGATTGCATGCGGTAATCAATCGACAATCCAGTGCCCGCGGCGTGGAGCTTTGCCACTTCGATCATGGTCGGTGAAAGATCGATCCCGGTCACTTGCGCCGAGTGCCGAGCCAATGCCTCAGCGAGCAAGCCGCCACCGCACCCCACGTCGGCCACCGAGGCCTTAGCGAGCTGTGTGCGCGCGGCCACGAACGCCGCGCGCAGCGGATTTAGGGTGTGCAGCGTGTGCAGCGGCCCGGCGGCATCCCAGTACTGGTTCGCCAGCGATTCGAATTTCGCCACTTCCGAGCTGTCAGTGTTAATCGCAGTGTTCACGCTTCACGCATCAGTTTTGTCAGGTCCCGGCGCGCTCTTTGCCGCGGCGGTTACGCAGTATACCGGGTGTGTCGGCGTGCACGCGTGTGGTCCTGAACGCGCCGCAATATGCGCCCAATGTGGTAGAATTTCACAGCGAAAAACACGGATTTTCTGAGCATGGAAATAGCGCGCGAAATACTGCCAGTCAACCTCGAAGACGAGATGCGCAAGTCCTATTTGGACTATGCCATGAGCGTAATCGTCGGCCGGGCCTTGCCTGACGTGCGCGACGGACTCAAGCCCGTGCACCGCCGCGTTCTGCACGCAATGCGCGAGCTGGGCAATGATTACAACAAGGCGTACAAGAAGTCCGCGCGCGTGGTTGGCGATGTGATCGGCAAGTACCACCCGCACGGCGATACCGCGGTCTACGACACGATCGTGCGCATGGCGCAGCACTTCTCGATGCGCTACGTGCTGGTGGACGGGCAGGGCAATTTCGGCTCCGTGGATGGCGATGCGCCCGCGGCCATGCGTTACACCGAAGTGCGCATGGCCAAGCTGGCCCACGAATTACTGGCCGATATCGACAAGGAGACGGTGGATTTCGTCGCCAACTACGACGAATCGGAGACCGAGCCGTCGGTCATGCCGACACGCGTGCCGAACCTTTTGGTCAACGGCTCCTCGGGTATCGCGGTGGGCATGGCCACCAATATTCCGCCGCACAACCTGACCGAGATCGTCACCGCGTGCTTGAGCCTGCTTGACGATCCGGGCATCAGCCTGGCGGGTCTCATGCAGATTGTGCCGGGGCCTGACTTTCCGACCGGCGGCATCATCAATGGTGCGCAGGAAATTGCCACCGCCTACAAGAGCGGTCGCGGACGGCTGTCGATCCGGGCACGCGCCACTATCGAAGAGATCGACGCCAAGAGCGGCCGGCAGGCCATCATTGTCACGGAACTGCCCTACCAGGTTAATAAGGCGCGCCTGATCGAGCGTATCGCCGATCTGGTTCGCGAGAAATTGCTCGATGGCATCGCCAACGACGGGTTGCGCGATGAGTCAGACAAGGACGGTATGCGTATCGTCATCGAGCTCAAGCGCGGTGAAGTGGCCGAGATCGTGCTGAACAAGCTGTACGCGCAGACGCCGATGGAGACCGTGTTCGGCATCAACATGGTCGCCCTCCAGGACGGCCAGCCGCGACTGATGGGCTTGCGCGAGCTGCTGGAAGCATTCCTGCGCCACCGTCGCGAAGTGGTTACGAGGCGCACGGTATACGAGCTGCGCAAGGCTCGGGAACGCGCCCACGTGCTCGAGGGACTAGCGGTCGCCCTCGCCAACATCGATGAAATCATTGCGCTTATCAAGGCGGCGCCGGCGCCGCCCGAAGCGCGCACCGCATTGATGGGGCGCGATTGGCTGCCGGGCGCGGTGGCCGAAATGCTGCAGCGCGCGGGCGCGACTGCCACGCGTCCGGATGACCTGGCGCCGGAATTCGGCCTGGGGCACAACGGCTATCGCTTAAGCGAGGTCCAGGCGCAGGCGATTTTGGACATGCGCTTGCATCGGCTCACCGGTCTCGAGCAGGAAAAGATCGTCGGCGAGTACCGGGATCTGCTGGTGCGTCTGATCGAGCTGGCGGAGATCCTCGCCGTGCCGGCGCGCCTTACCGCCGTGGTGCGCGCCGAACTGGTCGAGATTCGCGACAGCTACGGCGATGAGCGCCGGACGGAGATCAGCCGCGATCACCTCAACCTGTCAACCGAAGATCTGATCGAGCCGCAGGATGTGGTGGTCACGCTCTCGCACGCCGGTTATGCCAAGGCGCAGCCGGTCTCCGACTACCAGGCGCAGCGCCGCGGCGGGCGCGGCAAGTCCGCCACCGCCGTCAAGGACGAGGATTTCATAGAGAAGTTCTTCGTGGCGCATACGCACGACACGCTGCTGTGCTTTTCCAACCGCGGCAAAATCTACTGGCTGCGCGTGTTTGAGCTTCCGCAGGCCGGACGCGGCTCGCGCGGCAAACCCATCGTCAACCTGCTGCCGCTCGAGGAAGGCGAAAAGATTAACGCGCTGCTGCCGGTCAAGCAGTTCGACGAACAGCACTTCGTGTTCATGGCCACCAGCCTCGGCACCGTCAAGAAAACGCCGCTTGCGGCGTTCTCAAGGCCCAGGGCCTCCGGCATCATCGCCGTGGACCTGCGTGAGGACGACCGGCTGGTGGGCGTAGCGCTCACCGACGGCACGCGCGAAATAATGTTGTGCACCAGCGGCGGCAAGGCCATCCGCTTTCACGAGAATGAAGTCCGGCCGATGGGTCGCGACGCCGCCGGAGTGCGCGGCGTGCGGCTGTCCGCCGAGCAGCGCCTAATTGCCTTGATCGCGCTCGGCGATGGTTTCATTCTTACCGCCTCCGAGACCGGATACGGCAAGCTCACTCCGCTGGATGACTTCCCGTCGCACAGCCGCGGCGGCCAGGGAGTCATTGCCCTTCAGACCACTGAGCGAAACGGCAACACCGTAGCGGCGCTGCAGGTGGCGGTTGCCCAGGAGCTGATGTTGATCAGTTCAACGGGCACATTGGTGCGCACGCCCGTTCGCGACATATCGATCGTCGGGCGCAACACGCAAGGAGTGCGCCTGATCCGGCTGGCCGAAGGTGAGCGACTCACCGGCATCGAGCGCGTTGAGGGGCTCGAAAACGGCGACGCTGACGAGCTTGATTCCACGGAGACTGGCGCGGACGAGGGCGGCCTGAGCCAAGAGGGCAGCAGCCCGCCCGGGTCCGCCGAATAACTCAGTAATCACCGGTTCCGGATTCGCTGCTGGCCGCCGGGCCGGCCGCTCAATGTGAGGAGTTCCGTGCGTCCGTTTAATTTCTCTCCGGGTCCGGCCATGTTGCCGCAGGAAGTGCTGGAGCAAGCTCGTGATGAGATGCTCGACTGGCAGGGTGGCGGCACTTCGGTCATGGAGGTCAGTCACCGCGGCAAGGCATTCATGGCCTGCGCGGCCGAGGCGGAGGCCGACCTGCGCGACCTCTTGGCCATACCGGGCAACTACCGCGTGCTGTTCATGCAAGGGGGCGCGGCGGCGCAGTTTGCCATCGTGCCGATGAATCTGGCCGCTCCGCGCGGCGTGAGCGACTACCTTAATACCGGCCACTGGTCCCAGAAGGCGCTGGCCGAGGCGCAGCGCTACGGAAAAGTCCACGTGGCCGCAGATGCCGCAGCCAGCAGCTATCGGGATATACCTCCGCCAGAGCAGTGGACGCTGACGAAGGGCGCCAGCTACGTGCACTACACGCCGAATGAGACCATCGGCGGTGTGGAATTCCCGTTCGTGCCTCAGGTCACCGCGCCTCTGGTCGCCGACATG
>Ga0105248_10001423_pt1 | contig 26743 bp, 42 predicted proteins | sample KBSS34metaG_FD_81524 | JGI IMG/M metagenome (GOLD analysis project Ga0105248, IMG submission 81524) | Switchgrass rhizosphere microbial communities from Kellogg Biological Station, Michigan, USA - KBS S3-4 metaG | ecosystem: Host-associated > Plants > Roots > Rhizosphere > Soil | place... | reverse complement strand
TCAAATTCGGTTAAGAGCTGCCATGTCCAGAAGTCGCGCCACTCTTTGAACGCCGGCGACATCGTGGCATCCCAGAATCCGGCCCATGCTTCCTTGAGATTGCTATACGTCGCTCTGAGCAAGCCGACATACGCATAGACGATCAGCGGCGGCACGCCAAACACCATGCAGATACGCGACTCTGAGACGCTTCTGAGCGTTTGCGAGGCCAGCTGGTCTAGTTTGCTGCCGACTTCTTTCACATCGCTGTTAATGTCCAGTACGCCGATGTCGCCGCTGTTCCCAACGCCGCCATAGATCGAGCGCCATTTCGCGCGTATTTCGTCGCGCATGGCGTCGTTCATCGGCATGTTGTACTTGAGGAATATCGGCGGTATGCCGCCATTCTGAAAATAGGCTAAGATTGTGCCGGTCTGCGCCGTATCGGCGGCCACGCTGCCGAGCGCAGAGGCCAGCGGCGGCGGGGCGTACCACGCCGGCGCCGACCTGATCAGCAGCTCATCTAGCGAGTAATCGCGCTTCTCCTGGCCGGCTTGCCAGGTATAGCCGATCAATGCGCGATCGGCCGAGCGGTTGTAGATTGGCTTCATGCACACTGGATTCAGCGGCCATAGCTCAGTGAGGCGCCCGGCCTTATAGACTTTTTCGCAAAAGAACCGCCGCGGGCTTGATATATCCCATGACACGATCGCGGCCTGCATCAGATCGCCTTCCGTCATGAGCGGGTTAGGGTGCATGAACAGCTGCCGGAAGGGATGCCCCGAGACTTCTTCGTAGCTGATCTTGCCCGCTTTGTTGACCTGCTGCTGAACAATCAGCCGCGGGTCGCGCGCCGACGTCGCGCGGATCTGAATACACGCATAGACCAGCTCGTTTTGCTGCATGGTCGCTTGCAACGCGGCGGTATCCGCATACGGCGACTGGCCGGCGCCGCGCACGATGCGAGTCTCGATCTCGTTCACGAATCCGCCCGGCGCCAGGCTGATCGATAGCGCTTTGGCCTCGTGCGCGGCGGCCTGCTCCGGCGTCATTTTCCCGCGCAGCATGTCAAGGAATGTGAGTCTGCTCATAGTCCGGGCGTCCCCATTTGCGTGAGCGCGATCGCGCCGATCGCTAAGGACATGACGCAATCTTGCACCAATGCCTTGTCATCCCATTGATAGCCGATCAACTCGCGCCGCTCCTGTGGCGTCCATTTCGCCTTGAAGCGGTCATGCTCCAAAAGTAATTGGAGCGCTTGGATCGCGTTGACTTTGCTCTTTGCGCTGGTGATGAACGGCTCGATCCGCGCATCGGTATTCTCTATGACCGGATCGCCGATGCCGTTTGACTCTACGACGTTCATGCCTGGATAGGCGCGTGCGCGGGCTTCTAGCTTCTGCTGAATAATCGGATACGGCGCGCGCTCTATGCGCTCGTGTGCGACCCGCTGAAACGGCTCGGCGGTCATGTCTATGGTATTGATCACCGTCGCATCCGCGCGGCGGCCGATGTCGGCGACGTTGACATACAAATGGCCGGCGATCGGCGGCTGATCACCGATCGCGCCTTGCTCTGCGCGGTCTAAGTCGGCGCTGCTGAATACCGCCGCGCCGCTGCCGCTAAAGTCGCATTCATACTCGGCCGCCCATGCTTGCGCGGGAAAGGCGGGCCGCTCTTGGATGTACCATGCGCTCTGCTCCGGCGGAATGCCGGCCGCGCGTTCAGCATCGGTGTAATAGGCCGGACAGTGATGCCATGGCACGCTTTGGCGTTCAAACCCGTCGCCGGCCATGTAGAGGCTGTGAAACAGATTCCCGATCCCGTTTGGCGTGCTGCCAATGATGAGGCTGCCGCCTTGCGCCAGCGTCGGCACGATCGACTGATAGATATGATCGGCGTAGTCGGCATACGCAAACTCATCGAGGTACACGCGCCGCGCGGCGAAACCGCGCCCGGTCGATCGGTTCGCTGGAATGCTTTTGATACGGCTGCCGTTCGCTAGCCCCATCTCCGACTCATTCTCTTTCACGAGCGCGGGCGCGTGGCGTAGATTGGTATGTGTCAGGTAGCAGTAGCGGAGCAGATTGACCGCTAGATCCTGCGATCGACTCACGAGTAAGATCGTCGTTTCCGGCTCGTGGATCGCCGCGTACAACGCTTCAAGCGCAAAGACTTGTGAGAAGCCGATCTGGCGCGCTTTGACGACGATCCTCCGAGGCGCGCTATACCCATCCAAGAATGCGCGCTGGTACGCATACGGCGCAAACGGCACGCGCCCGCGCGTCGGATGCACGATCGTGGCGTACTGCTCAGCCCATGCAACCGGGTCAATCGCTGGCGCTGCCGTCGGCGTCGTCTGCGCGCGATCCTCTGGCCATGCGATCGAGGATAGCGACGGCAGCGCGATCGATCGTTTCAAATAGTGTCGCCAGGTCGGCGGCGTTTTGTTTTTCAAGCCATGTTGCGGTAGTGACATGCTCAGCCATCTTTTGTGTGGCGATCAGCTTCGCCCGCAGATTATCTAACACCAACGCTGCTATGTCTAATTGCGCGCGCTCGATCGCCGGGCGGGCCGTAACGGGCGCTGTAACGGATGACGTTACAGCTGGTGTTACCAGTCGCTTTTTCCACTGGCGCACGGTGCCGGCGGGAAATCCGTAGCGCTCTGCAACGATCGCGGGCTGATCGCCGTTCATCAGATCGGCCAGCGCGCGCGCCTTGCGTTTTTGGTCGGTCTGACGGGCCATATATGTTCTCTATCGCCCGCAGAATGGTTCCCATGACCTCATGCGCGCCATTCTGCGCTATTCCCTAAACCAGCCAGGCAATGATCAGCAACAGTACGCAGATCACCGCCGCCGCGCCGGCGATGCGCCCGGCCGGCCATTGCACCGCCATATGGACAAGCGCCCATCCAAGACCGACTAAGATCCCGATTGCTATTAATGTGAATACGGCATGCGCGCTTCTGATGGTATCAGGCATGGGGTTATTCCTCCTGTTCTTCGATCGGCCACGGTTCGATCGGCGGCAGCCCGCGCCGCGCCCGCTCACAGTTGCGGATGTGCAGACTGTTGGGGTTGTGCCAAAAGCAACCAACAATTTGCTTACACACACTGCATTGGACAGGCGCATTTGTGTCGCGCCCGTGGACTTCTATGCAAGTCTGGCAGATTGGAGCGCTCACAGCGTCCCACCCGCGTACAGATACGGCAGCGCGCTTGTCGGCAGCGCGTAGGACTCTTGGTCGGCGTCGATCGGACGGTCGCATAGGTGATACCAGCACGCCGCGCCGACCTGACTCGGCAGCTTGGCATGCAAGCTAGCATAGCGGGTCGCTTTCGTCTCGGGAGATGTCGCCGCGTCGTTAATGCCGTATTCGGTCAACACCCATGGCTTATTCGGAAAGAACAGCGCCAGATCGGACAGCGCGCGGCCGAGCTGGCCGGTATCATCACAATCATGATAGGCATAGGCGTGAAACCCGATCGCATCGGCGGTTTCGAATGCATCCTGGCATATCGCCCACCACTCGGATTGACGATCCTCGATCAGCCCGGGCGCGATAATCCGTGCCATAGGGAATGAGACGCGCACGGCCGCGGCGGTTTCCAGAAACCAATAGCGAAACGTCCATGCCGCGTCGTCTGAACTATCATAGCCGTTCGGCTCATTGCCTAATTCGACGGCGATCGCCGGCCGGCATGCGAACCAGGGATCGATTTCGTTCAGTATCGCGCCCGGGTCGCACCAGATCGCGCTCTGGCCCTCCGGCGGCCCGCGCGTGCCGTCGCCGCTCACGGTTCTGACAATCACCTCCGGTATACTGGCGCACACCTCTGCGCGGCTTACGGCGTCCCAGGTATAGCCCCATCCGGTCACGACTTTCAGCAAAGGGATGTTATTCGCGCGCACGGCTGAGAGCAGCGCGCCGATCGAAGTGCAATCGGTCAATACGATGCCTTGCATTAGAGCCGCTCGGCATAGCTGGCCGGGACGAACCCGATTCCGGGTGGATTAAACTCATCATCGCTCACCCACAGGAAACCGCCCTCCGGCTGCGATTCGCCGTTGATCACGTCGCCGACTGACAGCCAGGTCTGGCCGTTGTCCGGCCCCGCGGCCGGCGGCGCATCGCCCGCGCGCGCGTTCAGCACGGCGCAAGGGCTGGTTATTCGGTAGCGGATGATCGTCGGCGTGTAGAGGCCAGCGATCCAGGCCTTGAAGTCGCTGTCCGGCCAGTCAGTAGGATCGATCTTCCGATCGGGCGCTACCCAGCGGTGCGCTGCAATGTTCACTTCTTCGATCGGATACGAATCAATCAGCTTGCGGCAGAGCGCAGCAAGCATGTCATGCTGGCCAGCTGGCCACGCATCGCCCTGCATATGCGAGACTTCAACGCCGATTGAGAAGTTATTCCAGTTCGATCGGCCAGCGTAAGACGACGTGCCAGCGTGCCACGCGCGCCGGCCGTCCGGCACGAGCCGGTAGACGATCGTTCCCGTCGGCGGAATGACGTAGTGACAGGAGACGCCGGCGTCAGGATTGCACAACCATTCTGCATCGCTCGGCCAGCGGCCCTCGGTCGTATGAATCACGATCGCGTCAACGACCGTTCCCGATGGACGGTTATCGTAATTTGGCGATACATAGCGATGCGAATCGAGGGTATAGGGCATGGCGCGTCTCTGCGGCGCCGGAGGTGTGGCAGCTATAGTCTACCATAATGGTCAACAGCTTTGTGATAGACTATGCCTATCAGGCCGGGCATGCGCCGGAGGTGTGGTTGCACCGGCGTAGCAGCTCGGGCCTGGACGCACGAAGGCCCTCGATCTTGCGATCGGGGGCGTTCGTGCATGCGCGGTACGGGGCTAGTATAGCATAGGCTAGCCCTTACTCTTACAATAGCTGTTATCGCCCATTTTCGCCGGACAATAAAACGTACCCGGCCGCTTGCTCGACTCTTTCATCGGGCCGTGAAACTCACACACCGGCGCGCTGCGTTCTTTCTCAGCCTCCACCGCGGCGCGGGCCGCTTGCGTCGGCGGCACGGCGCCCAGATCGCGCAGTCGCTGAACGGTTGCGGCCAGCTGATCGGCCGTGCCAGAGAACGAAACTTCGAAGGGAAAGTCATCCATGAGCGCATGGATCGTGAACGTCGCCAGTGGCCGAGCCGGCGGCGCCTGCGGCGCAGCATCGAACAGCGGCGCATCCTGCGGCGCGTTCAGCGCTGCCGCCGCGCGGTCGCTGGCCAGGCGGCGGCGCTCGCGATCGTTCAGGATCTTTTCCGCCGCCGGCGTGAGGACTTGGCGCCCGGCTTCTGTGGTAGTTGCTACTGGCATGGTGTGTCTCGCTTTCGTTGATAGTGTTGATTATAACCGCCGATATCGAACAGATGAACGCCGATGGACGAAAAAGCTATCGGCGTTTATCGCTCCGGTATCGGCGGTTTATTTCTTCGTTTCAACCAGCACTGCGCGCAGAGCGGGCGCAGGGTGCGATCGTCGTACGTGTCGGCGGGGCGCTTGCGGCATGTGGCGCAGCGCGGTGGGCGTGTGGGCGTGGTCATGAGACCTCCTCTATAACGTCATCAGCGGCGGCGCAGCGGCGTGCGGCTTCGATGCTGCCGAAATGCGTCGCCTGATCACGATCGGCAACGATCGTGTCGCCGAGCCAGCGGTTAACCTTGACATAGAATCCGAAGCGCGATCGAATAACAAACATGGTCTACTCCTCCTCTGTGAAGTAATTCAGCTCGAGTACCCGTCGTGACTCTGCGAACCGCGCCAGCAGCGCCAGCTCACCCGCCCGCTCGAGCGCCGCCGCTTTGAGCGCTGCGACCGTCGCCGCCCGCGATGCCTGGCTGGCCGTGAAGCGCTGCGCCTCGTGCTGGCTTTCGATACGGGCGATGGTAGCGGCTTGGTTGCGGGTCATGGTTGTTGCTTTCGTTCTCTATCTGTCTCTATGTGTCTATTATACCGTATGGAGGCGAAAAGTCAAGGGTTATATCGCAAATATACGATAATACGCTTGACTATTCCGATATCCGGCTGTATACTCCTGTCACGACTTACGATGGAGGCACACATGGAGCGACTATACACAGTCGAGGAAGCGGCGGAGGTTTTGCGCATAGCGCGGCAGACCATGTATAAGTACATGGATCGCGGTGTAAAGGGCGTAAAACTAGGGTATGTGTACGTCGGAGGGGAGCGGCGCATCACGCAGGGTGCGATCGATGCGTTCATCAAAGCGAGTACGGCGGCGGCGCAGGTTGCGCCAGATGATACAATCGACACACAAATAGACCGCCTGGCCATGCAGCCGACGTTTCAGTAACTGCATGCCCAGGCGGTCTATTGTGCTGGTTTCGCGCTCGCCTTGCCAGTTAACCGCGAAACCGCTATGGCATGCGCCACCTTCCGGCAGCACCTTACCAACCTATAAACGAAACAAACCGCGCGCCTTAAGCGCGAATCTGCCGCGCGCGATCCGCAGACGCACGAATCGCGCCATAGTCAGGAACTTCTGGCTGGGGAACCGCGATTAGGACTCCAGAACATCAGGACAAGCCATGGCTGGGGAACAGGGATTACGACTCCAGCCAGAGCAAAGCCAGGAAGGATACATGAACGCGCAGTATTGGCAACGAATCGACCATGCCGATCCGCGTGCGCTGGACATGGCCGATCGACACTATTCCAGGCAAGCGCCCGGTACGCCCGAATTCGTCGCAAATGGCCACAAGATCGTACTGATGCACTTTGCGCCTGACGGCACGCCCGCTGCGCTCTGGGCCTCGCACCGGCCGGCGCCGGGCATCGCTGAACGCCCTGATGGGCGCGATTGCTGGTCTTGCACCATGTTTCGGATCGAGCAACAAACGGTATTGGCATCCGATCTCATTAACGAAGCGGTCGCAATTACAGCGGGACTCTGGCGCCCGCTGCCGACCGACGGATTCTATACCACGATCAATCCAGCGTTCGTCAAAAGCCAGGGACGCAAGCGCGGATGGGGCTGGTGCTACCAGTGCGCCGGATGGGAGGTGCAAGCCGAGCGCACCAAGCGGCGCAATCTGATTATACTAATCTTGCCCTATGAAAAACTCTTTCAGGTCGCGCCGATCGTCGCGCCGCTCAACTATCCGCCATTCGGAACGGCATGGCGCAGATGGGCGCGTGTCAAGCGCGACGATGATCAGCTGGCGCTCTTCTGATAGCCATCAGAACCTATCCGGTAGTCGGTCGATCGCCCGTTTCTTATCATCGAAGTCTAATGCAAGGTAGCGCTGAGTCGTCTCGAGACTGGCATGGCCGAGCAAGGTCTGGATCGTCCGAATGTCAGCCCCCGCGCGCAGCAGCTGAACGGCGAACGTATGCCGGAGCATGTGCGCGCTGATGTGTAATCCAAACGCCCCGAGATACCGATCGCTGAAGATGTGCGGCATGGATTTCGCGCTGATCGGCTTGCCGTTCAGCTTGCCGCAGACCGCTCCGAGCTGCCGATCCTCCGGCGTCTCGGCCAGATTGCGCAGCACGCGGCCATGGATCGCAATGCTCCGATCCTTGCCGCCTTTGGCGTCTCTGACGATCAGTGTCGCCTCATCCAGATCCACGTCGCGCCAGTCGAGACTAGGAACCTCGCTTATCCGCAGACCGCAGTAGAGCATGAGCAAGATCGCGCGGTTGTGGCGCTGCCGGACGTGCCGCGTTTTGACATCCAGTATCGGCAGCGGCGTATCCAGAATATGATCGAGCATCCGCAATTCGCGCGCCTTGAGTGCGCGCGGGATCGGCGCTGTTTTCTTTGGCCATTCGATCTCAAGCGTCGGATCGTCGCCTCTGAGTTTGGCGCGCAGACACCAGCGGCAGTAGCTCCGGATGCCGCTCAGGTCTTTCGCGATCGTCGCCGCCGCCAGGTATTTGCGCGCGATCTGATAGCGCCCGATCGACTCGGGCGTGATGTCGGCGACGGTCGACTCATCTCCGAGATAGCGCATGAGCGCCGTCACGACTTTGGTATAGGTTTCGATCGTGCGCGGCCTGGTCTTGCGCCCGCCAAGATACGCCGCATAGCTCGGCAGCGTGCCGGCAATGGCTGGCGACATGGCCAGCCGGGTTTCCACCCCTGTTTTTTGCTCAGTGGTCAACACAAACCCCCATAGCTTCACAGCGATCTGCTGCTGTGAAGTGTACGCGACGACTCGGGCGCTTGCGCTGTATCGGCGTGGATACAACGCAGCCGCGCGGGCCGTGGCGCTTGCGTAGAGAGGATTTCTATGAAGTGGTGATCTGACAATTGAACCCGGGCGCCGCGCTTCGTCATGTGCGCGGCGCCCAAACATCAGGAGTCGACATGGACAACTATACCACGATCGAGGAGGTACTGTTAGACCGCGCTGAGCGCGGCATGGGCGGGATTCTCTTCGACATCTACTGCGCCGGGTATGCCGCCGGCGCCGGCGTGCCGGACGCCACGCCACACTCGGCCAGCATGCGATCTCTGATCTGGCTTCTGGCCGATCGCCACCGCGCCGAATGCCCGCCCGTATTGGCTGATGAGATCCCCGGCTGGTTGCTTAGTCTGAGCCGGCAGGTGGATGCGATCGAAGCGCCGCCAGTCGATGGCTGGCCGGTATGAAGCCGATTACGACCGCTGAGCTGATCGGCGCCTACATCGCTGGCGCGTCGACGTTGCAATTGGCCGAGCGGTATCCGATCTGCCGCACGGCGATTCATTATCGGTTGAAGCGCGCCGGCGTCACGCTGCGCCGTTGCGGGCCGCCGCTCGGGAATCAGAATGCGAAGGGCCGCGGGCTAGTAACCGCCGATACCGGAGCGATGAACGCCGATTCGGAATCAGCATCGGCGTGTATCGCTCATTCATCGGCGGTTGACGATCCGCCGCCCCCGTCGCCGGGCGGGAATCCGATCCCGGGCGATGAAGAGTACGAGGACTAGCGCGCCCATGTTTGGCGCAAAGCGCCGGCCCCGTATGCCGGCATACCTCTGACAAAAGCAACGGCAGCCCGATGCGTGCATGGCGCGGGCTGCCGTTATCAGGAGCTAATCTGATGAGCGAATCTTACCATGGAAGTAATTCCCTGTCTAGTGGCGGATATTCCGACAGCGATGTAAGGAATACGCGTAGACTTTTGCCGTTTGAATATGTCGGCACGCCACCGATAACCCATCTGCTCATGGCGATACTCGGCTACTGCCGTATCGGCGGCAGCTTTGCGCCCGGCGTGCGCCAGCTCTCAGAGATGAGCGGCGTTACGCTCGGGCTGATCAGCGGTCTGTTGTACGACTTGGATCGCGCCGGATGGATTGCCTATGACGGCCATGTCATCATGGTGCTGCGCGATCTGGACAGCGATGATCAGCTAAACCGCGATCAGCTGATCGCTGATCAGCTGATCGCCGATTCCCTGATCAGTGACGAAGAATCGCCGTCTAGCGCATTGGAAAGCGGTGATCAAAATCCTGATCGATCCGATCGGCACATGGTAGACTCATGTTTAGTAGCAGTAGAATCTGACTCTACTGCTACTAGATCTAAGATACCATGCGGCGCAAAAAACGATCAGCCGCATGATCAGCACGCCGCCGATCTGGTGATGGCTGAATACGGCGTCTTTGTCACGTTGCGGAAACAGGCGCTGCTGAATAGGCCCGATCTGACGCCGCAACAAGTACGCGATACGTATGCTCACTTCAAGCCGGCGATCGACGCCGGACGTTGCACCGATCGCGCTTTTTTCAAGGCGATTGCACTAGGCGAAATCTACCCCGCCCCGCCCGATCCCGCCCGCCCGCTCGATCCGCAAGCCTACGCCGCCGATCCCGCCTATCAGCTCGGCAGCGCGCTGCCGGACGAAGCGGCCCGGCGTAACGCGCTCTATCGCGATGCTCACTGGCGCGCGGTTGACTTGCTCGGCCCGGGCGCGGCGTTCGGCGACATGCGGATCGTGGTTGAAGCGCTCGTAGACGGCGCGACGGATGACCAGGCGCTGGCCGAGCTGGCGCGTGAGCTGAGCGAGGTAAAACGATGATACAACTGCGTACATTCTCATACGGCGGCGGCGTCCAGAGTACGGCCGCACTTGTGCTGGCCGCGCAAGGCGCGATCGACTTTCCGATCTTCCTATTCTGCAATGTGGGCGACGACAGCGAACATCCCGCCACGCTGGCATACGTCGAAAACGTCGCGAAACCATACGCGCGGGCGCAGAAGATTGAATTGATCGAGTTGCGGCACATGCGCAAGGATGGAACAGAGCAGACGCTGTATCAGCGGATGACAAAAGATGGATCGAAATCCGTTGATATTCCGGCCTATATGTTCCCATCAGGCATGCCGAGCGGGCGTACATGCACACAAGAATTCAAGATCAATCAGATCAATCGATGGCTGAAAGAAAACGGCGTAGTAAAAACAGCGCCGGCGCGCATGGGGTTAGATATCAGCATTGACGAATACCAGCGGATGAAAACGGATGACCCCGCGTATCCACTGATCCAAAAGGAATATCCGCTTATCAATCTTCGGCTGAGCCGTCAGGATTGCATGAACGTTATTGAGCGCGCCGGGCTGGCCGTGCCACCAAAATCCGCTTGTTGGTTTTGTCCCTATCATCGCATAAAAGATTGGCAAACGATGAAACGTACAACCCCCGCGCTCTTCGATCGAGCTATCAAACTAGAGCAGAGTCTGTTGAGCCAACGAGCGCGATTAGGGAAGGAGCCTATTTTCTTAACGAGCAAGCTACGGCCCCTTGATAGCGTGATAGGTGATCAATCCGATATGTTTGATGACGTTGACGACGCCTGTGAATCCGGCTATTGCATGACATGAGACATACGATGACCGCGATCTACCGCGGCGAGACGGTGCGGATCGTGCGCCTCGCCGGCCGACGCTCGATCATCATTTGGCGCGGCATGCAAAAACGGGTCAACGCGGCTGAGCTGGACATGACCGAACCGCCGATAGCCGGACAGATACACGCCGATGAAAGAACCGTATCGGCGTTCATCGCTCCGGTATCGGCGGTTGGCCTGGAGGTGCTGGAGTGTCGCTAGCCAACCTCTACACCGAATTGCACCGCCGGGCGCGCGAGTCTGGCGAGGATCGGGCGCTCGATCTCCGCGGCGGCGCGCGTTTGGCCGTGCGCGTGCTGGACAGCGTGACGACGCTGACGATCAGCCGTAAAGGGAAAGCGCTTGGATCGACAGAGATCGAAACCTTCAAGCGTGATTGCGGCGTGCCGAGTACCGCGATCCGCTTTCCGCTGGAAGGCCAGCGCACGATCGAGCGCGACGGCGCGACGTGGCACGCGATTACGTACCGATGGAGAGAGGATGGCGAATGAAACTCGATCGCTACTTGGACGTTGGCCCGGCGCTATTCGGCGGCTATCGCGTGGCGCTGATGACCGGCATGCGCTGCGATGGACAGGCGCTGATGGATACGGCGCAAGATGTCGCCGCGTGCGCCGCGCTGATGGGTCTCTGTGTGATGACAGAAGATGATCAGGTGCTGGCGAGTTGCAAGGCGCTAGGAGTTGCGACGGCGTCACCGCCCACGGTGCGACAGGAGGCGCTGGCGCTATGATCATGCTGGCCTACAATACGCCGCTCGGCCTGGCTGAGTACATCGGCGGCAGCGGCCTGCGTGGCGAACCGCAGTACACGATCAGCGGGCGCACGCTCAGCCATGCGGCCGTGCTGGCGCTGGTGGGTCGAAAGAACCGCAAAGGCCGGCGCGTACCAACCGCCGATGCCGGAGCGATGAACGCCGATAAGGGGGGATGGCATGAAGATGACCGATCGGCAATTCGCCGGACTGACGATCAATCTATCCACGCTCGGCCAGGTCGATCTGTCAGACAACGACTTGGCCATGCTCGTGCAATTGGAATGGTTGCTCCGGCGCGCGCTTGGCAATGTCGCGCGCACAATAGCGGATCAAAGCGGAGAGTCGGACGCAGCGCGCTACGAGCGCGAACACAGCGAACCGCCATTCTGAATGGACGCGGCGGCCGCGCGCCGCCATAGACGCCAGCGCGCCGGCCGAGTGCATGCCACGCCCGGCCGGCGCTGAACCTATTGACCAAACCAATAGGCTATGCGAGTATAGCATGGCCGCCTACCAAACAGGAGTACTCCCATGCACACCACATCCACGCGCCCAAACGATCCGATCGCCATGCTTGTGGTCTATGGCTTACTGGCGCTCATGATCTATGCCGGCGTAAAAGCGTTCGATCGCACGCCCGATCCCGCGCAAGCGCAAGGGCCGATCATCATTGCCACACCCGCGCTGCCGACGGCGGTTCCGACCGACGCGCCGGCGTTCGTTTTGGCTGCGCCTACGCCAGCGCCAGCGCCGACAGAAGCGGCCCCGGTATATTCCGACGTTTCCGCCGATAGCGCCCCGCAGAATGGCGCTGGTGACGTTGGCTATCTGGATACCGTCGGCGCGCAGGCGCCGCATGCCATCCGCGATAGTGAAAGCGACCTGCCGACGATCGAGCCGGATGCGATAAACGACCCGGCGCAGAATGGCGGGAACGTCGCTCCGGATGGGTGTCCGTTCCCGATCGTCAACGGCGTGTGCGCGAATGGCGCGCTGGCCAAAAGCATTGACGATAGCGCGATCGGATCGAAGTCCACCGTTCCAGCCGGCCCCGAACCCGCGCGCGCAGCGCCGATCGCCGTCGCCGTGCCCGCGATTAGTGCCGAGCAAGCGGCGATCATCGGCGCGCGCCAGTCGCATGGTTGCCCTGATGGACAAGTGTTCTACCCGAGGACTGGATGTCATCTGCCAGGCAGCGGCGGCCCGCAGCCAGGCGCGGTGGGAGAGGTGCGGCCGTGATCATCGAAGCGGCTATCATGCTCGGCCTCTTCGGTTACTACCGATCATGGCCCGTCGCCGTCATCCTGATCGGCCTCTTTGCGTTCCGGCGCGTGCCGCAACTTGCCGACGCGATCGCGTTCCGACTCGAACTGGAATCCTACGACGGCATGACCGCGTATGTGGCGCGTCTCGCGCTGCCGGCGTGGTCATCCGCGCGTGGCGTTATGTCACGATCGGAAGGCGCCCCGGCGGATCGATCGGTACACGATCCGGTACATGTACCGGTACAAGGTACTGCATTGGTATCAGCTAAACCGGCCGCCGATCGTGACATAATCATTGATGGATGGATCGTGGACATGGCCAATGCGCGCGACGAAAAAGGCGGCGATCTGTTCAGCGCGAACGATATTTTCAAGGCGGTTGGGGGGCATCGCGCGGCCGTGCTGGCGCGCGTGAAACAGATACGATCGGGCGCCCCGCCGGCGCAATTTCGACAAGACGACGGATCGACCGCGCCAGCTGAGTACCCGGTTACGCGGTCGGCGTAGCGCGCACGCCCCGGGCCTCGCATCTCGGGGCGCTATTCGTTCGGCCAGCGCTCGTACACGATCCCATCACGACTTACCCGCAAATTGCCGCTGGCCGCTACGTCTAATAGCCAGGGGGCGCCCGTCGCCGCGTACAGATACAGCATGGCCCCATCTACCGTATTCCGCGCCGGAATGCTGACGATCGGCCCCGTCACGGTTGGCGGCAGATGCGCGATCGTGTATTCCAATGTGGCGATCTGCGCCTCTAGCGCGTCGATCTCAGCTTCAAGCGCGCTGGTGTCGCCGCCCTTTGCCAGTGGCGTCCAGCCCGGCAACGTTCCTTTGTGATGCGTGCTGCCCTCCCATGCGATCCAATACCCGTCGTCATGGATCGAGCCGCGGCCGGATACGCGCGGGCTGAGCGGCACGTTCGCCCCGTTCTTAAAGGCGTAGAAACCAAAATAGCCATCCGGCCCGCGCGCGCAGCACGCGATCCACTCCGCCCCGGCGCCGTCGACGCGCCGCGTAATCGTCGCGCCGCCGTATCCCTCGTACCCGGGCGCGATCTGCGTAACCGTCGGGTGAAAGAAGCGCCGGATGCGCCAGAGCAGACGATCGAGCGCGATCCAGAATGCGTGCATGGTTACTTCATCCAATCTAACGCAGCGGCGCGCGCGCCGTTCAGCGGCGCCGTTTCTGAGAGCAGCGCGTCTAATTCTTGCAGCCCGCCGGCCATGGCGCAGAGCTGCCGATCGAGCGCGTGTAAGGTCTGCTCTAATTCATCATACTGCCGCTGCGATTCGGCCATTTGTCGCGCGAGTTCGTTTCTGCGCGCTTTGATGCGTTCGATCATGCCGCCCGCCTTAGAAAAAGATCACATGGATGACAATGTCATGCGATCCATTCGTGCCGGTCGTGCGCTGCGCTGTGAGCGCCCCGCCGGCGGTGACGGCCAGCGTAATCGTATCGGTGTTGGTATAGGTCAACGCCCCGCTCAGCGCAATGACCCCGAGGTTGGTTGAACTCGTGTACGCGCCGCCGGTATTGTTGCGATCGATGAAAGACACCACGCACGCCCGCGCGATCGTGCCGGCCGCGAACACCGTTTGGATCGTCGTGACCGCTGCGACCGACCCGATCGCGAATCCCGCGCCGCTGATCGATCCCGCGCCGGTCACATGCAGCGCGCCCGCCGGCGCGGTTGTGCCAATGCCGACATTCCCGGCGTTCGTAATCCGCATGCGCTCGGCCGGCACGCTGGACGCCGCGGGAAAGGTTGAAAACGTCACGACATCTTGTGTCAGCTGAATCAGGCTGGCCGCGCGCGCGTTCAGCTGCTGCCAGCCCGTACCGTCGAATTGCCGATTCGTGCCAAAGAAAATATAACTGTTCGTGCCGTCGTTAAAGCCTTGCACCGTTCCATAGCTCGTGCCGCTGGTTGCGAATCGCAGCCCGGTTCCGGTCGTGCCGCTGGTGGCGGGAATCTCAAGCCGATCCTCCAGTACAACCGCGCCGGCCTGTCCTTTCAGATATTTGAGATTATCGCGCACATGGGCGTTCATCTTGGATGCGAGGACAATTTCGCTCACGTTCCATGTTGCGGGCGCCGTCCATGCCATGTCAGTACCCTAGCTTCGTCGTGCTGTCCAGCACGCTATAGCTTGTGCTATCCAAGACCCAAAAACTCGATCCGGCCAGCGCATCGGCGCTACTCAGCCCAAACGTTGTTTGCCAGAATGTGCCGTCACTTGTCGCCGTCACTTCGTGCGCGATCGACTCGATGTAGCAATCTGCGGTGATAGTGAACAGCGTCGGTGTCTGCGGCGGCGGGCGCTGCTGCACCGTAATGCGCTGACTGATCGCCAGGCCGAGGATGTATGGCCACAGCGCATCAGCCATGTTGCCGTCCAGTATCACACTGGTATAGCGAAAGATCGGGTTGGCGTACAATCCCACCAGATATTGCGCCAGCGCCAGCGCTTCACTATCGCTCAGCATCGGCAGCGTGCGGGTTAAGGTGCGCGTAAAGTAGGCCGCCTGGCTTGTCGCGTCGGTCGCTACTTGCTCAGTGCCGCCCGTCCGAGTCACGCGCGCTTCGTTCCATATTTGCGTATCATCATACGCGCTTGTCGCTTTCAACCACGGCAGCGCGGCCGCGGGATCGTCGTCAAACGTGGCCGCACTTGTCAGGCTGTTGGTCATGCGGTAGTAGCGATTCTGGAATGTCGCTTTCCCATCGGCGCCCATGAAGAATAGCCCCGACTCCACATCGGCCACATTCTGAAAATGCGTTAAGGCTTGCGTATTCACGAACGTGCCGGCCTGGATCTGGCTACTGGCGCTGGCCAGCGTGCGATCGGCGGCCGGCCAGCCGATGTTTGTCAGCCATGTGTCGATCGACCAATTGCAGAATTCGCCCGCATACGCGCCATTTAATTTGACCGATGCAAAGAACGTGAACGCATCCACACACTGGATCGTTGTGGTCGCGTCCAGCCCGCCCGGCCAGTCCGGCGGCCAGTTCGTGACATGGCCGATAAACAGATCGTACACGACGGCGCTATAGGTCGCGCGAATACGGATCTTTTTCATCGGCACGATATTCGGATAGTACGCGCTGCCGGCATAGAGCGGCGCAAACGACCGATCGCTATTGTCTAAGACCAGCGTGGCCGATCCGGCCTCCATCCGTCCGAGCGCATCAGCCCGCCCGCGGCGCGTGCTAAAGCTGATGACATACGATGTAATGTCAGTCCAGCTATTACTGGCCAGCGCGGTCAATGGCCCGTTGGCAAAGTCGATCGCGATCGACAGGGTTGGCCATGCCATTACGGTGTCACGTTCGGACTAAAGATCGAGACATTGCGCGCCCCGATCTGATTTAATCCGTTGCGGATCGCCGTTACGAGATCCTGTTCTGTTTTGACGCTACCTGACACGGCGACATTAACCGTTATGCCGCCGCCGCCTACCGTTGGCGTTGGGAGTGTCGGAGCGGCGGCGATCGGATCGAAGGTCGCATTCGGATCGAATTTATCATGCCACGATTGCACGCCGAGCATGGCGGCGGCCGCTTGCTCGGCCGCGCGGCGCGCCTCTTTGGGGAGATTTGATAGCTCATCGGTCATGGTGTCGCCGGTTGCGCGCACGGCCGCCATATACGTATCCATGGCTGATGTATCCGGCGCAGTGATCGCGCCCGCGCCCCCGCCGAATAGCCCGCTGATGCCGCTGATCGCGCCCGATCCAAGCTTGCCAAGAAAGTCGCCCAGACTGCCGGTGGATGTTTTCGCCGCCTCGCCGATATTACTGAACCATTCCGCCATTGGCGGCGGGCTATGCCCTTGCAGCCACGACGGGATCTTAATGCTCGGGAGCAAGTCGCCGATCTTAATAAACCAGTTATACGCATCGCTGGCCGCGCCTGTTACGGCGTTCCAGCCGCGCACGATCGGGTCAATGTAGCCAGTCTTGAAGTCAGACAGCGCCTGTTTCATGGTATTCCAGGCCGTGACCACGCGATCGATCCCGCGCGGCAAGTCCTCCGACAGCGCGCGGCCGAGTTCAGCGATGATCGGCCCCAGGATCGGCGCCAGAAAATTGTACAGATCGGTCAATGCCGGAATTAAGGTGTCAGTCACGAACGTCGCCGCAACCTCGATCCCGCGCGCGAAACGCTCTGCAAACACGCCGATCGCCTGCTGCACCTCGGGACTGTTCAGCCATGCGCCGAACTTGTCTAAGACGGGTAACAGCTTCGATCCCATCGTCTCAAACGCCTCGCCTAGCCCGGCTTTAAATTGCGTCATGCCGCCGGCGGCCTTTGCGGCGGCCTCAGCCTGCCCGCCATAGGTCTTATTCAGCGCGTCCATCAGCACCGTTTGGGCGCCGGCGGCGTCTCCGGTCGCTTTCATCTGTTCCAATACCGCCTTTTGCGTATCGGTCAACATGACGCCTTGCTTCTGCAAGTCGGACACGGCATTGAACGGATCTTGCAGCGCCAGCCCTAGCTTTTTCGCCGCGTCGGCGGGCGCGGTTCCGAGCGTTTGGGCCATGTCCAGTGACAATTGTGTCACGTCTTGCAGCGGTACTTTGATCTCCTTAAATTTGAGTATCACATTTTCGGCGCCCTGGATCGTATCGTCGCCAAACAGCGATTTTCCCGCCGCATCCGACATGGCGGATGACAGGTCTGCCACCTGCTGAGCGGTCACGCCGGCGGCGTTACCCGTATTTTTCAAAATCGTCTCAGTCTCAGCCATGAGACGGCGCGACTCTTGCGCGTCGGCGACTCCGCCTGCGAGTGCTGCGCCGAACGCAACCACGCCGGCCAGCGCGGCCCCGCCCGCAACCATGCCGACATTCCCTAGCCCGCTCGAAAGCGAGGACAGGCCGCTACTAGCCTCATCCTTCATCGTCACGAGTAATTCAAGCGCGGCTTGACTCATGCCCATTGCGTGCCTCTAGGTCTTGCTCGGCCAGCATGCGTGCTAGTAACTCTTCGACGAAGTCGGGATCTAATCTTCCGACCTGTTCAGGCGTCCATCCAAAGCGGATCGCAAAGGTGATTTCTGCGTCATAGTCGCCAATTGTAGACTGAGACTTGGTTGGTCGCTGGCCTGGCTTGCGATCGAGCCGGCCGCGCCATTTTTCCCTAAGGTGCTGCCGGCGACTGGTTTTGGGTTGGGGCTGTCCGGGCGCTTGTTGCGGCGCGCGATTTCGTCTAAGACCAAGACAAGGTGCGGCTCAGTCGGATCGAGCGCGCGGATCTGCTCCGGCGTGCATGGCACGCTTGCCAGATCCGGCCCGTCCCATCTGACAATATTGTGAATCAGCAGCGCCAGCTGGTAGAGGCCGATATGGCGCTCGATCGTCTTATCGTCGGCGCCGATCTTCACCACATCCGCCTTTACTTTCGCATCGGTCGCTACGTCCATCTTTGCCCGGATGTAAATCACGTTCGGCGGCGTCTCGCTGATCACCTCGGCCGCGTCAAATTCATAGACGGGGACCGGCGGATCGGTCACGAAGTATCTACTCATCATAGCCTCACTAGAGCGTCGTGCGTGTACTCTGCGCCGACATGACGAAGCCGGCGCCGGCCGTGCTGTCATACTGCGCCGTAACGGTGTAGCGCATCGTGACGTTGGTATCTTCGACGCTGCCCCATTCGAAGGCGTCCAGCGGGCCGTAGATGTCCAGCTGGATATAGCTGTAATAGTCCGGCGTGACCGACTCGATCAGCGCGCCGTTTAACCTAATCCGCATCTTCACGATCGTATCCGCTTCATAGGTCAAATACTCTTTCCCGACCCCGATCGACGCGGTATTCAGCTCCACTTCGATCGTTGCCTCTGCGGCGCGCGGCTTGCGGCCCGTCGTGGTGAAGTTCAATCCGCCACTCGGCCCGTTGGCGTAATTCTTATAGGTGACTCCCGTCGGGATCGTCCAGTCGGTTTTGATGAATCGACCTGTTACCTCAGTCGTGCCGATCGCAGAGCTGGTGTCCATCCAGAGCTGCATGGCGCCGGGCATGAGCAGATCGCCCGGGATCGCGGCCGGAAAGACGGGCGCAGAGACGCGCGTAGGAAAGCGGCCCATGCCCTTCATGGCCCATGTCGCGCCGTCCTCTGATGTGGCGTCGGCGCTCACGGTCAATTCGTCGCCCATGCAATAGGCCGCTTGCCAGATCTGGACGTTCGGATCGCCAGCGTACAACGTGCCGCTTTTGATGTCATCAGATGTCAGGGTCGGAAGAAACGTCCAGAGGCGCGTTAACACGCCGTTGGTCGGCGTGCTCGGGGATGTAACCGCCTTCATGAACATGTTAAAGACGATCGGCGCGTAGTTCGGGTCGGCCAAAGAATCCGGTATCTCCCAATTGCAGCCGGTTCTAACCGTCTTGGATCGGTAGTACTGTTCTAAGGTGCCGCGCGCCTCTTCCGGGCGGTACTTGGTTCGGAACGGCGTCAACGTGCCGGCGAATGGGAGCAAGTGAGTCGGCGGCGTGACGACGGTGCCGCGCGTGCTTTCCAGCGCCAGCCCGAACACGCTCAGCGGTATCTCAGCTCCGGGCATGGCGTATCTCCTTTGACTCTTTCAATTGCGTTTTGCGGTACATCGGATGCGCGTCGATCGACGCTTGCAGCCAGGCCGGGTAGTTGTCGAATTCCGCTTGGCTGATGTCGCGTAATGGCACGCCCGGCAATAGCCCGCCCTCCGGGTTTTTGCTTTCGTCATAGTAGCGCCCGATTGGCTCATCCATCGCTCTGCCTCTTATCGATAACTTCAACGGTGTAATCCACCACGCGGTAGAGCACGCCGCCGATCGTCGCGAATCCCGAAACGCCGCTGGCGCAGTACGCCATGCCGCTATCGATCCGCGCGCCCAATTTCGGATCGCGATCGATGCTATCAGGGATCGCGTCCAGTAATGTTAACAGCTGCATCTCGGCATTTGTATTCTCAACCCACCGGATGACCAGGCGACAGGCAAACACGTGATGCATGCCGGTCATGTTGCGCGCCGGCGGGCTATTCCGGAGCGGGCGCGTAAATTCCTGATACGCGCCATAGATCGCCGGCAGATCCAGATCGCCCGTCGGTTCCCCGAGCGTAATACCGCGCAAATTGGCGATCGTCCGGAAGGCCGCTTCCAGGCCTTGCCAGGCCGTGAGCGCGCTCACTTTGCGATTCCCTGGAAATACAGATCGCCGGCCTCACTGAGCAGCCTTTGTATGTCCGGCGTGGCTTCTTCAATACCTTGCTGGAAAAACGGTACACGCGCGTGTACGAAGGGCGCATAGACCACATTCGATCCAATCCAGCCTCTGAGGCCGCCCGTTTCAACCCGCGTCGTTTCCGACCGTCGCAGCGTGCCGGTGTCTACCGGCGTTAAGGGTTGGCTGGCGCGCAAGGCCAAAAGAGTCGCCTTTTGCATGAGCGGTTCCAGCGCCGTGCTAAACGGATGCGCTTGCATGCGCCGCGTGATATCTTCCGGCGTCGTGCCTGTCCATGTGATCTGCGGTTCGCTCATCGTAGTACACTGGCCATAAAGGTGAATAGCATCAGAAAAAACAGCAGCCAGATCAGGAACAGCAGCGGCAGCGGCGGGCGTCTCATGGTGTGCTGATCCGGACAAGCATCACATGCGTTGGCGCGGTATTGCCGGCCGTAATGCCGGCGGTGACAAACACGGTTCCCGGCGTCGGCAGCGCGCCGAATGTTTGGGTTGCCACGACGATCGTATTCTGTGAGCCGGCGCCCAATGCCGGCGCGATCCCCCATCCGCCGCGCGTGCCGTCGCCGCGCCAGCTGCGCAGCGTACATGTGCCGTCGGCGTTCAGCGCCGTAATGTAGCGCCCGGGCGCGAGTGTCGCGTTGACCGTAATCGAAACAGCGACGGCCGCCGCGGCCGAGACGGTTCCGCCATCCACAATGGGCGCGCCGATCGGTTGCCAGTCCGTATCCGCGGCGTAGATACCCATCCGGAGCAGCGTAGCGGTTCCCGTCGCGCTGATCTCTGCCACCAATTGATCGATCGTGATCGGCGTATCCGTGATGAATCCGTTATAGCGCACCTGATTCGCGACGATCGCCTGTGTGCTATTGGATTGCCATTGCGCGCCCGGTATGCCCGGGTGCGCCGTGCCAGAGGCTTTCAAGCGGCCGATCGCGACTCTGGGGGGCGGCGTTAGTTTCACTACGCTACCTCCAAGATCCGCAGATCGCCCGTACCGCTGGCCACGATCCCCCACCATGCGTCGGATGTCCGGTCATCTTCGATCGCCGACCCGGGCAAGAGCGGGAATCCATTCGCCGTCGTGACGGTGTTATCCTTGCCGAGGTACACGGTTTGCGCGCCATTGTTATAGATCAGCGCCCGCTCACGATCGGCGTTGGCGGCCAGCATGGACGCCGCCGCGTTGGTCGGCGCGGCCGTGGTAAACGTCTTCGTATTCTGACTTTGGGATGTCGGCATGGCTAGACCCCGATCGCAATCAATTGATCGCGCTGCGCGATCAGTACTTGTTGCTGCAAATTGGTGAGTCCGGCTATATGCTTCGTCGCGCCCGATCCGTCGACGCCGACCGTATCCACAAAGCCGCCGCGATCGCGCGTGCGCCAGATATTCACGGCCAGTTCTAGCGTGACTTCGACGATCGAAGGGGGCGGTGTTGGCCCGTACCCCCAAACGGCCGTCACCTGATAGCGCGTATCTACGCCTGTCCACCAGCCGGAAGAGCGATAGAGTCGCCCGTCGCCGGTTTCCTCCCATTCGTATGCCGGCAGCGCGGTATAGGCGCTCGGGTTGCTGCCGCTCTGATACGCGACGATCGTGACACTTCCAGATTGATACACCGGCGGGCGGAGGTATCTGCTATCAATGCCGCGCACGATCTTGGTTGCGGCGGCCGCATAGGCCAGATAATCAAACGTCGGATCGGCCAGCAAGGATCGCATGGTCGATCGCACCGTATCCGTTGCACGGTCTAAGCAATCTTGCAGCACGTCATCCGTTGCGGGCGCTAATGTCGCATTCGTCGCCGTCATGAGCGCGGCGTCAGTCGCTAAGCTGCCTTGAAAGCTGGCCGTATACGGCCCGCCCGGCTTGCCGCGCACGTTGACACCGCTACTGCCGATCGCCGTGATGCCTCTGAGCGCCGTTTGTACGGCCGTCGCCGTGGCCGAGCTGGCAAGGTTGCCCGTAGACACGCCCTCGTAGCTCAGCGTAAACGGCGTGCCGGACACCGTGATCAGCTGCATGCCGAATTCACTGACTTGCGGCAGGTAGCTTCGCAGATCGGCGACGGTGGCATAGCTGGCCACGTCTTAGCCCTTGCTCTTATTCGGCGGCGCGTCTTTCGCTTTATTCGGCGGCGCGCTTTTCTTCTTTTCGTCGTCAATCAGCCCCCATTTCTCGGCCTCTTCGTCGCTCAGCTGGCCGCCCGCGGCGACCAAGAGAAACGACGCGCGCGGATCGCCCTCCTTCACAACCTCCTGTTGTTTGGCGTCCAGATACAGACTCGGCCCGTCATTGATCCACATGGCGCGATTCTCCTTTTGGAATGTGAGCGGCATTAGACGATCGACCCGCGCGCGCGCACGGTCATGGCGCCGGTCGGCGTGGCAACCGTCGTGCGCGCACGAAACGCATTCATTGGCCGCGCGTATTCCAGAAAATACAATCCATTCGCCGTCGCCGTCGCCGTGCGAACGCCGCTCGGATTAGAGAGCGTATTGAGCGCGATCGGCCACCACGTAACGCCGCTGTCGATCGAGGCCTCGAAATTGGCCGTAATGCCGGTATACGTGCCGCTTAATTCTACAATCGCGCTGGCCGAGTCGGTGATGTCGATCATGGCGCCATTCGCAGCGCCAGCGGCGGCGTTTTGCAGCACGATAATCGCGCTCAGCCGAGTTGAAACAGGCATGGCCGATCCTTACGTCTGTGTCCCTACGACCGTCCATGTTGGGGATACGGCAGTACCCGTATTAATGTAAAGTTTCAAGTTCGTCGTGTCAATCAGCAGCCCGCCGGCCGCCGCGCCGCGGGCCGTCACGTCTACGCCCGGCGTTGTCTCGGCTATTGCCAGGGTCGGCAGCGTGCCGGTTAAGCTACTGGTTGCGGTCATGAGATTGACTGCTCGTTTGGCCAGCGGCGCCCCGCTGAATGTGAGCAGAATAGTTCCAATGCCGGCCGTGAGCGTGCCGGCCGTCGCGACGATCGCCGACGCTGCGCCATTCGGCAGCGCGTTCAGCGCGGTATTGATGCTGGCCAGCAAGGTCGCATTCACGTTGACCCATGTAATCGCGGCCGTCGTGAATCCGTCATAGGTCAAGGTGAACGTGCCGCCGGTCGGCGTGCCGCCGATCGTCAGTGTCTGAACTTCGTTCGTTCCGGCGACGGGCGCCCCGGCATTGCTGAGCGGATCGCCTAGGCCGCCGCCTTCGATGACTGGCAAAATAGCACCTCCATTGCCCGGGCTGCAGTAGAGTTTTGTTCTAAACTCTACTGCAGCCCGCAACCGCGTATCAGATTCCGGTTATCATGCAGAATGCTGAAGCTCGATAAATTTCGAGCGAAAGCCTCTCTTCCGCCCGGATCGTCTGCTTATTCTCAATGAACTGTGTGCCGACGTACCCGACATCTACGCGAATCCCCATGCGGCGCGAGATGTGCGCGTACAGTAAGAAGTCGCCGACCAACCCCGTGCCCTCAGTCTCAGCCGTTGTCAGGATAACCGGCAGCCCCCAGATTCTTTCCGGCCCGGCCTCGCTTGGATTCCCCCAGATATAGATCCCGTCGGTTGTTCTGAGCAAGCGGATATCTTGCCAGTCGTTTGGATGGAATACCGCGCCGGAAGGCTCGGCAAAGCCGGTGAATCGGACCTTGGTCATGGCCTTATACACGCTGTCCGGCGTCGGGTCGGCGCCTTTGGCCTGTGTCTGGACGCCGGTCTTGGTGAGGATGCCTTGCAAGTGCGGAGAGACGCCGCTGCCGGTCAACAGCTCAACCTCTTCCGTTAGCTCGAGCATGAGCGTTAAGCGATCGTCAATCACGCTTGCGATCTGCGGTACGTCGTCTAGTTGCTCATCTGTGACAGGGAGTGTCACAGCGATTTTTTCAACCATCTGCGACCGCTCAGTAAAGACTAGCGCGGCCTCTGGTTTCGTGCCGCCCTCGCTCACGGATGCCGCGTTATTGGTGAATGTGGTTTCCTCCATGTACTTAATCACGCTGGCCGTGGTAGTGGATTGCGGTATCAGGTCGGCCACGACGGGCCGGCGCTGCGCCGACAGGATGACGATCGGGCCGCGGGGATTGGGCGCGCTAAAGCCGGCAGTGATACTCATGAGCGTCTTGCGATCGCGCCGGTCTTGCGTTTCGTCGAAGTTCTCAAAGATGATCGAAAATTGGCGCTTCGATCGGCCGGCATGCTCTTTGCTCAGCCGATGCTCTGCGAATTGCATGCCGAGCGTGCGCGCCGGCGCCGGCAGCCCGGACGGCGTGCGATCGTCCAGCTGGCGCCGATCGTTCTTTGCGGCGTCCGCGATCAATTCCATTTCGCGCACCTGATCGAAGTCGCGCCCTAAGTCGCTTAACTCCTGATTCAGATTGCGGATGAAGGCTACTTTTTCCTCGCTTGTGCCCTCGATCGCCTTAACTTGCGCCATGTCATAGTCCGGCCCGGCCTCACGAAAGATCGTCGCCAGCTGATCGCGCTTGGCGTCTAGTAGCTGGCCGATCTCGTATTTCTTCTTCACAGCTTCACTCCATAGAGTTGCGCCAGCGTGCGCTGACTTTCCAGATACAGCCGCATGGCGTCGTTTGATGCTTCCGATCGCGGTTCGCTGTCTTTCAGCATCTGTTTCAGATCGGCCGCCGCTTTCGCAAGGTCGTCTGCAATGCTGCCGATGCGCGTGGTGTTGGCCTGGCTAAACGTGCGCCCCGCTTTCGCGCGGCGGTCTTTCAGCTCGGCCAGGCGGCTAGCGAACGTCGCGATCGCGTCTTCCAACGCGGCCGCGTGATCAGACAGCGGGCGATCTTTCCAGGCCGCTTTGCTGCCGACCGTTGCGCCGTTCATGCCCCAATCGACATCTGAATAATCGAAAATTTCGACTTTCCGCAAATTGCGAACCGTCTTGCCGTTTATCTCTTCAAAGTCGTATTGGATCGGCACATAGGCGTAGCTCATCTCATGCAGCGCCCCGGCCGCGATGCTGGTTAAGATCTCATTGCCGCGCGGCGTGTCCAGATAGGTGCGGCTGATCTCCACCCCGCCGGTTGCGTCCGGCGCATAGCCCAAAACTTTGGGCGGCAGATCGGCCGCGCGTATTTCGCGCACGTAGTTAATGGCGGCGGTCGGCGGCTGCATGCTGTCATGCATCCAGAGGAATACCGCGCGATCGCGCCCGTCTACGCTTGGATCGGCAAAGCTGCCCGGCCAGCTCTTGTCGCCCCCATCGTCAACGTTGCCATGCACGGCCACGATTCCCACAACCGTGCGCCCGTCGATCGCTTTCGTCGCGTGGCGTAAGTGTTTGTATTCCATCTCCATTGTCTTTACTCCGCGATTACGGGACTCAGCACACATGTACAGTTCGGGTGCGCCGGCGGGCCGCTGAACCCGCCCGCAAAGTCTGCGCCTAAGTCGGCGATCTGGCCGTCCAGACTCTGACATATTTCGCAGCTGTCCGGCCCCATGCGCCATTCAACGCCGCTCACAACGCCCGACTCCTGATAGGCGGCGATACTGCCCTGGCTATAACCGGCGGCCGATTCAGTGCGACTGATAGCCAGGCTGCGCGATCTGCTCAGGTCGGCGCCGGCCCGTCTTATTTCGCGCGCAAGTTGCTGAGCGCCCCACCCCTGATCGGCCGCTTGCGCCGTCAGTCGCCGGATGTCGTCTTTGGTCGTATCGGTCACGCCGCGCACGTTTTTGGCCAGCCGGTCAATAACCTTCTGGACGTAGGGGTTATCCAGGCTGAACGTGATGTCTATGCCGTCGATCGCGTTGGCGTCGTCAAAGGCGAGTTTGGACAGCTGTGCGTAGAACGGGCGCATGAGGCGCGCGATCCGATCGCCGTCGTCTAAGACGGCCAGCGGATCGGGCTTCTTCTTATGGCCGTTCAGCGAGACATTCATGGCGAAATAAAAAGCGCGGCGCCGCCCTCGAGGGTGACACCGCGCTTTCACAAGAGCAGCGTAGATTAGGTCAAGTATACGCCGAACGTCAAGATCGTACAATCGGGCGCGCCTGGCGCCGCTCAGACCGGCTCGGCAGCGTGCGCGGCATGCCTAATGCATCCTCGATCTGGCCGATCGCCATGATCAGCGCGGCGCGCAAGGTTAAGAGCAGGCTGCGCGTGCGATCGTCCATCATGCCACCGCCGCCGCCGCCGCTTCGTACTCGGCGGCCAGATACGCTTGTGTCGCTTTCTCGATCTTGCGCTCGATCGCCGCCCGGCTGGCCTTCGTTTCGCGCACTTTCGCGGCGCGTGCTTTCAGCGGCGTAGCGGCTGGCGCCGCGGAAGGGATCTGATGGTAGTAGGCTTCATCTCCACCGTCGATCCCGTCGTACCCGAGCGCGGCGCGCGCTTCGTTTTGCGAAATGATCTGCGCCTGAAAGTTGGCCCGGGCGCGCGTTTGGATCGCGTCTACGTCGTCTTGCAGCGCGGCGACGGTGGACATGTCATAGGCCAGCTTGATTTTCTCGCTCCGGATCGTCGCTTCGTCTTCAAATTCGGTTAAGAGCTGCCATGTCCAGAAGTCGCGCCACTCTTTGAACGCCGGCGACATCGTGGCATCCCAGAATCCGGCCCATGCTTCCTTGAGATTGCTATACGTCGCTCTGAGCAAG
>Ga0105248_10001421_pt1 | contig 26760 bp, 10 predicted proteins | sample KBSS34metaG_FD_81524 | JGI IMG/M metagenome (GOLD analysis project Ga0105248, IMG submission 81524) | Switchgrass rhizosphere microbial communities from Kellogg Biological Station, Michigan, USA - KBS S3-4 metaG | ecosystem: Host-associated > Plants > Roots > Rhizosphere > Soil | place... | reverse complement strand
TACGGAAAGATGATCCAAACCTACCCCGTGGTCGACGAGCGCAAGCGGGATGACGGCCGTGTTGCAAGAATCGTCAGGGAACCCGTCGGCGTTGTCGCGGCGATTACTCCGTGGAACGCGCCGATGATTCTGCTTTGCTACAAGGTCGCGGCGGGGCTCGCGGCAGGATGCACCATCGTTTCCAAGCCGGCGCCGGAAACGCCTATCGATGCGTATCTGCTTGCCGAATGCATCGCAGAAGCGGGATTGCCCGAAGGCGTCTTCAACGTGGTGCCCGCAGGCCGCGAAACGGGAGACTACCTGGTCCGTCATCCCGGCGTGGATAAGGTCAGCTTTACCGGCAGCACGGCAGCCGGGCGCAACATTATGGCCGCCTGCGCGGGCCGCATGGCGCGATGCAGCTTTGAACTGGGAGGGAAGTCCGCCGCAATCGTTCTGGATGACGCAAACATTGATCAGGTCCTGCAAAGTCTCGTGCCTTTTTCAATGCCGATCACGGGACAGGTTTGCTTCTCTCTCACTCGCGTACTCGTCCCGAAATCTCGTGCTAATGAAGTGCGCGACGCATATGTCGCCGCGGTAAGCAAGGTAAAGGTCGGCGATCCTTTCGAACCCGATACCAACATGGGGCCGCTCACGATGAAACGGCAGCTCGCGCGCGTTGAAGGTTACATTGCAAAGGGACGGAGTGAAGGAGCCCGGCTCGTGCTGGGTGGAGGACGTCCAGAGCACCTCAAGAAAGGCTACTTCATCCAACCCACCGTGTTCGCGGACGTCGACACGAGAATGACGATCGCGCAGGAAGAGATTTTTGGTCCCGTGGTGTCGTTCATCAGCTATGAAGGCGTGGATGACGCAATCGCGAAGGCCAATGACACGATGTACGGCCTGCACGGCGCGGTTTACACGGCCGATGCTGAACGCGGCTACCAAATCGCGCGCCGTGTACGCTCGGGTAGCGTGACGGTGAATGGGCTGATCGTGGACTACAAGATGCCGTTCGGCGGATTCAAACAGTCCGGTACCGGGCGTGAAGGCGGTATCGAAGGGCTTGAGAATTACTTCGAGACGAAGACGATCTACATGTAGGTTCCATCTCCCCTCCTGGCCAGGTGCGATGAATCACGAACTCGTCTGCGAGATGATGTGGCTTATTGAACCGCGGCGGGGCCGGAGGCGGGGGTGTCTGGCGGTGGCGAAGAAGGCAGCACGAACAATTCCAGCAGCGTCAGCGCAATCGCGAAGATTAGAGGTCCAAAGAACATTCCAAGAATGCCGAAGTAAGTAATGCCACCCAGGATGCTAAAGAACACCACCAGCGTATGCATCTTCACTTTGCCTTCGATCAGCAGTGGCCTGAGGAAGTTGTCGATTCCTCCCACAACAACGATCTGGAGGAGAATGAAAATCACCGCCTTTGTCGCTGAGCCCGTCGCAAACAAATAGATTGACCATGGAACCCAGATAAGAGCGGTCCCGACCATAGGCACAAGAGAAAGCAATGCCGTCAGTGCTCCCCACAGGACTGGACTGGGTAAACCGAGGAAGAAGAAAACCAGGCCGCTGATGGCGCCCTGGACAAGCGCTGTGGCGAGATTTCCGAGAACAGTGGCTCGGGTCACGGCCCGGAAGCGTTCCACAAGGAGCACTTCCTGTTCATCGGACAGGGGGCTGATCAGTCGAATGCTGCTGGCGAAATACTCGAAATCACGCAACAGAAAAAATAGCACCACACTCATGAGGAAGTAATCGACGAGCACGTTGAAAAGTCCCGTCGCAAAGGTTGTTGCAACGCCAAGAACTCCCACACCGATCGCCTGTGCCTGCTCACCCAGGCGCGAACTGATTTCGAGGTCGTCCAGCTGGACCGAAGCGGGAAGCCAGGACTGGATGCGAGTCAGCAGTGTGCCGGGTTGAAGCCAGGATTCGATGGTACGCAGGGTCTCCGGATCCTTGAACCACCGGTAGGCAACATTCGCCTCGTTGGCGAGCGACACGGAAAGGAGTGTCAAAGGAACCAGTATGATGGCAGCGAGCCCCAGGCAGACTAAAAGTGCGGCAAGGCTTCGGCGTCCATGAAGTTTTTTCTCGAGCAACGTGAATACAGGCGCCAGCAGAGTCGAGAGAATCAGCGCGATGAAAATCGGAAGAATGAACGGCTCGAGAATTCGAAAGCAGAAATAGAGAATAACGATCAGGCCTGCCAATAATGCCCAGTCACCAATTTTTTTGCTGCTCATAGGAAGAACATGAAGACGATAAAGTTAATAATTAACCAGCTCGAGTTGGAAGAACAGCAGTGGGGTCCGGAAACTCCGGGCCACAGCCAGGGAACAGTTAGTTTGTCGCGAAACACAAAAACAGTCAGCGCCACGTCCCCTTTCGAGTCGTTGAGTTGCAATTCTAGACCGACACTTTCCACTTTTTGAAAATTTTGCGCTTTCAGCCATGCATGGCCGGCCGGAGAACTGCCTCGTAGACGTTCACAAGACGTGAAGTCGCCACTTGAATGCTGTATTGCTCGCGAACACTCCTAAAACCACTCTCACCGAGGGCGATTGCAAGCTGCGGTGATTGACGGATCCGGTTGAACGCGTCGGCAAGTGCATCCGGATCATCTGGTATAACGAGCAGTCCGCCATTCGTGCGTTCCACAATTTCGACAAAAGCGCCACGGCGAGGCTGCACGACCGGAACGCCGCACGCCATGGCCTCCAGCAAAAACATGCCTTTGGGTTCGTCGTAGGTTGCGGGAACAGACAGCACGTCAAGACTCTTCAGGAACGCGAGTTTGCCGTTTCGATCCACAACTCCGTGATAGGTGAACTCCTTCTCGAGCCCTGAGCGCCTCAGTATTTCCCTGATGCGATCGAGATAGGATGCGTGTGCGGGCGAGGCATAGCCCGCGGCCTCCAGGGTTGCGGGAGGGCCACCCTGGCGGCGAAATCGCACGTATGCCTCCGCGAGCACATGTAATCCCTTTTCAGGAGCGATACGGGCAAAGTATCCGATGCGGAACGGGCTTTCTGACGACGTCGACGGCTGGTGGCGTTCGTATCCATCCATATTGATTCCGAGCGGCACAACTGAAATCTGACTCTGCGGTATTCGCAGATAATCCGCCATGAAGCGAGAGCAATAGTCGCTGACGGCAAGGAACTGATCGACATCAGAAACTTTTCGCCTAATGAACTGCAACGCTTTGGTGCGATAAGGTTCGACTAATCCCTCGATAAAGAGTTCCTCACCCTGAAGCGTGCAAACGACCGGCCGCCGGACTTCACGCCGGAGCGGCTCGGCGAGAGCAATCAACATGGAGTTGGGCAGGTTGATGACATCAGGCAACGGTTCTGCGCGAATCCAATCGAGAAGCTTTTCGAACTCGCGCTTCAAAACTCCAGACTCGCCTTGCAACATCGAGAGAGTGAGCTCGCCAAGAAGCTTTGGATCATTCGAAACCATTCTTCCCGCGAAGGCGCCTATGACAGACGGAGCGTCCCACAATCGATCCAGGAATCTCGGCACAAAACGAAACGGGCGCAGGTACTGCTGCAGATAGACACTAATTCCGCCGAAGAGGACCTGCGGGCGGCTGACATTGGGCTCGTCCGTCCTGGTTGGCGTATAGACGGGGATGAGCGTGACATCGTGACCGAGGTCGAGAAGCTGCCTTGCGAGCGCATTGTCACGTGCACAGCTTCCACAATACATTCCTGCCGCTCCTGCCGTAATGGACAGGATTTTCACAGCACGGCGCTTTGGAAGGCACGCGCGCGGAAAAGGAAGTCGACGATATTGCCTTCGTGAGGCTGAAGCCAGTTGAGCTTCGTTGTCGGAATAGGTCCGAGATTCAAACGATCGATGTGAACAGCGTTCGTGAGGCGACGCCGGAATTCTTCGTTCCTTGTCAGGGCGCTGCAGACAAGCGTCGGCCCGACCGCATCGATCATCTTCGATTCCGGACATTCCACCACGGTCACAAACGGAAACATGTATTCCTTTTTCGCAGCACCGGCATCAGGAGACTCGCAGTGAAGAACCGTTGGCAGCAGGTAATCCGCCCTGCCTTCTTTCACGACGCGATCTCCCCCGCGATACTTGCTTGTGACATCGGTGACACCGGGCTGCCCCAGGTCGGCATCGATGGCTTTGGACACCGAATCAGCAACCCCGGGAACGGTAAAAGCCGCAAGCTCCGCCTGGGGATGATCGGGAGGCAGCGCCCGCACTTTGGCAAGGCGTTGAGCAATGGCGTCTGCAATCTCTCGCGTATGGCGGCTCGCCCAGATACCGGAGCAGTTGATGCAGCCGCGGCCACTGTTAATGGAAATGCTTTCGACCATGAGGTCGAGATAGCGTTCCCAGTTGTCTACTTCATCATCGCCAATCAGAATCTTTGAGAATCCCGGACCATGCGCCTGAACACGCGGGTTCCCGCGATAGCGTTCCACCGTCGCGGTTCCGCCAAAGATGAGGCTGCGATTGCAGCTTTCGAGCACCGCGGCGCCGATCTCCGCCTCGCCCGGATAAAGCGAGATCGCTTCACGGGGAACGCCGGCCTCGAAGAATGAGGCAGCCATTCGATATGGAGTCCAGGGTTCCTGCGGCCCGGGCTTGAGCACGAGCCCAATCTGCATTGGAATAATCGGCATCCACAAAGTATGAACGCCGGGAGAGTTGGAAGGCAGCACAAGTCCGAGCACGGGAGTCTGCGCCTGATAGCTGACGGGAATTCCTCGCTCCTCACCATAGCCACGTGTCAGGACGCGCAGATCCAATCCGCGCGTCAACGCCGTAAGGATGTCTTTGATGTTCGTCAGCACGAAGGCATGCTTCTGCATATTCATCCGGCAAAGACGCTCCGGAAGCCCTGTGCTGGCCGACTGGGCGCGAACGAACTCGTCCGGAGTTTGCGTTCCGTCACCCATCGGCAGTGTGCCTGTCATGTAGAGATCGCCGGCGCGGACCACACGTTGAATGAGGTCTTCGATATCGAGAGCTGTGAGCGCATCTCGAGCGGCCTGCGCCTTGCGCATGTCACGCTGAATCATCCCGCCATTGGCGCGGCCGACTTTTGCAATGGGTTCGCCAGTCGCAAAGTGCGCGACCTGATCGAATTCGAGACTCTCATACGGCTGCCCCCAGCGAATAACAGGAAGCTGGATCATTTAATAAACTCCGACCGTTGTTGTTGCCGCAAACTCTCGATAAGGACGAACGCCGCTGACGCCGTCCCATGGATACTTCTCGAAGGCCGGTTCACGTTCACCTTCATCACGTTCGAGGAAGCCCGGCATGAAGAACTCTTTAGTCAGTGTCGTCAGTTTCACACGACCGGACTGGCCATACTCAACGACTTTATTAGGATCGTTGAAATCCACCACCTCGATCGCCGCGCGCGGTTGCGGCGGATAGTAGGCGATCTTGTAATTGTTGAACGGGCCACTGGGTGCGCTTGAAGCAAGTCCCATCAGGGTATTGCCATAGGTCGGCGTCATGAAGGCGCCATCAAGCAGTTCTTCCTGCGCAAAACGATTCCATTGGGGCGTGAACTCCGTGCCGCCGGAAAAGATCCCGGTGATTCCCATCTTTCGAATCGTCGTACCCATGGACTCTAACCGGAGCGCGAGGGATTCCAGCAGCTTCGGCGTCGTGAACATGCATTTGATGTCATGGCCGGCCTGGAGAATGGAGACTGCCTGATCGATGACGTGATCTTTGTAGGCGTGAAGATGTTCCGTCCAACCTTTCTTGATGAGTTTGATGACCCATCGCGGATCCAGATCGACACAGAAGCAGATTCCGCCGCGCACCTGCGTGAGATGTTCTACACCCAGCCGCAAGCGGCGAGGGCCCGAAGGACCAAGCATGAGCCAGTTGCCGCCACGCGGAAAATACTCGTCAGGCAGCGTGTTGCTGAAGAGTTCGTAGTCAGTACGAAAATCTTCAATGTTGATGCGCGTCTTTGGAATTCCAGTCGTGCCTCCGGTCTCGAAAACATAGACCGGCTTTCCGGCAAGCCCTTTGGGGATCCAGCGCTGCACCGGGCCGCCGCGGAGCCATTCATCCTCAAACGGTCCGAAACGTTTCAGGTCCTCGAACTTTTGAATTTCGCGGCGCGGATCCCAGTCCAGTTTCTTTGCGAAATCGAGCCAGAAAGGACAACCCGTTGCAGGATCAAAATGCCACGCGACGACTTCCCGAACCCAGGCATCCAGTCTCTCCCGATGCGATTGGATCGTATCCGGCGCAACTGGAACTGCTGATGGCGATTGCGATAATTGCATGGCGCAGGAGTATAGCATTGCGATAATGTTCCCCGACTTGGAGCAATCATGGAAACGGGGAAGCGCGCGGCGAAACTAACGCTGGTGCAGTGGACGATCTGCACGATAGCAGTGATCGGATTCGCTTTCGACACGTTCGAGATCCTGATGCTGCCCTTGATTCTGCAGCCTGCCATCGTTGACCTGACCGGATTTGCTCCCGGTTCTGCCGCTTACACCCACTGGGCCAGGACCATGTTCTATGTTCCCGCATTCGCTGCGGGAGTATTTGGCTTGCTGGGCGGATATCTCACCGATCTCTTTGGCCGACGCCGGGTGCTGACGTTCAGCATTCTTTTGTATGGTGTCTCGGCATTTGCTTCCGGTTTCGCGTCATCGATTGAAATGCTGCTCGTTCTGCGATGCCTTGTATTCATCGGTGTGTCGGTGGAGTTCGTGGCAGCGACGGCATGGTTGGCGGAGTTGTTTCCAGAGCCGATGCAGCGTGAGCGCGTTCTTGGCTATACGCAGGCGTTCTCTTCATTTGGCGGCGTGTTGGTTGGAATGGCAAATCTTGCTGTGGTGCGCTACGCCGCTAGCCTTCCCGCGATCGGAGGATTTGGACTTGCCATCACGGATCCCCACGCGGCGTGGCGATACACGTTGATGACAGGATTAATACCCGCCATCCCTCTTATGGTCGTTCGGCCGTTCCTGCCCGAATCGCCGGTGTGGCGTGACAAACGTGCTGCGGGAACATTGAAGCGGCCGAGTTTCCGCGCGCTGTTTGCGCCGGAGTTGCGACGCACAACTCTTGTCACGACCCTTATGGTGGCGATGTCTTACGGAGCTGCGTTCGGGGCAATACAACAACTTCCACAGATCGCGCCGGGGGTGCCTCAGGTTCGAGAACAGACGAAGGGAGTGCCGCCCGCTCAAGCTCGACAAATCCAGCAACAAACTGCTGCGCTGTTAACGAACACCCAGGAGTTCGGCGGGTTGCTCGGACGTTTCGTTCTGGCAATTCTCGCCGTGCGTATTGTAAGCCGTCGAAAACTCCTCCGTGTCTTTCAGGTTCCGGGTCTCATCGTCATGCCCATTGTCTTTGGCGTCGCCGCGACGACAAGTCTTAATTGGCTCTTTGTTGGATCGTTTCTTGCCGGCATCGTTACGGTGAGTCAATTCAGTTTCTGGGGAAACTATCTTCCCCGTGTTTATCCTCTGCACCTGCGCGGCACCGGCGAGAGTTTTGCGGCGAATATCGGCGGGCGGCTGATTGGAACATGCTTTGCCTGGGTGACGCTCACCCTGGCAGCGACGACCGATCCAGCGTACGCGGCCACGAAAGTCGCGCTTGTGGCCGCGGGGGTCGGATTCGCTGTTTATGTCGTCGGTTTTATCGCTTCGTTCTGGCTGCCTGAACCCAGGCAGGAGGAATTGCCCGAATGAGGAGACTTTTATTCACGGTCGTGGGAGTGTTCTCACTCCTGACTGCGGTCGCAGCGCAGACCCGTCCCGATGCGACTCGCTATTGGGGTCAGTGGCGCGGACCCGAAGGAACAGGTGTGTCGAGAACTGCCGACCCGCCGCTGGAGTGGAGTGAGACGAAGAACGTTCGGTGGAAAATCGAAATCCCGGGGCGAGGTTCGGGTTCGCCGGTGGTTTGGGGAGATCGCGTTTACCTGATGACGGCAGTGCCGGTCGGGGTTGCGGGTGACGCGCAACACGCGCCGCGGGGCGGCATTCAACCGCGAATTGCTCATCGATTCGTTGTCCTTGCAATCAATCGTCGCGACGGGAAGGTGGCGTGGGAACGAACCGTGCGAGAGGAAACGCCGCATGAAGGGTCTCATACCGACAACGGGACATGGGCTTCGAGTTCCGTCGTCACGGACGGCATCCACTTATTCGCAAATTTCGAATCGAAGGGTCTTTATGCTTTCGACATGGATGGCAAAGCCATCTGGGAGAAAGATCTCGGCGATAAGCGCATGCGGAATCAATTCGGTGAAGGAAGCACACCGGCACTGCATGGCAATCGTCTTGTTCTCGTCTGGGACCAGCAGGGTGGGCAATCCTTTGTCGTCACCTTCGATAAGCGAACAGGAGAAGAGATCTGGCGGGTAAATCGGAAAGAGATCGATACCTGGGCGACTCCTCTCATCGTTGAGCATGGTGGCCGTGCTCAGGTGATCGTTCCCGGCAAGGATGTGCTCGTGAGTTACGACCTGGAGACGGGGGAGATCGTTTGGCAAAGCGCCGGCCTCACAATGAACGCGATTCCTTCTCCCGTTTTCGGAGATGGGATGGTGTTCGCCACCGCCGGGTTTCAAGGAAACAATCTCAAGGCAATCCGTCTCGAGGGCGCCAGGGGAGATATCACCGGAACGCCTTCAATCGTGTGGGAAATCAATCGCGATACACCGTATGTTCCGTCCCCGATTCTTTACGACGGAATCCTGTACATCTTGAGAAGCAACAACGGCATCTTGTCCGCATTTGACGCCAAAACGGGGAAGCCGCATTACACGGGGCCACAACGCCTCGCGGGAGTTCCGAATGTTTTTGCGTCACCAGCAGGCGCTGCAGGACGGATCTATTTTCCTGGCCGCGAGGGCGCCACCGTCGTCATTCGCAACAGCCCGACACTTGAAGTACTGGCCACGAACATCCTGGACGATGGATTCGATGCCTCTCCAGCTCTGGTCGACCGTGAAATCTTTCTGAAGGGGAACAAGTATCTGTACTGCATTGCCGCGCAGTAGAAGGGAAGAATCATGAGGAAACGTCTTGCTGTGCTTTCAGTCTGCCTGATCCTCATCGCCGGATTCGCAGTTGCCCAGGAACGCCAGGGTCGGGGCCGGGGCGGGCCCCAACAGCCACTGGACATCGCAGGCACATGGTCGGGAACCTGGTCCAACTTCAATCCTGCTCAATCGACATCTCAACCCAATGTGGTGTGCGCGAAACTGGAAGCAAAGGTCGCGCGAGGTACGGGCGAAGGTGTCTGGGAAGCGGTGTTCGAAGGAGATTGCGGCAGGCCTTACAAGTACACGATCAAAATGGAAGGCAGGCAGACCGGCAGTGCTGTCCTTTTTAAAGGCACCGCGGATCTCGGGCAAGCGGACGGCGGCGTCTACGACTGGATCGGACGTGCTAACAACACTGACTTCATCGGCTTCTACACCAACGCGTTCTCGACCGGGTTCTTCAATCTGAAACGGATGCCTTGAATGCACACCCCTGACTAATCTCCTATTGACGGCGCGCCACCCAAGAGAATAAAAGGCGGATGCAAGGAACTAACGCGCTGCTGCGAAACTCTCCTTGGGACTGACGCTGCTTTTCCCGCACTGCCGTTAACGAAAGAAAACATGCTCTGCGGGCTGCGTAGCTGGATGCGGGCCTGGCGATTTCACGGCCAGACTCCCGCCAAAACTCAAACATCTCAATTTTTTCTGGAACCGCTTGAGGCGCGGGTGCTTCTCTCGGAGACCGGCGTTCTCAGCCCGGCCCAGCCGTTACGTCCATCGGACGACCCTCACAGTCCACCGCTGGTCCAACAGCTCAATGCGTATACGGACGCCGATGGCTTTCGACCCGAGGCACTGTCTGTTTCCTTCAGTCAGGTGTTCTATCTCGACTTTGATGGAGCACAGAATGTGACCTACAACGGTCCCGTCACAGTCTCTGGCATCGAAGTGCCGACCTCAAATGCTTCTGCGGCTGTGCGCGCCACGATCGTCGAAGATCTCAGTTTGGCGTTCGACGGAACAGACGTCGTTTTCACGACCGAGCGGCCGACCTCTGATTCGACGTATTCAACCATCTATATCGGCGGCAGCGGCGGGCCCTTCGCGTCGTTTGGCGTGTATTACGGACTCGCCGAACAATCCGATCCTGGCAATGCAGATCCGCATGACAATGCGTTCGTCTTCAGCGACGCGATTCCCGCCGCCGGTTTCAGCGCGGAGGAGTACGCCAGGCAAATCTCCCTCTACATCGCTCATGAAGCCGGGCATCTTTTAGGATTCGATCACGCCTTCGGCGCAGAGCCACATGATCGGGCCGATAATCTGTCGGCGGTCGCCTTCAAGCCGTTTACACACGAAGAGATTGCCCTCGACATCCGCAGTGACGTCATTGATGACGGCAAGGTAACGATTGATGGCGTCGAATACGACGTTCACCCAAGGATTGTTGAAGCGATCCGGAAGTATCCGACCTTTTTCTATGGGGGCGCCGTCGGACCCGATGGACTGCCCGACCTGATCCAGGGGCAGAGCGTCGTTCATCCCGAGTGGAGCGGCATCTGGATCGGACACGTGCTCGACAAAGCCTGGGCTGCGCAACGAGACGATTCGCCGTATTCGCCGGAAGAGAGGCTGCAGATTCTGGCTTGGGCATATGGTTATGCGACACACGCCGAGACCGATCTCTGGGCCCACACGCTCGCCAACGAGTTCTCCGATGGCCAATTCCCGGATTTCTCTAATGTGCTCACGAACGACGGTGCGGCTGCAAATGCGCTCCGGCATTTCATCGTGGAGAGCTATATCGAGGATGCGACGCCGGGCTTTGACGGCGTAAATAAAGTAGACGACCAGATTGAACGTTCTCGTTTGCCCGACGGCGACGTGAGCAAGAATGCAAGCGAGACGCGCGAGATCGACTCGCCGCATCAGTTTGTGTACGACGCGCTTTTGAAGGATCTTCCCGACTTGCCGGGACACATTGAGAAACCGCTCTTCAGCCTTACGGCAAGCGACGTCGACCTGGCGGATGTCTTTAGCACCCTGGACAGCGGGTCATTTCCCGAGACGTTGCGAACGCAGTTTGACGGACAAGGCCAGATACTTGCCGCAAAGCCACTCGTGACGGTGATACAGACTGGCGGCGTTTGGAAATTGAAAAGTGACTTTACGGATTTCGTCCTGCGCCGCGATGGCACGCCCGCAGCTCCGTCGCTCAGTATCGCAAGGGAGGTCGAGTCGCGCGGCATCGTTGTCGACACATTCCTCGAGCTGCGCGAGCAGCTTGTTGCGCTCAGGGCCGAGTTGCCCCCTCCGGCGCCCGGCTTTGGCGAGCCCTTTGCCGCAATTGTCGATCGCATTCTCGATGCCGGTCAGCACCTGTTGCATGGTGAGAAGATCGCGGACACGGGACAGCTGTTCAACGATATGAAGACCCTCGCCCAGTCTGTCGTTGATGCGTTCAAAAGTGTCTTCGACGGAATCTCCGGCGGCTCAATGCCTACAAGAGATTCGCTCCATTCTCTGGCCAGCGCTTTTGGTGAGGCCGGAGGCAGCACCGCGAGCGCGTATCTCGACTACTGGATAGGCAACATCGATCGCGGCATCGAGCATTGGGACGAGATTGGCCTTGCTGTGTCTCGCGGTTTCTTCGATCCACAGTCCAGACGAGATCTGGAAAATCTTGAGGGACAAAGCTTTGGCCCGGATGCCGTGAACCCCGATTTCAACGATCGGCGCGCAGATACTGAAAACGGCATCAATCTCTTCGATATCCTGAGCCATGAGATCGACGATCCGAACCGGGATGATCAAATCGGTGATTCCTTGCTCGACCAGTACCTCCTTCCAATGCTGGGCGTGCCGAGAAAGCTCGGTGAGCTACGTGCCGGGTTTGACAGTTTCGTCGGCGAGCTACAGGACCAGTTCATAAAGCCTGTCCGCGAGTTGTTGGGCGATCTCAACCCGCTGGAGCCGTTAATCGATTGGATCAAGGCGGAGATCAAGGAATACCTTCTCAAAATCGTGCGACAGTTCGTGCTCGATCGGTTCGGCGTCGATATCGAGATCATCGATTTCCTCTCCAATCTCAGCCCTTCGCAGCTGATGGATCTGAAGAGCATCACCATCGGAAGCCAGACAATCCCGATGTTCAACTCAACGGCTCACGAAAGACTGGATCTTTACCTAGGCTTTGACGGTACCGATCATCTGCGTCCGTTCGACGAGGAAGATGTAAATCCGACCTTCACGCTTCCCGATGGATCTAGGGTTGGTTTCATATTCCATCCCGATGCGACCGGCGGCCTGAAAGCGAATGCCGAATTCGACAAAGATCGCTTCGATGCCTATGCGAATAGCGTGATCCTGGGGAAGCTCGCGCTGCTGCAGGAGACCCTTGTTTATGAAGATCCGGTTGAGGGCGTGCAGCCAAAGACGATCAGCAAGCTGCTCACGAATCTGACCGGACAGAATTACGACTTCGAGCGGATGACGCTGAATGGTCACCATGGGGGCAACGTGCTGACCGCGACGATGCCCGGCGTCGTCGACAGTATCGTGGGCGACCCGGTGAGCGTGTTCGCAAATTATCCTCTGCCGATTTCGTCGGACTTGTGGCTCGCCTCTCTTGACCGCGATCATGTCTGGCGCGAAGACAGTCAGACACTGCTGTCGCAGCTGTACCGCGTCCATGATGCTGGTATGGGCGGCAACAGCGCTCAGTGGCGGTTCACCGGTTTGACACCGGGCGAGACGTACGCAGTGCAGACGGATTGGTCCGTTAACATTCGTCTCACCGATCAGGGTCGCCTGTCGCCGGCGAGGAACGCTCCGTACACCATCGACGACGGCGTCACGACGCAGACAGCATTTCGAGACCAGCTTTTGTTCCCCGATGACATTGTCGTACCCGGCGACTCCGAGGGTCCCGAAGAGTCGGGGCAGCACTGGGCGGCGCTTGGCAACTTCACGATTGCGGGCAGCACGTTAACCATCACGCTGACAGACGCCGCCAGCCTCGGCGCGTTTGTTGTGGCAGGACGCGTTCGCATTGTCCCGCTCTCAAACCTGGACGCCGCGCGCATCGTTTCGCGCAACGACGCAGGCTATTCGGAGATCGCTGCGGAAATCATCAACGTCGCTCTCCCGGACGCGGTCGCGGACCTGGACGCAAGCCGAATGCCGCAGGGCCTGCGCTTAGAGTTCGGGGCGATACATAAGACCTTGCCCGAACGCGTAGCAGTCGCTGTGATCACGCCTGGCGTGCAATGGCTGGTTGTCGCCCTGCCCGAGGTTGATCCTGAGAACTCAACCAGGATTACCTTTGGCGCACAGTACTCGATAGTCGCAGATGGGTCGGGAACGTTGCATGTCACCGAGAACTGGCGCGACATCAGCTACCGGACAGGGCAGGGGAACTTCCCGCTCTGGGAGAGCGCCCTCTTGCGCGACGCGGCTTTCCGCACCTTGTTCCATGATTGGCAAAATGGTAACGAGAAATTTCCGGATTTGGGCGACCGGACGACACCGGACCCCAATGCTGCGCCTCCAGCCGCGATTCCGTTTGGCGTATTTCCCGCCTTATTGCCTCTGTCGGTCAACCTCATCGCTCCGACCATTGGCGAGATCGCTGTTGTCGGCAATCAGACGTTGTCGTTCATTGGCGATCACCACTTCGCGAGCGTTGTTGGTAATGCCGACGGAATCGCGGACAATGTCGAGCTCGTTGTCGAGAAGAACGCGTTCATCGATGGCTTCATTGGTGGGGGCGGCCTTACAAACATTACGATCAGGGCGGGTGAAAGCATCACAATCGCCCATGGCGTAACGGTCTCGAGCCGACAGGTCGATGCCGGCGCCAATCACTGGAACGCAATTTCCATCGCCGGCTCCGGCAACATCACGCTGATCGCGCCGGTAATTCGGATTGGGAAAGGCGCCAACCTGATTGCACACGGTGACGCCACCCACGCGGCCGGCGACCTCACGTTCATTGCGAGCGATCATGTGGAGCAGGTTTGGAGCTTCCTGAGTATCGATAACTTTCGCTGGATCGATACGAACGCGTCGATCGATGTCGGGATGGACGCGAGACTGACCGGAAACGATATCCGCATGGAAGCGACGGCCACGACCTCGAAATCCGCCATCGTCGATCGTGATTTTTCGATGCCGACACGTGCTGTCGCATTAGGCGATGTGGATGGCGACGGCGATGCCGATCTGGTGATTGGGACCGACGGTCGAGGAGTCCTGCTCTATCCGAACAACGGCGGTAGCTTTGCCTCACCTGCGACGATCGAAATCGCCACCCTCAACACGATCTCCCTCGCACTCGGTGACGTCGATGGCGATGGCGATCTCGATCTGGTTGCCGGGAACCGTGACCAGCCGAATCGGCTCTACCTCAATAGCGGCGGAGTTTTTGGCAGCGGCACTACCTTCGGTCCCGCGCTCAAGGCGACAGCCGTTGCGCTGGTCAACCTTGACGGCGACCCGGCCCTCGAACTCATCGTTGCGACTGACGGCGAGGGCATTTTTCTGTATCGGTTCGCCGGGGGCACATTCGGATCGCCGAGCATGGTCGAGAGCGCGGCTCTTGCAACCACCTCGCTTGCGATCGGCGATATCGATAACGACGGTGACCTCGATCTCATCGCCGGCAATCGTGGACAGGCCAATCGGCTCTACCTCAATGTTGGTGGCACGTTCACTTCTTTCGTTGAGATCGATACACCGCTGGCGACGACAGCCGTCGCAGTCGGCAACCTGGATGGCGATCCTGAGCTTGAACTCGTTGCGGCAACCGAGGGCAACGGTATTCGGCTATACCAGTTCACAGGAACCAACTTCGGGGCCGCCGCAACGATTGAAGGTGCCGCATTCACGACAACGGCAATTGCGCTCGGCGACGTCGACGCGGACGGTGATCTCGACCTTGTTGCCGGCAATAATGGCCAACCGAACCGTGTGTATTTGAACCAATCCGGCATCTTTGGCGCAGGCAAGAACGTGGGCGGCGCGGAGAATCACACCACAGCGCTTGCGCTGGGCAATGTGGACGGTCGTGTGGGCATGGATCTCGTCACTGGCGTCGACCGCCGGCCGAATCGCCTGTACCGTTCGGAGATCCTGGAAGGTGTCGGCGGTTATTTGAATGGCGAGGACATCGGGGTTGACAGTCAGTTGGTCTCACCAGCCGCGATCAAGGATCCGCTGACGGTCTCGACAGACGCGGGCCTCGCTGTCGTGGCAGCCTCTACAGCGCAGGTGACACTTGGCGAAGGCGTGTTGATAAACGCGGCGCATGACCTCACGCTGACGGCGGCATCTTCCGCAGCGTCGAGAGTGACAACAAGTCGCGGCGGTTTTGGTATCACGTACGGCAACTCGTCTCCAACCGCGATCGTCAGTGTGGATCACGGTGCTTCTCTTTTGGCTGGGAACACGATCGGCATCTCGGCGCTCACCAACAATGATCTCAACATCACGACTTTCATTCCCGAGCCCGGCGAAAGCGCGAATGTGGCCTTTTCACTCGGAATCGGCCATTCGATCTCTTCGGCTCATATCGCGCAGGGGGCGGTCGTCAGTGCGGCAAATATGTCAGTGCGCGCCCAAAACACCAATACATTCCGGAATAACGCGATCTCCGCCGGTTTCGCTGGAAGTGACAACACTTCCGGCTTCGGTGTTGCCGTAGCGATTAGTTTTTACCAGTCGGAGGCGACCGCGGCTGTCGGTGGAAACATCAACGTGACCGGCGACTTGACGGTGCATGCGTCATCCACAAATGTTCAGGACATCACCCGCGCGTTCGGCTCGGTGAGCAATCGGTTCCTGGGCTCAAGCGGGACCGAAAAGGAAACGTCGGCTCCGAGCGGAGCTTCGTTCGACGCCGTGAAGGTCTTGATTGACGCCATCGGCCTCATCCAGAAGATTGGCGACCTTGAACATTTGAAAATGAATTTTGGAACGGGCGGACTGCAAGGCGGGTATGGCGCCGGCATCGCCGTCGCAACAAGCGATAACAACGCGTCGGCGCTTATCTCGCAGAATGCCCGGATTGTCGTCGGTGGTGATCTTCGTGTCACTTCAGCTGCGACCGATCCTTTCCAGATCAGCGCTACCGCAAACGTTGGGGCGCTTGGGGCAACAAAAGACACGAGCATCGGCGGCGCCATTGATTACGCCAAGATTTCCAACCAGGCGACCGCCTCTATCGGTTGGGATGCCGAAGTCGACGTCGGCGGCCTACTTGAAATCCGCTCAGAAGCGATCTTCGCCAGTCCGGTTGACCCCTTGACTCTACTTCGCGCGGACGTTGGACTCGGAGCGGATACCGAAGCCGAGGTGATCGCCGCGGCCAAAGGCCTGGGCAAAAATCTCGGGGATAGCGTCACCGATCAAATGAATGCGAGAGTCCCGGAGTTTCTCAACAACATTCTGAACGACGAAAGCATGATTGGCACGAGCTTCGTCCATGCGGGCGGCGCTACCGATAAGGGCGGTACTGTCATAGGCGGAGGCATCAGCCTGCTCTTCCCCTACAACGCGGCGACATCAACAATCGCAAAGGGCGCCAGGATCAATCAACGCGCAGCGTCGGCGAGTCAGGAAGTCATCGTAGAGGCAATCGCGGAACTCAATACGGTGAATTCGGCCGGCAGCGTCTCTGTTCTCAACTTCATATCGAATAGTGCCAGTACAGCAATCGGCGGATTCGCGGATCTTATCTTCTCGCAGAATTCCGCCATCGCATATATCGACGACCTCGCCACTGTGTCCGGGAATGACATTGCCGTTCACGCCAACGCCGACCATTCCAACGTGACGATTGTCGAGGCAGGGGATCTCGCGGAGAGTAAGGCGATCGATGGCGCAGTCATTTATAACCGATCCAAAGATAACGCGCTCGCGTACGTCGAGGATCGAGCGAACATCCACGCGGCGCACGATATCGTCGTTGATGCCGAAAACAGCAGCCGCGCCATCAGCATCACCCCGGTCATCGCAGCGACTCATAACCTCGGTGTTGGGATCGGTGCTTCATTTAATGATCTGCGCGTCAAAACGCAGGCGTTCATTGGCGATTCGGATGAGGCGGTGCCAATCGGTGGCTATGGCGGCAACCTCGGCACGGTGAATGCCGGGCACAGTCTTGATGTCATCGCGCACTCGATGCCCGAAATATGGAGCGTTGCGGCTTCCGCAGGCGTGGCAACGGGAAGGAGTAAAGGAACTGGGTCCACCAACAATACCAAGGCCAACGTGAATGGTAGCCAATTCGGCGGGCAGTACGGCTTTGGAATCTCTGGTTCGGTGGCGTTCAACTGGCTCGATCAGGATACGCGTGCCTTTATTCGTGATGCCGTTACCGTCGTCGCGAAGGGCGACATCAACATCCAGGCGGTGAATGATCCCTTTCTCATCGGCGCGGCCGGTGCGTTCGCGTTTGGCCAGGATGTCGGCATCGGCGGCTCTTATGCGCAGGGCGAGCTTCATCAATTAACACTCGCGTTCGGGGAAAACGCCGGCGTGACCGCCGGGACCCTCAGCGTGGCGGCTCACACCGATAACGTAGTTGTGGTGATTGCGGCAAGTGGGACCGGAGCGAAAGACAGCGGAAGCGTGGCCGGGGCGGTGCCTAATGCCGTCGTGGACGATGACACTGCAGCTTATCTAGGCGATGGAGCGCTAGTCGATGCCGGGGCTCTTACGATCGAGGCATCCGAGAAGAGCCGCGTTGTTCCAATTGCCGGCGGTATCGCTTTCGGCAGTGACTTTGCGGTCGGCGCTTCGGTCGGTCTTGCGTCGACGCAAACAAATATAAGGGCCTCGATCGATCACGCGACAGTCTCCGTGGACAGAGATATTACGGTTCTCGCCACCAATCAGACTTCGCTCTCCGGCGTGGCCGCTGGGCTTGCCGCCTCGACCGACGGGTTAGGCGCTGCAGGGTCGGCGTCGCTCAACACCATCGACAACGATGTCCAGGCGCACGTCAGCGCCGGCTCAACGGTTGATGCGGGAAACCATTTGAGTGTGCATGCTGAAGACTCGTCCAGGCTCTTTGCCGTTTCGGGAAGCGTGGGAGTGGCCGACACCGCCGCCATTGGCGCCGCTGTATCGACGATGGATATCGCCGGCGTCGTCGAGTCGAACGTGGACAGCTCGACGGTTCGCGCGCAGAGCATCGACGTGGTGGCGGCGGCCGATAACAATGTCATGTCCATCGCAGTTGGCGGAGCAGGCGCCGGAACAGTTGCCATCGAGGGCTCGGTCTCCTTGAACGAGATCGACACAACCATCACGAGTCACATTTCCGGGAACGCGAACGTCGCTGCCCGGGACTTCATTCACATTTCGGCGAGCGACGACTCCGAAATTCGAGCGCTGGCCGGGAGCCTGGCAGGGGCCGGAACCGTCGCCGCTGGCGTCGCCTACGGCACGAACGAAATTCGTGATGATGTGGTGGCAGTCGTGGAAGACGCGCACCTTAGCGCGGGGCCAGGCGGCATACAACTGACGGCGTCAGGCGATCCAATGATCAAAGCGCTTTCTGTCGGTGCAGCAGGCGCAGGCACGGTAGCAGCTGGGGGATCGTTCTCCACAAATAAGATCCGGCAGGGACAGCTTCCAACTGGCATCGATGCTCATATTGCGCGCTCCGATATCACTGCTAATGGTCGGATTGGCATCGACGCAAGTGATAACGCGGCAATCAGTTCCATCGCTGGCGGCGCAGCCGGCGCTGGCGTTGTTGCATTCGGTGTCGGCATTGCGAATAACGATTTGCGAAGAATTGCGACGGCAAACGTGGCGAGTTCTCAAGTCACCTCATTCGCGGGAAATATCGAGCTCACGGCGGACTTGAGTCCGGAGATCCACGCGCTTGCGGTGGGGGCGGCTGGCGCCGGTACGGCGGCCCTGGGTGGCTCGACGACCAAGAACACGATATCCAGCGTCGTTGATGCAAGCATCCGCCAAAACTCGGATGTTGCAGGGGCGCTCGGCGTTCTCATGCAAGCGACCGACGAGTCCGTGATCGAGTCTTTGGCTGGCGCTGCGGCTGGCGCGGGAGTGGTGGGGCTTGGGATTGCGGATTCTGCTAACGAGATTCAAAGCACGGTTAGCGCCAGGGTCGAGGAATCTGCAATCGCGGCGAGTAGTGGCAGCATCGAGCAGCTTGGACATTCGGACTCATCGATTCTCAGCGGAGCGATTGCCATCGCCGGAGCCGGCATCGTCGCTCTGACCGGCTCGGACGCGCGCAATGAGATTGGCGCCGAGTTGGACGTCCGCCTCGCGGCCGGTTCGCATGCGGAGGCTCGAGATCAGATAGCGCTGTCAGCAAAGAACGATGCCGAAATCAAATCATTGGCCGGCGGATTCGCCGGAGCCGGTGTCGTCGGAGTCGCCGGTGCGTTTGGCCAAAACAAGATCACAAGCCATGCCGGTGTACTCATCGACGACTCTACGGCGGAAGCCCTGTCGATTGCGCTCGATGCCTCCAGCGACACGGACATTCGAGTCATATCCGCGGGAGCCGCCGGCGCGGCCGGCGTTGCGACGAGCGGCTCGGAATCCCGGAATGAAATCGATAGCGTGATCGCCGCAGGCATCGCCGGCACCGCTTCAACAGTAACAGCCAGCGGCGCTCTCGTGCTCGACGCCGACGATCGTGCAACGATCCTCGCAGCTGCGGGCGGAGGCGGCGGTGCAGTGGTGGCGGCAGTCGGGATCGCCGATTCCAGGAATCAGATCACGAGCGTCGTCACTTCGTACGTGGACGAGGCCAACGTCACCGGCGACTCTGTAGATATTCTTGTCAGCTCCCGTCCGATCATTCGAGCCTTTACCGCGGCCGGTTCAGGCGCGCTGTTTGTTGCGGCTGGCGGATCGCGTTCACACAACGAAATCGAGAGCGTTCTCGACGCGCACATCGGGCACGGCGCCAGCGCCGGAGCGACGGGTGATTTGACTATAGCGGCCGTAGAAGAGGATAGGTCCAGCCGCAGCGACCGCGACCCATCAATTCTGTCGGCAGCCGGTTCGGGAGCTGGAGCGGGAGGCCTGGCTGTCGGCGCATCGATCTCTGAGAATCAAATTGGCGGAACGGTTACCGCGTATATCGACTCGGCCAACGCGAAATCCACCGCGGGACACGTCATTGTTGAGACAAATTCGGATCTTTCGATCATCGGCATTACGGTTGGAGGTTTTGGCGCCTATATTGCGGCAGCAGGCGAGACCCGTTCGGACAACCGGATCACGACAGTCTCCGACGCCCATGTGACGAACAATGCGGTGGTGAGCGGCCAAAACGGCGTGCAGATCGATGCTGCGGATACGAGAAGCATCCGATCACTCGGTGGCAACCTGGAAGGCGCCGCCGTCGTTGCCATTGGAGCAGCCAAAGCCACAAACGATATCGGTGGCGTCGTTCGCGCGTCTATCGGCCACGCAAGCGTCGCGTCCGCAGCCGGCGCTGTGCTTGTCGAGGCCGACGATACGTCTAGAATCAGAAGCTTCACTGCCGGCGGCGCAGTTGCACTCGGCGTGAGCGGGTTCGGGTCGAGCTCGTCGAACCAAATCACGCGCGAAGTTGAGGCATCGATCACCAGCGGCGCTGATGTACACGGAAACAGCGACGTCACTGTAAGCTCGGGTTTCACGCCCAGCATCGATACTTTCGCCGGTGCAATCACGGGCGCCATCGTGTCGTACGGCGCATCGCATAGCGAAAATCAAATCGGCGGAAAATCCAGCGCTAGTGTCGACGCGTCTTCAGTGAGCTCTTCAAGCGGAAGCGTTGCAGTCAGCGCGATGCTTGACGCCACGCTTGATACGCTCACGGTCGCCATGACGGGTGGTGGCTTCGTGCTTCAGCAATCGCGCGAAGAGACGCTCGTCAACCCGTCGGTCGACGCGCACGTTTCCAACAACGCCATCATTACTTCTGGCAAAAACATCGCGGTCACGGCTGTCGCCGACTACGACGTGACGAGTTCCGCCGGCGGAGGAGTCATCGGCGTTGTCGGAGTGGGCAACACCGCAGTCGATGCGATACTTCAACCCGCCTCTAATGCCTATGTCGCCACCGGCGCCACTCTGGCAGCGGATGGCGACATTAGCGTCACCGCGACATCGGACGTTACGGGATTCGATGTCAATGTCTATGCCGGATCGGGTGGTGTTGTATCGGGGGACGCTGCTGCCGCGGAAGGGAATTCGCAAAACAATGCTTCTGCAGTGATTTCTTCAGGAGCATTCATCCGGAAAGCAGCGCTGTTGACGGTCAGCGCACACACAAGCTCAACCATCGATGCCCAGGCCTTTGGCGCATCCTTTGGTGCGGTTGCTGTGGGCGCGACCACGGCCGAGGCATCGGAGACCGGGATCACGTCCGCGCTCATCAGCGACGGCGCGAGAATCGGCGATGCGATCGATCCGACTGCCCTTGTCGGTAACCTCAACATTGAAGCGACATCCATTAATTCGCTTGACGCGGTAGAGATCATGGCGGCCGGGGGCATCGGCGTGGCTCAAAGCAACGCGGCAGTTGTCACCGTGAATCCTTCAATCCTCGCAGCCATCCGGGGATCGACGGTCAATATCGCTGGCGATACGACCGTCGCGTCGGCGTCGCACGCCACCGGGCAGGCGAAAGCGCTGGCTTTCGAAGTCTCTGCGGTTAGCGTTGGGACGAACCTTGCAAGAGCCGAACTAACGCCAGATGTTGCGTCCGCTATCGAAAACGCTTCGATACTGGCGCAGGGCGCGGTAACTGTCCAGGCGGTGAGCGATCTGAACACTGCTGCAGCGGAATCCGAAGCGCCAACCGGAAGTCTCATTGGCGTCAAGGGCACAGAGGCAGATGCGGCGGCTGCAGCGAACGTCGATGCTCACATCGCGGCCTCCCAAATCCATGCGGGCGGTGCTGTTGCCGTACTGTCGTCTTCGGCGAATGAAGCGGGCGTCGAAAACCGGCAATTTACTTTCGGCGCGCTCTTCGGCAAAGGCGATGCGAGCGCGCAGGCGCTGGCCGGCATTGCGTTTGATGGCACGAAGAGTCGCGTCTGGGCGCACATTGATGAGGCTGCAGTCACCGCAGACGCGCTGACGATCGACTCCTTATCTGCGGACATCGCTAAAGTCAGAGGCAACGCGTCGGGCGGCGGCACCATCAGCATCAACGGTTCGGCGTCGAATGCACTCGTCGCGCCCGATATCAAGGCTTACGTTGGGGACAACACGACAGCGCACGTCACCAATACGGTGACTGTGAGCGCAACCGCGCGTCCCGAAGCCGACGGGCGAGCGCGGGGTACCACTGTTGGGTTAGTCGCTGCCGGGGATTCCACCAGTTCGGTACTCATTCAACCCAGCGTCGAGAGCTCCATTGGAAATAGTGTCACCATCATCGCAGACATCGGCGACGTGCTCGTGCTTGCAAGGTCCGGTGAGGCGAACAGGGGCTCCGGCGGTGTGTTCAACGCGGAGAACGCCGCCGCGGGAGGCGATGTGGATATCGCGAACGACCAGATTCGCCTACCTAACCACGGTTTAGCGGAGGGCGATGAGGTCCTCTACGATGCTCAAGGCGGCGAGGTAGTCGGCGGTCTTGTCGACAGGCACGTGTATCGCGTGCTCTTCGTCGATGGCGACATACTTCGGTTCGGCTCGTCCTTCGACGCGAGCGCCGTGGACGGTGTCTCCGACGTCATCCATTTTTCGGCGCCGCATGATTTCGAAGACGGCGATGTGGTGATCTACGAGGCCGAAAGCGGCGCTCCAGTTACCGGACCCGGCACTAATGGCGGAAGGTTCCAGGTGAAGGTAGTTGGTGAAGATGCGATCCAATTGCTGCGGGTGGGGCAACCGGACAGGGTCGACTTCGATCCGACCAACGCGGGTGCCCTCGATAGCGACACGGACACAATCAAAATTGCCAATCATGGATTCATAGACGGCGACGCGGTAACGTATCAGGCGCCGCGAACCGTGTTCTCAAGCGTGCTTGTCGACGTGGCTGTGGATGCCTCCGGGAGTATTCAGCAAATTTCTAGCGACGACGAAGACAACCTCATCGATGTGCCGGATAACAACAACATTTATGTTGGTCAGCGTGATTCAAACGGAAACATCATCGGTCATAACTTTGCCGCCGGAGATGCTGTGGTGTATCGCTCGATCGAGCCGATCGGCGGACTGCTCGATGGCGAGACTTACTATGTGATCACGAACGCAGTGCAGCCCACGCTAACAGCGTTCGATATCCAGCTTGCACGGACGCGTGCCGAGGCCGTTGGCGATGGCGTGGAGGTCACGCCGATCGAACTTGAGCCACAGAAGACTGATGCAGCGCACCGGTCCGTGGGGCACACGCTCATTCCTGCACTCGACCTTTCCATCCCCGGTCTCGTTGACGAAGGCACCTATTTCGTCCGGGACGCAAACGCCGACTCTTTCCGTCTTGCCGCTTCGCCGGGCGGGGCGGCAATCGACCTTGGGGCAACGGGCGCCAGGAGCCACCATGCTTTCGTGAGCAACGCGCTCGATCTGACGCCGTCCGCCGGCACGCATAATCTGACGATTGATCTCACGTCGGCGCCGCGCGGCGTCCAACGCTTTCTTACCGCCGAGGGTGTGCCTCTTCAATCAGACGCGCAATCATCACGCGATGGAGTTTCATCGGCTTCTTCTTCGGGATCGGCGGGTGGGTTCATTGGGCAGAGAGGGTCGGACAGCGGGGCGCGTCTTGAGCCGGCGGTCGTTGCATCTATCGGAAGCGCAACGGAAGCTTCGAGCGGGACGACCATCGTTGCTGGGCGCGACGTGCGCGTTCGTACAGATTCGGACGCGCGACTGGCTTCCGGCGCACGTAACAGTTCAGGAGGATTCGTGGCGACGGGATCCTCTTCCACCAGCGCTGCGATCGATAACAGTAGTATGGTTCGCGTTGGGGGCGGCGTCTCGCTAATGGCAGGGAACAACCTGACGCTTTCGGCGAATGCGAGCCATGAGAACAGCGCCGCGGCGAACTCGCGAGGCGGCGGCTTCGTCGATCTCGCCAGGTCGAAGCCTAATGCCTCCGTCGATTACAAAACGGAGACCGGAGTTGGGCAAAACGCGCTATTGATGGCGGGCAACAACTTAACCGTTGAGGCGTTGACGACCACGGTGCTTACGGGCGCGTCGCGAGCCGCGGCAACCGGTTTCGTTGCCGATGCGAACGCGAGCGGCCGAATCGACATCGGAAGTCTGCATGCTCTGACATCGGTCACGATCGGCGACTTCGCATCGCTAAACGCGCAGAGCATCGACCTGCATGCTTCGGTTCCTGAACTGACGGCGACTTTCGAGGCACGATCCAAGGTTACCGCTCTCGTCTTCGCCGATTCTGATGCCCGTTCCCACGTCCAGATTGCGGGCGAGAATTCGTCCGATAATCTCGTTCAGCTCTCCATTGGAAGCGGGGCAACATTGACCGGAACGGATAGTGTTCATGTTCTTGCCGATTGGAATTCGATCAGCGCGTCCTCGCAGGCCGTCGCACAAGCCCGAGCGCTTGTCGGCGATACCGATGCTGTTGCGATCGACAATGCCAATCTCGCCGCGCACGTTACAGAGGCGGCCGACGCGGTCTTCGCGACGCCAGCGTTGTTCCTCGATGCTCTCGTGAGCGTGACGGATCAAGACGTCGTGCGGCACGCCGATCGAACCAGACATGCCCTTGCGGATTTCGGCGAAGGCAGGACGGGAGGCCATCTGATGACCTCGCCTGATGTCCTGGTCTCCGCCTTGTTGCGCCCCGCACCAGCTGCAAGTGCGAGCGATGGAATCGTTGCTGAGATTCCATGGCTGACCGATGATCGCGTTCAGTATCGGAGCACACATTCTGCGCCCAGCGAGCGATCCCAGGAAACAAGCAACAGCAACTCGTCGTTCCCACTTACCCCTCTGTTAAACGAAGCCCTGAGCGATAGACTTAGCAAAAGCGTGGGAAAGAGCTGGCTCGTTCGGGCGCTTTCTCGAGCGATGCGAACGATCCGATGAGAGAGGAGTCTTCCGATGCGCCTATTGAAGCCTCCATCTGCTGCCCTTGCGGTTATGGGAATGATGCTTTTTGTTGCCACTACGAAAGCGATCGCGACGCCTGTGGAGATCCCTCTCGCTGACGTCTCCGGTTGGACCGCAACGAGCCAGACAGGCGCTGGCATCGTCTCTTTCGTTCCTTCAGAAAGGGCATTGACGCCAGTTCTAGGTATTCCGGTTGTGCCGTTGTTCAGCCTGGTGCCACTCGAGTTCGCCCTATTTGAGCAGATCGGCCCGGACCTGCAAACTCTGGAGTCGCCGTCGTTTGTGGTTCCTTCTTCACCGGAAGCACCCTCAGGGAGTCTGCAACCGGTCACTTTTACGTGGATCATGGCGAATGACAATTATGCGAGCCCGCCGTTGCATGGTCCTCAGGAGGTGAGAGTCGCGGTCACGAGCAATACCGGAGAGGTTTTTGAGCTGTTTCGGGGTGATGACGGCCCAGCAAATCCGCACACTCCGACTTCGCATGCGGCGGTCCTGATGTTGACCGTTGGAAGTGAGAGCGTGGCAGCTTTGGGTGGCTCAGCCCAATATCGTATCCTCGTCGAGGCCGTGGCGACGGATAACTTCAACATCCTGAGAGTAGGAAGTTTTTCAATCCAGACCTCCCCTGTTCCTGAACCGCCGTCGATCGCCCTCTTAATCACAGGTTTGATCACCGGTGCGGCTGGATTAACGACCGCACTTGGTTTCGGACGATTCAGATGTCCGCACCCCTCGAGACCTTCGGCCGAGTGACGCATTTTTGCGGATAGCCCCGGTCATAACAACCGCATGCAAAGCAATGAGTTCGTCCAGAGCCTCACACGTAATGCCCCGCGTCATCTGTTTCAGTCGTAAACTAGAAGAATCTGCGTAAGGAGGAACTTCAAGATGAAATCCAAACTTTGGCTGACTGCCTGTGTTGTTTTGCTGTTATCAACAGCGGCGGTAGCTCAGCAGAGCATGCCTCCGGATTACGCCGCAGTTCTTTCAACCCTGGGCAAGCAGGGCGATTTCAAGGATGGTGTGCTGAAGGTCAACATTCCAAGAAGTGATCTGAAGGTCGTCGTAGATGGAGTTGCAACGCCAACACCATTTGGATTTGGAGGATGGATAGCCCTGACAAAGGGTACAGGAATGGATGTGATGATGGGCGATCTTGTTCTTACTGAAGAAGAAGTGAATCCGGTCATGTCCGCCATTCTCGACGCTGGATTGGAAGTCACTGCGCTCCATAACCACTTCTTCTACGAATCGCCTCGGATCTTCTACATGCATGTTCACGCACATGGCTCTCCCGCAGATCTGGCCGCTAAGGTCAAGCCGGCGATCGCCTTGATCGGGAAGAATCCACCGCGCAATACGTCAGCGGTTTCGGGCCGCTCCATTGAGGGCAAACTCGACACCGCCCAGCTCGCGAAGACCATTGGGACGGAAGGGGAACAGAATGGAATGGTCTACAAGATCACGATCGGCCGCCCGGATATTTCAATGAAGGAAATGGGCGCGACCATCAATTCCCGCATGGGACTCAATACATGGGCTGCATTCTACGGTAGTGATTCCGATGCTGTCGTTGCAGGCGACGTTGCGATGCTGGAGTCCGAAGTTATTCCTGTACTGAAGGCGCTGCGATCTAACGGGATTGAAGTCGT
>Ga0105248_10001420_pt1 | contig 26769 bp, 50 predicted proteins | sample KBSS34metaG_FD_81524 | JGI IMG/M metagenome (GOLD analysis project Ga0105248, IMG submission 81524) | Switchgrass rhizosphere microbial communities from Kellogg Biological Station, Michigan, USA - KBS S3-4 metaG | ecosystem: Host-associated > Plants > Roots > Rhizosphere > Soil | place... | reverse complement strand
GTTGTAGTAAGATCCCACACGGTCTCCATCCACAACGGTAAATGTATCATTATCGTCCTCGCAGGCTGCGAAGGTGAATGATGATCCATTGGCCTCAACTCGAAGATGGGCGAGAACCCCGCCTGCGATTATGGGAGTACCATCAAAGCTGCTTGAATGGACATAATCGTTGAATACATTGGGAGATGTGACTGTGGTGCATTGATTACTACCAGATTCAAGCACGTCCATCGCATCCAACTGGCTGGTTCCCGGAGCGAAACATTGATACCTGAACACCTGTTGTAATGTTACAACACTCCATGATGGAGTTGTGCCATTCACGCCATCACCTGTCATCGACAGAAACTGCCTAGACGTAGACGTGTTCGGAGCCACTCGCGCCCATTTACCAGAAGCATTACCAGCGATTAAGTCTCCAAGCACAGGAGGAGAGTATGGCACCGTGTCCGTGTGCGTTGTGGACAACAGGTTGTGAAATTGAATCTGCGTGGCTGCCATCAGGATGACAGCAGCCAGCAGGATTACGAACATAGCGATCTTCTTGCGCAAGCGTTTTCTCCTTATGGGATTCCCGGGATGTCCAGATCAACTGGGGCCACAACTACAGAAGATCCAACAGTTGTGAACTTGCCTAGTGATTGTGTTAGTGGTGCCGTACCCGTAGCCGTTACTAGGCCTTGGGCTGCTGTTGCTGAGTTGTTAGCGGTCAATTGATCGCCCGGGTTCGGAGAGCCAGATGCGATTTTCACCGCAGCACAGTTGCCTTTCTGCTGCACCCAGATATAACCCGGAATACCTATGTTAGCGGTTAATGTAGCTTGTGGCGTAACAAGAACACCCGCAACTTCATTCTGGAAGCCTACAGCTCCCGAAGGCTGGCCACCGATGGCGAAGCGGGAGTCATTGGTTACTATATAAGCCTGCTTGTTCTTCCAGTACAGCAGCTGGTTGGTGGTAGGTGCCCCAGCTGGAGTCGCAGCCACCGCACCGGAGTCGAGCTGCACCTTCTGATATTCCTTGGTGCCAGCTCCGGTCTGGGTGAGTTCTACGCGACCGCCTAGTTCACCAGTGTGAATGCCCACGCCGGATGTCAGAGCTGATTCAAACACCGCCTCAATATTCGAGAACGGCCCGATATACGGCGATTGGATGACACGAATGTTTGCCATGTGTTGCCTCCTCGCGTGTTTACTGTCCCGCCGGACATCATTGCTGCCTTGGGAGGCAGGGTGCTACCCAGTGATGCCGAACAGCTGTTTCTGATACCGCGGATGCCCAGTCAGGTTCCCCGCGAATAGCACCTGTCCGACCAGCGACGTGTTCAGCTGATGCGGCTTGAACCCGGTGAAGCCGAAGCCGAACTCGGGATCGGTGGACACGTAGAAGTTCAGGAACGGCTCGCGCGCCTGAATCCAGAAGAGGGTCTCGCCGGTCACGGTGGGATAAGCGTTCACCGCGCCGTTGGTCGTCTGCTGGAGGAAGTCCACGGCGACGAGGTTGGCATCGGTGCCGGCGGTCGCGATGCCGTCAGCGGTAGCGGAGCCTCCAGAGCCAGTGCCAGGACAGTAGCGGGACTTGATCAGCGTCGCGGAGTTGAATTTCAGCCCGTTGAAGCCGATGGCCGGGTCCTGCGTGTCGTTGAAACGCTGTTGGGTCTGGAATTTCTCTTTAATGAAGGAGTAGCCGAGGACGGTGGTCACTCCGAGGTTGGCCTCGATGTTGCCGAAGGAAGTGTTGCCATAGCTTTCCTCCAGCACGTTGTACTCAATCGTGCCGTTGACGTTGATCGGGGGAGACTTCAGCGCGTTGAGCGTCTGCCCGCCGCGGGTGATGCCCCCGTAGGTGGCGTAGGTGGCGCCGTCGAAGCCGTTGTTCGTGCCGTCGGAGCAGATTTCCGCGAGGCCGTTCACGTTGGCGATGAAGTTGGCCTGGCCGTTGAGATACTGCCCGATGGCGAGGAACGCTCCCATGGTCATGTAGGCGGTCGTCATGCGGGAGTCAACCAGTTTAAAGGCTGCGAGTTCGCCGCGGTTGAAGACCTGGATGTCTTCCTTGGCGAGGGTCACGCCGACCTCGAAGGTCTTGGGGATGATCTGGAAGCCCTGTTCCACTTGGCGCTCGGAACCGTCGAATGTCTTGCCCTTTTGGTAGCCGCCTCCGATGAGGTTGCGGTAGACGAAGTTCTCCTGGATGAGAGAACCGCCGTCCCAGTCTTGGCGGAGGTTCAGCTTGAGATACGCGAGGAGAGGATCATTCTGAAATACGTTATCAACAAGTTTTGGGTTGTCCCGGATGTAGCGTCGGGTGCTTAAATTTATCTGATCGAGTTCTGCCACGGTAGTTCACCGGGGTAATACTAGGGCAATGGAAGCGCGCCTCGCGGCTTACGCTGCTCCACCACTCTTCGGCTGCGCGGCCTCTCGGAATGCTTTAATAAACGATTCCTTGGGGCCTTCTTTCATCTCACCGGACTTGCGCAGGTTCGCCATGAACGGGCTGCTGCGATCCGGGTCGGAGACGGTCGAAGCAGCCACCTTACTGCGGCCTTCGATCTCGCCTTCCTCGCGGGCCTTTTTCAATGCCAAGTCCTGCTGCTCCTTGGCGCGAGCTTCGTCCTTCGGCCTGCGGTATTCAGCGTAGGCCTTCTCCGCAGTGAGTCCCTGCTCCAGCGCGATCTTTTCAATCGCATCCAGATCAGGCTCCTCATTGAAGTCCTTGAGGTGCTTGGCTGTGATCTTGGCCACTGACTTCACCAAGCCGATGGTGTTTCCCTCGGTGGTCTTGATGCGCTCGTCGAAGGTTTTCTTGTCGATGACATCACCGACCGCAGCCTTGACTGCCTTGGGATCATTGGGATCGCCGCCGCCAGGGAGTTCTCCGAACTTCTCCACGTAGGCATTTACCTTCGCCTGCGCCTGCTCGACCGCTGTTTTGTTGTTGGCGAAGATTTTCAGGTTCTCCTCGTACACGCGCTTGGCCTCTTCGGTCGCCTTGTTCGCCCGCCCCTTCTCGCGTTCCACCGCTTCCAGTGAAGTATGGGCGAATTTCTTCACCTCATCCTTGGCGAGGAAGGCTGGACGTTCCGCTTCCGGGATGCCTGCTGCGTTGGCGAGGCCGATCATATAGTCGTTGAGATCTTTTTCTGCGATTGCCACTGCTGCCTCCATGTCGCTTTGCAACGTCGAAGTGTGAGTCCGAGATTGCCCCTGCGAGGTTGAGGGGTTGGGAGGTTATGGTGTGGTCCCAGCTCCGCCTGCGAGCATTCCCATCAGGCTGGGCTGGGGTTGTTGCTGCTGTTGTCCGCCGCCGAACAGTATCTGCCCGGCTTGCGGTTTCACTTCGTTCACGAACTTGTCCACGATTCCGGAGAGTTCCGGCTTGATCTTCGCCGCTGCCTGGAGTGCTTGCTCCGCCTCCATGAGGTGCTGGGTCACCAGTTGCAAGGATTGATCCGCGCCGTTCGCTTGATCACCGACCAGGCCTTGCATTGGCGAAGTGGGAGGTGCTCCCGGCTGTCCTACGACTGCTGGCTGCGGAGGTGGCCCGTTCAGTGGAGAGGTGGACATCAGCCCGCTTTCTTGCTGCCGAGGGCCTTCACGTTGGAGCCAGTCGCGATCATGCCTCCCGCTTTGGAGAGGCCTTTGCCGCCCATCGAGCCGCCGGACTTGCCGAATTTCTTGCCTGCGCCTTTCGCCATCACTTGCCTCCTTTGCCACCGGACTTGAGGCCCTTGGTGGCTGCAAAATCGTGTAACTGTTTATGCGACATCTTCAGCACGCCGCGATTGGCCTTCTTGAGCTTCGACGGATGATGTTCCGCAATGGCCATGAGCTTGCGCTGCTTATCGGAAACTGCTGGCATAATCATCCACCTGTCGGACAGCACACCACACGACGGCGAGGGGTGTCAACGATAGAGTTATTTCACGTAGGTGAAATCCACTACATCACCCTGCGTGCCGAAGACGAATATCAATGCCAGCTCCAATAACAAGCCACCACCTGGCGGTCGGAACATAATTGGCCCCGGAGCCGCATTGGAGGCCGCTACAACCTGTCCGACCGTGGCACTGACAGTGGAATCTCCTACGCGAATTGTATGTGTAGAGTTGTTCTGTACGGTTAGTTCATAGCAGGGAGTGCGAGTGGCAGTTGGAGTTACGCCGGTGACGAGGGCGACCTTGCCGCCAGCGGGGATGGTGACTTGTCCGGTGTGTAGTGCCATGATTAACCACTCTCCTTCATCACCATTCGAGGTGAAGACTGTGCCGAGGCCTTGCGGCCCTCGGGCGATACTGCCATGCCGATTCCCATCTGCTGCTGCCATTGCAGGCGAGCGATAATACCGGAGGGAATGTCCGCTGGCAGTCCGATGTTCGGGACGTTCAGCTTTTCCAGCAACGTGGCAATGTCGATCACGCCAGCGCGGGCCAGAGCCATGTACAACATTTTTTCGCTTTGAGAAGCAGAGTTCAACAGTGACCCCGGGGCTATCTGATAGGTAAAGTACCGGAAGAACTCCCGTGCCCGCTCAGCCCTCGGTGCTGGATCACCGTCCGGCATCGGAGGCAGCACGTCGTGCGGTATCAGGTTCCCCGGGTCGTAATCGAAGTCCTCGAAGGTTTGACCTTGTGGGCCTAGGATTGCGATGCGCTGCTTCTGCGTGTAGAACTGGAAGAAGTTCATCAGCAGCATCATCGCGAACTCGGACATGAACGCCTCGATCACCAGACTGCGCAGACGGTTGATAGCTCCCTCGGCGGCGATGATTGCTTCTAGCGTGTCCATCTGCGGCAGCTGGTTGAGCTGCATGATATCGGCTGCGGTGGTGGCCCCGGCGAGTTCCTTTTGCGCTGATTTCAATGCTTCGAGATACCACTGCACCCAGGGGTCGAGCGGTTGCTCATAGATCATTTCCACGGGCTTGCCGTTCACGGGGTTGGTGCGGATTTTCAGCCCCGGCATCTCGGGATCGATCTTGGCGAAGCCCTTTTCACTGATCGCATTCTTGTCTGCCGCCATCCCTGGACGCTTGATTCGGTCGAGGTGACGACTGAACACTCGCATCACCTTCTGCATCTCCTTGTGCAGCGGGAGGAGGTCTTTCAGCGGTGCCTTGCCCAGCCAGAGCCATGGCCATGGGTCGAGGGTCAGCTTCGCCAACGGGAACATGCCGTGCCAATAGATTGAGGTGTCGTCGTAGATCCGCGCGGAACGAGTGAAGATCACGCAGCGCTTTCGGGGGTAGAGCTTGCAGTCTTCGTCCTTGGCGGGTTTCCCTGTAGACGGGATCAGCTCTCCCACCGAGGGGACGTAATAGCTCCAGTTGGTTTTCTTCCCCTCGTGCAGTCCCATCCACGTCCCGCTTCGCTGAGTGTTGATCGAGTCGTCGTTGATGTACAGCGTGAAGAGGTCAGCGGAGGGGATTTTCATGGGCCGGGCTTGAGACCTACCGGCCAGCGAGGACATCAGATTCTCCATGAACCCAGATTGCAGGCCGAGCGACGACATCAGGCGACCGTAGCGGGTGTTCTTGTTTAGCTGAGCGACCGAGCCCTCGCGGTCGGCCTTCACGGAGTCTGCCGCGGCACCGTACTTCGACTTGATCCAATTCACAGTACGTTCACGTCGCACAAACACGCCGGCGCATTCTTGAATGCTTAGAAATGATCCCGGTCGATGTGGGAGCACGTCCCGCGGGTCCTCAGGTAGCAGTTCCATGTCTCCGCCCTGGTAGCCCCCACCGAAGCCATTGTTGTAGGCGTCGTAGACCTGATGAGCGTAACCGCTGCCCATCGGCAGCGCGAGTTTAATCACGTCCGCGAAGCGCAGAGTGACGTGACGGCCCATCCACCACGCTTGGGCGAGTTTGTTGCCCATTTGCGCCTGCGCCTGGAATTTCGAATTGAACGTTCGGTAGTCCCAGAACGGTTTGATGTCGCACTGGGACGCCACCATGTCGAGCGCGACCTTGCCGAAGTGGTTGTAGGTCACGCCTCCGAACACGCCTTGGGCTAGGTCATTCTTGAGTTCTCCGTTGATCGCGTCGATGGACTCCTCGAACTTGTCGTAGCCTTCTTGACTGCGGAGGAATGCGTCCGCCTCCTCGATCGCGAGTTCCGCCCACTCTTTGAACTTCTTGAAGTCCGTCGCCTGTGCTGGGATGTCGGTTGGCATGGGGAGTTATGAACTACGAAACTGATACTCCTTCTGATAGACGTAGAGGATGAGTTGGATCGCCTGATCGAGCGAGAAGCAGTCGCGGGTGCCGTAGTCCACGGAGAGGCGCGGGCAGCCGGGATGGGAGAGTGTGACGCTGCCACGACCATCGCTCCCCGGATGATGCTCGAAGCGCATGCCGGCAGAGGTTATTTCCTTCGCGGCAGCGGGAGGTGGCTTCAGGGATTCTATGTTTAATATGTCAGCGGCAGCGTTCATCGTCGCCATCATCTCACACTGAAGGGGAGTGGTGGCAAGGATTTAGTATCGTGGCCGTTCGCAGTGCCGCGATCAAACCACGCGATCTCGCTGCGGACGTTGGCGACTCGCTCATGGCGTTCCACTTCGCGCAGGGAGCGCATGACGATCCGCTCACAGCCGTCGGGAGTCGGTTTAGTATTGACCGCCGGGTAGGAGAATGTGCCATCAGGCTTCTTAAATACTACTACCGCGTCGGCATCCGACCATTGCGTTGCTGCTCGAGGATAGCGCTTCCACCAATGCTGCTCCATCTCGGTATTATCGTGCGGGCAGTAAACACGATCATTCTCCCGGCACACGATATCCATCTCGTGCTGGCATTTAGGACACCAGCACACGACCATGCGGCGGCAGTTGTGTGGGGTTCTCATCAGTATTTGTGTGAAATCCTCAGCTTCCCATGCTTCCCCTCGGTCGAGATCGGCGACTTCCCGAGGCGGGATATGCCATTGCGTCCGCCGACGCGCTTGAGACCACTGGCGAGGCCCGAAGACGGACGGAAATCCATCACTCCCTTGCCTCCGCGCGGGTTGCTGCCGCCGACCTTGAAGTTGATCGGTGAGCGAGTGCCGGTGAACATGTCATCGCTGGCCATGGGTTCCTCTCACGATCACGGGATCATGCCCGTCGCCGTAGGGTTCCACCTCGAAGAGTTGTCCGCAGGCTTCGCAGGAATAGGCAGGTGGCATGTTCTCATCGCGGATCAGGTGGTTGTGGATGCATTCGTCCATCACACACCATCCTTCCGCTTGTATATCCGCGTGGTCTCATCGGAAGGATATTCCACGATCTCCGCTGGCTCAGGAAAGTCGCAGCCTACACGGTCCACGCCCTGCCAGGAGTCAGCGTCCATCATGTCCTGGACTCGGCGGGAGAACTCGGGCGGGGTCTCAGGACGAGAGTCATCGCTGAATCTGTTCTTTGCCATTGGCTTCCTCCTTGCTGTGTCCATTGGATGCTACCACGGGCGGGATCGCCGCTCCAGTGCCTTGGGACTTTCGTCTCCACCAGCCACCGGTGTTAGACAGAGGAGGATTCATCCCCGCGAACGTCATCAGCGCACGCACGATCTCGCGGTACATCACGTCGGAGTACTGCTCGCCCCGGAACACGCGGGTCTTCAGGCGTTGGATGAGGCGCGGATCGAGTTCGAAGGAGAATCCGGACACGTCCACGACGGTAGATGTCTCAAGGCGTTGCAGAGCTCCCTCGGCGTCGGCTACCGTGTGACCGATGAGGTTGGAGAGACGCTTCTTCTGCGATTCGTTGAAGTAGATGCCACTGCCAATGATGTCCCGGCAGCGGGTGAGCTGTTGCTGCAATAAATCTTCCACCTCGCGGTTCGATGTCCGCGCTAGGTTCGCATAGGCGTCGTAGATGTGTTCCGGGAGGTCAACCCTGCAGGTGACGATGACAACCTGGTTGATATGACCCGGCGCAGCGGGGGATTGGGGTTCCGTGCGCCGAGTCACGCGGGAACTGCTATTGCTTCTGGCCGTCATTGGGGGTAGTTTCCTCTCTGGGTAATGGATTGTCAATCGTAATCGGTGAAACCTTCAGGCAAGTCGGGAATAGGAACGGACTTACCAACTAAAGCGTGCGTGCAATCTCCACAGAAATTAAGAACTCCAGCCGTCAGGACGTAATGGCATATATAAGGGATTGTGTTTCCATTGGCGTCCCGCTTCCACTCACCTGTCCACAGCCCGCTGACAATAACTCTCTGAACACCCTCATGTCTGAAGCTCGGAGTGAAGCTAGGACTATTTAAATTCCCATCGAAAGACCATCCATCAGGCAGCCTATGCATCTCTTCACAGCCGGGACAGTAGTGAGCGTAACCGCCTTGAATACGTCGCAATATTTTATTTACTTGGCCCATTTATTCCTGCAACTCCGCGAGGCGGTCTTCCCATGCCGCCGCCATGTCTTCAGCGGACATGGCACTGAGTTGCCACTCCGGCTCCGACACATCCGTCCTCCTCGCAGGTTCCGTGGGCTCCGCGCCGATCACCCACTCGTTCGCAAACCACAGCGCGATCATCGCCGCAACCACGCGGTCGTCGTTTAGGCCGGTGGTCCCGCTGCGTTGCGCCCGGGCGGTGAGCGAGAGGAAGTTGTCCGGCCGACACGCCACCATCTCCTCGACGAGGTGCTTGGAATTCAGGATGACGTTACGGCGCTTGATGTGCCCGGCACCACGGATCCAGAGGTCGCGCCGGGTGTGTACGTTAGATATCCACCCGCGCTTGCCCGTGTCCCGCTGGAGCATGTTCGCCCCTTCGACCAGCCACGGCGGGAATCGCTCGTAGCCGAACTGCGATGCCAGCACGCGCTGGGTCAGCCAGCCGGGACCGGGGGCGATCTCGATCGCCATCAGCGCCTGGCGCTCCTCGGAGTTGCCCGGGTACATCCGCCCAGTGAAGTTGCATACGTAGGCCAGGTCTTCGGCGTCGAGCGGGCCGACCCACTCGGCGACTTGGACATCGGGCTGCTTTGTTGGTACTCGCGTGGTGCGGATGTTACCAGCAGCGTCCTTCACTTCGGTGATCTGGTCTATCCACCGGCCCCGGCGGAACACTTCCAGCGCCGCGTTGTCATGTTTCTCCTCGTCATCGGTGCGGAGCTGGCGGTTCCAGCCGAGGATGCCCATCGTGGGATCGCAGCCGATGATGTAGTCGGCGGAGTCCAGCGGTGGTTCCCAAACCAAAAGCTGACCGCGCGGATCCTTATCATCATAAGAATCCACCTCCAGCCCCCACTTGCCGATCTTATATGTTGTAAGCGTAGTCCCACTCATGCCATACTCCCGGTGTGATATTCACGCCCCACGACCGCGAGATGCTTCGGCGCATTGAACATAATCAACACCGGATACTGCGCGAGTTGCGTCACGTTCTTAGAATCATCCTGCATCACCATTCGCACAAGGCCCAGACTCACGTTGACTCGGCCATAGGAGAGATAAACATGCCCCAGACCAGTTTGAAGTCCCTGCCCGGGACTGACACACTCAGTTTTCAAACATTTGACAGCGGCACGCCGCCGCAGGACATCACGGGACGCTGCACTTACAGTGTGACCAGCGATGGCGCAGCGGTGACGGTCGGCGCGGTGACTGCGAACTCCGCAGCGGTCACCTACACCAGCGGCTCCGCGAACCTCACTATCACCACCAGCGACAGTGGTGGAGATAAGATCCCCGACGTGGCGCTGGCCTGTACGATTGCCGCACCGGCGGTGGGAGCTACCACGGTGACGGCGGCCAATCCGGCGACCACGATCAGCTAGGGACGGTGGTATAATCACGCTGTTGGTTACTGACTCTACTGACTCCCTCGGCCCGTCACGATGGCGGGCCATTTTTATGTCCATCACAGGCCCTCCGTGATTTGATAAACGCCACCGGGAGGACATGTTCTGTTCCTATAAAAATCGATCGTTTCAAAATCGAAAATGCTGTGACCGCTGTGTTGAAACGACTCCTCCAGCGTGGCGGGATAGTTCGTCAGGAAGAAGGTGAGCGATCCCTTCTTGCGATATTCCTCCCGCGTGGTCTCCCACCAGTAGAGTTGCTCGCGGGAGAGTTCCACCACGCGACCGAGGTACTCAGGCGAGGTCTCAATTACCTTCTTCGCGTGCAGGACTGAATGATCATTCGGAGTCCAGCCCTCGGGTGGAATACGTCTATATTTAAATGAATTGATGTACCACGGCACGAACTTCACCTTCCACCGCCCGCGGCTGCGATAATTAGCCATGATGAACGGATGCCACCAGCCGCCCTGGCCGGCGGGCGTAGATTCGAGAAGATGGCACGTTCTCCAGGACTGCGGGATCGCGGGGAAGTAATCCAGCTCCATCAACTTATCCACGTAGAGCTGGTCACCCTGCGCCAGTTCGCTGAGATGGCCGATGAGATATTGTTCGCCGGCGGCGAGGGAGGATTTCTGGGCGTAGTCTTGGTATAGGATGCTACTGTCCAGCTTCCCGAAGGTGAGCCGCTCGTTGATAATGTCAGGTTCGGTGCGCTCAGGCTGCAGCCACCACGGCAGATGCTGGTGAACTCTTATGTCCCTTTGATATAGCGCAGTGCGCTTATCTAAATTCTCCGAGGCTGTCACTGCGAGGGTGAATGGCGAGGTGGTCACTCTATGATCCTTGAGCAGCGCCGCGATGATGGAGATTCCCTCCTGCCGCGCCTTGGGGATTGCTATCAGCACTCCGTCCTGCGGGTCTCCGCGCTGGTACTGCTCATAGGAGAGTTCTTCGAGGCGTGCGCACTCATCGAGGATCAGCCGTTGCGAGTCCCATGCGCAGAAGCGGATAAGATCGCCCTCGCCTACGGCCGCATCCGGCAGCAGCCAGGCGTAGCGTTCGCTCCAGTAGTGGAAGTCCAGCGCGCAGAGCAGGCGTTCGTTCTTGATGAAGTCGGATTCCTCGCGAGTCGGGGAGCGCAGGAGACCACCGCGGGGGGAGACGATGGCGGTGAGGCGGGACTCGACGGCCCAGCAGTAGTCAGGGTCGTAGCGGATGAGTCGCGTGCCAAGGCGTTGTTCTAATGATGCCTGTTCCAGCTTCGTGACTACTGGGCTATACATTAAATTAGTCCCAGCGTATGGAGCAGATCATCCACAAGCCCCAGTCCTGTGAGTGTAGGTTCATATGGAGGTGGCGGGGCTGATTTCTGAGACTCCTCCAACGGCGGCCCAGAGGTAGCCGATCGTGGCATCAGGCCATCGCCATTTCTCACGCTTATAATCATGGCTACACCGCCCTTCATATCCCAAACCTCTCCTCTTCTTCCGTCTCGTCCATCTCACCCTCCCCGCGCTCAGTCCATCCCTGCAGCGACTTCAGCTCCTCCCTGAGCGTATCCTCGTCCGTGTGATAACCGACCGACGGCTTCTCCTTGGGATTGGGATCAACGGCTGGCTCGGCGCAGTGACCGAGGGCGACAGCGAATCGCTCAAGCAGTATCCGCTCCACCGCTCGCGTCAATCGTTCGAGTATCTTGTTCGTTTCCTTGAGATCGGCGTTGATCTGAACCAGTGCCATTCGCCTGCTCCTTCCTCTGTCTTACGTTTCGCAGCGTTTCCTCCAGCGACTCCCCGGTGGCGAGGATGTTCGATCCCGGCGCCCAGATCGGGGCCTTGCCAGTGAGTTCCATGATGTCTAGGACCTGCTTGCGCGCTACGGGGTCGCCGGACTTCACAATCTTGCCGTTGCCTTCGCATGGAATGCACAGCTTGGTCTCCACCGGCAGCGATTGATCGTCCTTCTTTATGATGATGCGCCCAGTGCCCTCGCAGGAGTGGCAGGTGACCAGCTTGGATTCCGCGTCCGCAGCCACGTCCTCCATCACCTTAGGCAATCGCGATGCCACCGCTGCGATCCCCTCCAGGCGTTTCATGTCGCGGTAGCACTCGACCACGCGGCGGTAGGGGATGCCGATGTTCTGGGCGAGGGTGGAGATGTTCATGCGGGAGGAGTCTCCGTTCGAGCGCAGGAGCCTGGCCAGCGCCATCTCGTCTTCGAGGCCGGTCATTTCTAGGGCGGTCGCTAGTTCTAATCTAGGCAACGTCTTGTTGAGGCGGACGATCTCGGCGCGGGGTCGCTTGCTCATGGCAGACGCAACCCCTTCAGCTCACAATCATTCTTATGACCACTTTCCAAGTCGATGTTATGTTCTCGCAGGGTGGCATATATCTCTGGAGCCATGAAGTGCATGCCCTGACCAACAGCTATGAACTTTCCCCGAATCCTGACTTGGCATTTGGGACAGAATCCTCCAGCCAGCAGGTTGCGCTCCGGATCAGTAAGAGTTAATTGAATAAGACGCTCTTGTACGCTAAGTCGAGTCACGAATGCTCCTGCAATATCTTAGTGATCAGCCGGATGTAGATGCGCCGGGGCTGCGAGCGTCCGCTCTCCCAGCGACCGACCGTCGAGGGATCCGCACTCAGCAGCCTGGCGAACTCGACCTGCGTCTTGTTCAGCTTCCGGCGCAGGGCGATGATCTGGGAAGGCTTGAGCGGCCATGCGGACGTATCATGATTATGCCTGCTCATAATTGTTTGAGTGAGTACTTCCCGCCAGACTTGTTGAGCAGTCCCATCTTCTGGAGCTTCGCCGTGGCCTCGTACACGCTGTTGATGTGGCAGCGCATCGCCACGCGCAGCTGGACTGCGTTCATCTCTCCGTGGACGAGCAGCGCGTCGATGAGGTCGGCGGGTTTGCCACCGAGCTTCTGCTTCCATGATTCCCACACCGCGCGCTTGCGATCATCTACGGGTGGAGCAGAGACCATCACAGCTTCGTCTACCGGGATCACATCCAACTCCCCGAAGATAGCCGCGATCACCACACGGAACGGATCGAGCTTCCGGCGCAGGACGGTCATGGCGTTGCGCATCAGCGAGTTCTCGCGCTCCAGCGCCTGTATCTGATGATTGGCTCCCATCAGGTCTTGTTCCAGCTCACGAATCTGCCGGCGCAGTTCAGGGACGATGTTGTCCCGATTATCGGCGGAAGTCCCATCCACGTACTCACCCAGCAACGGTTGCGCCATCGCGTACCTCCTCAGTTGCTACTCCCGCGGTGATCTGCTTGTGGAATCCCATCCACGCCCGCTCAAGCATCAGCGGCGAGCCACAGTCCTCAATCCGGCGGAGGGAGTACAGCACGATCTTGATCGCCTGTAGATTCAGCCGCGACTCGTTGAACTGGTCGATGGCGATGACGTATTCATGATCCGTGCGGTGGCGTCCGGTCACATAGTCCCGTGCACGCTGGCGATGTTCGGAGAGCGCACGGAACACTTCGATGTCCGGCGTCGGCCCATCTGGATGTACACGCCGAGCACGTGATTGATATGCCTTGTCGATCTGATCCAGCGTCGGCACCTCACCGATCAGGCCGAGTGCTTCCTGCCAGGCGAATTGATTTGCTGCCCGGCGTGAGAACCACACGGCTGCTCCGGGCTCCAAGTGATTGGACGAGTAGGTTATCAGCGTGGCCGTGGCACCGGACAGCTCCAACTCGCGGCGGAGCAGTTCCTTCACCTTCGAGAGCGTTTGCTTCCACTGCGCCCGGGATTCACGATCCTGAATACGTGTGCGCGACTGTCCATCCGGCCAGCGGAGCTCCAAGGATTCGTCGTGTGAGACTTCAGACTTAGTTTTCGCCATAGGTGATGATAATCCCGCAATCGCCCCCGCAATGTCAAGAAGAATCTTCCAAACCGGCCAGATTCCCCTTGATCACGGGAGTCATCTACCCCTCAGCGATCCCTCACTGAAACGTCATCACCGCATGCATTCCGCAGTTATCGACCAGCCCACACGGGTGGGTGATCCATGTCCAATGGCGCAGGCGGATGGAACTTCCTACCGGGATGGAGAACGTTCCGCCGAGGGGAATGTCCGCTGCTACAGCACTGCCCAGATAGCTGATCATGAACGGCTGGAACACCAGGTTCTGGCTGCCGGTGATCACCTCCAGCTGGAAGGTGGAATCCATGGCCGCGTACCACGGGTCATACTCGACGTGCAGCGAGCCGGCGGTGAACGAACGGTTGACGTGGATGAGCCCGGTGTCCCCGCTGGATGTGAGCGGCGCGGCCCCGGTGTACTCCACGATCTGGCACCAGAGGATAGTTGACACGGGTCCGGAGGAGGACAGCGCCGCCGGGAAACAGCCTTCGCTGGCTACGGTCTGCGCCGGAGCGGCGGCGGTGAATACAGAGAGGACAATGACGAGTGACAGCGACAGTTTGAGTAATCGTTTCATCATGGTGATTTAGGTGTATCTCCTTTTTCCCCGCCGGTTTACGCGGGATATAATCCCCCTCGGGATATCCCAGCAGCGGGGAGATGGCATGATACATGAGAATTTTCTTATATAGTGTGACGGGGATCACGGGTATGGTGGTAAGTGTATAAGATTCAATAAGATAATATGTATAAGATTATTTTAATAATGATGGTAGTGATGATGGTGATAGTGGTTATTGTGGTATGTTTGTTAATTTTTTTTTTTTGGTAAATGTGTAGAACCAGCCGTCTTTGCAACGACATAGCGGCGGTATACCCTCAAGACAATGTGGCGGGTGCTGGCGGGCGTGATTATTGACCTGGCGAGGAGGCGATAGGCGGGAAACGAGATGGTCAGGGGATGGCGCCGATACCCGTGATCCATAATAAGGATGGTCACAGCAGGAGTGGTTAGCGATCGCGGTCGGTTGCGTCGGCTGCGTCAACGTGCTCACTGTTTACTACTTGGTTAATAGGCGAATAATTTACGATGTCAACATGATCCCATGGCCGGTCACTCAAGCGCCTGGGCTTGGTCAGCGCGATCGGCAATGGTGCAAGGTCGATCATCGTGTCCCGTGGCTTGTCCTTGCCACGACAAAGACAAGGTGGCCGGAATACCATTCCCACCTCAAATCGTGACCTGCAGCTCTTACATATGATCTTGATGGATCTCGGATTCAATCTCACCGATTGCACTCTTCCACAATAGATACAGCTCCAATCCAGCCGGCCACGAAAGCTGGCAATGGGCATGTACTTAGGTTGCTGTGTGCGCTGCACGCCATGATGATAACCGATTACAGAGAATACAACGCATATTGTCTCACTTTGAGACAGCGGAGATGATCGTCTCAAGTTGAAACACTGGTTATTAAGTAAACAGGCGGAAATAACATAATTCAGCTATTGCGTGCGGGATACTCCCGGCGCAATAATAGCGCTTGTTAGTTACAAGTGCGAAGTCCAAGGAGGACAAATGGCACAGATACACAAACTCGGAACACGCCACACCACGGTAGTCCGCAAGCCTACGGGAGAGATCCGCGTCACCTATCACAGCACGGATGTTGTCACCGTCCATGCTAACGGCAATATCACTCTCGATACTGGCGGTTGGCGCACCGTCACCACGAAAACCCGGATGAATCAAGCGGCTAATCAGTTTGGGCTTGGATATCAGGTCTATCAGACAGGCGGTGTGTGGCGCGTCATGGTTGGAGATAATCAGGGAGAATGGAAATCAGGTCCAGCGTTCGATGAGCAGAGGATTACATTCAATCCCAAAACCGGGCGGAAGGTAAGCGCATAAATAACGCTTGTGAGGGAGGATTCTATGACCACTGAGACAGTGCTTTACGGATTACCTAAGGGCGAGACGGAGAGATATACCGAAGTGCTGCTGCTCACGAACGCTACGCCTGCACTTATTGAGAAGGTGAAGGTGCTGGCAGCGCGAGATGGATTCCACTCGTTCCGGGTAGCGGTGATTGACCTCACGGTGAAGCCGGATTTCACAAAGGTTATTAACAGATAGCTACCAGTCGGACAGACTTTAAACGGAGGATTTCACGTCATGCAACACGTAGACTTATCACACATTTACCACAGGCCCGGAGAGCTGTTCTGGAAAGAGAATGATCCGTTTCAGGATGCGGAGCCGTGCTGGCAGGGCCATACTCAGGCGGTATTGACTGCGCACTATGGATATTATAGCGGAAACTGAACGGCGCAATTCCGCGCAACACGACTGGGCAGGAGGATTTTTATGCCAAGAATTTACACATCGGATAATGATCCTTTGGACTTCTGCAAGGATTGCTATCCATCTGAAGACGTAGCAATAAAACTGTACGGCAATCAAGGCGACGGTCCTGATGGCAGGGGTAATTGTTTCGGCCATGACGCCGAACACCCTGATTATCAAGACGAGGACTATAAGTGTACTACCTGCAAGATAGTGCTGGATTGGCAGGATAACTAAGCCAACGCAAGTTAACCGGGGGACACCCATTTAAAACGGAGGATTTGAATTTATGATGCACAAACAACCAGATTTAGAATTCAGCGGTCGCGGAGTTTATACCCTGTGGGCCAACACGCGCAGCGGACTCGATTTCATCTTGGAAAATGTCAGCTGGGAAGAGTGGCAGGGATCGCCGGAGCAGGGGATTGCCATTGACGGCAGCAACATGGCCCAAGATATTACCGATGGTGCGTTCGATGCGGGACTGCTCATACACGTTAATGGCAAGCGATATATCGGCAATGGATGCGTGGAGCGTGGACAATGACAACCACACGCGACAAGCTTTTGCATGAGCCCGAGACGCAGGTAGTCATCTACGAATGCGGTATTTGCTCCTGCTATCACCCATGGGATTGGGACGGAGATTGCCGGGATGATGATAACCGGATCACCGATCTGGAGCCATTGGAAGCCGCATTTGGAATTAACAACGTGATTGTGCGCAGCTGGGAAGAGAGGATGGCCGCCGATGGCAACGACTAGGGACAAACTCATCTTCACTCACGCCATGGCCAGGCACACCTCCGCGACCGTGCGGCAGTGTGAGGCATTGATGCGGTTTGCGACAGGAATCAAACGGGAACATTACAGCACCTGCAATGGTTGTCTGGATTGTTATTGTCCACAGATACGGGCTCGCCTGAATGACAAAGTACGGCATCTCTGCCGGGAAATATGGAAACTGGGGTACGACCCAAAACCTTTCACCTGGCGGGAAAATTGTATCCCTGAATTTTCAAGTGCTCGCGGTCTCACCATCCGCGTCCCCGGCGGCGAGGGAATCGTGGTGCCATGACCAACGCTTACGAGATCAGGCGTGACGAAACCGACCATCGCAAGAACAAACCATGGATCGTGGTCAAGAATGGTGAGCCGCTGAAGTATCGCCAGATTGACTCTTATCCCAAGCACTTCAGCTCAAAACGGCTGGCCAAAATTGCTGCGGACAAAGACGCGGAATGGGATGCTTACATGGCGATTGTGCTCGCGGATGACGCCAGCCGGGAATATCGCTGGACAGCGGAGGAACAGCAGCAGATTGAAGATTTGAGGCTGGCGTTGAGGCTGAACGAAGAGAAATGGACGTTCAATGGAAAGGTGAGATTCGTGGAACTATCGCGCATTGGCCAGCGGAAGGACGTAGAGGATTCACAGAAAACAACGTGGACGGACGCTAACTATCCAGCGCAGTTGCGTAGGAGAATGGCCGCGAGGGCCGAAGCATTCAGGCGCGCGGGATTGGAGCTGGAGTCATGATCCACACAATAGTCCATGTGCTATCGCTCTGGCAGCTGGTGATCGTGCTGGCGGCGGGGGTGATGATGATCGCGGCGGCGGCGTTTGTATTATCTGTATTGACTGAGGACTGATAAACATGGCCCGACGCGCAACCAATCCCGAGATCATCGCAGCGATGAATGTGATGTGCCAGCGCGAGGCGGAGGTCACAGCAGCGGAGCTGCTGAGGATCACGCGGGAGTGTGCGCGCAGTCGCAAGGCCGATTATGAAGAGTTCGACTGGAGGGAGGAGCGGAATTATGAAAGCACCGATGTTACAGCGGTCGATTAATAGTCAATTCCGCAAGGCTATGAAGCGGAGGCGGGAGCGTAAGAGAGCAATGGCAGTTCGCGCGGCTAGGAAGATGAAGAGGTGCGGGCAATGATTGTAAACATTCTAATTTGTAGCTATGGGCTATTCATTCTTGGCTTGGCCATTGTGGCCTATAGGAGGCAGTGGTGAACTGGTCACACTTTCAAACTGACATCTACGAGGCGTTCGAGCACGGCAGCGATAGCTTGCTCATCGAGGCAGTCGCCGGCAGTGGCAAGACCACAGTGCTGGTGGAGCTGTCCCGCATCATGCAGCGAGCCATGCCACAGCAGCGAGGCGTGTTCCTGGCGTTCAATAAGTCGATAGCCATGGAGCTGCAATCGCGGATCGACGCGAGGAACGTGCAGGCGATGACCCTGCACAGCGCGGGCTGGTCTGCGTGGCGCCGGGCGGGAGGGCTGGACTGGACTCCGCAGCTGGATACGCTGAAGACCGTGAAGATCATGCGGGAGGTCTTGAGCTATGAGGAGAATAAGCGGTTCGGGGAGACTACGAGGAGGCTGGTGGGGTATGCGAAGGGCTGTGGATTGATTCCCAGTCCATGCTATTCCGATGGCTCAGGGTATCAGGGGCTGATAGCGGACACAGATGAAAGCTGGGAGGGATTGATTGACCATTACAGCTTGGACGAGGACGCTTGCAATATCCAGCTGGCGAGGCGCGTGCTGTATCGCAGTATTGAGCTGGCCAAGGATACTTGTGATTTTGACGATATGTTGCTGATGCCGGTGATCGCGGGAGTGGAGTTCGACAGGTGGGATGTCGTGCTGGTGGACGAGGCGCAGGATGTGAGTGGGATACAGATGGAGATGATTTCGCGGATGGTCGAGCCGCGCATTATGAATGCAGAGCGTAGAACTGGCAGGGTCATCGCCGTCGGTGATCGTGCGCAGGCCATCTATGGCTTCCGTGGCGCCGGGACTACCAGCATGGATGAGTTGCAGCGCAGGTTCCATATGACTGAGCTGCCGCTGTCGGTGAGCTATCGCTGTCCGATCGCGGTCGTGCAGCATGCCAGGCAGTGGGTATCACAGATTGAGTGGCGAGAGGACGCAGAGGATGGTTACGTGGGGCTGGAGGGGACGGACTGGTCCGGGCAGGCGGGGGTTGCACTGGGTGCTCCGCTGGATACCAAGCCGAGATTTGCAACTGCTTATGGGGTATCACCTGAGAAATACAGGGACATGGCTGGTGGTTCCGATATGTCCGTGGAAGAAGCTGAAGGGCTGCTAGAAACATTTGAGAGGTCATTTCCCAACGCAGCGGCGGGATTTATGCACAAGGCAGGATGCCCAGCCGTAGTTGTGGGCGAATGGCCACATGATAAATCAAAATGCACCTGTAACTTCGACAGGGTTAGCGAAGGCATCACCAAGTGGCGTGGTATCTCCGACTTCCAGCCAGGCGACGCGATCCTCTGCCGGCTCACGCGACCGCTGGTGGCTGCGGCGTTCACGTTGATCAGGAATCGCATCGCCTGCCGGGTGCTGGGCCGGGACATTGCAGCGGGGCTGGTAGCGATTGTTAAGAAGGGAGAGAAATCGCTCAAATATGGCAGCATAACCGCGTTTGGGAGCTGGTTGGACGATTATGAGCGCCGGGAGGGAGAACGCCTCAGGAACAAGGGAAGGCATGCGCAGGCGGGGCTGTTGGGGGACAAGTGTGACACGATCCGGGTGTTTATGGAGAGGTTCCCCACGGATGCGCATCCCTTACCTAGAATACCGGAGCTGATCGCCGACATCGAGCGCTTGTTCGTGGACAACAGCGGAGCGACGGGGATGGTGACGCTGGCTACGGTACACAAAAGCAAAGGTCTTCAATGGTCTCGCGTGTTTATTCTTGATGCAGGCGACCTCATGCCATGCCCTTGGGCTAGAGGTTCCGGCTGGGAAATGCAACAAGAGAAAAACCTGCAATATGTAGCCGCCACCAGAACGATGAAGGAATTGCGTTACATAACCACAAAAGACTTGGGAGGGAGGTAATAACTTAATGATTACAATCTACTTAGTGATTCAGTTCGCGGTTACTGTAGTGACTCCTGTAATCGTGCATGGCCCGCTGCCACGGCTGTAGTCGACTGCCCACAGAGACGCAGCTCTCCTGTAGGTGTTGCTCCGGGAGTGTTAGATGTGGGCGGGAGGGGTGAATATTCAGCCGGGAGGCTGCATATTTATATGTTCTTCTCGCATTCTGGTCAGCTCGGCGGTCAATTCAGCACTGCCTACGCGCATTCGATGGCTGCGGATCACGGTAGTATCACCGCAAATGTGACAAGGATGGGCTGGTTTACCCTTTGGACGCCATGGTTTAGGAGAAGTTTCAGAATTATCGGTAGTACCCTCTACCGATAATTCCTCCGCAGCCAGGGATTCCTCTATCTCCGCGATAGTAGTGAGGTTAATGGATTCACCACAGGTAAGGCTGATCTTATGAGCACGCAACATCTGCATCCGGTAGAACAGGACTTCCTGCTCGGCGCAGTCGGCGGGATCTTCCAGTGGCAACGGCTTCATGAGCTGATGGAATGCGCTGCGGAATGCGAGATGCTTGCCTACGGTGACGGTCACACGAGCGTTCGGCCAAAGACCGCGCCATGTAGGAGTCGGTATGGTAGAGGTTCCTTGCCCGTCTTTGTCCACAGTCAGCACGCGGATCACGAGTTCATTTCCGAGGTAACCGAGAGCATTGACCCAGTATGGATCAGGCTCACCGTGGAAGCATGGAGCCTTGGAATTGGATTGCTTGGCCAGTTCGGCGTTGCGTGCGAGGTCATCACAGAGGGAGGTGATATCCAGGCTGACCTGGGCGATGATCGAAGCGGCTTCCTCGCGGGATCTCTTGGCAGGGATTCTGAGTTCCAGCAGTACATGCCTGCCATTGTGATGGTCATTGGTGATGTGATCCACGACAGGCTTCCAGCGGTCTATGGATTCCTGCGCCTTCTCATCCCGGCAGCAGGGAGAGAATCGGCAGTTGCAGCGGATAGTGCGCAGGCCAAGGATGTGTCCCTTGCCGCAGCGGGCAATATAGCTATAGAGGCTGCAATCCTCCGCCTTCTGGGCCTTAGGTTGCCATTGCGGGCCATGGGCTGCGAGGGCAATGGAGAATGGATTGGTGAGTGGATCGGGGACGCATTGCGTCTCCGATTCCAGCGCGGTCATGATCTCCTCATGCGAGGGCTCAGGCGCACGGGCGGTCTGCACGGCGTCGAGGGAGGGGTCATTGATTGGGGGGAGCTGTGTAGACGTAGAACGGGCGTAGCATGCTTGTTGCATACTTTGGACTCCTTCATAAGTTGTATGAATCAGAGAGCGGACATACCAGCCACTTTTCGATACTCGGGTAGGAATACCAATAGGTTAAAGAATGGAGGTGGTTTGTCCAGAACCACCCCCGCTGGTGTCCGTAACCGGATGGAGTCCTACAGTGACAGACGGTATGAGAAGACTGGCCCCTCTGTCAATGATTATTTTGCTTCTAAGGTAATTTTATTTGAAATTGTCATGTTTTAACAGTTGACAAGGGGAGTATCCCGTGGTAGGGTGGGGGTCATGATCATAGAAGCTAGCGTTAATACGAGGGCAGTCAAGCGTTCAGAGACACGGAAGAAAGACCTACGGGATTTCGTCGGCAGGCTGAAACTGGAAGCCGATAATCATGCGGACATGGTGCTGCTACGGGCCATGTACAACGAATGCTTTGGCCGCAACGATAAAAAGGGAGCCATCAAAGTGTTCGACGCTGAAGGCAAAGAGGTAGCACACTACTTCTATGAGAAGGTCAAGGGCAAGAAGAAATGACCAAGCCCAGGCAGAAGAAAATCCTTCCTCCGCCGGAACTCCACGCCAGGGAGGTCCCACTCTCAGACGAGCAGGTCGCGGTCGAAGACTCACGCAGGGGCGATATCCACGCCGCGGTGATCCGCTGGCGGGACCTCGTGCTGGCCACCTGGCAGCTCGCGGACGATAAGAAGTATCGCGGGAGGCTGCCGGAGGGGCTGAGTTCCCAGCAGTTCTGGGCGAAGGTCACGCGTGCGGCTGGGCGGCTGGGAGGGAAGGTGGGGGTTGCGGTGAGAGGCCGGGAGTGGTGGGTGTGGTCGGTGCGGAAGCCGGGGGCTAAGGATTTGGAAACTGAGTGACCGGGGGCTTGTCCCCCAGAACAGAAGAGGAAATTTATGAATGCGGAATCAGAAAAGACACAAACACCATTCGAGTTAGATCATGCAAACGATAATGGCATCCGCTATTTCATTGTGCATGGGCCGCTTCCGGCTGGTTTAAGTGCGCATTACGGCTACCCAATCTGTGACAGCATGAATCGGCATCACTGCATTTCGCCCGAAGAGGATGAGGCTAACGGGCGGGAGATCGTGGCCGCACTTAACGCCTATCGCAAACATTCTAGATTACATCCGGCTAAGGCTGCATTGGGTCATATGCTCAAACTTGTCGAGGATGGAATTCTGGTGCGGAACACGAAAGATGATGGCAGCATGACGACCTTTGTTGAGCAGTCTGCCAGATTAACCCGCGTGCTGAAACAGGCACAGGAAGCATTGGCATAACCTTTGCGGGGCTCGTCCCCCCAGATAAGAGAGAAGAACACATTATGACAACTAAGATATTCATAGACAGATCGCGCATCATCACTCGTGAGCGCTGTCCCCGCCGTCGTTTTCTTGAGTACCACGAATCCGGCACTGGCATCGTGCCGAAGCGGACGCCGCTCGCCTTGGGTGTGGGGAGCGCGGTTCACAGTGGGCTGGCTAGTCTGCTCATGAACGCTTCTGACATGGATAACCAGAGTGGTCTGTACGCCATAGAGGAGGATGCTGTCCGCGCGGCACTCGCCGACTTCTCCGCGCACGCCTCCGGGCTGGAGCTGGACGCGAACGAATCCGCTGCGCTCGGGGTGGTGCAGGCGGATGCGAAGCAGCTCGCCGAGCAGATGATCACGCAGGCGAGGGAGCTGGGCATGTCTGAGTCGGACATCGCAGGGATCACGCAGGGAGTGGATCCAGCAGTCGCGAGCTCCGAGTTCGAGCGGTATCTCTTCGCTGAGCAGTCGGCGCTGGTGGAGGCGCTGGTGCGGGCGTATGCGCGGAGGCGGTTGCGTCCGCTGCTGGAGGAGTTCGAGGTGCTGGAGGTGGAGCGGGAAGGGGCATGGAAGTTGTCGGAGTTCGATTGCTTCACCTGCGATGGTAACTCCTCTATTCCAGATATGAATGCTGGTGGCGCGGCTTTTGGCAATCCTATAACCTGTCCTGCTTGTGGTGGTACTGGAAAGGCCGAACTCTGGTTCATGTCCCGTCCGGATGCACTACTGCGTCATCGCCAGTCGAATGAACTCTATCTCCTGAGCTACAAGACCACCGGCGGCTGGGACGTGCGGAAGGCAAGGGATATTGAACATGACATGCAGGGGCTGTCGGAGGGAGTGGAGGTGGAGCGGAGGCTGGGGGGGTGGTGGGAGCTTATAAAGAATCGCCCTGTGGGAGCGTTGGACGCTGTAGCTGGAGCGGACTGCTCTGAGGCTATGTTTAGATTCTTACGCGACCTGCCTGCTCCGCCGCGAATCCACGCCATCCGCTACGAGTTCCTGCTGAAGGGCGAGCGGTGGAAGGATCGTGAGCTATCGGCGCGGCTGGGGATCGAGTGCCGCAGCCAGCAGAGTCACCTGATCCGGCAGTATGTGGCTACGTCCACACCCAAGAAGGGGGACGGCGGATACTCGGTGGGAGACGTGTGCTGGAGCTGGGATTTCTACCGTCCAGAGGATGATAAGGACAGCAAGCTGGCCTGGCAGAACTGGAAGAGTCGGGCGATATTCGGCACCCAGACAGCGCAAGTGCACGGGCTGGACATGGATGTAAAGAACTGGATCGACAAGCTCGACTCCTCAGAACTGCTGATGTCCGGCGAGGACTCGACCGTGGGCCTGGTGCCGCGGCAGCTGGGGTGGAAGTCAGCTGCGCAGGCGATGGGAGTGACGAAGGAGCATCCGCTGGACAAGGTGTTCACGGTGCAGGGAGCGGATGGCCGGCCTACACAGGCGATCACCGTCTGGAGGAGCGACGACCAGCTCCGCGACTGGGTGGAGCAGGTGGAACATGCGGAGCGGGAGGTGGCCATGCACGTCGCCGAGGTGAATGCCGCGACTGATCCCGGGGAGAAGCGGTCGCTCTTGAATCGCTATTTTCCACAGGTGAGGCAATCCTGTGAATATCCGGGTACGTGTCCCTACGCGAGGGATCGAGTCAGCGTGTGCTGGGGCAGCGCGGAGATGCAGGCTGACCCATTGGCTGTGGGCGGCAGGGAATATGTTCGGAGAGTGGCGAACCACCCGCAGGAATTGGTGAATATAAAGTGAGGGTGCTGGATCTGTACTCCTGCGCCGGCGGGGCAACGATGGGAATGATACAAGCGTGGCCAGAGGCACACGTTACGGGAGTGGATATCAAATGGCAGAAGAATTATTGTGGCCATGATTTCATTCAGGGTGATGCACTGGCCGTAGCGAGACGTATTGGCAGGAAATTCGATTTCATCTGGGCCAGTCCTCCCTGCCAAGCATATACACGCCTGAAGAATATAAGGGGCAACGGGCATCTTCATCCACAGCTTATAGAGGCTACGCGTAATATCTTGTGCTCCATCGGGGTGCCATGGGTGATTGAGAATGTTGAGGATGCTCCTCTTATAAATCCCGTGATCCTATGCGGCACAATGTTCCCAGAGCTGCGGGTTTACCGCCACCGGAAGTTTGAGTGCTCGTGGGGAACACCTCCTCCGGCAGGTATCTGTAACCATACTTTCGCTATGGGGCCATCGCGTGGGGCATACCATCGGCTGGATGAATCGGAATTTATCACCTGCTGCGGGCATAACTTTCAGGCTAAATCCGGCAAGGTGGCTCTACAAATAGAGTGGATGACGCGGGATGAGATGGCGCAAGCAGTGCCACCGGCATATTCCCGCTACATAGCGGAGCAGTATAGTCAATCGCTGGTAGTCGCTGCCGGGGCAGCACACAACCTGTAGCTAAGTAAAAATAGTTACAAAATAATCCAATTTCCCCTTGACAACAAATTAACTCCCGCAGTACATTGTTTCCATCATGAAACTAGGCGAAGTGCTCAGGAAGTGGCGGCTGATGTCGGAGATGGACGTTCGCACGGCTGCCGACATGATGGGACTGGATCACGCTACCCTGTGGAGGGTAGAGCAAGGGAAGCCTCCAAGTGCTGAGACCTTGAGGAGCATTCTGGTGTGGATGATGAGCAACTCCAAGAATGGAGGGTCGCGTGGCTGAGATCAATACCTTCAACACTTACCTTGTGGGAGCGCAGGGAGACAAGATAGTCATTATGAATCCTCCCACGAGGATGACTCCCGACGCGGCTTTGGTGTTTGCTGCGTACTTGGTGTCCATGGCGGAGGTTCAGGCCAGTCATGCCTTCGTAGAAGTGCTTGCGGCGGTGCGGAATGGCTAAGTCTATTGCGTTATACGCCGCCACCGGCTGCTGGAAGTCCACGCAGATCAAGTTCTTCGCACGGCGCATCGCCGAGGTCACCGGAAAGGCCACGCTGCTCCTCTCCACCGACGGCGGCGGGTGGGCACCGTGCGAGCCGGAGATCATCGCGGGGATGATCATCCCTTGGCGCTGCGAGACGGCCAACACTCCGCTGTCGCTGTTGCGGAAGGTGAGTCAGGGCTACTGGCCGAAGAATGTGGATGCGATCAACGAGGCGATAGCTGGGCTGTTCTCGGGATCGCAGGACTTCGATAGCGCATCCATGGTTCCGATCAACTGGAACGAGATCGGCGGGATCGCGGTCGAGGGGCTGACTTCCATCGGCCAGGTCATCATGCGGTATCTCCCCGACAAGGGACAGGCCGTGGGCGGAGAGAACCGTAACGGCAGCAACATGAGCTTTCAGCAAGGCGTCGTGGTGAACGGCACTCCCACCGTGGAGACCTTTGGGTCAAATACTCGAGGTGATTTTGGTTTTTCTCAAAACACCCTCTACGGCCTGGTGAACAATTTCAACTCGCTCCCCTGCCACGCGGTGATGTACACGGCACTGGAGTCCAAGACCGAGGACGATGATCGCTCGACGATCTACGGCCCCGCGCTGCCGGGGAAGAAGGCCACAGCTCAGTGCGGCAGCTGGTTCGGCGATCTCATCCACGGGCAGGACTACGCAGTGCCTCGCACGGTGGAAGTCCCTGATCCGATGGATGCGGCGAAGAAAATCCCGCAGACGGTGATCGACGTTCAGGTCAGGATGTTCTACAGGAAGCACCCTGATCCTGCGACGGGGATCATGTTCCCAGCCAAGCCACGCTGTGCGCCAGAGAAGATTGCCGAGCTGGAGAAGGAGTTCCCCGGGGGATTTTTTGCGCCCACCACAGAATACGGACTAGATCGCTACATGAGCGCCGTGGACAGGCTAGCGGCTGACGCGAGTCGCGGGGAATCGCTGCTTAATTGGAGAGATCGCGCGGACAAGCTGCTGGGGAGGAAGTGATGGACTTAAATGGCTATGCTCAACAGGTACACGCTGCCAATAAGAAATGGTGGCACGACATTCACACGGGAGAGCCTATTCAGCGCAACTTCGGAGAGTTGATCGCGCTCTGTCACTCTGAGCTATCTGAAGCTCTGGAAGGTCATCGCAAGAACCTTCAGGATGACAAGTTGCCTCATCGCAAGATGGCCGAAGTAGAGCTGGTGGACTGCCTCATCCGCATATTCGACATGGGGGCTGGACTAGGCATGGACTTACAGGGGGCCTATGAGGAGAAGATGGCCTTTAACGCCGT